>ENA-OQHK01000179-OQHK01000179.1-human-gut-metagenome-genome-assembly--contig:-NODE-179-length-12189-cov-2.519566_pt1 | contig 12189 bp, 9 predicted proteins | sample MGYA00242562_ERZ504715 | MGnify/ENA primary metagenome ERZ504715 (study PRJEB26092, sample SAMD00036445) | human gut metagenome | host: Homo sapiens | study: EMG produced TPA metagenomics assembly of...
AGAAGGGCACCATGAGCGCGCTGCGCCGCACTGCTGCCGGTCTGTACACCGAAGCAGATGCCCACACGCTGGAAGAAATTCTTGCCGCAAAGGAGCAGGGGAGCGCTGCACTGGAAGCACTGATGCTGCCGGTGGAAAGCGTGTTCGCCAGCCTGCCGCTGCTGGTGGCGGACGAGCGGGTGGAGCAGCACCTCTACAACGGGTGCCCCACCAGCCGCTATCCCGCTGCCGACGGCCGCTACCGCGTGCGGAACGCCGGAGGGCAGTTTCTGGGTCTTGCCAATGTGGTGAACGGTGTGCTCAAGGTGGAAAAGCTGTTCGTGGAAAGGAACTGACGACCAATGCAAATCGTTTCATCTCTGTCGCCGCTGGCGCTGGAACATGAGGGCGGCACTGCTGTTGCCATGGGCTACTTCGACGGTATCCACATCGGCCACCGTGCCGTCATTGAGGGAGCAGTGGAGTGGGCAAAGGCCCACGGCGCTGCCCCGGCGGTGTTCACCTTCAAGCTGCCCGCTGACAGCAAAATGAAGGGCCGCCGTCTGCTCTCCACCGAGGATAAGCATGCCCTTATCGCAAGCCTGGGTGTGGAGTATTACCTCTGCCCCCGAGTTTGAGGAGATCCGCGCCATGACCCCGGAGCAGTTCGTGTACGGCATCGTGCAGGACTGCCACGCCAAGGCGTTGTTCTGCGGCGAAAACTTTACCTTTGGTGCCAAGGCCGCCGGGACCCCCGAGCTGCTGAAGGAGCTCTGCGCCCCGCTGGGGGTGGAGGTCGTGGTGGTGCCCATGGCACAGTTTGAGGAAAAGCCGGTGTCCTCCACCCGCATCCGCACGGCACTGGAGGGCGGCGATGTGCCTGCCGCCAACGCCATGCTGGGGATGCCCTACGCCATCCGCTTTGCGGTGCAGCACGGGGCAGGACTGGGGCACACCCTCGGGGTGCCCACCATCAACCAGCTGTACCCGCAGGGCTTCCAGATGCCCCGCAGCGGCATTTATATCACCCGCACCTGCATCAACGGGGTGTGGTATCCCTCGGCCACCGGTCTGGGCAGCCGCCCGACCGTGAACGATGACGCTACCAAGGTGACCTGCGAGACCTTTATCCCGGGCTTTTCTGGTGACTTGTACGGCACCGACCCGGTGGTGGAGTTCCACGCTTACCTGAGTCCCAGCAAAAAGTTTGATACGCTGGACCAGCTGCGGGATTGCATCAACGATGCCGCCCGCCGCGCACAGGAATATTTTGCATAACGCATCAACAGCGGAAAAATTATTTTTATTTGGGGTCGAGAAACGCCTGTGGGCGTTTTTCGACCCCTTTTGTCGTGAAGGAAAACAGCATTTCCGGCGTCTGCGGGCAGAAAAAACCGCACTTCGGGCAAAATAGACACATTTCCGTGCAACAATGGCAAATGTTTGTTAAACAATTATCTATCTCATGTCCTTGCAATACACGCAGTTTTTGTTTATAATAGTAGCTGTACGGGGCAACGCCCCGATTGTGAGCGAGACTCTGGTTCAGAATTATAACTTGAGAGGAGTTTTTACCATGGGTTTAGGTTAAGAAGACGATCGACGATCAGAACTACTGCGGCAAGAAGGTGCTTGTCCGCTGCGATTTCAACGTCCCGATGAAGGACGGTGTCATCACCAACGAGAACCGCATCAACGCAGCACTGCCCACCATCCAGAAGCTGGTCAACGATGGCGCAAAGGTCATCCTGTGCAGCCACCTGGGCAAGCCCAAGAACGGCCCCGAGGCTAAGTTCAGCCTGGCTCCCGTTGCTGTGGCTCTGAGCGCAAAGCTGGGCAAGACCGTTGTGTTTGCTGACGATGACAACGTTGTGGGCGAGAACGCAAAGGCTGCTGTGGCTGCTATGAACAACGGCGATGTCGTTCTGCTGCAGAACACCCGTTTCCGCAAGGAAGAGACCAAGAACATGCCCGAGTTCAGCGAGGAGCTGGCTTCTCTGGCTGATGCTTATGTGGACGACGCCTTCGGCAGCTGCCACCGTGCACACTGCTCCACCGCAGGTGTCACCGACTACATCAAGGATACCGCTGTCGGCTACCTGATGGAGAAGGAGATCAAGTATCTGGGCAACGCCGTCAACGACCCCGTCCGTCCCTTCACCGCTATTCTGGGCGGCGCTAAGGTCGCTGATAAGCTGAACGTCATCTCCAACCTGCTGGAGAAGGTCGATACCCTGATCATTGGTGGCGGCATGGCTTACACCTTCGTCAAGGCTCAGGGCTACGAGGTCGGCAAGAGCCTGTGCGACGACACCAAGCTGGACTACTGCAAGGAAATGATGGCCAAGGCCAAGGAGAAGGGCGTGAAGCTGCTGCTGCCTGTGGACGCAGCCTGCATCAAGGACTTCCCCGATCCCATCGATGCTCCCGTGGATGTCACTGTGGTGCCTGTCACTGCCATCCCTGCTGACATGGAGGGTTGCGACATCGGCCCCGAGACCATGAAGCTGTTTGCCGATGCTGTCAAGGCATCCAAGACCGTGGTGTGGAACGGCCCCATGGGCGTGTTCGAGAACCCCACCCTGGCAGCTGGTACTCTGGCTGTTGCCAAGGCTATGGCTGAGAGCGATGCTACCACCGTGATCGGCGGCGGCGACAGCGCAGCAGCTGTGCAGCAGATGGGCCTGGGCGACAAGATGACCCACATCTCTACCGGCGGCGGCGCTTCTCTGGAGTATCTGGAGGGCAAGGAACTGCCCGGCATTGCAGTCATCCAGAACGCATAATTTTTCCGGCATCACAATGGGTGCGGCGGCATTTACGCCGCCGCATCTTTCTTTTTGTGACAGGCAATTTGTGAATAGTTACGAAGGTAAGGAGAAAATAACAATGGATAAGGCAAAGCGCAAGGCTATTATCGCTGGCAACTGGAAGATGAACAAGACCGCCTCCGAGGCTGCTGTTCTGGTGGACGAGCTGACTCCCCGCTGTGAAGGACGCTACCTGCGAGGTGGTTATCTGCACCCCGTTTACCGATCTGGTCACCGCTGTGGCTAAGACCAAGGGCACCAACATCCACGTCGGTGCCGAGAACGTCCACTTTGAGAAGTCCGGTGCTTTCACCGGTGAGATCAGCGCCGATATGCTGGTGGATCTGGGCGTGGAGTACGTTATCGTTGGCCACTCTGAGCGCCGTCAGTACTTTGCAGAGACCGACCAGACCGTCAACAAGCGCACGCTGGCTGCTCTGAACGCCGGTCTGAAGGTCATCCTGTGCGTGGGCGAAAGCCTGCAGCAGCGCGAGGAGGGCGTTACCGAGGAGCTGGTTCGTATGCAGACCAAGATCGCTCTGCGTGACGTGACCGCCGAGCAGATGGAAAATGTTGTCATCGCCTACGAGCCTGTCTGGGCCATCGGCACCGGCAAGACCGCTACCTCCGATCAGGCAGAGGAAGTCTGCGCACAGATCCGCAAGGTGGTGGGCGAGCTGTACGGCGAGGCCGTGGCCGAGGCTACCACCGTGCAGTACGGCGGCAGCATGAACGCCAAGAACTGCGAGGAGCTGCTGAGCAAGAAGGACGTGGACGGCGGCCTGATCGGCGGCGCATCCCTGAAGGCTCCCGACTTTGCTGTCATCGTCAATGCAGCCACCAAGGGCTGAGCAACTGCCTTTTCTTAACTAAGCTGTTTCAGCGCCCGGCTGCGCCGTTTTTTCAGCGCTGAGCCGGGCGCTGATCTGTTTTTACAGCAGCCGCTCGGGTGTTATGCACCCCGCAGGCTGCACTCCCGCAGGCAGGGCGCTTAGCCTTGCCCGCAACGCGTGATAAATTCAAAGGAGATTCAATTTTATGGCAAAGAAACCTGTTCTTCTGTGCATCATGGATGGCTTCGGCTGGGTGCCGAACGAGACCTTTGGCAACGCCGTGGTGGCTGCCAAGACCCCCCATCTGGATGCTCTGATGGCAAAGTACCCCATGACTACCATTGATGCTTCCGGCATGGCTGTCGGTCTGCCCGACGGCCAGATGGGCAACTCCGAGGTCGGCCACACCAACATGGGCGCAGGCCGCATCGTCTACCAGCAGCTGACCCTCATCACCAAGTCCATCCGGGATGGTGAGATGTTCAAGAACCCCGTGCTGTTCAAGAACATGAAGGCTGCCATTGAGGCAGGCAAGGCCATCCACCTGATGGGCCTGGTGGGCACCGGCGGTGTCCACAGCCACGCTGACCACTGGTTCGGCGTGCTGGAAATGGCAAAGCACATGGGCGCAAAGGAAGTCTACCTGCACTGCATCACCGATGGCCGTGATACCGACCCCCACGCCGGCAAGGGCTTCCTGGCTGACCTGCAGGCCAAGCTGGATGAGCTGGGCGTTGGCAAGATCGCCAGCGTTTCCGGCCGTTACTACGCCATGGACCGTGATAACAACTGGGATCGCGAGGAGAAGGCCTACGCTGCCTTTGTCTACGGCGAGGGTGAGCACGCTGCCAATGCTGCCGAGGCCATCGAGGCTTCCTACGCCGCAGACAAGACCGATGAGTTCGTGCTGCCCTGCGTCACCTGCGAGGGTGGCCGTGTGCAGGATGGCGATACCGTCATCTTTATGAACTTCCGCCCCGACCGTGCCCGCCAGATGACCCGCATCTTCTGCGACGATGCCTTTACCGGCTTCGAGCGCCGCGGCGGCCGCAAGCAGGTGAACTACGTCTGCATGGCTGAGTACGATGCCACCATGCCCAACTGCGAGGTGGCCTATCCCCCGGTGGAGCTGAAGAACGTTCTGGGCGAGTACCTGTCTGCCCACGGCAAGACCCAGCTGCGCATTGCCGAGACCGAGAAGTACGCGCACGTCACCTTCTTCTTCAACGGCGGCGTGGAGGCTCCCTACGAGGGCGAGGATCGCTGCGTCATCCCCAGCCCCAAGGTTGCCACCTACGACCTGAAGCCCGAGATGAGCGCCCCCGAAGTCGCTGCCGAGTGCGTCAAGCGCATCGAGAGCGGCAAGTACGATGTGGTCATCCTGAACTTCGCAAACTGCGATATGGTCGGCCACACCGGCGTGTTCGAGGCTGCTGTCAAGGCCGTTGAGGCTGTGGACACCTGCGTGGATCAGGTGGTCACCGCTGTGCTGAACGCCGGCGGCTGCGCTTTCATCACCGCTGACCACGGCAACGCCGAGAAGATGATGAACCCGGACGGCACCCCCTTCACCGCCCACACCACCAACGTTGTGCCCTTTATGGCAGTTGGCTGCGGCGATGTGAAGCTGCGCGAGGGCGGCTGCCTGGCCGATATCGCACCCACCATGCTGCCCTATATCGGCCTGCCCGTTCCCGCCGAGATGACCGGCAAGAGCATCATCGTGGAGTGATGCCAGACGGGATGACCGTATAAACAAACAAAAGGCTGCTGCACATTCCGTGCAGCAGCCTTTTTTACTATTTTCAGCTGTTATCTGCGCCCTTTTCGCCAAGGGTGACGTTAACGGTCTGCATCTGGCCGCCGCGTGCGACGGTGATCTCGATGGTGTCACCGGCCTTGTGGTTCTGCATCAGGGTGCCAAGGTCGCTCTGGGTGGCCACCTCGCTGCCGTCTACGCTCACGATGCGGTCACCGGCCTGCAAGCCCGCCTTGTCGGCGGGGCCGCCCTTGACCACTTCCACGATGTAGACACCGTAGGCGTTCACGCCCAGCTGGGCGGCAGTCTGGGCGTCGGTCACGGCATAGTAGCTGATGCCCAGATAGGGACGGCCGGTCACATAGCCGTTTTCCAGCAGCTCCTGCGCCACCTTGACGGCGTCATTCACCGGGATGGCAAAGCCCAGACCCTCGGCATCGCTGTCGGAGGACTTTGCATTGACGATGCCCACCAGCTCACCGTTCATGTTGAACAGGCCGCCGCCGGAGTTGCCGGGGCTGACGGAGGCATCCATCTGGATCAGGGACATGGTGTTGACAGAGCTGGAACCCTGAATGCTGACGCTGCGGTTCAGGGCGCTGACGATGCCGCTGGTCACGGTGCCGCCCAGCTCACCCAAGGGGTTGCCCACGGCCATGACGCTTTCGCCCACCTTCAGGTTGTCGCTGTTGCCCACGGTGGCAGGGGTCAGGCCGGTGGCATCAACTTTCACCACGGCGATATCACTGGTGGTATCCTCGCCCACCAGCGTAGCGGGGTAATCCTTGTCGCCGATGCTCACGGTGATGTTGGAAGCGCCGCTCACCACGTGGGCGCAGGTGAGAATATAGCCATCCGAGCTGATGATGACGCCGCTGCCCGCGCCGCTCTCCACCTGGCTCTGACCGTACCAAGACCACTGGGAGTAGACCACCTGCTCGGTGGTGATGACCACCACGCTGGGGCTGACCATCTCGGCCACCTGTGCGGTGCTCAGGCCGGTGCCGCTGGTGGCGCTGATGGAATTGCCGGTGCTGTCGGTGCTGCTGTCAGAGCTGGCAGGGCGCTCCACCTGCTGGATGACCACCTTGCTGCCGCCGCCGTATTTTGCACCCACAAAGCCGCCCGCAAAGCCCATGGCCGCTGCCAGCACCAGCGCCACGGCGCTGCGTGCCAGTTTTCCGCCGTTGAACTTCTTCTTGCGGCGGGGCTTTTCCGGCTGCGCCGGGGCGCTGTACTGCGGCTGCTCCGGCGGGGTGGGCGGCACGCTGCCGCCATCTGCCGGGGCGGTATCGGCCGGACGCGCGGGCTGTGCTTCCGGCTCGTTATACTGGTTCGCCGTGTTCATGCCGCTGCTGCCCACGTTGGGGTAGCCGGTCTCGTTATTGGAAGCGGAATAATCGTATTCCCACTTGTTCTCGTTTTCCATGTTACTACATCCTTCCCTCAAAGGCCGGTCCGAAGGGACATCTGTTCCTTTGAACTGTCCCTATTGTAACTGTCAAATGTGAAAATGAATCGCTTGCGCCGTGAAGAATATGTGAAATGCGGTCCTGTTTTTCCGCCCTTGACAGCAGCGTTTCTGCTTGCTATTGTAAGGGAAGAACATCGACCCGTCAAGGAGGAGATTTTTATGGAACTGCACCGCACCGAACAGGGGTTTGCCCTGTATAAAGAAAAAGACTGCATCGGAGAGTGCACCCTCTCCCCCGCCCCCAAGGGCGCGCAGCTTACCGCCCTGTGCATCCTGCCCCAGTGGCGGCGCAAGGGCTACGGCTCCTACCTGTTAAAAGAAGTATTGCGCAGCTTTGGCGGCTATGACCGGGAAGCTGCCACGGTTTTTACCGCCCCGCTGCCGGAAAATGCCGCCGAGCTTGCTTTCTGGGGCAAATTCGGCTTTGCCGCCGAGGGCGGGCAGCTGGTGCGCCGCCGCACCCCGGACTTAACGGCGGTCAAGTTCGTGCAGGACTTTTTAGCCGCCCGGCTGGTGCACCCGCAGCTGTGCGTAGACGCCACCTGCGGCAACGGCGGGGACACCGCCTTTCTGTGCAATCTGACCGCCCCCGCCGGGCGGGTGCTGGCTTTTGACGTGCAGCCCGAAGCCATCCGCTCCACCCGCACCCGGCTGGAACAGGCAAATGTGCCCGCCGAGCGGTACGAGCTCATCTGCGGCAGCCACGCCGACTTATTACAGTATGTGCAGCCCGGCACTGCCGATGCAGTCATGTTCAACTTTGGCTGGCTGCCCGGGGCCGACCACGCAGTGTTCTCCACCGCGCAGAGCAGCATCCCCGCCCTGCAGGCGGCTTTGGAAGCCGTGCGCCCCGGCGGCGTGGTGAGCGCCATCCTCTACAGCGGGCAGGTCATCGGCACGGATGAAAAGCAGACGGTGCTGGAATATCTCCGGGCACTTCCGCTCAAAAGTTTTACCGTTCTGGTGTGTGATTTTGCCAACTGGGCCGAAACCGCCCCTCTGCCCTGCATCATCCTGAAAAAATAACGAAAACCCTTGCATTATCACGCGTTTTCGTATAGAATAAGGTGTGTATGTGTAAAAATGCTTCTTCTGGCATCGCTGCGCGATGCCGGAAGAAGTTCCATCCATTTCAGGAGAAATATCATCTATGACAAATCGTGAAGAGATCGAACGCCGCAGGACGTTCGCCATCATCAGCCACCCCGACGCAGGTAAGACCACCCTTACCGAAAAGCTGCTGCTGTACGGTGGAGCCATCAATCAGGCTGGCTCCGTCAAGGGCAAACAGAGCGCCAAGCACGCCGTGTCCGACTGGATGGACATTGAGAAGCAGCGTGGTATCTCGGTCACCTCTTCGGTGCTGCAGTTCAACTACGCTGGTAAGTGCGTGAACATTCTGGACACCCCCGGCCATCAGGACTTCTCGGAGGATACCTACCGCACCCTGATGGCGGCAGACTCTGCCGTCATGGTCATCGACGCTGCAAAGGGCGTTGAGGCGCAGACCATCAAGCTGTTCAAGGTGTGCACCCTGCGCCATATCCCCATTTTTACCTTCATCAACAAGATGGACCGCGAAGCCCGCGACCCCTTTGAGCTGATGGAGAACATCGAGGAAATTCTGGGCATCAAGACCTACCCCATGAACTGGCCCATCGGCTGCGGCAAGGAGTTCAAGGGCGTGTTCGACCGCAACGCGCGCAAGGTGCTGGCTTTCTCCAGCGATGGCCGCGCCAACGGCGTGAAGAAGGTCAGCGAGACCGAGGCCGAGCTAGGCGACCCCGCACTGGACGAGCTGCTGACCCCCTACCTGCACCAGCAGCTGGTGGACGAGATCGAGCTGCTGGACGGCGCTGCCGAGGAGTTTGATCTGGACAAGGTGCTGCGCGGTGAGCTGAGCCCCGTGTTCTTCGGCTCTGCATTGACCAACTTCGGCGTGGAGCCCTTCCTTGAAAACTTCCTGCGGCTCACCTCTGCCCCGCTGGCCCGCGTGGACAGCCTGACCGGCGAGCCGGTGGACCCCTGCCGGGACGAGTTCTCTGCTTTCATCTTTAAAATCCAGGCCAACATGAACAAGGCCCACCGCGACCGTATTGCCTTTATGCGCATCTGCTCCGGCAAGTTCGAGCGCGGCATGGAGGCCTACCATGTGCAGGAGGGCAAGAACATCAAACTGGCCACCGGCACTCAGCTGATGGCGCAGGACCGCGCCATCGTGGACGAGGCCTACGCCGGCGACATTATCGGCCTGTTTGACCCGGGCAATCTTCTCCATCGGCGACACCCTGTGCACCGGCAAAAAGAAGGTCCAGTTCGCGGGCATCCCCACCTTCTCCCCGGAGCACTTTGCCCGCATTGAGCAGAAGGACACCATGAAGCGCAAGCAGTTCGTGAAGGGTATGGAGCAGATCGCGCAGGAAGGCGCCATCCAGATCTTCCGCGAAGTGGGCGGCGGCATGGAGGAAGTGGTGGTCGGCGTAGTCGGCGTGCTGCAGCTGGAAGTGCTGGAGTACCGTCTGAACACCGAGTACAACGTGGAGATCCGCATGCAGCAGCTGCCCTTTGAGCAGCTGCGCTGGGTGCAGAACGACCCCGACACCTACAATCTGCGGGATCTTGACCTGACCAGCGACACCAAGGCTGTGGAGGACATGAAGGGCAACCGTCTGCTGCTGTTCACCTCCGACTGGGCGGTGCGCTGGGCCGAGACCCACAACGAGAGCTTGCAGCTGAGCGAGTTCGGCAACATCTGATAAAAGAGCGCTGCGGAGTGCACCTGCGCTCCGCAGCCTTTTTTATATAGCAGCCAAGAATACAACATAGAATGCCAGACATCAGAATGAGGGTTCCCATTGCGGGGAACACTGCTGGCACGGAGGGTAAAGTATATGCAGAACATCAACATTGGCAAAAGCGGTATCGCAGTGCCGTTTCTGGGCATGGGTACATGGGCCATCGGCGGCGGTGCATGGTGGGGCGATAACGACGACGCACTGTCCGTAAAGGCCATCCAGACCGCCGTGGAGCAGGGCATCCAGTGGATCGACACTGCACCCATCTACGGGCTGTACCACAGCGAGGAAGTGGTGGGCGAGGCCATGAAGCACATCGACCGCGACAAGGTGGTGCTTTCCACCAAGTGCGGCCTGGAGTGGCGGCACGAGACCCCCATCCTGCACAAGGTAGTGGACGGAGTGCAGGTGTACCGCGACCTCTCCGCCAAGAGCATCATCGAGGACGTGGAGGACAGCCTGCGCCGTCTGCACACCGACCATCTGGACGTGCTGTACACCCACTGGCAGAGCCCGGATTTTGGCGTGTATCCGCTGGAAGAGACCATGGAAGCCATGATGAAGCTGAAGGAGCAGGGCAAGATCCGCGCCATCGGTGCTTCCAACGTCACCTCCGACATCATCCGGGGCTACTGCAAGTACGGCCAGCTGGACGTCATTCAGGAAAAGTACAGCCTGCTGACCCGCCGCATTGAAAAGCAGCTGCTGCCCACCTGCAAGGAGCTGGGCGTTTCGGTGCAGGCCTACTCCCCGCTGGAGCAGGGACTTCTGACCGGCAAGGTGACCATGGACACCACCTACCCGGAGGGCAGCACCCGCAACACGAACCCCTGCTTCCAGCCCACCCGCCGGGCACAGGCGCTGGAACTGCTGGCAAAGTGGGGCGATCTGACCGAGAAGTACGACTGCACCATGGCGCAGCTGGTCATCGCCATGACCGCCCGCATGATCCCGGGGCTGCACGTTCTGTGCGGTGCCCGCAAGCCGGAGCAGGTACTGGACAACGCCGGTGCCATGCACATCAAGCTGGACGGCGCCGACGCCGTCCGCATGAAGTGGGACGTGGACGCGATCTCCTGAGGATAAACCAAACAACACCGGAGCATCTTCGGACGCTCCGGTGTTGTTTTTTATCTCTTATTCTCCTCTTGCCAGCGCTTGCAGCTTTTTCTATCCAGCACCTGCACGCCGCCGCGATACAGCCGCACCCAGCCCTCCTGCGCAAAGTATTTGAGCATCCGGCTCACCACCTCGCGGGCAGAGCCCATGTACTTTGCCATCTGGTCGTGGGTCATGCGGAGGTCCGCGCCGCCGGTCTTGGCAAGCTCATCGGTCAGAAAGATTGCCAGCCGCCGGTCGGCGCTCATGAACAAAATCTGCTGCATCGTCCACATGGTATCGGAAAAGCGCTCTGCCGTCATCTGGTAGGCGTAGCAGCGCACATAGACGTTTTCCTGCATCAGCTGCCGGAAGATGCCCGCGCTGATGCACAGCGCTTCGGTGTCCTCCTCGGCGTCGATGTAAAGGTCGATGTTCACCGCGTCCATCACGCAGGAGGCGGACAGGATGCACACCTCCCCGCCGAACAGGCGGTACAGTGTCACGTCCCTGCCGTCCTCGGACAGCAGATAGGAGCGCAGCTGCCCGCTGCGCAGCAAAAGGATGCCCACACAGCTTTCCAGCGGGCTGTGCACCCGGGCGCCCTTGGCGTAGTGCACCGAGCGGGTAAAGCGGCACAGCCGCTCCTGTTCTTCCGGGGTCAGCTGCTCCCAGAACGGAAACGCACAGGCCAAGCACCGGGCGTGCGGAGATGTTTCAGCCATACGGCTCACCCCTTTCGCAGCGCCTTGGCGGCTTCCGTGCCCGCCAGTGCGCCCTCGTAAACGGCCTTTGCCACCTGCAACAGCCCGCCGGTGCAGTCTCCGGCGGCGTACAGACCGGGCACGGTGGTCTGCATTTTTGTCGTCCACCACGATGCGGCTGCCCTCTACGGCAGCGCCCAGCTTCCGGGCCAGTGCGGTACTGCCCGCCACGCCCAGCGCCACAAATACGCCGGATACCTCCCGCACCGCGCCGTCTGCCAGCTGCACGCCGGTGACAGCCTGCTCGCCCAGAATGGCTTCCACCTTCTGGGTGCAGACGCTCACCTCGGGCGGGAAGTCTGCGGTCAGGGCTGCGCCGTTCGTCAGCAGGGTGACGCTTTTTACCACCGGCAAAAGCGCCTGCACCTCATGCAGGGCGTACTCGCCGCTGCCCAGCACCGCCACGTCCTTTCCGCGGTAGAAAAAGGCATCGCAGGCGGCGCACCAGCTTACGCCGTGGCCTTCCAGCCCGGTCAGCCCCGGGATGCGGGGCACCGCGCGGGAAGCGCCCGTTGCCAGAATGACCGCGTCTGCCGGGTACGCGCCTGCCAGCGTTTCCACGGTCAAACGGTCGGTCCATGTCAGCCCCACGGCCTCGGTCTGCACGAATTGCACCCCCAGCCGCCGGGCGTTCTCGATGCTGCGGCGCTCCAGCTCCGGCCCGGAGACCGGCTGGG
>ENA-OQHK01000180-OQHK01000180.1-human-gut-metagenome-genome-assembly--contig:-NODE-180-length-12165-cov-6.691477_pt1 | contig 12165 bp, 13 predicted proteins | sample MGYA00242562_ERZ504715 | MGnify/ENA primary metagenome ERZ504715 (study PRJEB26092, sample SAMD00036445) | human gut metagenome | host: Homo sapiens | study: EMG produced TPA metagenomics assembly of...
CTTTTATTGAATATTTGTTTGTATATTTGCGGTGTAGAAATTATAAATATGGTAGTAGTAGTTTTAAAAGCGGCAACTTCTTTCGCTGGTATTGATTATAATGAGCGAAAGAATGAGGAAGGCAAGAGTGAACTTCTTGTTGCAGAAAATTTTGCTATGAATCCAGATAATTTGAAGAAGTCGGATTATATAGCTTATATGGAATCTGTCTGTAGGACTAATCCAGCGGTCAAGGCAAAACAATTTCATGCAGTGATTTCATGTAAGGGGCGTGAATATTCGGCAGAGGATTTGAAAAATGTTGCTTTGCAATACATAAATAAAATGGGTTATGGAAATAATCCTTATATGATATATTTTCATTCTGATACAGAAAATAATCATGTACATATTGTTTCTACACGAGTACAGAAGAACGGACAGAAGGTAAAAGATAATATGGAAGCTGTGCGCTCACAGAAAGTCATAAATCAAATAATGAATATTGATTTAGCTTTGAAGGCTAAAGATGATATTTTAAAATACATGGAGTTTTCTTTTTCTACAGTGCAGCAGTATAAGTTGTTACTTGAACAATCAGGATGGAAATTAAGAGAAAAGGATGGATTATTAATTTTATATAAGGGTGGTGAAAAGCAGGCTTCAATTCAATTAGAACAGATAAAAGATAAAGCTAAACAATATACACCTGATGAAGAAAGAAGAAAACAGATAACAGCTCTTTTATTTAAATATAAGCAAGGACTTTCCTATACAGAACTTCAAACTTTGATGAAAGATAAGTTTGGTATAAATTTAGTCTTTCATACAGGAAAAGGACATACTAAACCTTATGGATATACATTAATTGATTATAGAAATAAGAGAGTTTTGAAAGGTGGGGAAGTTATGGATTTGAAGGAACTTTTAGTAGAGCCTAATAAACAAGCAAAAGTTGAACACTGTAATAGTATAATTAATCTTCTTTTGAAAGATGGAACAAAATATACAATGGATAGTTTCAAGAAATTAATGTTAGATTACGGTTATAGGTTTTCAATGAATGGCACAATATTTATAAATGGTGATGATAAGGCTTTATTGGTTCTTGATAAAAAACTGTTGAAAGAACTTAGATATAATAGCAGAGTGTATGAAGCAAATAAATTTAATGTTGCTACACTTAAAGAAGCCGAGTTGTTAAGTAGAATTTATCATGTGAAAAAAGATGATATTTTGATTCAAGAGCATATGGATAAAAAAAATACTGTCTATACTGATATGATAAATAGTTATTTGGCTCATAGTTCAGATTTACATTCTACATTAAGAGAAAAAGGAATTCTTTTTGTTGAAGATGAAAATTTAGTTTATCTAGTAGATAAAAAGAATAAAGTAATCGTAAGTACTGATGATTTAGGAATCAATATTATAAAAGATGGCTATAGTAAAGATAGGATTACTCTAGTTACTCTTGATAAGATGGAAAGAATAAATGTTGAACAAGATTCAGAACTGGCAAGGGGATTTAATCTGATTGATGCTATTTGTGATATTCTTAGCCAGCATATAAATGTACAGCAAGATAAATCTCCTAATAGGAAAAAGAAAAGAGGACAGCAACAAAATTAATAAATATAAGTAAGATATGATAATATTATTTGGGAATCAGAAAGGCGGTTGTGGTAAAACGACTAATTGCATACAATTTGCCAACTATCTAGTAGAAAAAGGAAAAGAAGTTCTAGTATTGGATTTAGATTTTCAGCGTTCATTATCGGATAGAAGAAAAGAAGATATTGCGACCTATGATAATGAACCTAAATATGAGGTTATACAAACCGATATATCTAATGTTGCTAAAATTATTAGTGATTTTACTAAGGTTGAGCAAGGAAATCTATTAATAGATTTGCCCGGTAAGATTGATGATGATGCTTTAGGAACTATTCTTAAAGCTGCGGATATAATAATATGCCCATTTAAATACGATAAATTTACAATGGATAGCACAGGCTTTTTTATCCAAGTGTTACAGTATTTAAATGTGAAAGCTAAAATATTCTTTTTACCTAACAATATGAGAACTGCGGTAAGATATGAAACGAAAGAACAGGTAGTTGATATTCTTAAGCAAGTTGGTTTTGTTACAGATGAAATACCAGCTTCTGTTGCGATGGAACGTATAAATACATTAGCAATTAGTAATGAGTGTATTGATAAGGTGAAGAATGCTTATGATTATATCATTCAAGAAGGAGCAATAAAATAAAATATTCTTTTAATAGATAATTGTTATAAAGTTATTCATTTATTGTATATATTTGCACATGGCTGATAAATTAAGGAAAAAGCAAAATGAAGGTATTTCTAGTGTTCTGGAAATAGCTAAAATGATAAGAGGTGAAGAATCGCATGGGAGTAGTATAAATGAAACTCCTATTCAAGAAGTTAGATGTGAAGTTGAAGAGGAGAAAGAACCACCTCATGTGGAAATGGAAACAACTTCTTCGGAAGTTTTTAATTTTAATGGCTCTAGTGATATGGATTTGACGGACTTATTAGAGTACATTAAAGGAAAAAATTATAATTGCAAGGAAGTTCTATATGTTGATACAGATGTAAAAGAGGTGTTTGGTTTGCTCAAAGCTAAAGCCAAAATACCTATCTCATCTTTAGTTTCGTTTATTTTGGAAGATTGGTTAACTAAACACCGTAGCGACATAAGTTCTTTGATTAAGCAAAAAAAGAACCGTTTTCTTTAGTACAGAAAAAGGGTCGTTTTGTGAAACAAAAGATTTTTGGTTAGGCTATAGACCCGTCCAATGGGTTTTTCCTCATTGGACGGATATTTTAGATAGAAACAATAATTTCTTTAGGGATTCCTGTATAATATGCTATTTTTTCTACAGGAATATTATCTTCTCTCATTTTTATTATAATATCAATATTTTCTTTAGTAATAGAAGAAGGTATAAACGTAACCATTCTATTTTCCGCCTTGACATAAGTTGTTAGCCGCCATATCTTTGCGCCGTAACCTTTAACAAGAATGATTATGGCAAAAGAAAAAGTAAACTATCAGGAGGTATATGACCTCTACCAGTTATGCAGCGAGACCAAAGATCTTCGAGAGTTCTGTGCTGATTATGGTGTAAATTACGACAAGTTCATGAACTGGCAGCGTCACCAGTTGTGGAGTGAGAAGTTAGGCAAGACAGTCCAGGTTGAGCAGCCCAAGGTTGCCAAAGTCCAGATAACCGGGAAACCATGCAATAGTCCAACTGTGAAGTTGGACGTGAAACATCCTGAAGGTGAACCACCAATAAAATGGATCAAGTTACAGCTGGCGTCTGGCGCAACACTGTTCCTGAGAAACACCACCGTTCTTGATTTGAGCCTGTTGCTTAATAAAATGATAGGATGATATGCTTGGACTGAGTGCTAACCTTAACTATTACCTGTTTAACGGTAATGTTGATTTGCGGAAAGGCATTTTCCGTCTGTGTGAGAGTATAAGGGAAGAAATGTCCCTTGACCCGAGCGATGCGTCCAATGTATATATGTTCATGTCCCGGAACCGAAAGGTTGTGAAGATACTTCATTACGAACGCGGTTTTTATGTGCTTTACGAAAAACGTCCTGTTATGGGCAAATTCAAGAAACCTGTATTTGATGAAGTCTCCAGGTGCTACCGGATACAGTGGTCGGACATGGCTTATCTTACGGAAAGCATTGTAGTTGACAAGATGTACGTTAGTCCGAAAGGCTAATATTAACATACTGATTATCAACAGGATAGTATAAAAAAATAAACGGTAAAAAGTTTGCGTAAGTGCCTGATTTTTCGTACCTTTATATCATGATTGATGAAAGAGCATACGAGTTACTTTGCTGCCAGCTGGGTCTGGCGAATGAGGAAAAGGCAGGTCTTCGCAAACAGAATAAAGAATTGATTGCGAGGCTTGAGTCTATTGAAGAATCCAACAGGGAGAACTCTAAAAATCTGATAGATACCATCAATGATCTCAAAGATACCATCGAAAAGCAGTCAACCACGGTTGAACATTACAGGAAAGAAATGGAACTTATGAGAAAGCAGCTTGAAGCAAAGGATGAGGTGAACAGGATGCTGGCAAACGAGATCTCCAATCTCAGACTTCAGCTTGAGGACAGCAGGAAACACCGTTTCGGCCGTACTTCCGAGCAAAGAAGGCTGTTGAACAACCGTAATCTCGACAAGTCCGCTCTGGAACAATCCGAGTATGACGGTTCTGACAGGAAGGATGATAATAATAAGACCGATGATAACGAAACCGGCAGCAATACCTCTTCCGGCAACATACCTGCCCAGAACAGCAAACCTTCAAGGAGAAAGGAAACCGCACCACGTGCCGGGAAAACAAAATTGAAAGTTGACAAGGTGGTAGTACATGAAGTGGACGAGTATTACACGCTTCCAGAAGGGGGACGGTTTATGAACCGCAACGGTATGCCTGATGTGTGGGAATACAGGGTCATAGAACATGTAAGGGCTTATAACGTGGAGCATGTTTACAAGGTGGCAAGGGTAAAGCTTGCGGACGGCACTTTCACAAGCACCATGGAACATCCGCTGAAAAACCTTGGAGGTATCTTCTCTCCTGAACTGCTTGCCCGTCTGCTTTGTCTGAAATATGACTTCAGCATGCCTGAGAACAGACAGATAAGACTGCTTGCAAGAGAGGGTATCCACATAAGCAATACCACGCTGAACAGCTATATCCATAACGGAATCGCCAAACTAAGGGAGTTCATGGAAGATGTCTTCAAGGAGTTTGTACAGAGAGCTAATTACCTTATGGTTGATGAGACTACTGAGCTTGTTGGAGTGGAAACAAAGGAAGGTAAGGCTTACAGGAGAAAGTACTTATGGGCTTTCTTTGCCAAGCATATTAAGATGGTCTATTATCACTATAATAACGGCAGCAGGTCGTCCGATGCGGCAAAATCATTCCTGGAATATTTTATGGGAACCATATCCACTGACGGATATACGGTTTACAGGATGTTTGACGGAGACGACTCAAAGGTGCTTCATATAGGATGCTGGACGCATTGTAGAAGGTTGTGGGTTGATGCCCTGCCTTCAGACAGAACAGCGATGGACATAATAGATCCTATCGGTGAGATGTTCAGAAATGAAGACCTGTTCCGTATGATGAAACTCAGCGGTGAGCAGATTAAGGAAAGAAGGCTTAAGCTAACAGGACCGATTCTTGAACGTATCCATCATAAGGTGGTCATTATGATGCAGGATGCGAAGATTATGGCTAACGAACTGATGAGAAAGGCCGTGAACTATACGATAAACCAGTGGAAATCCTTGAGAAATATCCTCAAGGACGGTTCAGCAGAAATCTCGAACAACCTCTGTGAGCAAAGGATGAAACCTGTAAAGCTGCTGCTCAAGAACTGTATGAACGTTGGCAGTGAGGATGCGGCAGAAAACTCTGCATTCACCTTCTCTCTGATAGAAAGCTGTAAGTTGAACGGCATAGACCCTCAGAATTACCTGAAACACTTGTTTGAATGTATTCTTCATGGTAAGGACTGCGACAAGAAGGCTCTTCTGCCATGTTTCTATAAACCGGAATGTTAAAACAAAAATATTTTCTTACGGGCATTTTTATTTTATCGGCTGAAAGACAGCCGATAAAATTGGCGTGGCGGAAAATAGTATGGTTACATGTTTGTGAAAAGAGAAATACACATAATATGTCTTCTTCTTTTTCATCTGTGTGTATATGCAGGGGATAAAGTAGTTAAGATTGCCTGTGTTGGTAATAGTATCACATATGGTGCACGGCTGAAAAATCCTTCTAAAGATAGTTACCCTGGGGTTTTAGAACAGATGCTGGGAAAAGGATACGATGTAAGGAATTTTGGGGTTAGTGCAAGAACGATGCTAAATAAAGGAGATCATCCTTATATGAAAGAGAAAAAGTATAAGGATGCATTGGATTTTAACCCTGACATAGTCATTATAAAGTTGGGAACGAATGATTCAAAGCCTATTAACTGGGTTTATAAATCTGATTTCATGAATGATACGGAGTTGCTCATTAACTCTTTCAAATCACTGTCATCAAAACCCAGAATTATTTTGTGCTTGCCTGTTCCGTCAATACCTAATGGTAAGAATATAAATAATGAGGTGATTTGTAACGAAATTATTCCTTTATTGAAGAAAGCAGCAAAAAAACTTGATGTTGAGATTTTTGATTTTTATAATGCAATGTCTCCTTACTATCCAGAGTTATTCCCGGATGGTGTTCATCCAAATGCCAGGGGAGCGGAAATAATGGCAGGATTGATTTATAATAAAATAACAGGAAAGAAAGCTCCTGATTAAAAATCTCACGGAGTGTTTCCTGGAAAGAAATCAAAGTGGAAAGGGTTCGACAGGTCTGATTTTGTTAGTGCTGGAAGACAAGCTACTGTGGTAGTGACTAAAAAAAGTGCATATGGCAGACCGTGGATATGGAGACCTGTATTTTGGGGATTGTTTTCTAATGTGGATGTAGCTTTGCTTAATGAGGGATTCCATGTAGTTTATTATGATTTGACTCACTTATATGGTAGCCCAAGGTCCTTGATGTTTGGTGACGTGTTTTATAACCGTATGGTAAAAGGATTTAAATCCTTAAGAAGTTACAGTAGTTAGAAAATGTTATCGCGTGATATATAAGCTTAGGAGTTAAAGTCTAAAGACTGTTCTATCGGATATATCATTACAATGAGACTAACGACTTTAATTTATAATGAAGCGAAAAGTTATAGCTTTTATTACTATTTACCTTTAAAAAATATTAAATCTGAAACTTAAATTATTTATGTCTTGAATCGTAATTATATTTATTACAATACTTCGGTAAATTTTTACCGATAAATTAAAATTAAACATAGAATCGGCATAATCCGGTTCAAAAATATATTCAAGAGATCATTGAAATACTGTCAAGAATGAATCGTCAAGGAGTAAGAAAAGGGATGAAAAAGATATGCTAAACAGCTGAAAATCAACAGGAAAAATATTGCGTAATTCGTTGATTATTAGCAAATTAGAAGTATTCCACCACTTTTAATTATGACTAAAGAATCACTCCTTATGCAATACCAATCCGAGTGCAGAAACGCTCTCGAATCAGTTGTAAATATAAGCAAATCTTTTCAGAAAGTATTCATGGATGCAATGAAATTGTTCATGGCTATACCTGACCGCATCAATTTCCTTCAAATGGGACGATATGGATGTTTCTCGGAACAGACATACCGGAACAATTTTGAGAATGATGACTTTGACTGGTTTTCCTTCAATGAAGCCATCATCAGGGAACACCTTAAAGGTGGTCGTAAGGCGATAGCCGTTGATCCGTCTTTCATTCCAAAATCAGGCAGCAAAACGCCGTGGATTGGCTATTTCTGGTCCGGTTGTGCCGGTGAATACAAACGTGGACTGGAAATAGCCGGTATTGGAGTTATAGACGTTGACAACCATGAATGTATGACTTTGGGCTCTGTACAGACACCTGACAACGCAACGTTGGAAAGCTGCGGGAAGAATCTTGTAGACTGGTACAGTTCTTACCTTATCAGCATACAGGAGCATCTGAAACGTATTTCTGGCACTGTCGTATGTGATGCGTTCTTTTCAAAGGCAACTTTCATCAAACCATTGTGTGAGAACGGATTCCACGTTATAAGCCGCTTCAGGAATGATGCAGTGTTGTTTTATCCCACCTTAGAAAATAGGACAGGAAAACGCGGACGTCCAAAATTGTATGACGGAAAGATTGATTTTGAAAATCTGGACATCACAAGATGTACCGAGTATAAAGTGAACAAGGGTAAACTTTACGGACTGAAAGCATACTCCAAAGCACTCAAACGTTTTGTGAGCCTGGCTGTATGGTATCCTATGGATGGAAGAACGGACAAATGGCAGTTGTATTTCTCTACAAACGAAATACAGAATGCACTGGATGTTCTGGACTTTTACAGGACACGTTTCCAACTCGAATTCTGCTTTCGTGATGCCAAGCAACATGCCGGAATAACAAACTGTCAGTCTACAGACTTCAGGAAACTGGCATTTCACTTTAATGCATCACTTGCATCGATAAACCTTGCCAAGGCTGCGTGTAAGAAGATGGGAATAAAATATTCCATATCATTGTGCAAGTCAGTCATACACAATGCTTACATGCTTGAACGATTTATTTGCGTGTCTGGGATTGAACCAAACACGCAATTAATTGACAAACTTTTCAAAGAACTCATTTTATTTACTGCCAGAGCCGTTTAGGCTGGGCTAATTTTTAACGAACTATTGTATGAGAAAACTCGTTTTTATATTGTTAGTTTTTATTCTTGTTTCTTGTGAGGAAAAGAAAAATGTATTGATTATAGGTGATTCTATATCTATAGGATATACACCTTTTGTTAGGGAGGCTTTGAAGACGGAAGCGAATGTCTTTCATAACTATCGTAATGCAAGACATACTGCTTATGGTTTGGATAGTATAGCCAATTGGTTGGGAGAAACAAAATGGGATGTTATCCATTTTAATTTTGGGTTGCACGATTTATGTTATAGAAGTAAAAATGTACTTAGGGATAAGGTCAATGGTAAATTGTCCGTGTCATTGGAAGATTATGGTGATAATTTAAGAAAAATTGCAGAAATAATAAAAAACACGGATGCCAAAGTGATTTTTGCTACTACGACAATGGTTCCTGAAAATGAACCTGGTAGGTTCTCTAATGATGTTGAAGAATATAATCAAGTCGCAATAGAAGTGATGAACGATTATGACATAGAGATAGACGATTTGTATTCTCTATCGTTGGAGGTACATCCTAGATTAGGTAAAGGAGATGATGATGTGCATTATACGAAAGATGGGTACAGGAAATTGTCAGAACAGGTTGTAAAATGTATTAAAGAAAAATTATAGATCGTTATTCTATGAAAAGTTATTTTGCGTATTAATAATTATTTTAGGCCTTACTTCATGTGCTAATACAGACAATGAAGTATCAATGAGTTCTTTACTTGTTGAAATGGGTAATAGGAATAGTGTCGCTGAATATCCGGAACTATATTTTAGATTAAAGCAGGAAAGCTCTTATAATAGAGCCTCAAAAACTCCTGCAGACAGTATCGGATGGTTTAGAAACAATGATTTTAACAACAAACCAGGCGACAAGAATTTTGTTAGAGTAGATACAGTTGATGGCAAACCGGAATGGGTATTAATGGATCATAAGGGACCTGGCAGTATTGTGCGTACATGGATGCCATTTCCAAAGTCCAATAAATCGGAAACAGATGCGATTATAAAAGTCTATTTAGATGGTTCCACTGTTCCTGTAATAGAAGGAAATATGCTTGAAGTCTTTAATGGTGACAGCTTGATTCCATATCCTTTTGCGCATAAGTCTTTAAGGTCTGCTGTATCATTTTTCCCTATACCATATTCCAAATCATGTAAGGTAACAACTAGCGAAGTCCCATATTTTTATCAGATTACTTACAGGGAGTATTCTGCAGATACTAGGGTTAAGACTTTTACGATGCAGGATTTTACTGATAATAAGGATTTGATTGATAAAGTGGGAGATGAGCTTTTAGCTTCAGATGCAGATAAATTGTTTAACAGTCAGAAAACAATAAATAAAAGAATATCATTGGATGCTGATGAAAAATCAAGTATGATACAGACTCGTGAATATACGTTTCAAACAGAACAAAACGGTAAGGTTTGGCATGTGGTTGTAAGGGCTGGAGATTATGTGCTGTATGACTCCGAAAGTAATGCGGACGCTTTTTGTTGTTTGGAAGAAGCACTGGAAAAAGCGGTACAGGAGTGCATGGAGTTTTTGTATTAAATTGAATTAAAAATTCGGTCCCCGTGAAGGGGACTTTCCTATAACCTTGTTAAGAGGTGAGGGCAGATGATCTTTGAGAATCCCATTTGAAATTTTTTTATTTATTTTAGGCCTTTTCGGGGTTCTTTTTTGCGTACACGCAGTCCCATACTCCCACCACCCGGCTAAGGTATACCTGATTCTTGTTAGCCCTCACTATCGTTCGTTGGCTGCGGAATCAAGCATCCGGTACGTTCACGCACCATCTTGTAGGATGGTGTGCTCTTTCCCCTTGTTGCTAACCCTCTTTCCCCACCCGCCACTCTTTTTATTTTATCGGTATTTTTTGTCTTTCATAGGTCTTTTCTGCTGTCCGCTTCTTCATTCTTAATCGGAATATCCCTTCTAAATATATTTATTTTTGATGGTAAATTTGTAAAAATTAGTAAAAAACGATAAATTCTGTTTTTTACTTTTATAGAGAAAAAATAACGATCTTATCATGCCTCACCAACATTTTGTTGTTTATAAGAAGCATTGGAAAAAGCGGAACAAAAGTGTATGGATTGTATTAAAAAATAACTCCTCTTTACAGGGATAATCTTGCTAAGAGGTGGAATTGCAGATGATCTTTGAGAATCATCTTTGAAGGTGAAGGATGGGAGACGAGATTTATTTCGTATTTTTGTTCTCGGATTTTAGTGTAATACCATTCCTTCGCAGTAGACGATACACTGTTCCGCTACTGCCTATATTTAATATTTTCTGTATCTCCCTTACCGGTGTTCCGGATTCATAGAGCTGGATGCAGCTTTTCTGCTTGGCGATGTTGTTTTTGTTGATAAGTGTCTTTCTGCCGAATTTGACACCTTTTTCCTTGGCGATTCTTCTGCCTTCTTGGGTTCTCTCATAAATAAGGTCACGCTCAAATTGGGCGAAAGCACCGAGAATGTTGTTCATCAGTTGGCCGATTGCGCCTTCCGTACTGATATTGTCTTGCAGTGAGGTGAATTGGATGCCCCTATTCTTGAAATCTTCCAATAGCGTAAGGATATTCTTCAGCGAACGGCCAAGCCGGTCCAGCTTATATACGACAAGTGTGTCGCCTTCCCGGAGAAAGTTCAGGCAGGCATCCAGCTCCGGGCGGTTTTGTTGACGTCCAGTCATTTTCTCAGAGAAGATCTTCTCGCATCCGGCAGCCTTCAACGCTTCCAGTTGCATATCCAGATGTTGTTCCTTGGTGGAAACACGGGCATATCCTATTTTCATCCTGTTTCGTATTTAGATGTTCAATGAAGGTTTTAATTCTTCACTTTTTCAAATATGAAGACATTAATTCTTCATATTCCTCACGGCTGTATTGGTTGAACCCCTTTTGCTTCATGGCCAAAAGAAGTCTTTCCAGTTCTCCGATAGTCACTACCTGTTTGCCGATAACGGTAAATTGTTCCCATTCTCCCTTTTCGTTGAGCAGGTATTCCCGGTGTGCAAAACAGTAAAGAGAACCGTCAATGTCATTCCGTTTCTGCCATTGACGCAGGTGCTTCAAACTGGTGAAATCACGGGTGACAGTACGTGGAATGGGAACCAATACGTCAATTTCCATCTTGAATTTTATATTCTCTTCTGCTTCTCGCATGGCAAGGTTTACTTTAGGGCTATTTCAGAATTAGTGAATTTATTGATTTTTGGAAATTTCATAAGCAATAGCACTCGGAAATTCTTCTCCTTGTAAATATCCAATTACTGCTTCCTTATCCATTTGTTCCAATAATCTTCTTGTATTTTCCATTGCCTGTTTTCGTCTGCTGTTCAGGGAATCCTCCTGTAAATTAAAGACACGGATGGTTTCTGCTGCATCTGTATCATTTCTATTTGCAGGTTCGATAACGCCATTTGTTGAAAAAATAAAACGACCTTCTATATTGTCTGTCACTGGATTAAGAATGTGGTTGTATTTTTTCAACCGTTTGTTATAATCGTTCTTTTCGACAGTCTTATCCTTAAAATCGGCTCCAAATTTGGAATCGTGGACTGCTGCAATCATATTTTGCCAATCAAATGTTTGGCGTGGGGAAATATCTCTTTTTATGAAGTGATCAATGTGGTAGTTGTCCTCAAATTTTATCTCTGTATAGCCACATAAGTTAATTTTGGTCATCCATACATTGAAGCAGGCAATCTTCATATATAGATTGTACTTTGTTCTGTATGAATGTCCTCCCTACTTATTGGAAGTAGTTTTACGTCTTGTAATTTAGTTAAGGAGGAAGG
>ENA-OQHK01000181-OQHK01000181.1-human-gut-metagenome-genome-assembly--contig:-NODE-181-length-12147-cov-4.236772_pt1 | contig 12147 bp, 7 predicted proteins | sample MGYA00242562_ERZ504715 | MGnify/ENA primary metagenome ERZ504715 (study PRJEB26092, sample SAMD00036445) | human gut metagenome | host: Homo sapiens | study: EMG produced TPA metagenomics assembly of...
CTTTTTTTGAAAGGACTTATCACCAAAGAAAACTGCGACAAAGCCAATGTTGCTATTGCCGAAAGTACGGTGTTTTAGAATACTATATTTAGTGGTTGTTGTGATAGCTTTATCCTCTTTCTTGTGGTAGTGTTGTCCTTGCCAAAGGTGACCGACGTTACTGTCACATGACACTACTGCAGGAAAGGGGGCATAGAAATGCCAGAAATTCGAGTGATTGAACCAATAATTTTTGCACCAGCCGAAAAGCTTCGAGTATGTGCCTATGCCCGTGTTAGCAGTGATTCCACTGATCAACGCAATTCCTTTGCTTCGCAGGTCAACTATTATACAAAGTACATTCAAGCACATGAGGGCTGGACCTTTGTTGACATATATGCGGATCAAGGAATAACAGGAACAAGTGCGCTGAAGCGCGATGAGTTTCTCCGTCTTATGCGTGATTGCCGACAAGGAAAAATTGATCGAATTCTGGTCAAATCGGTTTCCAGATTTGCACGTAACGCTCAGGACTGCATTGAAGCTGTGAGAGAGCTTCGCCAGCTGGGAGTTACGGTTTATTTTGAAAAAGAACATATCAATACCGCAAACATGAGCAATGAAATGTTTCTAAGCATGATGAGTGCATTTGCGCAGGAAGAATCCATTTCCATATCGAAGAATATGCGAAAAGGCGCAGTCATGCGAATGAAAAACGGAACATTTCGATTGTCACAAGCGCCTTATGGATACTATCTGGATGAGAAAGGGATACTCATTGTACAACAGGAAGAATCTAAAATTGTTCAAAGAATATTTGGCAACTTCCTCTCCGGAATGGGAATACAGGAAATCGCTGCAGAACTGCAAAAAGAACATATTCCAAAGTTAAATGGAGAACCCATTTGGAGTTATACAGGTATTCTCTATATCCTTACAAACGAACGATACATAGGCGATGAACTGTTTCAAAAACGATACACAACAGATACTCTGCCTTTTCAAAAAAAAGATAAATCGTGGACAGAAAAAGCAGTATTACGCCGAAGATACCCACGATCCAATTATCAGCAGAGAGGTATTCCGAAAAGCACAAGAATTATTAAAACGGAAATCAGAGCGACATGGACATCAAAATAATGGACAGTATACTTTTACAAGTTTAATCGTCTGTGATGAGTGCGGGACAAATTTCTGTAGACGAATTGCGAAAAACCAACGTGTTTTGTGGACCTGTCGCAAGCATTTTAAAGGGAAACATCTGTGCAGCATGGAGAGCCTAAATGAAACTGAAATACAGCAGTGCTTCCTTACTTTATATAAAAAGCTGGCTGAAAATCGTCAAGAAATCCTTGGAAGCTATCTCCGCCAGCTTGAAGAACTAAAAGATAAGGATTTTATGGCCCATCCTGATGCCATGGAATTAAATAGACAGATTGCTGGATTATTAGAGCAGAATCACACTCTACACCGCTTGCGGGCAAAAGAGTGCATTGATTCTGCTTTTTTTATAGCACAATCCAATGAATTGAGCCAAAAGATATCCAATTTAAAAGCCGAACTTAAACAATATCGTGATTTAAACGAGTATGCGGATTTTATTGATAACACCCGCCTGATTTTAACGATATTAGACTCCCCGATGCCGGTTTTTAGCTCATCAGTGTTCCGAAATATAGTGAGCCGTATTACAGTGACACATGAAACATTGAGATTTCAACTTGTCAATGGATTGGAGTTGGAAGAAGAAAGGATAAGCGGAGGTTAATCATGAAGAAAAAAAGATACTTGCCTTTTGGATATCAGATGAATGAAGGAAATATTATACCGGACATACTGGAATCTTCTGCTGTGCAGTCAATTTTTGAAAATTATCGAAACGGCGCATCGCTGCAGATGCTTGCTAAACAAATGCAGCAATCTGGTTTAAAGTACCGAGAAAATGCGGTTTGGAATAAGGCGATGATCGCCAGAATATTAGACTGCGAAAAATATATTTCAGAAGAATTTCCTGCAATATTACCCTCTGACTTATTTCTACAGGTTCAAAGACTAAGAAAAGACAGAGCTCAAATTTATGGTGGAAGTCTGAATCCAGCCTTGCGAGGAATACGAGATCTTATCTGCTGCCAGACCTGCGGACAGAAGCTTGTTCGAATCAATCATCGAGATAATGTATATATCATCTGGAAATGCCCTTCCTGCAATACGGAAACAAGGTATTTGCCCGACATAGAGTTGATGTCAAGTGTTTTATCCGCAATCAATAGGGCAATTGAAGATCCACAGAAAGTTATGAATTTTAAAAAGAATGCCAATTGCCTGTCAGTTCAAGCCGTTAGGTTAGAAAACGAGATTTATCGAGAACTTGGTAATCCCAAGTCCAATTCAAAAAGATTATTGGAAATCATCAAACAATGCGCACAGGAAAAATACAAAGCCTGTCATGCCAATGGTGATTCAGAAGAAACGGAATGTTTGATAGCAGAACTGAAAAAACTGCAGCCGATGGAACACTTTCAATCTCAAATACTACGGAAATTTATTTGTAAAATTTTGATAACACCAGCAGGTGCTGTTACAATACAACTCAAAAATGGGGCGATTATTTAAGTAAGGAAAGGAGAAACCATAATGCCACAGAAAAAGACTAAAGTGATTAGGGAAATTCCCGAAAATCCCTTTATTCAAGGACAGGCCAAAAGGAAAAAGCTACGAGTAGCCGCCTACTGCCGAGTTAGTACAGAGCAGGAAGAACAAGAGAGTAGCTTTGAAAATCAGGTTGCCTATTACACAGATCTTATTCAGAGCAATCCGGAATGGGAATTTGCCGGAATTTTTGCGGATCGTGGAATCAGCGGCACTAAGGATACCATTCGTCCAGAGTTTATGAAAATGATCGAGCATTGCCAAAGACATAAAATTGACTTGATTTTCACTAAATCACTTAGCCGGTTTTCTCGAAACACGTTGGATTCTATCAAATACATACGGCTGCTGAAAAGCTTGAATGTAACCATAGAATTTGAAAAAGAAGGACTCAATACAAGTGATGTCAGCAGCGAAATTTATTTGACATGGTTTAGCGCCTTCGCTCAAGCAGAAAGCGAGTCCATCAGTCAAAATGTTACCATGGGAAAACGCAGGCAGTATAAGGAAGGCCATTTTGCCTTCAGGTACAAAAACTTTTTAGGCTATCGACCGGGAGAAAATGGAGAGCCTGAAATTGATCCTGAACAAGCTACCATTGTTTCACGGATTTTTTTCGCATTTCTCAGTGGAGATACCCCGGAACAAATTGCAAAATCTCTGGAAGCTGACCACATCCCATCGCCAACAGGAAAGCCAACATGGTCAAAAACTACCATTCGAAATATGCTGCAAAATGAAAAATACGCTGGAGATGTGCTGCTGCAAAAAACCTATACTGCAGATTTCCTCGAAAAGAAGGTGAAGAAAAATAGAGGTGAGGTCAAACAGTATTACATTACTGACAATCACCCAGCTATTATCCCAAGAGATATTTTTCAGGAAGTCCAGTTAGAGATTGCAAGGCGCAGTAGCAAAAGAAAGGTTTCTTGCCGGAGGACAAAGTCTGGTCGAGGAAAATATACCAGCAAATATGCACTATCGGAAAGAACCGTTTGTGGGGAATGTGGTGCTATGTATCGTAGAACCATGTGGATCAAACGGGACAGAACGAAGGAAGATGTATGGCGATGCGTGAACCGACTTGAATTTGGCACCAAGTATTGCAAACATTCCCCAAGTTTAAAGGAACCCATTTTACACCAAGCAATTCTGAACTGCATTCAGTCCGTATTTCATAATAAAGAAGAAATAGCAGAAGCAGTTCGTGAAGCACAGAAAAAAATCATTTTATTTGAAGATGCCAAAAATAATCCAGAAGTGATCCGTCAAAGAATGCAAGACATTGATCACGGAATGGCGAATCTTTTAACTTTGGCAGCCCAAAGTTCCCAAATAGAACTATTTGAAAAAAAGTTCAAGGAGATGACTGAGGAAAAGGCTCGGTTGACAGAGCAGCTAAAACAAGCCGAAGAAGATGCAACAACCGATGCAAAGCGTCAAAAGCAACTTGATGATATTCTAAAGGCAATTGACATCGATATCGTTGAGTTAACAGAATTTGATGACACGTTTATCAGAAGAATTGTAGAACAAGTAACTATCCTTTCAAAAGACAAGATAGAAGTCCGGTTCATAGGAGGATTTTCAAAAGTTGGTGATATTCCGACAAAATAATTGTCGACAGAAAAAAGCCGATCATTACTTCATCATTATTGATGGAATAATGGTCGGCTTTTTGTGTTTGCAAACATTCCATGGGGTTGAAAAAACTCCTTTATTCTATTATAATAATCAACATCAAGAAAAACGCTTCGGTGGTTCGAAAAAGGGTATCAGATTTTCAAAAAAATTTTTTGAAACACACCGGAAACCGCATGGTTACTGGGTGCCAGTAATTTCGGTCACCAAAGACAAGCTTAAAAAACGCCTTAAACATTGAAGTTTAGGGCGTTTTTCTTTTGCGTTCAGCAGGGATAAAACCCCTCTGAAAATCTGCTTGTCTAACAGTTATCTAACATAACGCTAACTAAGTAGGCCCAATGTCAATAGTTGGGGTAACCCGATAAAAACAGAGACACTGTATCTAATTCGAATTGTTTTGTGTTGTTTAGATACCTAACATTAGCGGATATGTTTCCGCAAGATACAGCCAAGCATTTGCAGCAGTTGTGCGTATAATTTAAACTGCTGCAAAAGTCAGTAAACAAGCCGTTTTTTAAGCCGTTCGCTTATTTCCTTGACATCAATACTACCGTCTCAATGTGTGCCGTGTGGGGGAACATATCTACGGGTTGGATTTTTTGGGCTTTGTAGGGGCTGTTTTGGGTTAGGTAGGCTAAATCTCTTGCCAATGTTTCGGGGTTGCAGGAAACATAGACAACCTTTTTCGGAGACATTTTGATTAGTGAGTCGAGAAATTTTCGGTCACTTCCGGCTCTTGGCGGATCCATAAACACAACATCGGGCTTTTCGTCCTCGTCTGCAGCTTCTCTCATGAACTCGCCCGCATCGGCTTTGTAGAAACGGATATTTTTCAGATTATTTGCTCTTGCGTTTACGATTGCATCCCTCACGGCATCGCCGTTAAGTTCTGCACCGATAACATTGCCTGCGCCGTTTTTGGCGGCAATTATGCCGATTGTGCCGATTCCGCAGTAGGTGTCAAGCACGGTTTCGTTGCCTTTGAGATTTGCAAATTCAATTGCTTTGCCGTACAAAACTTCGGTTTGAACGGGGTTAATTTGGTAAAAGCTTTTCGGCGAAATTCTGAACCTGCAACCGCAGAGAATATCTTCAATATAACCCTTGCCGTACAGCACTTTCTGATTGTCACCGAGTACAAGGTTGGTGCGGTAGGGATTTATATTTTGCACAATGGTTGTGATTTCGGGAAACTGTTTCAGAATCGCTTTTACAAAATTGTTTTTTGACGGAAAAACAGGTGTACCTGTCACAAGCACAAGCATAATCTGATTTGTCGCAAAGCCTCTTTTTACGAGAATGTGACGGAGAAAACCTTTGCCTGTGTCCTCGTTATAGGTTGTCATTCTGAAAGAGGGGAGGAGCTTGCGTACTGCAACGATGATTTTGTCGGCAATAACATCCTCTGTCTGACAGCTGTCAATTCCGACAACATGATGACTGCCCGACTGATACACACCCGAAATGATTTTGCCCTTTTTGTCCGTATAAAAAGCCGCCTGAACCTTGTTGCGGTAGTGGTAGGGAGTTTTCATTCCGATAATTTTTTCAACGGTGCAAAAGCGTTTGAGAAGTTTTTCGACTTTCTTCTGTTTGAATTCAAGCTGTTCGGGATATGACAGATTTTGCAGTTGACAACCGCCGCATTTTTTGTAAACGGGACAGCTTTGTTTATTGGTTTCAGGTCTGTTACTCATAATATTTCCTCACATTTTATTGCATTGTATATATCCTTTATTTTATCATCAATCATATTGATATGCAACACAAACGAACCCTAAATGACAAAGAAAAACGCAGGAGGAAAATCCGCTCCTGCGCTTTCTGATTATTAACCGGTATATCGAAAAATTGAGGATTATCAGGTTATTTGTAATCAATTAAAGATTTGTGTATCCCATAAGGCTTTCGTCAACCTCTTTGGCAACATCTCTGCCCTCACGAATCGCCCAGACAACAAGTGACTGTCCTCTGTGCATATCGCCTGTAACAAACACATTTTCAACATTTGTCTTGTGTGAGCCTTCTGCCGTTGCAACATTGGTTCTTGCGTTTGTTTCAACACCGAATGCCTTGGTTACATAGTTTTCACTGCCGAGGAATCCTGCCGCAATGAGTACGAGTTCAACATCAACCTTGTATTCTGAGCCTTCAACCTCTTTCATCATAAGTCTGCCTGTTTTAGCATCCTTTTCGGGTTTGAGCTTAACAAGCTCCGCACCTACAAGATTACCGTTTTTGTCAGCGATGAACTGCTTAACGGTTGTCTGATAAACTCGTGGATCGTGACCGTAAACTTCAATAGCCTCTTCCTGACCGTAGTCTGTTTTGCAGACTCTCGGCCATTGCGGCCATGGGTTATCGGCACTTCTTGTGTCGGGAAGTTTAGGCATCATTTCAAGCTGAAGAACGGATTTTGCACCGTGTCTGATGCTTGTGCCGACGCAGTCGTTACCTGTGTCACCACCGCCGATTACCATTACATTCTTGCCTTTTGCGCTGATGAATGTACCCTCTCTGAGGTTGCAGTCGAGAAGTGACTTTGTTGTTGATTTGAGGAAGTCAACGGCAAAGTGAATGCCGTTAGCCTCTCTGCCGGGAACTTTGATATCTCTCGGATTTGATGCACCGCAAGCAAGGATTACACGGTCAAAGTCCTTGAGAATTTCGCTTGCTTTGATGTCTTTGCCGACATTTGAGCAGGTTTCAAAGGTTACGCCTTCTTCTTCCATAATGTTAATCTTGCGTTCGATAACATCTTTTTCAAGCTTCATATTCGGAATGCCGTACATAAGCAGACCGCCTACTCTGTCATTGCGTTCAAATACCGTTACAGAGTGACCGCGCTGATTGAGCTGGTCGGCAGCGGCAAGTCCCGATGGACCCGAACCGATGATTGCAATTTTCTTGCCTGTTCTTACCTTTGGAATTCTTGCGTCTGCAAGACCTTCTTCATAAGCATTTTCAATGATTCCGTATTCGTTGGCTCTTACGCTGACAGCGTCACCGTTTGCACCGCAGGTGCATGCCTTTTCACAGAGAGCGGGACATACACGGGATGTGAATTCGGGGAAGTTGTTTGTAACTTTAAGACGGTTGTAAGCCTGTTCCCAGTTGCCCTTGTAGATGAGGTCATTCCATTCGGGAATGAGGTTGTTAAGCGGACAGCCCGAGAATGCAGAACCAATCTGCATTCCTGCCTGACAGAAAGGCACACCGCAGTCCATGCATCTTGCACCCTGTTTTTGCTGATCCTCTTTGCTGAGGGGATCGTGAAATTCGTCAAAATTTTTGATTCTTTCTTTTACGGAGTATGCCGGGGCATCCTCACGCTTATATTCCATAAATCCTGTTGGTTTTCCCATAAATATCCCCTCCTTATTTATTATTCACAATTTCGTAGAAAGCTTCAATCTGTGCCTGCTCGTTTGTAAGACCTTTTTCTTCATAAGCGGCAATTGCAGCCATCATTCTCTTGTAGTCGTGCGGAATAATCTTCTTGAATTTTGGAAGATACTCGTCAAAGTTATCAAGGATTTTCTTGCCTCTCTGTGAACCTGTTGCTGCAACATGTTCTTCTATAAGCGTTTTGAGTTCGATTATATCGTACTTTTCTGTTACCTCAGAGAAGAGAACCATTTCTTTGTTGAGCTTTGTGTAAAGATCTCTTTCTTCATCAAGAACATAGGCAACACCGCCTGACATACCTGCTGCAAAGTTTTTGCCTGTTTTGCCTATAACAACAACTCTGCCGCCTGTCATATATTCACAACCGTGGTCGCCGACACCCTCAACAACTGCTGTTGCGCCTGAGTTTCTTACGCAGAAACGCTCGCCTGCAACACCGTTGATAAATGCCTTGCCGCTTGTTGCACCGTAAAGTGCAACATTACCGATGATGATGTTGTTACCTGCGTCAAATGTTGAGTTCTTCGGAGGATAAACTACCAGCTTACCGCCTGAAAGTCCCTTGCCGAAGTAGTCGTTTGAGTCGCCCACAAGTTCAAGTGTGAGTCCCTTTGGAATGAATGCGCCAAAGCTCTGACCGCCCGAACCGTTGCAGACTACTGTAAATGTGTCGTCATCAAGGTTGTTGTAATGCTTTCTTGTAACCTCAGAACCGAAGATTGTACCGAATGAACGGTCAGTGTTCTTAACATTGACTTCAACCTTTTTCTTTGTGCCTTTTGCAAGAACCTTTGCAAATTCTTTGCAGAGGATTCTTTCGTCAAGTGTTGATTCAAGCTTGAAATCATAAAGGCTCTTTTTGTTGTATTCAACCTTTTCCGAAACAAAGTTTGTATCAAGAATGTTAGAAAGGTCAACCTCGGCAGCCTGTCCTGTGATGCCTTCTTTTCTCTTGATGAGGTCAATTCTTCCGACAAGCTCATCAACGGTTTTTACACCGAGCTTTGACATATATTCACGAAGTTCGCTTGCTACAAACTTCATAAAGTTTATTACATATTCGGGCTTGCCGCAGAATCTTTTTCTGAGCTCGGGGTTCTGTGTGGCAACACCGAACGGGCAAGTATCAAGGTTACATACTCTCATCATTGCACAACCGAGAGTTACAAGCGGAGCAGTTGCAAAACCAAATTCCTCTGCACCGAGCATTGCGGCAATTGCAACATCACGGCCGTTCATAAGCTTACCGTCGGTTTCAATAACAACTTTGTTACGAAGGTCGTTCATAATGAGCGTCTGATGAGCCTCGGCAAGACCGAGTTCCCACGGCAGACCTGCATTGTAGATTGAGTTTCTCGGAGCAGCGCCTGTACCGCCGTCATAACCTGAAATAAGGATTACGCCTGCACCTGCTTTTGCAACGCCTGCGGCAACCGTACCTACACCGCATTCCGAAACGAGCTTAACAGAGATTCTTGCGTCTTTGTTAGAATTTTTGAGGTCGTAGATAAGCTGTGCAAGGTCCTCGATTGAGTAAATGTCGTGGTGTGGTGGGGGAGATATGAGCGATACACCCGGTGTTGAATGACGGGTTTTTGCAATCCAGGGATAAACCTTTTTGCCCGGAAGATGTCCGCCTTCGCCCGGCTTTGCACCCTGAGCCATTTTAATCTGAATTTCGTTTGCAGATGTGAGGTATCTTGATGTAACACCGAAACGACCTGACGCAACCTGCTTGATTGCAGAACATCTGTCAACCTTCTGTCCTTTTGTGAGAAGTCGTTCAAGGCTTTCGCCGCCCTCACCGGAGTTTGACTTGCCGTGAAGCTGATTCATTGCAATCGCAAGTGTTTCGTGAGCCTCCTGTGAGATTGAACCGTAGGACATAGCGCCTGTCTTGAAACGCTTTACGATTGAATCAACGCTTTCAACCTCATCAAGCGGAACAGGAGTTTCTGCAAAGTTGAAGTCGAAAAGACCTCTGATATTTACAGGATCCATTTCTTCGGAAATCATATGAGAATACTTTTTGTAAAGCTCATAGTCGCCTGTTCTTGTTGCCTGCTGGAGCATATATATAGTCTGCGGATTGTAGAGGTGTTCCTCTTTGCCGCTTCTGAACTTGTGTGAACCACGGGATTCAAGCTCATCGCTTACACCGAGGTCAAGCGGATCAAATGCCGCTGTGTGAAGTTTGTCAACATTCTTTTCGATATCCTTGATTGTGATACCGCCGATTCTGCTGACTGTGCCTGTGAAGTATTCGTCAATAACATCCTTGCCGATACCGATAGCCTCAAAAATCTGTGAGCCCTGATATGACTGGATTGTTGAAATACCCATTTTTGACGCAATCTTTACGATGCCGTGGAGAACTGCGCTGTTGTAATCGTCAACTGCTGCGTAGTAGTCCTTGTCAAGAAGGTCGTCACCGATAAGCTCGTGGATTGTTTCCTGAGCAAGATACGGGTTGATTGCACTTGCACCGTAGCCGAGAAGTGTTGCAAAATGATGAACTTCTCTCGGCTCACCGCTTTCAAGTATCATTGCAAGTGAGGTTCTCTTCTTTGTTGCAACAAGGTGCTGATGAAGAGCGGATACTGCAAGAAGTGACGGAATTGCAAGATGGTTTTCGTCAACTCCTCTGTCGGAGAGGATAAGAATATTTGCACCGTCATTGTAAGCCTTGTCAGCTTCAATGAAAAGTCGCTTAACAGCCTTTGAAAGTCTTGTGTTCTTGTAGTAGAGAATAGGGATAACCGCAACCTTAAAGCCCGGAATGTGCATATTCTTGATTTTGAGAATATCGGTTGATGTAAGAATCGGGTTGTGAATCTTCATAACCTTGCAGTTTTCGGGACGCTCCTCAAGGATGTTGCCGTCCTCACCGATATAAATTGTTGTTGATGTTACAACTTCCTCACGGATTGCGTCAATCGGCGGGTTTGTAACCTGTGCAAAGAGCTGTTTGAAGTAGTTGAAAAGCGGCTGCGGTTCTTTTGAAAGAACTGCAAGCGGACTGTCTGTACCCATTGCGGCAATTGACTCTGTGCCGTTCTTTGCCATAGGAAGGATTGATGTCATAACATCTTCGTAGGTATATCCGAAAGCCTTCTGGAGTTTTTGCCTTTCTTTATATGAATGCTCCTCAACCTTCATATTAGGAATTTTGAGGTCTTTAAGACAAACAAGATTACTGTCGAGCCATTCGCCGTAAGGCTGTTTTGACGCATAATACTCTTTGAGTTCATCGTCATCAATGAGTCTGCCCTGAACCGTATCGACAAGGAGCATTTTGCCCGGGCGAAGTCTTTCCTTTGTAACAATCTTTGCGGGATCAATAGGAAGTGCGCCGACTTCCGATGAAAGAATGAGGTTGCCGTCATCCGTGATGTAGTATCTTGACGGACGCAGACCGTTACGGTCAAGAACCGCACCCATAATGTCACCGTCAGAGAAAAGGATTGACGCAGGACCGTCCCACGGCTCCATCATTGTTGCATAATACTGATAGAAGTCCTTTTTCTTCTGGCTCATTGTGCCGTTATTATCCCACGGCTCCGGAATTGTAATCATAACGGCAAGAGGAAGCTCCATGCCGCTCATTACGAGAAATTCAAGTGTATTATCAAGCATTGCAGAGTCTGAACCCTCTGTGTTTACAACAGGAATAACCTTGTCAAGGTCGCCCTTGAGATGCTCCGAACGCATTGTTTCCTCACGGGCAAGCATCTTGTCAGCGTTGCCTCTGATTGTGTTGATTTCACCGTTGTGAACAATCATTCTGTTAGGATGAGCTCTCTGCCAGCTTGGATTTGTGTTGGTTGAAAAACGGGAGTGAACCATAGCGATTGCAGACTCGTAATCCTCGTCCTGAAGATCAAGGAAGAAGTTACGGAGATCGCCGACAAGGAACATACCCTTATATACAATAGTTCTGCTTGAAAGCGAAACTACATATGTGTCTTCATTACTCTGTTCAAAAACTCTTCTTGCAACATAGAGCTTTCTGTCGAACGGAAGACCTCTTTTTACGCCGTGAGGTCTTTTGATAAAGCACTGCATGATTGCAGGCATACATTCAACAGCTCTGTGACCGAGGACCTCGGGCTTTGAAGGAACATTTCTCCAACCGAGAACTGTAAGACCTTCTTTTTCTGCAATGATTTCAAACATCTTCTTTGCCTGATTTCTTGCAAGCTCATTCTGAGGGAAGAAGAACATACCTACAGCGTAATCTCTTTCGGAACCGAGCTTAATGCCGATTTCAGCAGCTGCCTTCTTAAAAAATTTGTGTGAAATCTGGAGAAGAATACCTACGCCGTCACCTGTTTTGCCTTCGGCATCCTTACCTGCTCTGTGTTCGAGAGTTTCAACAATTGTCAGAGCGTTTGCCACGGTGTCGTGTGACTTGATACCCTTAATATTAACAACAGCTCCGATACCGCAGTTATCATGTTCAAACTT
>ENA-OQHK01000190-OQHK01000190.1-human-gut-metagenome-genome-assembly--contig:-NODE-190-length-11928-cov-3.483349_pt1 | contig 11928 bp, 14 predicted proteins | sample MGYA00242562_ERZ504715 | MGnify/ENA primary metagenome ERZ504715 (study PRJEB26092, sample SAMD00036445) | human gut metagenome | host: Homo sapiens | study: EMG produced TPA metagenomics assembly of...
ATGGGACATATACACATCGGCGTGTCGGGTATGGTTTTCTGTGCTGACTGCGGTTCCCGGATGAGCTTTTCCAGCCCTGAAGCAAAACACCGGGATTCTGGGGTGGTATATGATTCGGATTCCTCATGGCAATGCAGCAAGTACCGCAATATGTTACGTTTCCTGCACATCCCATTTTATCAAGACCTCAACCATTGAAGCCGCCATTCTGAATGTAATCAAAGCGATGACAAAAGAAATTATTGAAAACGAGGATGAGTTTGCCGAGCAGCTTCAAGCCGCATGGGAAAACCAAAACACTCACGCATCCTCCGAGAGTAAGAAAGAACTGCTTTCAGTTCAAAAAAGAATAGACGAGTTGGACGCTTTGATTCGGAGCCTGTATGAAAACAGTATTTTGGGGAAAATCCCGGAACGACAGTATCAGCGGTTGATGGCGCAATATGATGAGGAACAAACTGTTTGCGAAGCTCACATTGCCGAGTTGAAGAAAGAACTGGACAACGTTGAAACAACGAAGGTTGATTTGAAACGCTTTGTCAAACTGATTCGGAAATACAAGGACTGCGAAACGCTGACAGATGAAATGCTGTACGAACTGGTAGAAAAAGTGGTGATTCATTCCGCATCCGGTGGACGGACGATCTACCGTCAACAGCAAATCGACATCTACTTCAATTTTATCGGTGATACGTTCCCCAGTCAAATTGAAATCAGCCGTAGTGACAAGAAAAACCTTACAGAACAACAACTTGCCAAGCGTAAGAACTATCAGAAAACTGCCGGGGAGAACCGCAAAAAGAAACGTGCTGCCCTGCGTGAAGCAGCTAAAACCGATCCACAGGCAGCAGCCGAATATGAAGCACTCTTGCAGAAAAACCGGGAACGCTGCCGCCAATATGCCCAAAAGAAAAAGCTGGCTCAACAAGAGCTTGCCGATAAAACCGCACTTCAATTTGAACCAACCGATGAACTGAAAGGAGAATCCGCATGATCGAACTTGAAAAATCCACCCATGACAACGCCAACGGTCTGGACTACACCCTTGTCAACGACCACTATCTGCCGAACCTGACCGTATCAGCCCCGGCAGAGCAGCACCCCACCGGGCGGTGGGGCCGCTTACATAGAAGGTATCTGGAAGAACATCATCCCGTCCGGTACAACCAGCTTGTCCTGTCCGGCGAACTGGGCAGCTACCTTGCCAGTCTGGACAAACAGGCAGACGAACAGCTTGCCCTTATCATCCGTCAGATGCAGGATGCAGAGGGCGTGACCGAAGCCCTGAAAGCCGAAAATCAACTGGAATGGGTGCGCAGGATGAACAGCATCCGCAGCCGTGCCGAGGAAATCATCAAGTCTGAGCTGATTTTCGCCTAATACAATATCACATTCCTGACCGCCCTGCACAACTGCAAGGCGGTCTTTTCGTTACATTGGGTCTGCACATGGCAGACCCTTTTTTGATACGGAGGTACACGCCTATGAAACTGACCTTTGACGAAAAGAAGCTGCTCTATGCCTACGGCAACCCCGATCTGGCACTGACCCGCAAGCGGCTGTATGAGGTTGCCGGCCTGACGGTTGACCCCGATCTGAACCGGCTGGTGTTCGACTTTGTCCGCAAGCTGGAGGACGAATCGCTGCATTTGGAACGATGGTACGACCAGATGTTCTACTTCGTCCGTTCCGAGATGGAGTGCTATGCCGGGATGCAGAAGCTGGCGCAGGACATTGAGAACGATGAGGATTGGGGACCTGAGATGTTTGAGGAAACCGAAGATGACGAACACACTGATGCCGTGTAAGCTGGAAACCATGATCTATGCCACCGGAGATGGAACTTACAGCGTGTTTACGCTGAACCCTAACTTGCAGAAACAGCTTGCTGACCTTGCAGAACAGCAGCCGGAGGTGTGTTGCCGCAAGGAAAAGGGCGAAGCTGGCGGGGTGATTTATGTGCTGGACAAGCCCAAATTGTCTATCTGGCTGCAAGCACCGTATAGCGAGGAGCGCAGATGGATAGCAAGCGAGAACGCAATGCAAACCGGGTTCAAGAGCCGGACGAAATAATGTAACAGTTAGGGGGCAATATGCGGTCAAAATATCGGGTTTGCATCCGATTTTTTGACCGCTCATTGCCGAAGAAATATACTATTGCATAATTCAAATGCTTATCTTGAAGCACCCGTTCGATGCGCGTATATTGAAATCGTGTCCTCTGATGTCCATTCATGTCCTATATTTTCCCCTCTTCTATTGACATTCGGGAGTTCGTATATTAGAATAAAGAATGTAAAAAACTGAGTGGAGGATTTTACCTATGGGTACGGAACTGTTAACTGTTTCTCAAACAGCTCAATATCTACAGCTATCCGAAAAAACTATACGGCGAATGATTGGAAATGGTAGCTTACCCGCTTCAAAACTTGGCAATCATTCGTGGCGAATTCGATCTTGTGATGTTGATGAATATGTATCTAATTCTCATCAAAATAAGCCTATGAGTAACAATGCAGGCTCTCCTGTCTTGGAACTTGAAACACCAGAACACCCTCGTCTCATTTCCTTGTTTTCTGGATGTGGTGGAATGGATTTAGGTTTCAAGAAGGCGGGATTTGATATTGTTTTTGCGAACGATTTTGATTCAGATGCTCAAGCTATATATTCGCTCAATTTAGGCAATATAGACCGGCGTGACATATTGTCAGTTGGCGAAGATGAAATTCCCGATGGAGATATTCTTACTGCGGGATTCCCATGCCAGCCGTTCTCTAATGCAGGAAATCGCAAAGGCGTCCACGATTCTCGTGGTATGCTATATAAAGAATGTTTACGCATTATTCGAAAAAAGATGCCGAAGGTAATTGTTTTTGAGAATGTCAAGGGATTACTTTCAACGAAATATATTGATGGACGCAACTTAGCAGAAGTCATAGTAGAAGATTTGTCCGGCATGAATGGTATTGGATATAATGTTGTGCATCAACTTGTAAACGCATCAGATTATGGCGTTCCTCAGAATCGCCAAAGGGTCTTGTTTGTTGGTGTACGCAAGGATTTAGGAATCACATTTGAGTTTCCTCAAAAGCAATCTAAAGATAATCTGACATTACGGCATATTCTAAATGTTCCATCTGAAGTAGCTAACAATGTAGATTGGTCACTTTCTCCGCAGGCTTTGGATATGATCAAATATATTCCTGAAGGCGGTTCGTGGAAAGATGTTCCGTACGAGCATTTAGCCCCTCGTTTCCAAAGAATCAGAAACAATATGAAGAAGTATCATTCACCTAACTTCTATCGGCGTTTTTCGAGAGATGAAATTTGCGGAACTATGACAGCATCTGCTCAGCCAGAGAATTGCGGTATTATACATCCCTATGAGAACAGGAGATTTACTGTTCGAGAAGTTGCACGTATTCAAACATTCCCCGATGATTTCAACTTCTTAACGGATACAGCACGAAATATAACCGCAATGTATAAGGTCATAGGAAATGCTGTTCCGGTTACGTTAGCATATAATATTGCCTCTGCAATAATGGAGCAAGTATTCAAGGAACAAGGAAACAAAAAGTAAGGGGATAGAATAATGGATACAGATAAAGCATACTTGTTGGGGCTGATCATAGGTGGTGGCGTATTCGGAAATGCAGAAGATGTATTTAATATTCGCTTGCCATACAAAAAATGGGGTTCATACCTTGAAAACCCGCAGCGTGCGGGTGAAATTGCAGGGGATATTTTGCGCAAAGTAGGGCAAATGTTTCGAGCTATCTACGGCCTTTCTGTTCAATACGAAACAACACCCGGAGGCACATGGACAATTCTCTGCGAAGGTGATACAACAGCAGTAAAAAACGACCTCATGCATTATGGCATTGCTTGTGAGGGCGAACTTCGAGGAACCGCTGATATTAGCCAGGTGGTATTAGAATTAGTTGATGACAATCTTAAGCGCCGCTTCATTGCTGGACTAGCCGATACTATTGGAAGTATGGCAAAATCGCAACGCCGCTTTACGGATGAGCATCAGATTATTTCTTTTGAAATAAAGGGTTACAATTTTAAGTTCGTTTGTGAATTATGTCGGCTGCTATATAGCATAAATTGTATCCCTGATCAGGTTAACTGGAATCACCCCAACATTCATTGTACACGTGATTCGTACTATGCCCAATGGAATAAAGGATTTAAGCTAAGAATTCTGTTGGATCAATATGCTCAGTTCGGCGCATTTGCATTTAGAACCAAGGCAGAAACATCAAACGAAAATCGCAGATTACAAAGAGAAATTCACGCTGCGGAAAGATGCGAGACCAGAGATATGCATTTCACTCCATCTACCGTACATCCGGCTGAAAATGATCCTCGATTGCCGGCAGTTATTAGGGGCGGACACTTCATTCATTTTAGGCACTTCTGTACTGTTATGGGATGTGAGCACGCCCCGTACTGTAAAATCAGAGAGCAGTTCGAACACATTGGAGAACTGATAAATCCATTCCCGATTTTGCATAAGGACAGCTACACCCAGATAGAAAATATTATTCAAGCAGACCCGCTGCTGTTTAGTCGTGATTATACTACGCTCAATATCAATGCCCGAACTTTAATAGAGCAATATAACGAAGATAAAACCGCTTTGTTGTATGGAACCTCTGCTAATACCGGCTACCCAATAGCTGAAATACTCCAAGCTGTTGCCTATGTTATTGCAAATGATGATGAGCTTTCTGGCAAGCGCCCGAAAGGGTATTTTCAGATTGTCGAACGACATTCAAACGATGATGCATGTTTAACAGTAGAAATAAGAAAGCCTGACTTGCTTACACCACTGGTCATTGTAGGAAACGGTCGTGGAGCTTTGATCGGTGCAAGAAATCCTGAGGTCTATAAAAAATTGGTGACGGTCTCTCCAGATAACGAGTACAAATTGCTTGTTCGTGAAATTACCGAGGAGGATTTGTCAAATGCCCGGTAATCATAGTCGGAACGAAGTTTCGTATTATCCAGAAATACAGACTTTCATAGAAGCTCAACTTAAAAGTAATTTCAGAGCAAAGTGTCATAAAGAGCTCAGCGTTTTTTGGGGCATTGGTGAACTAAAAACCAATCTGCAAAGAATCATTGCTGAGCATCCTGATAAATGCACCTGTGTTGAAAACTTTGCGAATCGAGTTCCACCGCTTAATCTTGATATTTTCGCTTTAGTTACTGATGGGACGCAATTCGAAATTCTGATTCTTGAGGTCAAGCTGATGAATAGCGCTGGACTTAAAGAATGGTCACAGCTTGTTGGATACTGTCTGGTCTCAGGGGCAAAGTATGGTTTACTTGTCAATGTTAATAATGGAGCGAGCCCTCGTTTAGCTCATATTCTCTCAACAGAGACCCATGTTTCTGATATTCATACTATCGTTGAAGGCGAGCATCATGAGCATTGTCTTGGATTTATGCAATGGGATAGCTTAACGCAAAGTTTTGAATATAGCAATTTGGGACTAATTAAATCTTTATCTGAGCTAAGTAAGCACTTGGCAGACGAGTTCACAAATTAAACAAGTTTATAATGCCCAAGCCAAAAGCGATCAACCGTAAAAAGTTGGTCGCTTTTGTTTTATCCATTATCAGAAAGGAGAAGTTCCCTATGAGCGAAAAATTGAAAAAGCTGAAACATGAGCAGTATGTTGCGGAACAGAAGCTGCGTTCTTGCCAGCACCGGGAGAAGATCCTTAAACATCAGATGTCGGAGCTGAACCGGAGGGAGCGTGTGCATCGTCTTTGTACCCGTGCCGGAATGCTGGAAAGCTTTCTGGTCTGTCCGGGAGAACTGACCGATGATCAGGTGATGGAACTTTTGAAAATCTCGTTCCGTCAACCTAAAGTCGTGCTGGCACTTGCAAAGATGGTGCATGACGTTCACGAAAAGCAGAACGTTCCGAACCCCCTATGAAATAGGGCGCAATTATACACCGTTCCGGTGAAATTGCGGTCTTGCAGACGGTTCGATGAAATCGAAGCTGGCGTTTGTGCGCCAGCCCGATTCCATCCCAAGGAAAACTGCATTTTCCTTGCGCTGCCTTGCAGCTATCCTTTTGCAGAAGAACACGATATAAAGTACAAAAGCCGACTGGGAAAATCCTAGTCGGCTTTTGAATTTTCAGGGATAAAGTTCAATCAAAAGAGCATCAAATTCTTTGCAGTAACATCTTACGGTCATCCTCGGAAATCCCCATGGCATCCATAGCCTGTTCTGGGCTGAGATTCATGTTTTTCATCAGATTCTTTACAGACACCAAAAGAGTTTTGATGTTCTGCTCAGCAGCGGTTTCGTCCCGCATTTTTTCCATAGCTCTGCACATAGTTGCCACTCCCTTCTCGTTTTCTTTGAAGTACCATACTCGATTGGCCAAAATGGGATAGTACATTTTGCGGGAATCGGTACAGAAAAAGTCATGCATCAATTTACCAAGTGCCGTTTCATCCTTGATCTGCGAGTTGACATAGATGATATGAGCCTGATCATTAAAGATCATTCCGGTTTCCTGAACAGTTCGGTCAATATGATAAATCGGAAGCCCAGCCCTCAAAATATCGTTTTCTGTGATAAAGATGACATAAGTTTCATTCAACGCATCGTATTCCTCACCGGAATCGGTCAGGTTTGCATCAAGCAAGCTGCTATTGTAGCGAGCACGTTTTTCACTTGCGCCCCGGTCACTGCGCTGGACTTCAATATTATATGCACGGTTGTTTCGGTCTACCGCCAGAATGTCCAGCCGAACCGAACGTCCCTGCAAATTTTTAATGCTGTACTGTCCACGAACCTCTCGCACAACCAAATCGTCCCGCTTCAGGATGATTCGGAGCAAGAACTCTGCGCAGTCGTGGTCTTCAAACACCGCAGCCATAAAATCATCATCAATCAAACGAAACTCTCGAATCCGCTGCAAATCTTCTTCGTGCTTCCGTTCAAAATCCAGTTCCTGTTGTGTTTTCCTTTCCGACATTGGCTCACCAGCTTTCTGCTTACTTATCCAAAATAATAGTACCATAATTCTGTGATTTTTACAAGAGAACGATTCAAATGTCATCAGGGGGGTGATGCCTATTCCGTGTCCGCATTTCAAAATTACCATCGTGAAACGCAGCCAAGGGCAGTCCGCTGTTGCCGGGGCCGCTTACCAGAGCGGCGAACGGCTGTTCAGCGAGTATGACCAGAAAACGAAGTTCTACAACAAGAAGAAAGAACTCGTCCATGCTGAAATCATGCTGCCATCCCATGCGCCGCCCGGATATGCAGACCGTGCCACGCTTTGGAACGCCGTGGAAGCCGTGGAAAACCAATGGAACTCCCAACTTGCCCGCCGCATCGTGCTGGCACTTCCGAGAGAAGTTCCGAAAGAGCAGTATCTTTCCATGATAAAAGAATTTTGCAACGAGCAGTTTGCTTCCAAGGGCATGATTGCTGACTTCGCCATCCACGACAAGGGTGACGGCAACCCACACGCTCACATTCTGCTGACGCTCCGGGCAATGGATGAACACGGCAAGTGGCTCCCGAAAGCCCGCAAGGTATACGACCTTGACGAAAACGGAGAGCGCATCCAACTCCCATCCAGCAACTGGAAATGCCACAAAGAAAACACGGTGGACTGGAACGACCAGAAGTACGCCGAGGTCTGGCGGCATGGCTGGCAGACCATCACCAACCGCTATCTGGAAGCAGCGGGCAGACCGGAACGTGTTGATCTCCGCTCGTTTGAGCGTCAGGGAGTGCAGCAGATTCCGACCGTCCATCTCGGCCCTGCCGCACACCAGATGGAAAAACGAGGAATTGAAACCTTTCTCGGAAATCTCAATCGGGATATTCGTGCCGCCAACAGCCTGATGCAGTCTATCCGCAGCGCAATTCGTGGGCTGCAACGCTGGATCGCAGACCTGAACGAAAAGAAGCAGATTCTTCTGGACGCTCTGAAAAAGTCGAAGGAACCTACGCTGTCCGATCTTCTGGTAGACTATTTCAATCTCCGCAACGAACAGCGCAGCGACTGGTCGAGTAGGGCGCAGATAAAATGTACCGCCCGTGACCTTGCCGAAGTCATGCAGGCGGTGGATTATCTGAAAGCTCGCTCCTTGAACACGGTCGAGGACTTGAACACAGCAATCAAAGACCTGAGCCAGACCGCCGCCCCTCTCCGCAAGCAGTTGAAGCAGAACGAGAACCGTATGCGGGCAATCGCTCAAATCAAAGGACGCTGCCGCTGTCCATGCCAAGCTGAAGCCCATCCACGACACCTTTATAAAGAAGAACTTCAAGCTGACCAAGGACGCTTATGCTGCCCAGCACAAGGAGGAGTTGGACACCTTCAACAAAGCTGTCCGCACCTTGATGAAGCTGAACGGCAGCACATCGGTGGTATTTTTCGGCATTGGATGCCGAATTTTCTGCGCTGCAATCCGGCAGCGCAGAGCTGCGCACCCAACTGGAAACCTTGCAGCCGGACATCTCTGCCCTAGAAAAATATCCGCAAGTATATTGACATGGTGCTGAATAAGCAACAGCTTTCCGCACCGGGCGACAAGACCCCGGAGAAGGAATCGGTGCTAGAAAAAGCTGAACGATAGCAAGGCAGCACTTGAACAGAAAAAATCACAGACCCAGCCAAAAGAAAGCGAACACACATTGTAAAAGGAGAAGCGCAAATGAGCAAAACTATCACATTGACCGAACATCGCCCCGCTGACGGACTGTTGACCATGCGAGTCAGAAACACAACTTACAACGTCAACATCTTTTTCAATCCGAACTCAAAGAACACATTGGATACTCAAATGCGAAAAATCATTCAAAAAGAAGCGAAAGCTGGTAATTTTTAAATTTGCAGCAGCATCTTGATTTTTTATCTTGACAAAATGCAGCCCAAAGGTAGTATCGTGGTCGAGTGCGGGAACGCACTTCTGAAAAACGGTTACAAGCTGAAAATCCTGAACACCATCAACTTCAAAAAGTCCATGCACTATAACCCCTTCGCCTATGTCCACAGCGAAAAGGACATTCTCAAACTGGTCACAACCCTGATGACCAACACCAAAGGCGAAGGGTCCGGTGGGGACCCATTTTGGGAGAAAAGCGAACGTCTTTTGCTCACTGCCCTGATCGCCTATCTGCATTATGAAGCCCCGGTGGAGGAACAAAACTTCGCTACTTTGCTGGAAATGCTGAACACCATGCAGGTACTGGAGGACGACGAGGAATACCAGAACCCTGTGGACTTGCTGTTTGAGGAACTGGCAAAAAAGAAGCCCAACAGCTTTGCCGGGCGGCAGTACAAACTTTACAAGCTGGCTGCCGGCAAGACCGCAAAATCCATCCTCATTTCCTGCGGTGCCAGATTAGCTCCCTTCGACATCCAAGAGTTGCGGGACCTTACCATGTACGATGAACTGCAACTGGACACGCTGGGAGATAAGAAAACAGCTCTGTTCCTCATCATGTCGGACACGGATTCCACCTTTAACTTCCTCATCAGCATGGTGTACACGCAGCTTTTCAATCTGCTTTGCGATAAAGCCGATGATGTGTACGGCGGCAAACTGCCAATCCATGTACGATGCCTTATTGACGAGTGCGCCAACATCGGGCAGATTCCCAATCTGGAAAAGCTGGTGGCGACCATCCGCAGCCGTGAGATCTCTGCCTGCCTTGTTTTGCAGGCGAGAAGCCAGTTGAAAGCCATCTACAAGGACAACGCAGATACCATTGTAGGCAACATGGACAGCCAGATATTTCTGGGCGGCTCCGAACCCACCACCCTGAAAGACCTGTCCGAAATGCTGGGCAAAGAAACGATTGATGCCTTCAACACCTCGGACACCCGTGGCAATAGCCCCAGTTACGGCACTACGTTCCAAAAGATGGGCCACGAATTGTTGAGCCGGGACGAGCTTGCAGTGCTGGACGGCGGCAAGTGCATCTTGCAGCTGCGCGGCGTCAGACCGTTTCTTTCGGACAAGTACAATCTGACCCAGCACCCCAACTACAAGCTGACCTCGGACTATGACCCCAAAAACACCTTCGATATTGAAAAATATCTGAACCGAAAAGAAAAAATCCACCCCGGTGATGAGTTCATCGTGGTGGACGCTGATTCGCTCCCGTCTGCCTGACCCGGTAGGCGGTTTTATTTTTGACCAGAGAGGTACACCAGCACGCCCACTTCCGCCGTAGTTTACGGCTTGGCAACAACGGCTTCAGGTGTGTACGGACGGTCTACAGCTTTCATTTATAAAGGAGAAACGACTATGGAATTCTTTAACTCTGCTATCGAAGTTCTTCAGACTCTGGTTGTCGCTCTGGGTGCCGGTCTCGGCGTGTGGGGTGCCATCAACCTGCTGGAAGGTTACGGTAACGACAACCCCGGCTCCAAGTCTCAGGGCATGAAGCAGCTCATGGCTGGCGGCGGCGTTGCGCTGGTGGGCATCACCCTCATTCCCCTGCTGAGCGGTCTGTTCGGCTAAGTGCCACAGGCGGGTTTATCCCGCCTGTACATAATCAATCTGCCAATTTATATGCCCAATAGCGGCCATTTCGCACTTTGGCGAGCTTTCCTTCTTTTGTCAAAGTATTCAGGACTCGACTTGCAGTGGCAGGAGAAACATTGAGAAGATTCTGAACATCGACGTTTTGGATAATATGGTTCGTGCGGAGAAAAGCTGCAATCTTCATCCAACGCACTTCTTCCTTACTCTGTGCAACAGGCTGTTCGTTGATTGCTTCGGTCAAAGCCTCTTTGATGATTCCCAGCATGAACTCGATAAAAACAGTTCCTTCTCCCTGTGCGTTAGACTGATTGATTGCAGCATAATATTCTGGCTGATGGTCATGGATGATGGATTCGACCGGGAGCCATACAAACAGCGGATTCCACTGAGAAAGCAACAGCGTGTGCCAGAGCCGACCGATGCGACCATTTCCATCTGCGAATGGATGGATCACCTCAAATTCATAGTGAAACACACAGCTTTTGATTAGGATAGGGAGTGAACTGCTTTCCGTCCATTGAATCAGTTCTTCCATCAAAGAGGGAACGTACTGCGGCAGGGTGCCGAAATGGAGGACATTACCCTTGTTGTCTACTACGCCGACAGGACGGGAGCGAAACTCGCCAGCCTCCCGGACAAGACCCTGCATCATCGTCCGATGTGCAAGCAGGAGGTCATCCATCGAATATGGATTCAACTCTGCGAGATGGTCGTAGATTTCGTAGGCGTTTTTTACTTCTGCAATGTCTTTTGGAGGGGCAAGCACACGTTTTCCAGACAGAACAGCCGTCACCTGCTCCAAAGAGAGCGTGTTCTGCTCGATAGCCAGAGAAGAATAAATCGTTCGGATGCGATTCTGGCGGCGCAGAATCGGACTTGTGGAAAGATTCTGGGTGGAACTAATTTTGCCTACCAATTCGCTGATCTCCATAACATCTGAAAGAGCTGCTTCTGTGATTTCAAATGGCGGTTTCTTGTTTCGCACGGTGTATACCTCCCATATCATTTCTTTTATCATATCATTTCATCTATCATTCATCAATCAAAATTTTGAAAAAATGATAGATGAAATGAGGTCATTGTTCCATACAGCGGCTTGAGTAACAGCGGATAGCCCTCTGCAGTTTGCAGTTTTATCGAATGTTCGTGCTCCAAGCCGTGTTTTTATCCACCCATCAACGAAAGGCGGTGTCTTATGCAGTTTTTGACCCACATTATTTTTCTTCTGAATCTTCTCAAGACCCTTATCAACCACTTCAGCTAAGGACGGTGACTGCTGAATGGAAACCGTTCTCAAAGCCATTGCCGACTGGATCAAAGGCATCCTGACGGCAGGCATCATGTCAAATCTCAGCGGGCTGTTCGATGATGTGAACA
>ENA-OQHK01000195-OQHK01000195.1-human-gut-metagenome-genome-assembly--contig:-NODE-195-length-11816-cov-2.978955_pt1 | contig 11816 bp, 18 predicted proteins | sample MGYA00242562_ERZ504715 | MGnify/ENA primary metagenome ERZ504715 (study PRJEB26092, sample SAMD00036445) | human gut metagenome | host: Homo sapiens | study: EMG produced TPA metagenomics assembly of...
CGGATGGCATTTGCTTCCGCTTCCGTCCGGGCTTCGTGCCGGGCTTTCGCTATCTCTTTTGCAGTCGGTGGATAGATAACCTTTTCATTGTCCCGTAGGAAGTAGGGCAAAGTCCCTTTCTCCGTTGCATCCTTGATGCGTTGCTCATTGTCTTGCATCCACCCGGTAAATTGAGATGGCAGCTCTTTTACCTTTTCCTCACATTCCACCGTTGCCGGATTATCCCCGTCCAAAATCTTATCCAGCATTTCGTCCAATTCTTCTTGTTTTGCCAGTACGGGTACTTGATAGCAACGGCAATTCGGGTGCCACCCTTTCCAACAGAATGTTTTAGGGTACACACCTTTCAAATCATCGCAAATGTCAGATACGGGATGATTGTTGGATAACTTGATTTCAATGCCTACCACAAAGTCGAGTTGCGCCCAACGCTCAAAATCGGCTGTACGATACGCAATGTTGGTTTCAGTCCGTGCAAGCCTTTGGGCGTTACGTGCGGATGAACGGTACACGCCCCGCCCCGGATGAAAATGTTTCGGGCTATCATCCACCCATTTGTAGGAGTTGGCTTCTTTGTCCCAAACCCTGCGTTTCCACTTTCTACCATAGATAGGTTGCCCGTTCTCATCTTCCCCTACCTTGATACGGAAACGCCTGTAAAACTTATCGGGGTCTTGTAGATACTTCTTTATCTGAGCCGCCAAACGATTAGCCGGAACACCCTCACCAATCGCCAAATCTAAAGTATTTTCCAGCTCATCACGGAACATACCCGTATATCGCCAAACCTTTTGAGAGAGATTCAAACCACCGTCACCACTCTTACGGGCAAAGAAAGCATCCATAGCCTCTTTGTTGCGCTTGAAGAAACGGGCAAAGTGATTATCCTTTATTGATTGTTCACCGAACACACTTTTAACCAAAGCATCGTTATTCTCGTTAGATGCAAGCCATTCCTTTTCTACACCGCCCCGGATAATTTGGTAAACACGGCTGTACATATCCCTAAGAATGGGCGTAACTTCCTCACTATACCCATAGTCGGCAAAAGAGAAAGGCTTCCCATCCTCCAACTCCGTACCCTTTACCAAGTTAATTATTCGCTCAAATGCTTGTTGGTAGATGATACGGACATTGGCAGCGTAACCCTCCGTTCTCTTAGAAAAGCTCCGCTTGCATCTTCTTATAGTCTATGTACTTCTTTTTTGCCATGCCACTACTTTAGTTTGAAGTTGGTGCAATAGTCCTTATCCAAAAACTTGCTGTATTTATGGAAAGGGCATTTGCATAAGAACGGCTCACCTTTCCAGTTCAATTCGTGGAAGTCGAAAGCGTGTTTGCAGTCCCTACAATGGTAGTTCTGCGTTGATGTCTGTTTCTTCTTTGCCATAGTCGCTATCATCTAAGAAACTGTATAACAAATCTTTTTTTAGTATTGAAGCAATTACATTCATTATGCTTACAAATTGGGTCTTTATCACCAAAACTTCTATACTCACTTCTTTGCACCTCTACATATATAATTTTGGTATAATACTCCCCCGAAAGGGAACAAGTACCTACAGGTACATCACCTATTACCTCCACTTCAATATTGCTAATTTGGATTTTCTCCGGCTTATTATTGCGCATAATCCAAACCTTATCGCCAACATTGTATTTTGTCTTTATTTCCATTATTCAGCCCCTCCGAAAACGTCCATTTTGTTTAACTCCATTTGTCGCTCCATCCGTTCCGCTTCTTCTTGTTTTAGCCGCTCTATTTCTTGTTTCGCATCTTTTACAAGGTAGGACAATTCTACATAGGTTTCACGGCTCAATGCCCCATCATTGTATTGCTTAGATAGGTCGGCAAGCAATTCGCTCACATCTTCCCCGAAAGGCTCTTGGAACTCATGCCTTAACAGCAAGGCATCATATTCAGCCTTATGCCGATAGTCAAGCACATTACCTAAAATAGCTATCATAAGATTAGCGTGGCGTTTCATATAATCATCGTGCTTTTCCTTGTGGCGTTCTGCCTTGATAACGGCAAGCAACATCACTTTGCGTATAGCCTTTGCCGAAAGGTTGCCTAATGATTTCATATTGTCAAAATCAATGTTGGGCGTGAAAGACTTTGAAAGAATGTGTTTATCCAATCTTTCAAACTCATTCTTTTTGCTTTCGCTCGCCTCATTCCATGTAAGGTAGCGTACATCACCGCCATTTTTGAGAATAAACAGTTTGGCTTCTTCTTCCGACTTTGGCAAGCTATTGAGGATTTCAGAAGTAGCCACCATTGCCGGGTTAGAAAAGCGGTCATTAGTATCTGCATCGGTGCTTTCCATTATTTCAGAGCGTTCAATCATGGGTTGCACCTCCTTATGTTCGGGCGTTTGCTCAAATATCAGCACGGGAATTTTCCCTATTGGATTATCCTTTATCTCAACCTCCCAACCCATTTTGCCACGTTTGGCACGATATACAGTCTCTTTAGTGTATATATCCACATGGTAAACGGTATTGTTGCCTGCCTCTGTCAGATAGTAACCCCATGCAAAAGCGGTAATCCGTTTGTATTGGTCACGAATGGTATAAATATCATCGTTGTTTTCCCGGCTTCAACACATTCAGCAAAAGGGATGGTTTATTATCACTATCCCGGTACACATGGTAAAGAATGGCAGAAATGCCCTCCGCACCAGCCAAACGTTTAGCCTCTCTAACTTTGGCATTGAAATGTATTTCATTCAGCCAATCTTTGTAGTTCTAGAAAGCATAATCCGTACCCGTTGAAAGCTGTTGCCATTTTACGGGTCTGCCATAGAGAAACACCAAAGAAATTTCATTGATGAATTGAGGGTAAGGAATAGGGATTTTCCACCGTTTACTCCAACGTAGAAAGTTGCCTTTCTTATCGTAAACGGCTCTATCCTTACGCTCCATCACTTTGTGAGTGTCAATCTTATACTCACGTAAATTATTGGCGGCTTCTTCCGCATGGGCTTTCATCATGGAAAGAGCACGGGTCACATCCTTAGCCGTCAAAAGGTCGGCAAAGTTTTGTTGGTAGCCAATAGCCGCCTTTACCTCGTTAGAAATAATGTTTAATAATCCCATTTTGCTTTATTGTTTTTAAGCGGTTATACCTAATCTGCGTTCTATATCATCGGGTATATCATACTCGTTATAGTCAAACCATGCTCGCATCAGAAACATATCCCTCCAGTCCGGGGAACAACCAATATCCATCTTGATTTCTTCTTTGGGTTTCAATTTTAGTTTCCCGTCCGAATCAGCTTTCCATGTTTGCAGTTGTTCCAGTTCCCTTATGATTTCTTCCTTATCGGCAGTGCTTATCAAATCCTCATCTATCCCCACTTCCGTAGCGTTTATGTGGTCTGCCAGCTTGTAGCCGCATTGGGTCTGTAGGTTTTGGTAGTTTTCACCATTGAAAGGGGTAGAGTTGTTCACGAATCCCTGAATGTCGCAATTATCCACCACTCCACCGCCTACACCGTCCTCATCAACGATACATTTATGGTTGGGTATTCTATACTTCTTTTGCTTGTTGATTATCCACGTCTGAATGTCGGTAGTCTTAGACACGGGAAAACATTGTAGCTCTATGATATGCCAACCGTCCCAAACGGCAAGACGGGCATAGTCAGCTCCGAAGCGTGCAATATCGCCTGTAATATAGTTTGTACCTGTCTTGATTGAAATCTTATTCCCGAATATCTCACAGATTGCATCATGTGAACAAAGGGCGTTGGGGTTATCGTCATATTCCCAATTACCTTTCAAAAGACGTTCACGCTTTACTTTATCCTTTGTAGTTTTCAAGCCCTCTATATAATCGGGGTCTATGAATGGATTTTCTTGTACAAGGCAAGCAAGGTAGTACATATATTCGGGCAATTCCCCTTTCTTATCCGGCTTGTAGAATGTATCATACATCCAATTCTTTTTAGGGTTGCACGTAATGAATAACTTTCGCCTCAACCCCAGTTCATTGTTAAGGTGTCGCCCGATACGTGTTTTCAATGTATCATAAGCTCCAAAATTCACCTCGCCACCCTCTTCAATCCAGCCGCCTGTATATTCGATTGAGCCGTAACGCTCATACAGAGGGTCTCCCGGCTTATATTGCAAGTCCAGTAAGTCAATACGTGAACCGTTGAAAAATTCGATATAATTGTATTGCCCGTTATACTTGTACAAGGTATCATCAACCCCGTACTGATTGCAAACCTTGTAAAATGTGATAAGTGTAGATTGTGTGATACGCTTTAACTCGGCACGTCCGATAAACCACTTTGAACCGGGATAACAGAGGCACATAAACAGAAGCCACACCGCACCCGTCCATGATTTTGCACCCCCGGCAGCACCTCCGTACAAAAGTTCAACGTGTTCATTGTCGGTAAGTATCTTCAAAGCGTGTTCTTGCTTCTCATGCTTCAAACCATCCTTTACGGTGATGAAGTCGAAACAACCACGCTTGAAAAGCTCAATCTTCACTGCAAGTGCCATCGGCACGTCTGTAACCTTACTTCGTGCCATTGCCTGCCTTTATTTTTTCCAGCAAGGAATTGTATTGTAGCAACTCATCCGTAGTAAGAGCCGACAAATCCATGCTATTGTTGGTTACTTGTGCGTTTACTTCGCTCTCTATCTGTTGGGTGGGTTTACCGAAAACCCTATCAAACAGACTATCTACCGTATAAGTCCTACCATAGCGAATATCTGCGTTAATGGCAGACACCACATTTAGCACCCACACGGGCGTTTTCTTGTTGGGCGTTCCGTCTTTGTTCTTAACCAACCCCTCCAAAGTTTCGGGCGTACTTTCCATCAAGAAACGGATAACCTTATAGTAGTCCTCTTTGCTCATTTCCGGAGCTACCTTTTTGCCCGTAATATCTTTGATGTATTTATACACGGACGGCTTCCTACCCGAATTTTGGGGTTGGTTATCAGATGAAAATCTATTCCCTATTTTATTTCCTTTCTCAAAAAGTGCCATCCGTTGATTTATCGTTGGTTTATGTGTTCTATAAACACACTTACAAAGTAAAGAAAATCGGATAGCGTGATACCGTCCGATTCCCTTTACCCGGTTAATTATTCTATGATACTCTCTTGTGCCTTGTACTTATCCCAAAACCAAAGGATGGTATCACCTCCCTTTTCGTCTATCATTTCATCGTAGGCATCCAATTCCTCCAAAAGGGCGTTTGCCTTGTCAATTACCGAAGTGAGATGCTTTTGCTGATAATCATCAGCATTCCAAACCTCGATTTCACCATTTAATTGCTGCTTGATTACCTTAATCTCATCAGCGGTTAATTCTATCTTCTCCATGTTGCATTGAATTAATTTAAGCAAAAATACCTCTATAGTTTGTATTTCTTGCAGATTTCCTTTACTTTCTTGGTATATTTATCACTTTTACCATGTATCGCTTTAGTAACGGTTTCAGCCCAGAACTCCGACACATTGGTTTCCGCATACTTTCCATACCCGGATTTCTTATTGTCTTTCTTCCAAGACTTAAATAATTTATTCACTTCCTTTCCAGCCGCTTTTTGGTTTGCCCCTGTCATATTTGCATTCCATGTAGCGTGCGCCAACTCATGCGTTACGGTATGGGCTACCGCTTTGTTGGTTTTCGTACTCCACCCACTCGCATAGCCTCTCTTGTGTGAGGCTTCCACAGCTTTTTTCGTTTGCATGAAATGCTTTTTGTTAAGGTAAACACCCTCTGACTTCCCATTAGCCGTAACGTGTACGCCATAAGTGCCAGCCGATAGTTCTGCCAACTTTACATTCTTTTGCCTTACACCAAGTACGGAATGATAGCGTGAAATAGCTTCTTTGGTTGCCTTATACAGAGCCGGGTCTTTCATGTTTACCAAAGGCTCAGGCTTACCAACAGAGCCTTTATATGTTGCATCACCCGGTTGCAGTCCTCCACGTGTTCCACTTGAATTTCGTCCCATAATACTTTACTTCTTTTTTGCGTTAATAAAATCTGTGACGTACAACAGCCCATGTTCACGGCAGAACTTCTGAATTTCCGTACCCCCACCATAAACGATAAGGTTTGGTTTTTCAAGCCCGCTTATTTCTTGGGCTACTTGCAAATCAGATTTAAGGCTTTCCATCCAACCGTCCAGCCCACGGGTAAAGAAAGCATTATATCCTTTGGGAATACCCATTTTGTTGTACTCAATAAACTTGTGAGAAACATTCAAGTCAGCATAAACCTTGATTCCGCATTCTTGGAAGTAACGAGAAAGCCAACGTTTCTTGTAGATAAGCTGAATGCCCCACGCTACAGGCGTTTGGTCATGGCAACTACAATTCGGCTCTACCACCGCCTTGCATCCGCTTGTGAGTAAATTTATCGGGTCTTTGAAAAGAGCCTCAAAGCGATAATCGTCCACATAGAAATGATATGTCGCCACATCTTTACGCAAACGGCTGTTAGCACCCCACGGAGATAAAGGCAATTCTACCTTTCCAGCTTGCATATCCAATAAGAGATTGGGAATTTCAAAGACGTTATCGCTTTCATAAAGAACGTCCTTAAACATGGAACGGTAGAAAGATTCCTTTTCGGCTTCTTCCTCGCTTTGTTCCTCATCGTCCATTTCTTCCTCTGCGCTTTGGTCGGCTTCCGTTTCCTCTGCCTCTTTTAGCCGCTTTCTTCTTACCCTTTCCGGGCTTCTCATCATACGGATGGAAAAATCAAGCCCAATAAAGCCGAAATCTACATCTTTCCAAAACTCATCCATTTGTAAGGCATTGTAAGCCCAATCGCCATTGTTGATATTATCCCTCAGAATAATATCCTTTTCCTCATCCGGGGTCAGTTCCGAATAAAGAATAATGGGCACATCGGCAAGTTTCAGCTTTCTTGCAGCCTTCAAGCGTTGGTTTCCTGCCAATACCACCAGTTTACCGTCACGCTCCATAACCGCCAAAGGTCGGTGTTTCCAAAAGCCGTTTATCTTTATGGAATCCACCAGCCTTTCAAAGTCATTCTTCGTAATGGTACGTGGATTTTCAGGCAACAAAACCAGCTCCGAAACTTTCTTGTATGTAATCTCACTACATTTCATTCTCAACCTCCGTTTCGTCTTTGGTTTCGTCATTCTCCGAAGAATGGGAATCCGGCATTAATTGTTCCTCATCATCTTCTACACAGAAGCCCTTTCTAAAAAGTTCACAGAGCTTCACAAAGCGGTAACGCCTGCGGTACTTCACATATACCAGCTTTGCACCTACGGAATCTTTGCCAATGGCATAGAAAGAACCCCGGTAATCAACGGGCAATGACACCGCACCATAGATACTAACCGAATCATCGGACACGCTCGTAATGGTTGCGTGCCTATCGTATTTGCCATTGATATAAACGTGTATCTTTTCCCCTTGCTTCAAATGCTCTTTTTGGGGCAAACCTCCAAAAAGTTCCTACCTATATACTCGGTCATGAGCAACAAGGCTAAAAAAAACAGCGTTAATCCGATAAGAATATACATACCCATAGCTTATTTGTTTACTTGGTGAATCATATTGCAAATATACTAAATATGCGTTTGCCAAACACACATTTAACCGTAAAAAGAATACTAAAGCCATAAACCAACATTGCACCATCACGTCCATGCTCATTTGTCTGTTTTTGCCATCCAGTCAAAGCCTTAAACCGTTCTTGTGTCAGCTTGGTAACATTGCGTTTCGGGGCAACCATTTCATACTCCACGCCCAACTCTTTTAGATAATCATCCCATATAGAGGCATCCCGTTTCACAGAGCCTACACCTTGCAACTTCTTACGTTCCATTTCACGGCTCATACGCTCCGTTCCGAACCACGTTCTTTGCCGGGGGTCTTCCACCCTTACAATCACTTTGTCACCTATACCAGCCTTATACTCATCATACAAGGAACGTACACGCTCCATCGCTTTATGTATAGGCAAAGAGCATACTTGAAGTAGGGAACGCTGCTTGCTATCCCAAACAGCGAACCCGGTATTTACACCCGTATCAATCCCTACATAAATCATTATTCAGCCTCCATTTCTCCGTTGGGAATCTGATACAGAATAACGCCCTTAATCTCGTTTGCTTCGGCTCTATCTCCGAAAATCTGAGCCATCATAAGGTTATTAGGCAGATACTTGTACCTCACCTCTTTAATGAGCGGCAAACCTATCGGGGCTTCACTTATCACGTGCAACGTCCATAGCCCATCCTCTTTAGATATGGTTACAAAGGCATTCCTATAGAGGAAAGAACCAACTTTATACACTCCGTAATCATCCACATCGGTAAAATCCGCTTTTGCAGTTTCTTCCAGCTTCTTTATGAAGTCGGGGCGCATACGCTTCTTTTTCTTCTTGAAGTATTCAGGGTAAACCACCATACCTTTGTTCTCTGCGTTGGCTTTCGCCAATTTTGCTTGCAATTCCTCTTTGCTCATAGGTCAAATAAATTTTTATAATACTCAAAATTCTTGTTTTCTATCTTTATATCTTCCGGGTAATGAGTGGCGCATCCGTACCATTCATTGTAGCATTTAGGACAAAACCAGCAATTTAGCACAGCTACATAATAGCCAGTGTTAGAAGTGCCGTTACATCTATCGCAAATACCAATACCGCCAATTTTAGCCAACTCGTTTCGGCTCAACTCAACCACCTTAAACCTTTTGGGGTTATCTACTATTTTAGCCATATCAGTATATTGTTTCTTGGTAACTTGAAGTAGGAACTTTCCCGGATAGGATAGCGTTGCCACACGTGATAAGCCCGTTATCTTCATCATAAGAGGGAACAAACACAATAACATCGAATCCGTTGCCTTTCAAATCTTCCTCCACCGCTTTGTATGGGGTAAACAGCTCATAGCCTCCGCTTGTGTGCAAATCATTTTCATCACAGCTATTTGTTCGGTGCAATGGGGTAATCTTACACATAAATTTATCGGGGTTGAAAAGCTCTCTCAAACGCTTGCCGTCTATATGTGTATCATCTGCCAAAGCAAAGTTTAAGGCATATTTCCTGCCAACAGGCATAGGCAGCGATTTCCCAATTTCTGATATTTCACCAAGTGAAAGCGAATTACCCGAAAACAGATAATTTCTTTCTTCATCATTCGTTGTATTGATGGAGAATTGAAGTCCGGCATCACCCTTATAAAGCTCGTTCTTTATGTAACACCACTTATGTAAGAACTCAACCAGCTTCTTATTTCTCTTTGGCAGCATTGTACTTATAACTGGGTGTACCAAAGAATCGCCTATAAACGGTTCTATGTCCTTCTTTATACTGATTACATGAAGTAACACATTTGCGTTCCATGTAGGCTCTCCCATACGTGCATAATGTATGTTTAGACGTTTCGTGTGCTTCACTTCCGGGTGTTGTTTGATAGCCGTTAGCACTTCTCCTTTCAAATCATTAAAAGTGGCATTTCTCCCAATACCCACTTTTGGAACATCGCAGAACTTGCAGCCCATAGAGCAACCGTACTGTGTGGAAATGGTAATCACCCATTTTTCAGTAAGAGGCATCGGTTCGCCATTGGGTACACCGTTCAAATCACGGGTAATTCCCAAAAAGTCCGCTTTGATATTAGCGTTCTTACCATAATCTCCAACCGTAAGGAACTCCAATATTCCCTTTTCACCTATAGCGGTATATATTTCGCCCGTAGGCACTACTATCTTCTTTTTAATTTCCATATCTTCAAATCATTAAAATGCAAATACTACTTTTTCGCCATTCATAGCCCTTTTTCGCAGGGTGGGGTATCGCTCATAAACCTTGTTAGCCATATCCTCAATGTCGAATTTGAAAGCTGGGCAATACTTATATCTGAAAGCCGCATAAAAGCGGTCATTCAGCATTATATCAATCATCAGCGTTTTCATGCCATCTATTTACCACAAGGTAATTTAGTGTTAAACACGTCTTTCAGCCATTGCTTGTACGGGAGAATTGGTTTACCGTATAAAGTCATATTGGCTTTGTAACTCTCATACATTTGTTTGCGGAAATCCGCAGGTATTTGTTCCTTTTCTTTTCTCAGTTTCATTTTATGCCCCCTTTCTTGTATTCTCTCATCGCTTGGCTAAGGCTTTCCGTCTTATCCAATAGCCTTGCCAGCTTATCCACGTCCACGATAACCTCACCATCCAAATAAGCCCAAACCTTTCTCAGAGCTTCCGCAATGGCTTTTGCTTCTTTGGAATCTTTCAGAGAATTAAGAACCTCCTTATTGGTAGCTGTAGCCCTACCGTTTTCTTTGGCGTTATCCACAGCCGACTTTGCAGCCTTTACCTGTTCTTTCTCACTGCCATAATTGGCGGCAATCTCCTTAGCTGCCTTAACCGACAATTCCCCTTTCATAATCCTTTCTTGAATGTACGGGGGCAAATCCAACAAGGAAAGGCATTTGCTTATGAAAGCCGGGCTTTTCTTGAACTTATCCGCTATCTCAACTTGGCTATATCCAAATTCCTCTTTGAAACGTCTGAACATGATAGCGCACTCGTATTCGGTAAATTTCTTACCCTCGTTACGCATCATCTGTTGAATATACAATTCTTCAGTAGAAGCGTCCTTTCGGGCTTTCATGGCACGAACATAAGGAATATCCGCACCCTCGGATATAGCCAACATGGTAGCCCTATACCTGCGTTCACCATCCACCAATTTGTATTTCTCGTTGCCCTCATCATCCTTAAAGGCTATAACCGTCAGAGGATTTAAGACGCCCTTTGCCTTTATTTGCTCTTTCAGTTCGTCAAGGTCAAAATCACGTCTTACATTGAAACCGTCCACAACCACGATATTACGGGGGTCAATCAAAAATAGGTCTGTATTCTTCGTTTTATTCGTTTCCATACTACTGTCATTTATTTAGTTCATAGTGCTTACAAAACTTCTTTCTTGCCGTTATCCGCTTCGCCAGTTTATAGCAATACATCTGCATTGACTTAGGCTCGCACCAGTAATATTTGCACTCACTACAATGCTTTATATCATCTTTTCCCATATCAGTACCTAAATGAAGTGAAGTGTAACACAACGCCCTCAAACACGTTACTTTTTGATTCACCAAAGAACCATTCCACAAATTGCTCAACTGTCAGACCATCATTCTTTGCCACTATTTCAATGGGAATTTGTTTACCATCAATCCATATCTGAGGAACGGCATCATCAACACCATAGGTCATAGTAATGTGCTGTAGACCTATTTTATCATACTGGGCAAACTCTCTCTGCTCAGAGTTGTACGGTCTGCCCGTCCATTCACGCACTGAAAGATATTTTTTGCCGGATGCAATATCTTTATATCTTTTATCCCACACGCCATTCTTATTGTATCGTATAGTATGTATCTTCTTATGCTCTTTTAGTTTGCCCTCAAACTCTGTAGGCTTTCCAGCCAAAGAATGTGTAACCGGGAATACACGGCATAAGGTCACAACCACTTTTTTCTTTTCTGATTTTTGGTGTTGCATAGCTTTATTATTTACTTGGTGTATTACTTTCTGAATAATAAGCAAGCGTTATCACATCCCACATTTCGCTCACAATGGCAAACGAAAAATGTCTTATCCGGATGGGTACTACTTGGCATATCCAGCATTTCTTTTTGTATCGCCTCGTTCCAATAATGGCAATCGGGCGTGTAGTTAGATTGAAAGCTATTAATGCTTGCAATAAGTTCGTTGTAATACGCTTCACCGAAAGCATTAATGAGCTTTGTTTTGTTTCTGAGCGCAAATCTCATTTTCGATAGCTT
>ENA-OQHK01000196-OQHK01000196.1-human-gut-metagenome-genome-assembly--contig:-NODE-196-length-11770-cov-2.104183_pt1 | contig 11770 bp, 11 predicted proteins | sample MGYA00242562_ERZ504715 | MGnify/ENA primary metagenome ERZ504715 (study PRJEB26092, sample SAMD00036445) | human gut metagenome | host: Homo sapiens | study: EMG produced TPA metagenomics assembly of...
CTGCCCTTTGCGGCGTAGAAGTCGAGTGAGCCTTGGGAGAGGTTCTTGAGCCGGTTGTACTTTTGGTAACCTTTCAAAGGCCTGTTGGATGGTAGGGTTTGCCTTGGCAGCGGGTCTTAAATCACGGTTACGCACGAGAGAGACTCCTCCTTTTTTCGCGAAAAATCCCTCTCGCCCCTCTAGCGCTTCCAGAAAATGGAACAAAAAGAAAAAACCCAGAATCATTCGAATCAACGAACAATTCTGAGCTTCTGCATGCCGCCGACGGGGGTCGAACCCGTACTCTGTCTCCAGAAAGGGATTTTAAGTCCCTCGTGTCTGCCAATTTCACCACAGCGGCGCAACCCCGGCTTACAAAGTCCTGCTGCCCTCTGGCTTGAGAGAGAGCCGGGAATAACAGGTGTGAGGAAAAATTATTACAACCACACTGCTATTCGCAATCTGGTGGTATTAACATTTTTATTAAATCAGCGGCTTTTATGATACAATAGTTTCCCTGTTTTGTCAAGAAAAACCGCTTATTCGGTGCTGCTTACACCTTGCCTCCGTGCAGCTCGGCGTACATCCGGGAGCGGCACTCGGCCACTGCGGGGGTCATGTTGACGTAGTGCTTGTGAGGGCATTCCAGACGCAACTCGCTCTCCCAAGTCTCCTCGGTGAGCTGCTTTGCAATATAGGCCTTCTTTTCTGCAATAGAGGGCAGTTCAATGGCCAGCTCGCCGCCCAGAATATGCGGCACCAACAGCGGGCGCACAGCGGTGGGGATAAAGGTGATGGTGCGTTCGATGGCGTCCGAGTCCAGATTGACCATAGTGACCGGCTTACCGGCCTCGATGACCTCGCCGTCCATGGCAATCAGGTCGCACTGTGCCTGACCGTTTTCGTCGTACAGACGCCAAGGCATCTTTTTGCCCGGGATGATGGCCTTGCTGGCGGAGTCCGAGCACTTCATCTTGGGGGTGTAGCTGCCGTCCGGCTTCTTCACTGCCACCAACTTGTATACGCCGCCGAACACGGGGTCGGAGGCAGAAGTGATGAGGTTTTCGCCCACGCCGTAGGAGTCGAAGTGTGCGTGCTCGTATAGTTCCATGTTGGCGATTTTCTTCTCATCCAGACCGTTGGAGGCTACCAGCTTGATGTAGGGCTTACCGGCGGCATCCAGTGCCTTGCGCAGCCGCTTGGAGCCGCGGGCAAGGTCGCCGGAATCGATGCGGGCGCTCTTGACGCGGCGGTTGGGATCGTTGGGGTATTTCTCAATGAGATAATCGTCCAGCTTGATCAGGTTGGGCAGACCGCTCTCCATAATGTTATAGGTATCCAGCAGCAGACTGACCGAATCCGGGTAGGTATCGGCAAAGGCCTTGAAGGCATCGAACTCGGTGGGGAAAAACTCGATAAAGCTGTGTGCCACGGTGCCCACGGCCTTGACCTCTGCACCGAACTTCATCTCTGCCAGACAGTTGGCCGTACCGATGCAGCCACCCAGCACTGCGGCGTAAGCGCCATCGTTACCGGCGCTCTCGCCCTGTGCGCGGCGGGTGCCGAACTCCATGACGTTGCGGGGGGTGTGGGTGTTCAGACCGGTAACGCGGGTGGCCTTGGTGGCGATCAGGCTATGGAAGTTCATGGTCTGCAGCAGGTAGGTCTCGATCAGGATCGCGCCCACCAGATCGCACTCGATGCGCACCATCTGCACATGGGGGTAGCAGACCGTGCCCTCGGGCAGGGCGTACATATCACCCTTCCACTTGTAGGTGCGCAGATACTCGCAGAACTCCTCGCTCATGCCCTTGGTGCGCAGCCAGTGGATATCCTGCTCATTGAAGTGATAGTCCAGCAAAAAGCGGGTCAGTTTGCGCTGGCCTGCGCTGATGGAATAGCCCTGATTATCCGGGTTTTTGCGGAAGAACATATCAAACACCAGCGTGGTATTCTTAAAGCCATGCAGGAACAGGCAGTTTGCCATGGTGAATTCATAAAAATCCACCACCATCGCGGGGTTATCGTAGTCCTCATCGGGGGATATAAGGCTCAACCTTGATCTCGTTCATGAATGTTTTCCTCTCTATTTATACCCGGCGTCAGCTCTTCCCTACTGCGCGCCGCCTGCCGCTTGCCCGGCAGGGGGATCCTCCGCCCTGTCATGACAGAGCGTTTCTATCATGATAGCACGATTCCCCTGCCGGTGCAAGTATTTTCGCGCAAAAAGACCGCTGCACAAACGCTGTGCAGCGGTCTCTGCGCTTAAATCAATAGATTCTTTTCAGAACAGGCTTAGCCGTTCATGATGCTGGGGGTGGCGTTCTTCAGCACAACGTCATGGCTGCCGCCCTCCACGATGGAGGTGGAAGAAACAACGGTCAGCTTGGCCTTCTGCTGCAGCTCGGGGATGGACAGAGCGCCGCAGTTGCACATGGTGCTCTTCACCTTGTACAGGGTGGTCTGCACGCCGTCTGCCAGAGGACCGGCGTAAGGCACATAGCTGTCCACGCCTTCCTCAAAGCTCAGCTTGGTGGAGCCGCCCAGGTCATAGCGCTGCCAGTTGCGGGCACGGTTGGAGCCTTCGCCCCAGTACTCCTTCATATACTGGCCGTTGATGCGCACCTTGTTCGTGGGGCTCTCGTCAAAGCGGGCAAAGTAGCGGCCCAGCATCACGAAGTCTGCGCCCATAGCCAGCGCGAGGGTGATGTGGTAGTCGTGGACGATGCCGCCGTCGGAGCAGATGGGCACATAGATGCCGGTCTCCTTGTAGTACTCGTCACGAGCCTTGGCAACCTCGATGACAGCGGTAGCCTGACCACGGCCGATGCCCTTGGTCTCGCGGGTGATGCAGATGGAGCCGCCGCCGATGCCGATCTTCACGAAGTCTGCGCCAGCCTCAGCGAGGAAGCGGAAGCCCTCGGCGTCCACCACGTTGCCGGCACCCACCTTGACGGTATCGCCGTAGTGCTCGCGGATCCAGCCGATAGTGCGGCTCTGCCACTCGGAGTAGCCCTCAGAGGAGTCGATGCACAGCACATCCACACCGGCCTCTACCAGTGCGGGCACGCGCTGGGCGTAGTCGCGGGTGTTGATGCCGGCGCCTACAACGTAGCTCTTGTTCTTATCCAGCACGCTCCCGTTGACGTTTGCCTTGTGGGAATCGTAGTCCTTGCGGAATACCATATACACCAGATTGCCCTCGGCATCCACCAGCGGCAGGGTGTTGATCTTGTTGTCCCAGATGATGTTGTTGCAGTCGTGCAGGGAGGTGTTGGCCGGAGCGGTGACCAGCTTTTCAACGGGGGTCATAAAGGTGGTAACGCAGGCATCGTCCGGGGTGTGGTTGACGCGGTAATCGCGGGAAGCCACGATGCCCAGCAGCTTGCCGTTAGGAGTGCCGTCGGCAGTGATGGCGATGGTGGAGTGGCCGGTGCGTGCCTTCAGCTCCAGCACATCATGCAGGGTGGCAGTGGGAGCCAGATTGGAATCGGACACCACATAACCGGCCTTGAAGCTCTTGACGCGGCGCACCATGGCAGCCTCGTTCTCGATGCTCTGAGAGCCATAGATAAAGGAAACGCCGCCCTGACGAGCCAGTGCAATGGCCAGCTTATCGCCGGAGACCGACTGCATGATGGCGCTGATCATGGGGATATTCATCTGCAGCGGGCACTCCTCCTGTCCCTTGCGGTACTTGACCAGCGGGGTCTTCAGGCTGACCGCCGTGGGCACATTCTCCGCAGAGGAATAGCCGGGGACCAGCAGGTACTCGCCAAAGGTGCGGGAGGGTTCTTCGTAGAAATAAGCCATAATCAAACTCCTTTTCTCTTAACGCATCCGATACAAATCAGCATCAAAATCATTCATGTTTGCTGCTTATAAATTGATTGTATATACTTTACCACAAAGCCCGCAAGAATACAAACCCCTGCCGCGCCAAACTTTATAATTGTCCTTTGCGGAAAAACAGACAAATTGCCAAGCGTTTTCGGGCATTGGTCATACTTTGATTTTTGAAGTATCACTTTTGCAAGCCAAATCAGGCTTACGGAATGCAAAAAAGCTCGTCCGAAACACCGGACGAGCCCTTTTGCACACGAAGCGGGACACTGCCTGTGCGGCGCATGGGTCATAGCTGTGAAGGAGAACAGCCGGAGGAGGAGGACCCGCGCCCAGTATCCCCAAAAAAACAAGAAGAAAAAGATTTCACACACAGCCTTAGGGCTTTGCCCTTGCTGTAACCATATTGTAACTCTTTTGAAACCATTTTGCAATAGGGTTTTGTAATTTTTTTTGTAATTTATTTTGTTAACTTTTTATGTCCTGCCCTGCCGGGCTGCCGCAAACATTATTTCCCTTTTTGTACCCGGTATGGTATACTGGCTATGAATATGCTGCCACAGGCAGAAAAAGGAGTTTAGGATACGGTATGAAAACAAATTGGGTATTGTGGCTGCGGATTTCTGGGCAACATCGTGGCTGACGCGTGGAAGAAGGGTCTGCTGCCGGACTACGAGCTGGTGGGCGTGACCAGCCGCACCCGCGCCTCGGCTGAAAAGCCGCCGCCAACGTCGGCTGCGCCGTCTGCGAGGATATGGACGCGCTGCTGGCACTTGAGCCGGAGTACATCGTAGAGGCGGCCTCGGTGGAGTCGGTGCGCGCTATGGCCATCCCGGTGCTGAATCGGGGCGTGAATCTGGTCATTCTGTCCATCGGTGCCTTTGCAGATTTGGATTTCTACGCACAGGTCAAGGCAGCTGCCGTGGAGGGCGGTGCCAAGGTGCACCTGGCCAGCGGTGCTATCGGCGGCTTCGACGTGCTGCAGACTGTCACCCTGATGGCACAGGCGCAGGGTCTGCCGGAGACCGCCGGCATCGAGACCCATACCGGTGCAAAGGGCTTCCGCAACACCCCGGTGTGGGCAGAGCATCTGCTGACCGACACCGAAAAGACCACCGTGTTCACCGGCAATGCAAAGCAGGCCATTGCTACCTTCCCCCGCCGGGTGAACGTGGCGGTAGCTACCTCTCTGGCCACCACCGGCCCCGAGAGCACCGGTGTGACCATGCACTCCGTGCCCGGCTGGGTGGGCGACGACCACTGCATCACTGCCGAGATCGAGGGCGTGAAGGCTGTGGTAGATATCTGCTCTTCCACCAGCGCCATTGCGGGCTGGAGCGCCGTCTCCCTGCTGCGCAATCTGGCCTCGCCCGTCTGCTTCTACTAATATAAGGAGGAGTCCGTCATGTTTGAAAAGCTTGTTGCCATTGAGCCGGTCAGCCTGATTCCCTCTGCCGAGGAGGAGCTGCACCGCTACGCCAAAGAGGTGGTGCTGTACCGTGACGTGCCTGCCAGCGACGACGAGATGGTGCGCCGCATCGGGGACGCCGACGCCGTGCTGCTGAGCTACACCTCCCGCATGGGCAAGGAGGTCATTGCGCAGTGCCCCAACATCCGCTATATCGGCATGTGCTGCAGCCTGTACTCTGAGGAGAGCGCCAACGTGGATATTGCCTACGCACGCACCCGGGGCATCCAGGTGCTGGGCATCCGGGATTACGGTGACCGCGGCGTTGTGGAGTACGTTCTGCACGAGCTGACCGGCCTGCTGCACGGTTTTGGGATGCCCATGCTGCGGGACGAGCCGGTGGAGATCACCGGCCTGAAGGTTGGCATCGTGGGGCTGGGCGTTTCCGGCCGGATGATCGCCGATGCGCTGCAATTTATGGGCGCAGAGATCAGCTACTTTGCCCGCAGCGCAAAGCCGGACGCCGAGGCTGCCGGTATGACCTTTAAGCCGCTGGCTCAGCTGCTGGCTGAGAGCGAGGTGGTGTTCACCTGCCTGAACAAGAACGTACTGCTGCTGGGCGAAAATGAGTTTGCCCAGCTGGGCGCAGGCAAGGTGCTGTTCAACACCTCCATCGGCCCCGGCTTCGATTCCGCTGCGCTGGAAAAGTGGCTCGATCTGCCCGGCACCCATTTCTTCTGCGACACCCGCGCCGCCGCAGGCCCCGTGGCCGAGGACTTCTTTGCCCGGGAAAACGTGCGCTGCGCCAATGTGTCCGCAGGCCGCACCAAGCAGGCTTTTGTGCTGCTGAGCAAAAAGGTGCTGGACAACATCCGCACCGCACTGGGCGAATAAGCGGTGCGTTTGCGCAGCCTGTTTTTCTTGCATCTTTTCCCCGATTGTGGTATGCTTTCTAGTATAAAAAGGGAGTCCGCGCAAAGCGGGCTGTAGAGTGGGCTGTATTGCCCTGACCTGTGACCTGATTTGGATCATGCCAACGTAGGGAGATAGCGCTTTTATCTGCGGATATGTCTTTGCGGGCATATCCGCATTTTTGCTGCAAAGGAGCATTTTACTATGAAAACTGCATTGACCATTGCCGGCAGTGATTCCAGCGGCGGCGCCGGAATTCAGGCCGATATCAAAACCATGACCGCCAACGGCGTGTTTGCCATGAGCGCCATTACCGCCCTGACCGCACAGAACACCACCGGCGTGACCGCCATTTTTTGACACCACGCCGCAGTTTCTGGCACAGCAGCTCGATGCCGTGTTCACCGACATTTACCCGGATGCGGTGAAGATCGGCATGGTATCCTCTGCCCCGCTCATCGACACTATTGCCGAGCGGCTGCACTTCTACGGCGCAAAGCACATTGTGGTGGACCCCGTGATGGTGGCCACCTCCGGTGCAAAGCTGCTGCAGGACGATGCCGTGCAGGCGCTGACCGAAAAGCTGCTGCCGCTGGCCGAGGTGCTTACCCCCAACATCCCGGAGGCTGAGATCTTGTCCGGCATGAGCATTACAAACGCCGCCGACATGGAAGCCGCTGCCCGCGCCATCAGCGAGCGCTACGGCTGCGCCGTACTGTGCAAGGGCGGACACCAGATCAACGATGCCGACGACCTGCTGTGGCAGGGCGGCACCGGCAAGTGGTTCAAGGGCAAGCGCATTGCAAACCCCAACACCCACGGCACCGGCTGCACCCTGTCCAGCGCCATTGCTTCCAATCTGGCCAAGGGGTATGACCTTGACACCGCCGTAGAGCGCGCCAAGGCCTACATTTCCGGCTGTCTGTCTGCCATGCTGGACTTAGGGCACGGCTCCGGGCCCATGGATCATACCTTCAACCTGAAGGGAGATTTTGTCCGTGACTGACCTGCCCTTTGTTTCGGCGCTGGTGCAGGCCGACCTGCCTGTGTGGGAGCAGTGTTTGCAGACCGAGTTTTTGCAAAAGATGGAAAACGGCATCCTGAGCGAGGACTGCTTTAAAAGCTACCTTGTGGAGGACAGCCTGTATCTGCGGGAGTACGCCAAAATTTTTGCGTGGGGCATGACCAAGGCCACCACCATGGCGGCTATGCGCACCTACTATTCCCTGCTGTCCTTCGTGCAGGAGAACGAGGACCTGACCCGGCTGCGGTATCTGGAGCAGTACGGTCTGCGGGAAGCCGATATCCAGTCCCTGCCCCTGCGCCCGGAAAGCCGCGCCTATCTGGACTGCATGATCGACGCTGCCCGCACCGGCGAGGGGGAAGCTGAGTGCCTGATGGCCTGCCTGCCCTGTATGCTGAGTTACGGGTGGCTATTCCAGAAACTTTTGCAGCGCTCCCCCGCCGTAAAGGACACCTACTACGGCGCACTGGTGCTGGACTACGCCGGTCCCGGCTATGATGCCGCCTGCCGTGCATGGGCAGAGCGCGCCGAGGTGGCCTGCACCGGCCTTTCGCCGGAGCGTGCCGCCCGCTGCCGTGCGATCTTCCGCGCCTGCTCGGAGCACGAGCTGCGCTTCTGGGAGATGTGCGCCGCACCCCGGACGGATATTTAAGAATAAATATAGAGAACCCGGAAGGTCTGCGGACTTTCCGGGTTCTCTTCTTATAAAATCTTTATCGCAGCACCGAGAGTTCCTCGATGCCATAGCGCTGCATCAGGACGATGGCCGCCGGGGTGATCTCCTCGCCGCTGACCGCCACAGGGATGGCGGGCGGGCAGGACACCGTGGGCATGGCGCACACCCGCCCCAGCGCCTTGTGCACCGGGACACGCACCTGTGCGCCCAGCACCGCCTGCCGGATGGTACAGCGCTGCGCCGCCTGCTGCTGCAAGGCGGCAAACTCCCCTGCCCGGTTCTCGGGGCGGAGCAGCCCGGCAGGCACAGCAGCCAAAAGCTGTTCCAGCACCGTTTGCAGACGCGTGTAGTCCTGCGGCGGGTTTTCCGGGGTGAACATCAGCACCACATAGCGGGGGTCGGCATACTCGCACTCCAGCTGTGCGCGGCGCAAAGCATCTGCCAGCGCTGTGCCGGTGCAGCCAAGGGCAGCGGCGTCCAGCGTAAGCTTCATCGGCTCCTGCTGTGCCCCGGCAACTGCCAGCGGCACCGGGCACTGCCGCGCCGCTGCGGTCTTATTCAGGCTGCGGCGCAGACCTTCCAGCGCCGCGCAGCACTGCACCAGCCGCCGGGGGTAGTCCCCTGCCAGCACCGCATTGCAGGCATCCAGCGACTGCAAAATGAGGTAAGAGGGGCTGGTAGAGCCGAACAGCGCCAGCGCCCCCCGCACAGCCGCTTCGTCCTGCACAGGGGCATCGTGCGCCAGATGCAGATACGCGCCGCCGGTGACCACCGGCAGGGTCTTGTGGGCAGAGTCGCAGCACATGGCCGCACCCTGCGCGATGGGGTGGCAGTTCTGCGGCAAAAAGCGCAGATAGGCGCCGTGGGCGTTATCCACCAGCAAAGGCACGCCCTGCGCCCGGCAGACCGCCGCCAGCGCCGGGAGTTCCTGCACCCCGCCCAGATAATCCGGGCTGGTGACGTACACGCCAAAGGGGGTGTTGCCCTGCTGTGCCATCGCGTGCAAAGCCCCGGTCAGCGCTTCGGCTGTGACGGGGCAGCTGCACAGTGCACCCTCTGCCTGCGCAGACGGCCAGAGCCAGCGGATGTCAAAATCCAGCAGCGCCGCCGCATATAGCAGCGCCTTGTGGGCGTTGCGGGCAGCCAGCAGCACCGGGCGCTTGCCGCTTTGCGGTGCACCCTGCAGCGCCAGAAACAGCATGGCGCGGATGCACTGGGACGAGCCCTCGGTGCTGTAATAGGTGTGCTGTGTGCCGAACAGCCGGGTAGCGTTTGCTTCGCTTTGGGCAATGATGCCCTCCGGCTCGTACAGCTCGTCGGCACCCCGGATCTCGGTCAGGTCCAGCGGCTCAAAGCCCAGCAGGCTCTGACCCTTGTGGCCGGGCATGTGCAGGCGGGAGGTGCCGGACTGTGCATAGCCGCGCACAAAATCCACGATGGGTGTGTCCATGCTTATTCGCAGGCTTCGCCGTCTGCGCAGGCGTTGCAGGTGGAACCCAGCTCAATGGGCACCTCGATGCCCTGGGCAGCCAGTTCCTGGTTCTCCGCCACCTTGATCATGATGGCGCACTCCATGCGCTTTTTGAACAGCTCGCAGCCGTACTCATACACGCCGGTAATGCTGCCGGTGGCATGGTAGGAGTTGGCAGCGCAGCCGCCGGAGCAATACAGCTTTGCCCAGCAGTCCTGACACTCCTTACGGGCGTAGGCGTTGCAGTGCTTGAACTCATCCCGCACGGCGGTGTTGGTAACGCCCTTCCAGATATCGCCCAGCAGGTACTTGGGGTCGCCCACGAACTGGTGGCAGGGGTACAGATCGCCCCAGGGGGTAACAGCCATGTACTCGGTGCCAGAGCCGCAGCCGGAGATGCGCTTATAGATGCAGGGGCCGCCGGTCAGGTCGATCATGTAGTGGTAGAAGGTAAAGCCTCTGCCCTCGCGGTCGCGCTTGATCATCTCCTTGGCAAGGATCTCGTACTGCTCCTTCAGGATGGGCAGGTCGGCCTCAGTCAGGGCGCTGGGGTCGCTGGGGTCGCAGACCACCGGTTCCATGCTCAGCTCGGTAAAGCCGAGGTCTGCCATGTGGAAGATATCGTTGGTAAAGTCGGTGTTAAAGTGGGTATAGGTGCCGCGCATATAGTAGTTCTTGTCGCCGCGCTTCTTGACGAACTCCTGGAACTTGGGCACGATGCGGTCGTAGCTGCCGTTGCCTGCGCAGTCCACGCGGAAGCGGTCGTTGACCTCCTTGCGGCCATCCAGACTCAGCACCACGTTGTGGCACTCCTTGTTGCAGAAGTCGATAACGTCGTCATCAATGAGCACACCGTTGGTGGTCATGGTAAAGCGGAAGTTCTTGTTATGGATCTTTTCCTGCTCACGGCAGTAGGCCACCAGCTTTTTGACCATCTCAAAGTTCATCAGCGGCTCGCCGCCAAAGAAGTCCACTTCCAGATTGCGGCGGGTGCCGCTGTTCTCGATGAGGAAGTCCATGGCGCGCTTGCCCACCTCAAAGCTCATCAGGGCGCGGTCGCCATGGTAGCGCCCCTGCGAGGCAAAGCAGTAAGAGCAGCTCAGGTTGCAGCTATGGGCAACGTGCAGGCACAGCGCCTTTACCACGGTGTTGCGGTTCTTGAAGTCGAAGGCCATGTCCTTATAGACATCCGGGCTCCACAGCTTGCCGTTTTCCTTCAGGCTGGTCACGTCGTCGATGCACTGGCGCAGATCCTCCTCGGTCACGTCCGGGCGGCTGCCGTATTTTGCCAGCATGGCGGCAACGATCTCGTCTGCGGTATGCTCCGGGTACATGGCGATGACATCGTAGGCCACCTCGTCCACAACGTGCACCGAGCCGCTGCAGGTGTCCAGCACGATGTTATAACCGTTCAATTGATACTGATGTACCATTTTACACTCCATTCCAGATTACAACAAAAAAATGCCGCCCGGCAAAGGCGGCATAGGGTTGCAAAAATTACTTGTTGCTGTTCTCGCACTGCTGGTTAGCCACGCCGCAGGAGGTCTTGCAGGCGGACTGGCAGGAAGTCTGGCACTCGCCGCAGCCACCGGTCTTAACGCTCTTGGTCAGGTCACGAGTAGCAATAGTCTTAATACGCTCCATGATAGAAACCTCTCTAACTCTCAAAAATTTATCGCGCCGGACATAGTTCCGGTACGCTTTTATCTTGTAATAGGATATCACGCAGCGCGCCTTTTGTCAAGATTTTTCGCTAAGGCAATACCGCATAATTCTAGGTGCCGATACGGCGAGTGAGGTGCGGCAGATGCTAAGCCAAAAGCGCAGATAATACTTTGTGTATTATCGAGCATTTTGGCAACGCAGATGCCGTGCCGCAACCGCCGGAGTGGTGCTTAAGCCGTAAGGCGGGAATTGTGCGGTGTTGCCCTAAGCCTTTTCACCCGCCCATGGGCTGGTAGCGGGTAAGCACCGTGTGCAGCCCCAGCTCCCGGGCGCGCGCCAGTAAGTACCGGTAACGACACAGCAGCGCCTGCCGCTCGTAGATGCGCTGCTCGATCAGGTCCGTATCCACCTCCATATCAAACATCATCTCGTTGCGCTTCAAACAGAACAGGCATTCCTTCAGCTCCTCCTCCAGTTCCGGATGGTAGCGCTCGTGCTCGGTATCCCGCGGGACGCGGGGCGAAAGCAAGGTCTGGGCGTTTTGTGTGGTTCGTTCCGGCATAGGCATCCTCCTTCTGGTGCTTTGTAAGGTTTTTGTACCTTCCAGTATAGGCGGTGCGGTGTCGCAGAACCTGCCGAAGCGTGGCAGCGCTCCGGCATAGATTATCCGGCGCTGCTGCGGCTATTTTACCAAAAAAGTACAACTTTTTTCAAAAATAATGCTTGACAACCCCGGGCTTTTTCCCGTATAATAGCACACGTTGAGCGGCTCACCCCGCAAAACACAAC
>ENA-OQHK01000198-OQHK01000198.1-human-gut-metagenome-genome-assembly--contig:-NODE-198-length-11728-cov-2.007327_pt1 | contig 11728 bp, 13 predicted proteins | sample MGYA00242562_ERZ504715 | MGnify/ENA primary metagenome ERZ504715 (study PRJEB26092, sample SAMD00036445) | human gut metagenome | host: Homo sapiens | study: EMG produced TPA metagenomics assembly of...
CCTGATGCTATTTCGTCACGCAGATAGTTCGTCTTTTTGGATGATGCCTCCGGTCTGCCGCCCTACCCACGGGTGCATAGTGCTGTGTATAGATAAACGATGGTCATTTTTCAGTCAGTTTATGAAACAACATTTCCCATTGCGGCATGATGTTTCGGAGTGAGTAGCGTTTTATATTTTGTTTAGCTCTTTTGCCAAAAGCTTTTCTTTCTGCTTCATGTTCTATCAAGTGGCAAAGAGCGTTGGCAAATCCTTGTATGTCTCCGTTTTTTAACGAGGAGTCCGTCTTCCTGGTTTCTAATGATTTCCGATGGACCGAAAGGACAGTCGAAAGAAACACAAGGAACACCCAGACTCATGGCTTCGATCAAGACCAGTCCAAAACCTTCGTAATTGGAGCTTAGGGCCAGAATGGAACTGTTCAGGTATTCTTGCGTTATGTTTTGTGTAAAAGGATGAATTGTGATGGAGTGTTCCAGCTTTCTGTCTTTAATCTGCCGGGTTAAGCTATCCTTATAAAATCCTTCACCAAATATATCCAGTATCCAGTCGGGGTGGCGTTTCTGCACGATATTCCATGCGTCAATCAGTCTGTCGAATCCTTTTTGCCAGGTCAGTCTGCCTGCCGCTATTACACGGGGAGCCTCACAGGAGCTGATTGTTTGTATATCAATAGAGGTGGTGTTCGGAATGATATGTATATTCGGATGTTGTCCCCACATGGCGGCATCTCCTTGTGTCAGTGTGACTATAGCATCGCTGTATCGTTTTACATCACGGAAACATTGGTAGCTGACGTATCTGTCTTTTATATCTTTAAAAAAGCTCTTTTTGCGGTTTGCAGGTATCCGGGTGTATATTTTGGCGCAATGTGATTCAATGATTTTCTTTGCCTTGCAGTTTAATTTACAGATCAAATCCGCTTTGAAACTGGTATTTCCTGATATGATATCGGGATTGATGAGCTTGATCTTCTTTTTTTAATTTTTGTTCGAATTTATGGTTCAAAGTCCATCCCACTTTCAATTGTTCGAGAAGCGGATGCTGGTATTGCAAATGAAACTTTGTATCCAGATCGATATGTTCCACTTTGTGGGATAACGGGAAAGAAAGAGGATGATTGCCTTGGGAAGAAGTGATAAGATAGACCTCGTGCCCATAAATTTCGGCCAAGTAATTCATCTTATCCGTTAAAATCCGCTCCATGCCTCCTATACGGGCTATAGAGTCGTATACATAATACCTATTTTCTATTCCCCTGATTTGTTTTTCCGTAAAAATAGTGTATTCTTTTTATATATCCAATAAGAAGTTGTTGAAATTCCTGTCCATATCCGTTTTTTTATGGAATGTCGGCTGTATTCGGAGTAAAGAGTGGGTTTCAAGGGATGAAGATGGGTCTATTTAGTAATTAAAGTCTTTGGAATGTTGTGAGTATCATTTGTTTTTGCGAATATTGCATTTTATAATGATTAGCAGATAATGATGAAAGAGATAACGGTGGTGATGCCGGTTTACAAGGTGGAAAAATACGTATCAGAATGTCTTGATTCCATAATCAACCAAACTTTTGATTGTTTTGAGTGTATCATCATTGATGATTGCTCTCCGGATAACAGTATGTGCCTGATAGAGGAAAAGCTGGCCGGATATAAAGGGAACATCAGTTTTAGAATCGTGAGAAATGAGAGGAATGAAGGAGTCTCTGCGGCAAGGAACAAGGGAATAGAACTATCCCGGGGTGGTTATCTTTTTTTTATAGATTCGGATGATATGCTTTATGAGAATTGCCTGGAGAAATTATGGGAGGAAACGAAAAGATATCCGGGGGTTGACTTGGTGCAGGGGGATTCTTATTCAGAAGGGATGGAAAACAAAAACAGTGATTTGCAAAGATATACGGAAGGACGGATACGTATCAACAAGCTGTTTCTGGATTCGAAAATAACATCCACTCCGGTCAACAGATTGATCAGAAAGGAGGTGCTGACAGAGAATGCCATTTATTTCAGGACGGGCATTTTGTTTGAGGACTTTTTGTGGTGCTATTTTCTGTATAAAAAGGTGGAAATGTTTGCTTCCGTCAATTCTTTTACTTATTTCTACAGGCGTTCAAATCCTTTCTCAACCATGAATAGGGCGAAAACGGACTTTGACAAGCCGGCAAAGGATTTTATTTTTATCTTGACCGTTTTTAATGAGCACATGGAACAGGAACTATATGCTGAAAATATCTGTTTCATTTTGAACAAGTTGATGCCGGTGGTGTATAATGCTGCTGTAATAGGGGTTACAAGGGAAAGTAATGATGCGATAGATAAGTTTAAAAGAAATCTGATAAGGAAACATTGCAGAGAGTTCCGGCCTATGGAGGTTTTGTATGAATTGAATTTGTTCTATCCTTTTTCTCTGCTTTTGAATTGGGGGATTTACAGACATCACATATTGTATAAATACGCTAATCTGATCAAATTGTATTATAAGATATGGGGAAGGTGGTATCTCTGAATCTTCTTGTGTAATGAATATTATTCCTTTAGGTTGGTAGTCTTCTTGTTACATTGGTTGTCGGTTTCTTTTGTAGCCGGTTCATTCATATGTGACAGGATAGCGGAAAAAGCATAATATAATTCTTTGAATGCTTGCAGGCGGAAAGAAAAACAGGTATTCAAAAAAGTATTTGGCGGGGAGCCATTCTTTTGTTTTTGCCGAAGGGATACACCACGGAAGTGGTGACAGGTAATAGTGGATTTTTTCTTGTCGCAACAGTCTGTTGCATTTCATGCTTGCGTTGAACCGTATGATTAAACTCTCGCGGTCTTGTTTGGACATAGCAAGGGACTGGTCGGATTCGGTACAATAATAAATGATTCTTCTGTCTGTGGTTACTTTGGGGGCATATATACCGACAAGGCATGAAAAATACACATCGTTGGCTATTCTTGTTTCATCGAATTGAATGTGGAATGTTGACAGGAAGCTGCGCCTTATCATTTTGCCCCAAGGAACTTGAGATTGGTATCGCAGTTTGTTTTCCGGGTTTACATCATTGAAGAAGTTGGTATAGTAAGTTCCGCGTCGGCTTTCTTGGGACGGATCATCGGACATGACAAAACGTACATTGAAATAGATGACTTCATGGGGGCTGTCCATGTATTCGTTTAAGATAGTAAAACAATTGGCTGTAAAGAAATCATCTGCATCTGCAAAGATAATCCATTTGCCACGGGCGTGGGAGAGTCCTATGTTCCGTGCGTATCCTGCTCCTTTTCCCTCCTTAGTGAACAGGACTTCCGTATTTTTTCTGCCGTTTCCCGGAAAATGAGAAAAATCGACAGATTCGGAATTGCTGTTATCATCAATGATAATGATTTGAATTTCATCCCAAGTGGGAATTGAGCACAGACAGCGTTCCAGAAGACGGGGAGTATTCTTGTGCGGAATAATGATGCTGTAATGATAACTTGTGTTCTTTGTCATTCTTCTTCTTTTTGCAAAGATATTGATTTATATTCAGCATCATGCATTATCTTGTCAATATCTCGATGAGTATGAGAATCTTTCACTGAAAATTCTGGGTGATAATGCCCTCATGCCCTCACTGTGTGCACAACTGGTTGTTTATGAACTATTTGTATAGTGATGGTAAAAATTGTAACTCTCACTTATGCTCTCATGCCCTCACTGTTTTTTGAGAACAGAATTTCACATAATCTATTTGTTATCAGTTATATATCCTTTTTTTATTAAGTTGTTCCGGTTTAATATGAAGTAGGTCGTTCTCAGGTCTTTTTCTTTGCAAAAAGTGCGTCTGAAGGGATCATACCTCTACGGAATATGGCGTAATTTCCGGCAGCAAGTAAAAAGATCAGGTAAGGTTTTAAAAAAAGCTCGCCATTACTTTTTAAAAAAGAACAAGGTCTTTTTTTTATTTGACCTGTTGTTTTTGGGTGTGCAGGATTTCACATACGTATGTGTCGCTCTATGCGTATGTACGTGCCGCATATACCTGCTTTGTATTATATGATATTCTTTCCTCATTCCGCATTTATTTTCGTTTCTTTATCGTATCTTTGCGAAGAAAGAGTGTAATCTAAATTCCATGAGAATATTATTTTATTGTGATACTGTCTTCAGTTTCGGCGGAGTACAGCGTGTGTTGGCTGAAATAGCCAAGGCTTTGTCCGGAAAACATGAAGTCACGATACTGACCACGGATACTTGTACGGACTTGTCGATGTACGGATATGCCGAAAGTACCGTGCAGTTTGATTCTTTCTCTTATTCCACCTCCTCTTTCATCGAGCGTTTGTTATGTAAAAGCTATAGTTTTTTATATAAACATGGGTTGCCTCATACCCGGCTGACTTCGAAATGGTATGCTGCCAGTTTTTTCCCTTCTTCTTATAAACGGACATTGGCAAGGAAAATAAATGCCCGGCAATGTGATGTAGTCATCGGGGTACATGCTTTTATGGCTCTGCACCTCTCTGCTGTAAAGAACCGGATTCAAACAAAGACTGTTGGGTGGCTGCATAATTCTTATGGAGCATTCTTTGAGAAAGAAACTCCCTATTTGCCGGGATTGGATTATTTTTTTCAAGTCCAGATGAGGAAATTGGACGAGAGGGTGGTTTTAAGTCATGCAGATGCCGGTTGTTTCTTTCGGAAAATGAACCTGTGCTGCGAGGTGATATACAATCCTCTGACTGTACTGCCTAAAGGTCGGGGAAAGAAGGAATATAGAAGGATTTTGGCGGTCGGTCGTTTTTCATTCGGACATAAAGGATTTGATATTTTAATAAAAAGCTTTTTCTGTTTTTGTGAAAACTCATCCGGACTGGACACTGGAAATTGTGGGGGTAGGTCCTGAGGAAGCGCTTTACCGTTCATTGATCAATGAATATGAACTGGAAAAGAACATGGCGCTGCATCCTTTTACGAAAGAGGTGCAGGAATATTATGCACATTCCAGTATGTATGTGCTGAGTTCCCGTTGGGAGGGATTCGGCCTGGTGATGATAGAGGCTATGGCGCACGGGTTACCTGTTATCGCATCTGATTTACCGATAACGCGCGAGTTGTTGAAAGACAAAGATATGGCCGTTCTTTTTGAGACAGGGAATATAGCTCAGCTGGCCGGTTGTATGTCGTATATGGCTGATCGGACGGATTGGGAATGGATGGAAAATAAGGCGGTGGAATATGCTGATACATTTCATATAGAGAAGGTCTGTGACAGTTGGAATAATTTACTAAAAAAAGTAGTGTATGGTACAAGATGAACAGGAAAAATGGGATATTGTGATCAAGCCTCGGTCCGGTTTGTTCCGGTTGGATCTGGAGGAGGTATGGCGGTATAGGGATTTGACTTGGTAATGTATATCAGACGGGATATCGTCACTTTTTATAAACAGACTGTTTTAGGACCGTTGTGGTTTGTTATCCAGCCACTGCTTACTACCGTCATGTTCATGTTTGTTTTTGGCGGTATTGCCGGTATTCCTACCGACGGGCTTCCTCAACCGCTCTTTTATATGGCGGGCTTACTCTGCTGGAATTATTTCTCGGAATGTTTAAGCCGCTGTTCGGATACGTTCAACGCCAATCAGAATGTATTTGGAAAAGTATATTTCCCTCGTCTGGTGGTACCCTTGTCCATCGTTATATCTTGCATGATAAAGATGGGCATTCAGTTCGGATTGTTCGTTTTAATTTATATTTACTATTTGTGCAACGGATATTCGTTGATGGTCAACGGATATGCTTGGTTGGCTCCCTTGCTGCTGCTCATGTTGGCAGGACTTGGTTTGGGGTTCGGATTATTGATATCCTCCTTGACGACCAAATACCGCGACTTGCGTTTCTTGATTACTTTCGGGGTGCAGTTGTGGATGTATGCCACTCCGGTTATTTACCCTTTGTCCGTGATGAGGCAGAGCCATGAGCAGTATATGTGGATCATTGTGGCAAATCCGCTGACTTCCATTATCGAAACATTTAAATTCGGATTTTTGGGAGTGGGGACTTTCAGTTGGTTTCACTTAGGCTACACGTTGGTGTTTACAGTGGTGATAATGCTTTGGGGGATGGTGACTTTTAATAGAGTGCAACGTAGTTTCATGGATGTGATTTAAAAGGAGGGACAGAATGGGAAAAATAGCGATAGAGTTTCAGAATATCAGCAAGCAATATGCATTGGGAAGTATCGGAGCCGGAACGCTGAGCCGTGATTTGAATCGTTGGTGGGCGCGGATTCGTGGGAAGGAGGACCCGTATCTCAGAATCGGGGAAGAGAATGACCGTTCCAAGCAAGCGATGGGGGATTTTGTATGGGCGTTGAAAGATATTAATTTCCATGTGGAGGAAGGGGAAGTGCTGGGTATTATAGGTAAGAACGGTGCGGGAAAGTCCACTTTGTTGAAAATCCTTTCGCGGGTGACTTCTCCTACTGCCGGTTGTATCCGTGCACGGGGGCGTATTGCCTCTTTGCTGGAAGTGGGTACAGGCTTTCATCCCGAAATGACAGGACGGGAGAATATTTATATGAATGGTTCCATCATGGGGATGACCAAGGCGGAGATTACCCGTAAGTTGGATGAGATTGTGGCTTTCGCCGGTGTGGAGAAATATATCGATACTCCAGTGAAACGTTATTCTTCGGGTATGACCGTGCGGTTGGGTTTTGCTATCGCTGCCCATCTGGAGCCGGAAATTCTGGTAGTGGACGAGGTGTTGGCAGTGGGAGATGCGGAATTCCAAAAGAAGGCCATTGGCAAGATGCAGGACGTGGCGAAAGGAGAGGGACGGACAGTTTTGTTTGTCAGTCATAACATGGCGGCGGTAAGAAGTTTGTGTACAAAAGGAATATGCTTGGAAAATGGTACCGTAGTTTATCAGGGGACGGTTCATTCTGCCATCGATTATTACTTGAAAGAGAAAGGGACGGTCCGGAAAAGTAAAATTATAGATTATGTGGGTTGGACGAAAAATACGCTTCATATAGATTGCATTGAGATAAACGGAACGGAATGTGCCTCTTCCACTATTCATGGAGGTCAGAATTTTCTGACTGTGAAAATACAGGGATATTCTGAAGAGGATATGATGTATGATGTAATGCTGGTTTTGAAGAGCAGGACGGAAGTGCCTTATGCTACTTATGCTCCGGGACATTATTACGGAAGTATCAGTCATTTACCTAAAGGGGATTTTTGCATCGAGAGGCGTATAGGGCTTCCGTCTGTGCTGAGTAAAGGTGTCCTGCAGGCAGATTTGTTTATACATCATCCTATGGTGGAATATTATTTGAAAGCAGTTCGTTGCTGTTTACTGGAATGTGAGGGATTTCAAAGTGGATTCGGACATGCGCTGACACAAACGTCCAACGGCTTTATCGGATTGGAGGATATAAAAGTTTGATCATTATGTTCTACTATGGAGATGAAGAAAAAAAGAATTGTATATAGTTTGACTGGAAGAGGGTTGTTCTCAGAGTTGTCTAATCTTGCATTGGCATTGGTCTATGCGGACTATAATCAGGAAGAGCTGACTGTCAATACAAGAAACTGGAATGCAAGGGTGGAGAAAGGCTGGAGTGATTATTTCGAGTCGGTCTTGCCAGACTGTAACGGAATGATGTGCTCGCAATATATTGTTTATAAGAAGGGGAAGCCTTGGTGGGGAAATATCTATTATAATCCGTCCGCTTTTTTCCGGTATTATATTTTCTATATAATGAATAGGATATATCTATTATTTCATCCGGAAACGGAACTAGGGAATGAGGTATTTCTAAAAATGAGATCGGAGGAGTTTCTGGAGAAGCTGGAAGATATCAGAAATGATTATGGCTCTGCCTTGCGGAAAATATTAAAATTTAATGAAAAGACAACCGGTTATATAGAAGAAAGGAAAAGTGAGATGAATTTGCCGGTAGATTACATAGCGGTACATATAAGGCGGGGAGATAAGATAGTTTCCCGTGAGATGAAGGAACTCGGTTTGTCTCTTTATATTGATGCTGTTAAAGGGAAGAAGCATATCAGCCGTAATGTGTTTATAGCTACGGATGATAGTTCTGTGAAGGATGAGTTGAAATCCATACTAGTTGCCGAAGGATTTAATGTTTACTGTAACACAGCTGTGACACAAACAGGATTTGATGAGTCTTTGTTTAATACAAAGGATAAAAAAAGTAGATATATAGATACGTTGAATATGCTGTTGGATATGGATATTCTGATCCATTCTTCATTTTTTATCGGTACTTATACTTCGAATGTCAGCCGGATTGTGCCTCTGTATGTCGGATTCGGAAAATCGCTCAGTCTGGATGACGAATGGAAACTTTAGATTAGTAAAAAGCGAAATATTATGTCACAAAGAAAATTTTCGATTATAACTATTAATTATAATAATAAAGAAGGGTTGAGGAAAACCATAGAAAGTGTGGTCGGCCAGTCTTTTAGGGATTTTGAGTATATTATTATTGACGGAGGGTCCACGGATGGAAGCATTGAAGTGATAAAAGAGTATGCCGGTAAAGTGGACTATTGGGTATCGGAGCCGGACAAGGGTATTTATCATGCCATGAATAAAGGAGTTTTACAGGCGCATGGAGAGTATTTGAACTTTATGAATTCCGGTGATGAATTTTATAACAATGGTGTGTTGCAGGAGGTGGCACCTTCATTGGACAGCGATATTGTTGTTGGAAAAATAGTGCATGGCACAGAGGTGTGGGGCTTTCATAAGGAGGATATAACGCTGATGGATTTGATTCGGGGAACTGTATTGCATCAGGCTTCGTTCTTTCGTAAAGAACTTTTTGATGAAAACAGGTATGACGAGAATTATAAGATTGTATCCGATTGGAAATTTTATATTCAGACCTTGATATTCAACAATGTGACGTTCCGCAATATTCGTTCCATCGTTTGTAGGTTTGTGCCTGGAGGGGTCAGTGAAACGGATGCCGGGACAAGAGATCTGGAAAGAAGGCGGGTGTATAAGGAATTGTTTCCGGATAGAATGATAAAGGATTATATAAGACTGGAAAAGGTGGAATCCCCTTTATTGGAACTGATTCCCGAACTGAATAAAACTGCTGGCCTTCATCAGATGGCATACAAATTGGTCTGTGCCTTGTTGTGGGTGCATGGAAAGATAAAACGGGTGCGTGTTAAGTAAGCAGTAAATTGTTTTTTCACTTGAGCCATGCCCGCAGGATAAGTCTGATGCCATATAGCGCATACTTTATTTTTAGAGAAAGTGGAAGATGTATATAATTGTTTTTTCTGATTCTTAGCATTCTGTCCCATAATTCATTGAAGGGGATTTCCCGTGAGTGTTGGGTATAGAACAAGAACGAACTTTTTATGTAATCGGCCGACAAAGCACGTAGAATATAGGTGGGGAATGTGGCCGAAAGTGAAGTCATCAGGTCGAATGCATCCATGAAAGTGCACAGTTTTGGGGTGTAGTTTTTTTGTCGACAGGTTCATGGCGCTTGATTTTCTTGTGACATAGTGATAATAGGGGGAAGGTGGTGTATGCGGCTGATTGGCAGTGGCTCAGGTATTGAAAAATAAAGAGTCTGTCTTCATTATAATAAATATGTTCATTGAATTTTAGGTGATGTTTGTCAATGATTTCTTTATGATATAATTTATCCCATAAGTTTCCTTTGTATTTGTAATGCCTGTCGTTAAACAGGGAGTGAATGGCCTCCCACTGGGTTAATTTGCCGGATTTCACTTCGTTGATGTGGTAAATCGGACGACCATCTTCATTTTCAATGATATATCCGCAAGTAGCCAGACCGGCTTCGTTTGTCCGGATAAGTTGATAAAGAGTGGCTATCATATCCGTTTCTATCCAGTCGTCGCTATCCATGAAAGCTATATATTCTCCTTTTGCGGTTTCCAGTCCTTGGTTTCGTGCATGGCTGACTCCTTGGTTCAGAGTGTGTATTACCTGTATTCGTTGGTCCTTGCAGGCGTATTCGTCACATATTTTCCCGCTTCCGTCCGTACTTCCGTCATTAACCAGCAGTACCTCAATGTCTGTCAGTGTCTGGTTTAAGACGCTGCTGATACACAAAGGCAGGAATTTTTCTGTATTGTATATAGGGATGATGACAGAAACCAACGGCATAACTTATAATTCTGTGAGTTTATAAATAAGATCATTCTTTAGCTGGCGAAGCGTATAAAGCAGGTTGCTCGGATTTTGAAACGTTTCTTCCAAGGGCATGATGACGGGAACATACTTTATCTTTAACCGGTGCCTTATGCAATAGACATTGATCAATCTTTCTGATAAATAGCCGAACAGACGTGCCTGATCCGGATAGGCGGACAGTTTTACCCGTTTTTCTAATTCAAACAATACGCGGAATAGCCACTGGGAGTATTCGTTAAAATGTTTCCGTCTGGTGATGAACATATTATATCCGGAATAGGCATTGCAGTGATACATGAATGTATGAAAAGCTTCAGCATATTCGGGTGTGAGGTGTTGAATGACTTCTTTCAGTAAATTGAGGTCATTGACTAGATGGGAAATGGCGTATTGTGTAGCGACGTTATAGGGATAATGACGCTTGGGAGAGAGGATGATGTCATAATCATTTAATAAAGTTTCTAAATCAGGAAATTGATAAGTTTCTTTTAGAAATGAATCTATGTTAATGAAACTCCTGTCTGGTAGAAAAAGCTGGAAAAGGGCGATGAAAATCAAAGAAGCGCCTGTAATGATTGAGCCCTATAATGTCACACTTTAGATTTTTCCAAGCCCAATAATGGGCGGTTAGTTCACAAAAGTGAGGATTCCTGTCGGATATATTATCTCCTGTGTTATCTAGTACAGGGAAGAATCGGGCACTGGTTAGGGAGGCCCCCACCTGTATAGGGCAGAAGTACTCATGCTGCGGTAGCCGGCTGTCCTTATGGGCACATACTAATATTTTTATATTTTCTCCCATGTTTGTGATTGAGGGTTATAGCGTTTGATAATGCGTGCGGGATTTCCTACCGTGACACAATAGTCGGGTATGTTTTGGGTTAACTACACACCCGGCACCGATAAAACAAATGTTTGCCGATGGTGATTCCGGGCAGTACAATCACGTTGGCTCCTATGATGGTATGTTCTCCGATGTGGATAGGGGAAGTGGTGATACCTTGTTCGATGATGCCTTGAGTGATATTCTGATAATTGTGATCTAATCCTATCAGGGCTACGTTTTGTGAAATATTGACCCCGTTGTCTATCCGGATGGGACCGATGACCGTATTGCTGAGTCCTATCCGGCAATAGTCGCCGATTACGATGTCGCCTACGGCATTGTTCAAGCAGGAGAAATCTTCCACTACCGAATATTTTCCCATCTGGAACAGATGGAACGGTGGAAGGTCTTTCCGTACACTGGGATAAATGACTGAGCCCTGGCCTTTTTTTATGTAGAAAGGTTGCCATACGCGTATCCACCAATAGGGGCGTGTCTTTACCGGATGCATGATGAAACCGTGTATCCGTTTTTTCCATTGCGGGTGTTGTTGTAAGTACTCCTTTATATTCATAATTCTATCCATGCTGTGTATGGTTGAACTTCTGTGCCATTCCTTTCAAGTGAAACAAGTTGAGAAGCATAATGATTACAAAATAAGGTGTCTGCCTGAGGATTCTGCTCATGTATTTATATCTCATATTGGACGGAATGGCC
>ENA-OQHK01000199-OQHK01000199.1-human-gut-metagenome-genome-assembly--contig:-NODE-199-length-11723-cov-2.997240_pt1 | contig 11723 bp, 12 predicted proteins | sample MGYA00242562_ERZ504715 | MGnify/ENA primary metagenome ERZ504715 (study PRJEB26092, sample SAMD00036445) | human gut metagenome | host: Homo sapiens | study: EMG produced TPA metagenomics assembly of...
AGGCGGTAGGCTCAGCGGCACTCAGACTCGGTTTTGCCGTTGCAAATGAAACAATTTCAAGAGCTGTAAAAGCGGTAAAATCGCCGTACAATGTGAACACATTTTCTCAGGTTGTCGGCAGTATAATATATAAAAATAAAGATTATCTCAAAAACAGACAAAAAACAAATTGTCAGAAACAGAGAAAAGCTGTATAATGATTTATTGGAGTTGTCCGCTCTTTCCGATGATTTTAAGGTTTACAACAGTTGTGCAAACTTTGTTTTTGTTAAAACATCATTCGGCAAAGACTTGTGGAACTATCTCAAGGACAATTCAATTGTAATCCGTTTTATGGGCGATTACATCAGAATTTCCGTTGGCACAGAAGAAGAAAACGAAGAACTGATAAGTTGCATTAAAACTTATTTATCGAGGTGATTATATGCGCAGTGCATATGTTGAGCGTAAAACGAAGGAAACCGACATAAAGCTAAAACTTAATCTTGACGGCGGCGATATTAAAATTGATACAGGCATAGGCTTTTTTGACCATATGCTCAATTCGTTTGCCACTCACGGCAGATTCGGACTTGAGGTTTCGGTAAAAGGCGATCTCTATGTTGATGAACACCACACCGTTGAAGACACAGGCATAGTTCTCGGCAAAGCATTTGCAGAGGCTCTTTCAACCAAAGAGTCAATTGAAAGATTCGGCAGTTTTTATGTTCCTATGGACGAAGCGCTTGCGTTTGCATCGGTTGACATCAGCGGCAGACCTTATCTTGTATTCGACGCTGATTTCCCGCAGGAAAGATGCGGCGGCTACGACTGTTCAATGACAGTAGAATTTATGCGTGCATTTGCATTTAACGCACAAATCACACTTCACCTCAAATCTGTTTACGGTGACAACTCTCACCATATCACAGAGGCTTTGTACAAGGCTTGCGCACACGCACTCCGCCTTGCAGTAAAGCAAAATTCTTCAAATGTACTTCTTTCTACTAAAGGAGTGTTATAATGATTATTTTACCCGCTATTGACATAAAAGACGGCAATTGTGTCCGTCTTTTCAAGGGCGATTATGCAACCGTTCAGAAGGTAGCAGAGTCCCCGTATATTGCCGCTCAGGGCTTTGCTGACGCAGGTGCAGAGTGGATGCATATGGTTGACCTTGACGGTGCAAAAGACGCAAAGCTTGTTAATGCCGATCTTATTGCGGATGTTGCAAAAGCCTCGGGACTTTCTGTTGAGGTTGGCGGAGGAATCCGTGATATGAAAGCGGTTGAATATTATCTTTCAAGAGGAATAAACCGTGTTATTCTCGGTTCAGCCGCAGTTAAAAACCAGCAGCTTGTTATTGATGCCGTAAAAGAATACGGTGAGAGAATTGTAGTTGGCATTGATGCAAAGGACGGCATGGTTCGTGCAGAAGGTTGGATTGACAATTCGGAAATCAACTGTATTGAGCTTGCAAAGCGTATGGAAGATGTCGGAGTAAAGACTGTTGTGTTCACAGACATTGATCAGGACGGTACTCTTGCAGGTCCTAACCTTAAACAGCTTAATGACCTTGCTCACGAAGTAAGCTGTAATATTATCGCAAGCGGCGGTGTTGCAGTTCTCAAAGATATCATTAATCTTTCAGAACTCGATGTCTACGGTGCAATCTGCGGCAAGGCTATCTACACAGGTTCACTTGATTTGAAACAGGCGATTGAAGTAACAAATAAAATCTGAGGTAATTATGGATCTTGATAAATATTTTGTAAAATCCGAACTTATTCCTGCAATTATTCAGGAAAAGTTAACGGGTGAGGTACTTATGCTTGCATATATGAACCGTGAAAGTATGCAAAAAACTTTTGAAACCGGTTACACATGGTTCTGGTCAAGAAGCCGTCAGGAGCTTTGGAACAAGGGTGCAACATCAGGTCATTTACAAAAGGTAATTGATATATATGCCGACTGCGACGACGATACATTGCTCATCACAGTTGAACAGACAGGTGCGGCCTGCCACACAGGAAATCATTCCTGCTTTTTTAAAAAATTAAAATGAGGAGAATTTTAATATGAACGACAGAGAAGTTCTTGAAGCACTTTATGCTACAGTAGAAAACAGACGAGATAATCCAAAAGAGGGTTCATACACTTGCTACCTTCTTGATAAAGGAATTGACAAGATTCTTAAAAAAGTAGGTGAGGAGTGCAGTGAAACAATCATTGCGGCAAAAAATGATGATAACAGCGAAACTGTTTATGAAATTGCAGACCTTATCTATCATCTTACTGTAATGATGGTAAAGCTCGGCATTCCGCTTGAAGATGTTCTTGCCGAACTTGACAAGAGAAGCGAAAAGACAGGAAACCTTAAAAAGTTCCATGTTGTTGACAAAAATTCATAACTAAAAGCACAAACAAAAAGGCCCTATGACTTTGGTCATAGGGCTTAACAGTATGTATATATTATTTTTATGCATTAACAAAAGCAAATTTAGAAATCGCCTGTTTGAGATTATTATCAGGTTCTGATTCAAGAAGAAGTTCAATCGGAATTTTTTCGTCAATTGCAAAAAATCCCATCAACGAATGAGCATCAACAGTATTATCGCCGTTTCTTAGCATCATTACTGTATCCGGAAAGTGAGCAAGAGTTTCAAACATATCGATCATTTCTTTTTATTTTTAACGGAAACCGGTACAGAAAACAAGATCTCACCTCCATTGTTCATCTTGTTTATATTTTATCATTAATTTTTGTCTAAATCAACAACGAATTAATGAATTTTTGCAATTTCAACTATTTACCCAAAAAAGGATGGTTAGTGAATGAATTTTAATATAATTACACTCGGCTGCAAGGTTAATCAGTATGAATCACAGGCAATGCGTGAAGATATGCTGAAGAACGGATTTCTTCTCTCGGATGACAGGGACAGGGCAGACATAACAATCGTTAACAGCTGTACGGTAACATCCGTAAGTGACGCAAAAAACCGCAAGATTCTCAACCGTGTCCGCCGTGAAAATCCTGACGGAATTGTTATTTTAACCGGCTGTATGCCACAGGCTTTCCCCGAAGAAAGCGAGAACTTTTCAAATTGCGATATCGTACTCGGCAACGCAAAGAGAGCCGAACTCGTTCCTTCAATTTACAAGTTTCTCGAAGAAAAACAGAAATTTGTTCATATAACAGAGCATATCGGAAAAGGCGAAAAATACGAAAACCTTTCCGTATCGTCACTCGGAGAGCATACAAGAGCTTTCATTAAAATAGAGGACGGTTGCAACAGATTCTGTTCTTACTGCATTATTCCGTATGCAAGGGGCAGAGTGCGTTCAAAATCTCTCGAAGATTTAAAGGCGGAGCTTATTCAGGTTGCCGCAAACGGTTACCGTGAGGTTGTTCTCGTTGGTATTAACCTTTCCGCCTACGGCCTTGACGAAGATTTTGATCTTGCGGATGCTGTAGAATGTGCTTGTTCCGTTGACGGAATCGACCGTGTAAGACTCGGTTCAATCGAACCGGAAAGAATGGATAAAGAAATGATTGCCCGTCTTGCCGCACAGCCAAAGTTCTGTCCGCAGTTTCATCTTTCACTACAAAGCGGTTGCGATAACACACTCAAAGCAATGAACCGTCACTACAATTGTTCAGAATACGCTGAAATTGTTACAAATCTCAGAAACGCTTTTGAAAACAGTTCTATGACAACCGATGTAATGGTTGGATTTGCCGGTGAAACAGGGGAAGATTTCAACGCATCTCTTAAATTTGTAAAGTCAATCGGCTTTGCAAAGGTGCATATCTTCCCGTATTCACGCCGTAAAGGTACTGTTGCCGATAAAGCACCAAATCAAATTGATCCCAAAATCAAAGAGCAGAGAGCCAAAATTATGGAGCAGGTCTGCGATGAAACCAGAAGGGAATTTCTTAAAGATCAGGTTGGCCTTTGTGAATCTGTTCTCGTTGAAAGACTTCGTCACGGTTATCTTGAGGGTTACACAAAGAACTACACGCCTGTTCATATTAATTCCGAAGATACAAGTCTCTGTGGTAAAATTATTGATGTGAAAATTACAAAATCATTTGATGACTACTGTGATGCTGAATTAGTTTAAAGCATTAATCAGATTATTAATCTCTTTTTTTGCAGTATCATCCTCAAGACAACTATAGCTGTAAAGCATAAAGCCCCTGACAGATTTGTTGTTACGCAAAATATCGTATTCATCGGCAAGAATACTGTCACTTAAAAGCCATGTTTCTTCGTCATATTCGCCGTTACCTGCCTTATAACCGCCAAGACCGACATACAGTTTTACATTTTCGCCAAAATCAAGAGATGTCCAGCTGTTAAGGCAATCTTCAAAAGTCAGAGCTGGGTTTTCAAGGCTAAAGTAAATTTGCGGACAGATGTAATCTGCAAAGCCTTTACAGGTACACCACGATTTTACATCGGCATACAATCCGTCATTGTTACCTATATTTCCTTGCGGCGATATGCCGAACTCAACTGACGAATCCACACTTTTTATTGTTCTGTAAACCTTACAAATCAGCGTATTTACATTTTGCATTCGCCAATTATCAAGACTCATAGAGTTTTCTTTACCGTATTTTTCAATATAAGCCTCATACTGCTTTTTATCAAAACTTTCATCCTCAGTAGGGTAGAAGTAGTCGTCAAACTGTATACCGTCAACATCATAATTTTCCGCAATTTCCTTTACACCGTCACTAATCAGCTGTTGTGCAGTTTCATTTGACGGATCAAGAAAAATTCCGTTATCGGTTTTTATACCTATTTCAGAATTCTTTATGTAAGGATTGTTGTCTGAAAGTTTTTTCGGAGTTTCATTTGAACTGACTCTGTATGGATTAATCCACGCATGAATTTTCAAATTATTTTCTTTGCATATATCACACATAATTTGAAGTGCGTCATATTGAGGATTTTCACCCTGCGTACCCGTGAGAATATGTGACCACGGAAAATAGCTTGACTTATATAATGCGTCACAAAAGGGGCGTACCTGTACAATGAGCGTGTTGAAACCGCTTTCACGGCATTTTTGTACTATTTCGGTAAATTTATCTTCAAACGCTTTTTGTGTTTTTGAGCTTTCATTTTCCATAGAAAGCTCCATATACGATACCCACACACCACGCATTTCTTCATCACTTTCGGGTGTGTCGGCGGTTGCCTTTGATGATAAAGCTGCAATATTGTTGATATCATTCTGCTTTTTCGGCGGCTTTTCTCTTGTAAATGAGCTTATGCAGATAACGCTTAACATAGCTATTACAGATACAATAATCGGAACAATCTTTTTGTTTTTCAATCAAATCATCCTTTGGAGTTCTCATGGAAATTTTCATCATATACATTTGCATCATCAGCCTGATATCAATTATCGTAACAGTCTGTGACAAATACTTTGCAATTCACCGCAAATGGAGAGTAAGAGAAAGCACATTGCTGATTCTCTCCGCACTCGGAGGAAGTGTTGCAATGTACATTACAATGCAATTAATCAGACACAAAACAAGACACATTAAATTTATGCTCGGCATACCGATAATATTTATTATTCAGCTGATAATTCTGTTTTTTGTTTGGAGGATGATTTATGTCTGACAGACTGTATTTTTCCGTACCTGACGAATGTGACAATATGCTTGCTCAAAGATTTCTGCGTGATAAATGCGGGCTTTCTGCAAGAATAATAACACGACTGAAAAGAGAAAAAGACGGTATTTTGATGGACGGGAAAATTTTAAGAACAATTGACTGTGTGCAAAGCGGTAAAACCGTTTCAATTGCAATTCCCGATGAAAAATGTGAAATTGAACCGACAAAGGGGACACTTGATATAAGATATGAGGATGAACATTTTCTTGTGGTAAACAAACCGCATTCCATGCCTGTTCATCCTGTAAAGCAGCACCAAAGCGATACGCTTGCAAATATTGTTTCGTACTATTGCAGTCAAAACGGCAAGCCGTTTGTATTTCGGGCAATTAATCGACTTGACAAGGATACCTCAGGGCTTGTTCTCATAGCCAAAAACCGTTTTACAGCCAATGCCGTAAAAAATAAAACGCATAAAGTCTATTACGCTTTATGCGAGGGCGAAATAAATATTGAAGGTGTAGTTGATAAGCCAATGGATTTGCGTGATGATTCCAAAATGGTGCGAATTGTCCGTGATGACGGAATGAAAGCAGTTACGCACTATAAACCGCTTGTTGTAACAAAAGATTTTACATTGCTTGAATTGTGGCTTGAAACCGGCAGAACACATCAGATTCGCTGCCATATGGCTTATTTAGGGCATCCGCTTATGGGCGATGACTTGTACGGCGGAAAGCTTGATAAAATTTCAAGGCAGGCACTTCATTGTGCAAGGCTTGAATTTTATCACCCGATAAAAAATGAATACATTACGGTTACTGCCGAAATTCCCGAAGATATGCAGTCTGTAATAAACAACAAAGAGGATTGAACAATAAAAAGTTCAATCCTCTTTAAAATTTATAAACTTTTATTGACAATGCCCGGACAAAAAATCTATGTGCGTTCCTCACACTTGCAATGACAGCAACATTATTTGCAGGTTGTTCCGGAAATTCCGATTCATAGGATTGTACTACTATCTTCCAAACGGTTTGCAACAGTGGGCATTTTTTATATCTTATATTTGGTCTGTTTGTACCTATATTGATTAGCATTATTTTAAATGATTATGTTATATTGCACAAAAATGCATAATAAAATTTGTAATAAATAATATCTAAAAAATCATTGTGTTTATACTCTTGATATGTTAAAATATCTCATACAAATAAAATGATTAGTTAATATAATTATAACGCAAAAGCTATATTGCGAATATAAAATATTGAAAATTGCTTAATTTTAAATTACAGAAGTAGAGAATTGATTTAAAAATATAAATTCCAAAAATTGTTTTAAAAAAGAAAAACTGTGAGAGGTATTCCAATGAAGAAAACAACTGCAATGATGGCATTACTTTTAACAATTTATGCTGCTGTATTTTTTTATGGCTGTACGAATAAATCTTCATACTCAAATTCCGATGATGCATATATAAATTATGCAACAGATATGCAGCTAATGTACCATATCGGCGGAAATGCACCTATGACAAAATCAGATAAAGGTTATTATTATATCGGTGAGGACGGAATCGTGATTTTTATTGATAAAGAAACAAAAAAGGCTACTCCTCTTTGTTCAAAACCAAATTGTACTCACGATGACCCTGAAGCTTGCGATGCCTATTTAAACTTAACGCAGAAGCCCGATACGCTTGTTGGTGCCCATGATTCTGCAATACAATATAATGACGGATATTTGTATGCTTTATGCGGAGAGTATGACAAGAGCTATATAAATTACAATACATATCTTATGCGTATGAAGCCTGATGGAAGCCAAAAGGGAAAATCTTACGGGAAGCTTTAATTTTTATGCTTTTGAATGGTTCATACACAGGGGATATTTTTATTGCTCTACTGATTCATCAGTAATTAGAATACCTCTTGATTCACCTAAAATCAGAACCGCAGATTCTATACAAAACGGATTACTATATTAAGTCCAGCTTGAGAGCTGTTTCTCAAATATGTGCGTATAAGAATTATTTTTACTTTACTGCCGACGAGAGAAATGAAAAAGAGGAAGGACCCGGTTTAAGTATCAAATGTATCAATTTAGATACATTAGAGATTAATGACATTCCTAAAGCTAAAGGCTATCAAGTGTTTTATAATTTCTTTTTAGACAACACAATGATTGCGTCCTATTACGATAAAAATTCGGATGAAAATGTTTATCTTAAATGCGATTTGGATGGAAATGTAAAGGAAAGCTTTTTCACAATAGCTCATAAAGATAATTTGCGATATTCAACCGATGGAAAATACATATATGGTGATAATTGTGTGCAGGTCACCAGAAAAAGATGCAGAAAAAACAGATTATTAACGGTTTACGATTTAAATAATGAATGAGATAGATTCGTATGTTCCGCCTGAATTTGAAAATATAGTATGCAATTATATTAATCCACAGGATAATGAATATTTTATTTTTGAATCTGTAGATGATAACGGAGAACGAATTTTAGCTATGGCGGATAAAAGTCAACTTGGCTCAATCGGCGGAGAAACTATAAAATTCACCAAGCTTTGCAAGCTGAAATGGGCTGAAAAGAAGGACAGCAATTATTATGTAGAGGGACAGGCGAGAGTTGAATGAGAATTGCAGGTAGCGAATATTTAAAGCTGTTTTCAAACAAAATATTTCTTATTTGCATCATTGCCTTTTTCTGCGCCGATTCTCTGTTTTTCGTAATGCTTCAATCCTCTGATTATGAAAATTCGGCAATTTCAAGTGATGTTGGGGCATATGAACAGCTTATTCGGGAATGTAACGACGCAGAGGATAAAAATGCGTTCTTTGAAAGCAAGAACACGGAGATACAGATTGCACAAATTCTTTTGCACAACGGAAATAGCAGATGAATAACAAGGAAAAATATCCAAAGCTGTATGACAATGCGGCAGGCTTGGACTTGAACGATGATGAGCTGTTCAACCGCTCGGTTATGCTAAGCAACATACAGGCTCAGCTCTTCTCACATAGACAGCTATGAAGAGTTTATTTCCAATATGAAGTCGAGAGCCGAGCAACAGAGCAGCTTTTCCATTTTTGCAGAGCCGGACAGCTTTTCGTTCAGAAATATTGAAAAAAACTCCCGTGGATTTTGCCGAGGTTAAAGGTGTTAAGCCCATTCTCGGCAACAACAAGGCGGTTGAAGCCGCAACCTCATATGAGGTTTCAAGCTATATTTTGCTGATTATCGTATTACTTGTCAATATTTTGATGTTCTCCGTTGAAAGAGAAAAGGGACTTTATATTCTTGTGCGGTCAACGGCAAAGGGCAGACTGTCAACAATAGCCTGCAAGCTCTTGGTTGTTTTGAGCGTTACGGCGGTTGTTAGTCTGCTGTTCTATGCGAGCAACATTATGACGGCAGGCACAGTCTACGGCTTTGGAGATTTGAGCCGCCCCGTGCAGTCGAGCGAGCTGTTTTTTAAACTGCGCATTAAATGTTACAATGCTTGAATACCTGATTTTGTGGGTACTCGGCAAAACGCTTTTGCTCTGCTCTCTGTCAATGCTCACGGCATTTTTTATTCGTGGTTATCAAGTCCTCCGCAAAGATCTATTTAATCTTGGCGGCGGCACTGATTTTTGAATTTTCCTGCTTCATTTTCATTGACGGTAGCTCTGTGTTGGCTTCGCTAAAATTTATAAATATTTTCTACCTTATCAGCGGCAACAATATTTTTGGCTGTTATCAGAATGTCAATATTTTTTCACAGCCGATTAACATAATCACCGTTTTCATCGGCTTAGCTGTGGCTCTCTCCGTTGTCGGAATTTTGGGAGCGGCATTGGCATTTTCAAGGCTGTCACAGCATAACGGCAAGCTCGTTTTGCTCGACAGGCTTATGTCACGGCTCGGACGGTTTAAGAAAATCAACGGAAGTGTGAGAATATACAGCGGCGAGGCTTACAAGCACTACAAAACCTCCTTCGCCCTCGTCGCAGTAATTATCCTCGTGGCTCTCGGCTTTGTCAGCTACAATGATGATTTGAGTATTATATTCAGAAGTCCTCAGGAAAGCGCCTATGACACCTATATGCAAACACTTGAGGGTGAGCTTGACGAGGAAAAGTATGATTTTATCGAGAGTGAAAGGGCTTATTTTGACGAGCTTACAAGAGAAGCCGAGGAGCTTTCAGCCGACAACACGATTTCGGTTGAGGAAAAAACGAACAGGCTCAATACCATTGATGGTATTTTAAGCATAAGAGGAATGGCATTTGAGGACATTTGCGCTCAGCTTGAATATGTTAATGAAAAGGCTGAGCTGACGGGCGAAAAGCCTGCACTTGTCAATGAAGTGGTGAACAAGCGGCTGACTATGGACACCTTTAGGGAGTGGGAGTATTTTGCTCTGCTCTTAGCCGTGGTTATCTTCTGTACCTCCAACATTTTGGCGATTGAATACAAGACCTCTATGGTTAACTTGATTTCGGCAAATAAGCACGGCAAAGCGAGGCTGTTGATTATAAAGCTCTTAACCGTCCTGATTACCACGGTGATTTCCTATATCTTAATCTATCTGCCGTATATGCTCAACTTTATCAAGACCTTCGGCACGGCATCATTTGATTTACCGCTTGCATATTCAAGAGATTTTTCGGCTCTGACAAGCGGCATAACCGTGGGCGGATATATTCTTGCTCTCGGCTTTGTTCATCTGCTTGCGGCAGTCGGCGCAACGGCTTTGGTCTATCTGCTCTCCTACATATTTAAAAATCAGTTTGTGACAATGATAATTTCAAGCGGCTTGCTCCTTATACCCTGCGTGGTGTTCATTGATAACAGCAAAATCCGTATGGTATCGGCATTTTCAAATAATGCTCAGACAGCCGTTATCGGCATAATCACCGCCGTTTGTCTGCTGATAATCGCAGTATCGGCTCTGATTATCTTTGTCCCCAAGCGCAAAAGTACGAAATTTATAATTTAAGTTTCAAGGCAAAAGAGGTTGTAAATATGGAATTAGCTTTAAATTGTATCAGCAAAAACCTATAAAAAGGGCTCGGTAAAGGCGCTTGATAATTTCAGCGTTACCTTAACTCCGGGAGTATACGGCTTGCTCGGACCGAACGGAGCAGGCAAGTCCACGCTGATGAACATTATCACCGACAACCTCAATGCCGACGGCGGAGAGGTGGTTTACGGCGGTGAAAATATCAAAAAGCTCGGCAAGGATTACCGAGCCGTACTCGGCTATATGCCCCAACAGCAGGGCTTGTATGATGATTTCACCCTCAACCGCTTTTTGTGGTATATGGCGGCTTTAAAGGGCTTAAAAAAGAAAGAAGCCAAGGAAAAGATCACTCAGCTTCTTGAAACGGTTAATCTGACAGATGCCGCACATAAAAAAGTTAGGCTCGTTTTCGGGCGGTATGAAGCAGAGAGCCTTGATTGCTCAAGCGCTTCTGAACAATCCCGAAATCCTGATTTTGGACGAACCCACGGCAGGACTTGACCCGAAGGAGAGAATACGCATACGCAACTTCATCAGCGAGATTGCCGAGGATAAAATTGTCCTAATCTCCACCCATGTTGTGTCGGATATTGAGTTTATCGCAAAGGAGATTATTTTGCTTAAAAAAGGTCAGCTCATCTCCCACGATTCCCCGAATAAGTTGACAAAGGAGCTTGAAAATAAAGTCTTTGAGGTCGAAATTCAAAGGGAAGATTTAAAATATTTTCAAGACAATTACCGTGTTTCAAATCTCTGTCACAACGACAACAGCATAATAGTCCGCATCGTGACCGATAACCCGCCGACAGACTGCCAATACACAACCGCAAAACCAACTCTTGAAGATTTGTACCTCTATATTTTTGAACAAGGAATGTGATATTAAAATTATTGCCGACAAGTAATGGCGTTCTATGCTAATACTTGTCGGTATTTTTTATGCACTTTTTACTATAAAATACGGAATGGTATAACGGAATGTAAATACAAAAATAGCTCATATGCCGATAGTGTGGATAGGCTTTGTCAATATTTATTGTTGCTATGAAAAGGACGTTTACTAACACAGCTTGTTATC
>ENA-OQHK01000200-OQHK01000200.1-human-gut-metagenome-genome-assembly--contig:-NODE-200-length-11694-cov-1.657906_pt1 | contig 11694 bp, 11 predicted proteins | sample MGYA00242562_ERZ504715 | MGnify/ENA primary metagenome ERZ504715 (study PRJEB26092, sample SAMD00036445) | human gut metagenome | host: Homo sapiens | study: EMG produced TPA metagenomics assembly of...
GCAGGGCCTCGATAAAGGCGGTCAGCTCCATCCGGTTGTTGGTGGTGGAAGCATCGCCGCCGCTGAGCTCTTTTTCGTAGACCTTGCCGTTGAAGCGGTAGCGCAGCACTGCACCCCCAGCCGCCCGGGCCGGGGTTGCCGCTGCACGCGCCATCGGTATAAACTTCGACTTGTTTCATCTGTTTCTCCCGGAACTTGATTTTTTTGGATACTTCTATTTAGAGCTATTTTTCCGGTTCTGTCAAGAGGAAAACGTATCATCCCCGGCTTTTCCGGCAAAGCTTTGAATTGACAAAGTGGACAAGAAATACTATACTGTTTGTAACAAAATGCGTATAGGGGTGCACCAAAGGTGTGCGCCCGGCTGTTCCGGCAGAAACGCCACGGTCGCATCGAACAGATGGACTGACAGGGCAGAAATTACTCCGTTTCGGCCATCCCAGTGCCGAAAACGGGCATGGAAGCGAAAAATTCTATACGATGGTTTCGATGGGAGCGGCGGTGCGTTTGCTGCTCCTTCACAGCAGACAGGCCGCTCGCAAAGGGGTGTGCCTGCGTTTTGTAATTGATTTTGGAGGTACCGCATGGCACAGGTCAAAGAACAGAACCCGGCTCAGGCTCAGAACAATCCGAACAGAAACAGTGAATCCGGAGGGGAAAAGCGTACCCGCACCCGCCGCCCTTATTATAATCGGCGGCCCCGCCGTTCTCAGCAGCCCAAGGAGGCCGCTGTGCCCATCCACATCTACCCGCTGGGCGGTCTGGGTGAAGTGGGCAAGAACATGACCGTGTATGAGTGCAACGGGGATATGATCATTGTGGACTGCGGCCTTGTGTTCCCGGACAGTGAGATGTACGGCGTGGACATGGTCATCCCCGACTTTACCTTTGTGGTGCAGAATAAGGACAAGATCAAGGGCCTGCTCATCACCCACGGCCACGAAGACCACATCGGCAGCATTCCCTACCTGCTGCAGAAGTTTGATCTGCCCATCTACGGCACCCGGCTGACCTGCGGCCTCATCCGGAACAAGCTGGAGGAGTTTGGCCTGGCGGGCAAGACCAAATTCGTGGAGATCACCCCTAAGCAGAAGATCAAGCTGGGCTGCTTTACCGTGGAGCCCATCCATGTCAACCACTCCATCCCCGATTCCGTGGCCTTTGCCATTGACAGCCCTGCCGGAACGATCATCCAGACCGGCGACTTCAAGATCGATTACACCCCGCTGGCCTGCGGCGTGACCGACCTGACCACCCTTTCGGAGTATGGCCAGAAGGGTGTGCTGGCTCTGCTGAGCGATTCCACCAACGCCGAGCGCCCGGGCTTTACCGCCACAGAGCAGAAGGTGGCCGCCGGTGTCCGCAACCTGTTTGCCCGTGCCCGGAACAAGCGCATCATCATTGCGACCTTTGCGTCCAATATCTACCGCGTCCAGCAGATCATTGATCTGGCCGTGGAGGATGGCCGCAAGGTGGCCTTCAGCGGCCGCAGCATGGTCAACAACACCGCCATGGCGCAGGAACTGGGCTATATGCACATCCCGGAGGGCACCCTGATCAGCGTAGACGAGCTGAACCAGTACCCGCCGGAGCAGGTGGTGCTGGTGACCACCGGCAGTCAGGGCGAAGCCTCTGAGCGCGCTGAGCCGTATGGCCTCCTGCAGCCACCGTCAGGTACGGGTAGGCCCCGGCGACTTCATCATCATCTCCGCAAACCCCATCCCCGGCAACGAAAAGAGCGTGACCAAGATCGTCAACGGCCTGCTGCTGCTGGGTGCGGAGGTCATCTACGAGGGCATGTACGATGTCCACGTTTCCGGCCACGCCTGCCAGGAGGAGCAGAAGCTGATGCTCACCCTGACCAAGCCCAAGTACTTCCTGCCCGTGCACGGCGAGTATAAGCAGCTGAAAAAGCACGCCCTCACCGCTGCAAGTCTGGGCATTCCCACCAGCAACATCCTCATTGCGGAAAACGGCTCCAACGTTATCCTCTCGCAGGACGAGATGAAGCTGGGCGAGCCGGTGACCGCCGGTGCCGTCATGGTGGACGGCCTTGGCGTGGGCGATGTGGGCAACGTGGTGCTGCGGGACCGCAAGCACCTCTCCGAGGACGGTCTTGTCATCATCGTGGCTACCGTGGACAGCAAGACCGGCAAGGTGCTGGCCGGGCCGGATCTGGTAAGCCGGGGCTTCGTGTATGTGCGCGAGAACGAGAGCCTGATGGACGGTGCCCAGAGCATTGTGGAAAATGCACTGGAGCGCTGTGTGGACGAGCACGTCCGGGACTGGAACAGCGTAAAGACCCGTGTGCGTGAGGCACTGAGCAGCTATATCTACCGGCGCACCAAGCGCAGCCCGATGATCCTGCCCATCCTGATGGAGGTCTGATCCGGGCGCACCGCAAGGCGGTGCAGCGTCTGAGGAGGCAAAAAACCAATGAAACGTAAACCGAGATGGACACTGGAAATGCTTACGGCCAGTCTGGCGGTGCTGTGCGGCCTTTTGCTGCTGGTACTGCTGGTGCAGCGCCCCACGGCATGGCTGCTGCTGGCCGTGCTGGTGGTGCTGTGGGGCATAGGGGCAACCTTGTTCCGCTGCAAGCTGCGCCGCTGGGTGGTGCGCTGGACAAGCGGCACCACGTTTGAAAAATCCAAGGTGCAGTTCAGTCTGGAGCCCCTTTCCCAGCCTGCGGCGCTGCTCTCCGGCGAGACGGTGCTGTGGTACAACAGCCAGTTCCGCACCCGCCTGCTGGGCGGGCAGGATGTGCTGGCCAGCCGGGTGCAGAAGCTGCTGCCCGGGCTGGATCTGCAGCTGTGCCGCAAGCGCGAGGGACAGCTGCTGACCCTTGCCGACGGCTACTGGAGCGTGCACAGCTCCACCGTGCCCGGCGAAGCCGAAAGCGTGACCCTGCTGGTGCTGAACGAGGAGACCGAGTTGCGCCGCATTGAGGCAGAGTACAAGGCCAGCCGTCCGGGGTATCTTGCCTTCCAGCTGGACGGCTACGATGATGTGTTCGGGGATCTGATGGACAGCGAGCGCGCCCGCCTGCTGGAGGGCGTCAACCGCATTCTGGAGGATATGATCGGGCGCGGCAGCGGCTTTCTGCGCCGGGTAGGCAGCGGCGGCCGCTACATCGCAGTGGTGGAGGAGCGCCAGCTGGAGCAGTTCGCCAACCGCGGCTACGACGTGCTGGATAAGATCCGCGCACTGGACCCCAGTGTGAGCCTTTCAATGTCCATTGGTATCGGACGCGGCGCGCGCACCCTGCGGGAGGCGCAGGATATGGCCGAGCACGCACTGGATATGGCGCAGGGACGCGGCGGCGATCAGGCCGCTGAGATGACGCTGGACGGCTTTACCTTCTATGGCGGCGTGAGCCACGGCGTGGAAAAGCGCAGTAAGGTGCGCAGCCGCCTTGTGGCCGACCAGCTGGTCAAGCTGATCAAGGAGGCCGACCATGTGGTCATCATGGGTCACCGCATGAGCGATCTGGATGCCATCGGCGCAGCAGAGGGTGTGCTGCGCATTTGTAAGATCTGCGATGTGCCGGCGGTCATCGCCGTCCGGCGAGACGCTACGCTGGCGGCCAGCCTGATCGATGCGCTGTGCAAGGCGGGGGCAGAAGGATGACTTCATCGACCCCAAGGACGCCCTGCCCATCATTTTCTAAGCGCACCCTGTGTATCGTGGTGGATACATATCAAGCGGGTCTTGTGGAAAGCAAGGACATTCTGGAAAAATGCGGCAAGGTGGCCGTCATCGACCACCACCGCAAGGGCGTGGGCTACATCGAAAACCCGGCGCTGGTACTGCCACGAGCCCTATTCCTCCTACGGCCAGCGAGCTGGTCACCGAGCTGCTGCAGTATGTGGGCGAGCGGGACGACAAGCCCAACCGCGTGGAGGCCGAAGGTCTGCTTGCCGGCATTCTGCTGGATACGCAGGACTTTACCCTGCACACCGGTGTGCGCACCTTTGAAGCCGCTGCCGCTCTGCGCCGCTACGGCGCAGAGACTGAGCGGGTGCGCCGGTTGTTCGATGTGACCATGGTGGAGTACAACGCCAAGGCCGATCTGGTGGAAAAGGCACAGATGTACAAAAACTGTGCCATCTCCATTGGCGGCGAAGTGGCTCCGGAAGCCCGGGTCGCCATTGCGCAGGCTGCCAATGACCTGCTGCGCATTCAGGGCGTGGACGCCAGCTTTGTGGCAGTGCAGGTGGGCAACGGCGTAAACGTCTCTGCCCGCAGCATGGGTGCCGTGAATGTGCAGGTGATCATGGAGTCGCTGGGCGGCGGCGGCCATCAGACCATGGCAGCAGCGCAGCTGAAGCATATCACCCCGCAGGCGGCACGCAGCCGCATTCAGGATGCCATCGACCAATATTATCTCTCCCAGAAAAAGACTACGCCGGAAGCACGACCGGCAAAAGGGGAATAAAAGCATGAAACAGTACGATTATCTCATCGTTGGTGCCGGTCTGTTCGGTGCCGTGTTTGCCCACGAGGCCAAAAAGGCAGGCAAAAAGTGTCTGGTCATCGATAAGCGCGACCATATCGCAGGCAACATCTACACCGAGAATGTGGAGGGCATCAACGTGCACCGCTACGGTGCGCATATCTTCCACACCAACAACAAGGCTGTGTGGCAGTATGTGAACCAGTTTGCAGAGTTCAACCGCTACACCAACAGCCCGGTGGCCAACTACCACGGCCAGATCTACAACCTGCCCTTCAACATGAACACCTTCAACAAGATGTGGGGTGTGGTGACCCCCGCCGAGGCAAAGGCCAGGATCGAGCAGCAGAAAGCGGAGGCAGGCATCACCGACCCGCAGAATCTGGAAGAGCAGGCCATCAGTCTGGTGGGCACCGACATCTACGAAAAGCTCATCAAGGGCTACACCGGCAAGCAGTGGGGCCGCCCCTGCACCGAGTTGCCGGCCTTTATCATCAAGCGTCTGCCGGTGCGTTTTACCTACGACAACAACTATTTCAACGCGCTGTATCAGGGCATCCCCAACGGCGGCTACACTGCCATGGTGGAAAACATGCTGGAGGGCACCGAGGTGCGCCTGAATGTGGACTATCTGGCTGACCGTGAGGCGCTGAATGCGCTGGCCGACAAGGTGGTGTACACCGGCCCGGTGGATGCCTATTTTGACTACCGTCTGGGGGCTTTGCAGTACCGCAGCGTCCGCTTTGAGACCGAGGTGCTGGACACCGACAACTATCAGGGCAACGCCGTGGTGAACTACACCGACGCCGAGACCCCCTACACCCGCATCATCGAGCACAAGCACTTCGAGTTCGGCACCCAGCCCAGGACCGTCATCAGCCGGGAGTACAGCGCCGAGTGGAAAAAAGGCGACGAGCCCTACTATCCCGTCAACGACGAGAAGAACGGCGCTCTGTATGCACAGTATAAGGCACTGGCCGATGCCGAGCCGGGTGTGATCTTCGGCGGCCGTCTGGGCGAGTACAAGTACTACGATATGGATAAGGGTCATCGAGGTAGCGCTGGACGTGGCCGCAAAAGGAGCTGGCATAAAGAGCGTAACTGCCCCGGGTCACCGCCGCAAAAAAGGCGTCCCCTTGGGGAAGCTGTCGCCGCAGGCGACTGAGGGGGTAGGCGCGTAGCGGAGGAGATTTGAAATGCTGCCCCGCTTCCTCTTGCCCAAAAACGACAAATGCGCTATACTATTACCATAAGACTGCACCGGTTTTCCGGTGAGAAGTGAGGGATACTATCATGAAAGTGATTCTGAAGCAGGATATCAAGGGCATTGGCAAGAAGGACGAGATCCACGAGGTCTCCGACGGCTACGCCCGCAACTACCTGTTCCCGCGCAAGCTGGCCGCTGTGGCGGATGCCAGCGCTGTGAACATGGCCCGCGGCAAGGAGGCCGCAGCCGATTTCCACGAAGCTGAGAACGTGGCAGCCGCCAAGGCTCTGGCTGCCAAGATCGAGGGCAAGACCGTGACCATCAAGGCCAAGGGCGGCGCATCCGGCCGTCTGCACGGCAAGGTGACCGGCAAGGAAGTTGCCGAGGCACTGGCTGCGCTGGCAGGTGCACCCATTGATAAAAAGAAGATCGAGCTGGAGACCAAGGACATCAAGGATGCCGGCGTGTTCAACGGCAAAGTCCGTCTGTACGTTGGCGTCGTGGCTTCCTTCAAGATCCAGGTGGAAGTGGAACAGGCCTGATCTGTGTGCCGTTTGCGCCCCCTCACAGCAGGGGGCGCTTTTTAGCTTTACAGGATGCTTTGGATTTTGGATAAGGACAAACTACTATGCCGAACGAACGACGTTATTCCAATGAACTGAATCTGGAGAGCGTGGGCATCAATCTGCCCTACAATATGCAGGCAGAGCAGAGCGTGCTTGGTGCGGTCCTGCTCAAGCCCGACACCCTGACCGATCTTGTGGAGATCCTCAAGCCGGAAATGTTCTACACCCGGCAGAACGCCCAGATCTGGACCGAGATGCTGCGCCTGTTCACCAACGACCAGACCATTGATTTTGTCACCCTGCTGGATGCAGTGGTGTCCGATGGCGTGTTCCCCAGCGCAGATGAGGCCAAGATCTATCTGACCGGTCTGGCGGAAACGGTGCCCAGCATCTCCAATGTAAAGGCCTACGCCCAGATCGTGCAGGAAAAATATCTGGTGCGCCAGCTGATGGGTGTTGCCAAGGACATCTTGCAGGACGCCGGAGACGAGCCGGACGCCGACCTTTTGCTGGAAAATGCCGAGCAACGCATCTACGAGATCCGCTCCGGCCGCGATTCCAGCGCCCTGACCCCGCTTTCGTCCAGCATGGTGGAAACGCTGACCAACCTGCAAAAGATCAGCGGCCCGGATGCGGATAAGTACAAGGGCATTCCCACCGGTTTCCGTCTGCTGGATACCGTGCTTACAGGCCTTGGCCGCGGCGATCTGGTCATTCTGGCAGCCCGTCCCGGTATGGGCAAGACCAGTTTTGCACTGAACATCGCCACCCGCGTGGCCATGCAGCAAAAGGTGCCGGTGGCCATCTTCAGTCTGGAAATGACCAAGGAGCAGCTGACCAACCGTATCCTCTCGTCGGAGGCCGGTATCGACAGTCAGGCCTTCCGTACCGGTGCGCTGCGCGCCGAGGACTGGGAGTATCTGGCGCTGGCTACCGAAAAGCTGCACGATGCACCAATCTATATGGACGATACCTCCGGTATCACCATCACCGAGATGAAGGCCAAGATCCGCCGGGTGAATCAGGACCCTGCCCGCCCCAACGTGGGCCTGATCGTCATCGACTATTTACAGCTGATGACCACCGGCCAGCGCAGCGAGAACCGTGTGCAGGAGATCAGCTCCATCACCCGAAACCTGAAGATCATGGCTAAGGAAATGAATGTGCCCATCATCGCACTTTCTCAGCTGTCCCGCGCGGTGGAGAAGCAGGGCAACAACTCTTCTCACCGGCCCCAGCTGTCTGACCTGCGTGACTCCGGTTCCATCGAGCAGGATGCCGACTGCGTCCTCTTCCTTTACCGTGATTCCTACTACGCCAGCCAGAACCCCGATGGGGCAGAGGTGGATGCGGATACCGCGGAGTGCATCGTGGCAAAGAACCGCCACGGCGAGACCAGCACGGTGCCGCTGGGCTGGGATGGTGTCCACACCCGCTTTATGGATGTGGACTTTAAACGCTGATGAACAATGAAAAAATTCTGGCGCATGTGCGCATGTTTGTTCTGCGAGAAAAGCTGCTTTGTCCGGGCGAGCCGCTGCACTTGGCCGCGGCAGTGTCCGGCGGGGCGGACAGCATGGCACTGCTGCGCATCCTGCTGGCCCTGCAGCCGGAATTCGGGTTTGTGCTTTCGGCCTGCCATGTGAACCACGGCCTGCGCGGTGAGAGCGCCGACCGGGACGAAGCCTTTGTGCGGCAGGCCTGCGGGGCACTGGGGGTGCCGCTGCGGGTGTTCCACGCGGCAGAACTGGCCGACACGGTGGATGCGCCGCCGCCCCACGCCGGGGAGGACTGGGCCCGCCGCCTGCGCTATGCCTGTTTTGAACGCCTGTGCGAAGAGGGGATAGATGCCGTGGCAACGGCCCATACTGCAAATGACCAGGCCGAAACGCTGCTGCTGCGGCTGGCCCGGGGCACCGGGCTGCACGGGGCAGGGGGCATCCGGCCCAGGCGGCCCGGCTACTGCCGCCCGCTGTTGGGCCTGACCCGGGCCGAGACCGAAGCGCTCTGCGTCGCCTTTGAGCAGGGCTGGGTGACGGACGAGACGAACGAGTCCGATGCCTACGCCCGCAACCGGCTGCGCCACAGCGCCCTGCCTGCGCTGGAAAGCACCAACGCGGCGGCGGTGCAGAATCTGGCGCGGTTCTGTGAAAAGGCCGCGCGGGCGGATGCCTATCTTGCCGCCGGGGCTGCAAGGCTTTTGGCGGCGGCACGCCTGCCCGGCGCAGAACCTGCATGGCAGCTGGCGCCCTTGCAGGCGGCAGACCCCCTGCTGCTGGAAAATGCGCTGCACAGCCTTGTGGCTCCGGTGCGGGACGCAGAGGAAAAATATGTGCAGCTGCTGTGTGCCGTGGTGCGGCAGGGCAGCGGTGCAGTACAGCTGACCGGACAGGTGCGTTTTTGCGCCGGGAACGGCTGTCTGCGGCAGGAAATGCTGCCGGACGCGCTGCCCCGGCAGCTGGAGAGCGCGCCGCAGCAGGTGCCTTTTTTGCCCAAAAAACAGCCGGAATTCCGGCTGCGCGGGGGCTGGAAGGGGAAAGCGGAGCTGTTAACAGCCGATTTTGAAGAAAAAATACAAGTCGTTCATAAAAAAGACTTAAAAAATCGGGCGGATTATGCTAGAATAACTACGTTGTACACTGGCCTTGTGCTGCGTGCCCGACAGCCGGGAGACCGCTTCCGGCCTGCGGGGCGGGGCTTGAGCAAACCGCTGCGAAAGTGGATGAACGAGGCCGGCGTCCCGAACGAACTGCGGGATACGCTGCCGCTGCTTGCCAGCGGAAGCGAAATTTTATGGGTGTGTGGAGAAGGCTTTGCCGATGGCCTTGCACCGGACACGGAAAGCAGATGGATCCTGCACTTGGATGCAGAGATCGAAACACAGGAGGAAAAAACAAATGAGTATGCACGATGATATCAAGACCGTTCTGGTCAGCGAAGAGCAGCTGAAGGCCAAAGTGGCAGAGCTGGGCGCTCAGATCAGCCGGGATTATGCCGGTAAAATCTGGTGCTGGTGTCCATCCTCAAGGGCTCGGTGGTCTTTATGGCCGACCTGATGCGGGCCGTGACCATCCCCTGCAACATTGATTTTATGGTCGTGTCCAGCTACGGCGGCAGCAATACCACCACCAGCGGTCTGGTCAAGATCATCAAGGATCTGGACGGCGACCTGTCCGGCAAGGACGTGCTGATCGTGGAGGACATTCTGGATACCGGTGTCACCCTTTCCAAGCTGGTGCCCATGCTCAAGATGCGCAACCCGAATTCCGTGAAGATCTGCACCATTCTCGACAAGCCCAGCCGCCGCAAGGCCGACATCCAGCCCGATTACGAGGGTTTCCAGGTGCCGGACGAGTTTGTGGTGGGCTATGGTCTGGACTACGATGAGAAATATCGCAACCTGCCCTATGTGGGTGTGCTGAAACCGGAAATCTACGCATAACAAAAACGAATTAGAACTGGAGTTGATCCCTTTTGCAACCGAAACGACCTCGCTTTAATCCCCTGATCCTGGCGCTGGCACTGGCCGGTGTCCTGATGATCTGGTCGGTGCTGGGCACCAGCGACAGCAGTACCGGCGGCTCCACCATGAGCTACTCAACTGTGGTGCACTACTTTGAGAACAATCAGGTCACAGCCTTTACGCTGGACCGCAACACCAGCATCATCACCCTGACGCTGAAGGAGGGCAAGCAGGAGCTGCCCGAAACCACAGGTGCCACCGCTGCCACACAGGCCTCCGGCGGTCTGCTGAGCAACATGTTCTCCTCCTCCGCCTCTTCCGTGGGGGCGACCAGAAACGATGACGGCACGGTGACGGTGCGCTATAAGCTGCCCTACGCCTATGTGTTCATCGAGAACGTCCAGCAGTATATCGATTCCTACGACGCAGCCAACCCGACCGCGCCCATGGAGTACGATTACACCACCCTGAAGGAGTCCATCCCCTGGATGGAGATCCTGTTCTATCTGGCTATGCTGGCCTGCACCGGCTTTTTGCTGTTCTCCATGATGCGTGGCGGCGCCGGTGGCGGCGGCATCATGAACGTGGGCAAGGCCAAGGTAAAGGACGAGCACGAGAACAAAAAAGCTGCCACCTTTGCCGATGTGGCCGGTGAGGACGAGGAAAAAGAGGAGCTCAAGGAAGTTGTGGAGTTCCTCAAGAGCCCCGATAAGTTCAATACGCTGGGTGCCCGCATCCCCCACGGTGTGCTGCTGGTGGGCCCTCCGGGTACCGGTAAGACCCTGCTGGCCCGTGCCTGTGCAGGCGAGGCGGGGGTGCCCTTCTACTCCATCTCCGGCTCTGACTTTGTGGAGATGTACGTCGGCGTGGGCGCATCCCGCGTGCGTGACCTGTTTGATAAGGCCAAAAAGACCATGCCCTGCATCATTTTCATCGACGAGATCGATGCCGTGGGTCGTCAGCGCGGCGCAGGTCTGGGCGGCGGTCACGATGAGCGCGAGCAGACCTTGAACCAGCTGCTGGTGGAGATGGACGGCTTTGAGGCCAACGATGGCGTCATCGTGATGGCAGCCACCAACCGTGCCGACATTCTGGATAAGGCACTGCTCCGTCCGGGCCGCTTTGACCGTCAGGTCTATGTGGGCCTGCCCGATGTCAAGGGCCGCGAGGAGATCCTCAAGGTCCACACCAAGAATAAGCCTCTGGCTCCCGATGTCTCCCTCAGGGTCATCGCACAGCGCACCGCAGGTTTTGCGGGTGCCGACCTGGAGAACCTGGTCAATGAGGCCGCTCTGCTGGCGGCCCGCCGCAGCCGCAAGGCCATCACCATGGAGGACATCGAGGAAGCTTCCATGAAGGTCATGGCAGGCCCTGAGAAGAAGAGCCGTGTTGTGACTGCCGAGGAGAAGAAGCTGACCGCCTACCATGAGGCGGGCCACGCCGTGGCAGGCTTCTATTGCAAGCACACCCCCGTGTGCATGAGATCACCATCATCCCCCGCGGCCAGGCTGGCGGCTACACCATGTATCTGCCTGAAAAGGATCGCAGCTATGTGACCAAGGGTGAGATGTTCGAGGATATCGTTTCCAGCCTGGGCGGCCGTGTGGCCGAGCAGCTGATCCTGGAGGATATCTCTACCGGTGCCTCCAACGACCTGCAGCAGGCAACCAACATTGCCCGCCAGATGATCACCAAGTACGGCTTCTCCGAGCGCCTGGGCCCTGTGGTCTACGGCACCTCGCAGGAGGAGACCTTCCTGGGCCGTGATTTCACCCAGGGCAAGGGCTACAGCGAGAGCACCGCTGCCGAGATCGACGGCGAGATGCGGGATATCATCGATGAGGCTTACGAGACCTGCCGCCGCACCCTGACAGAGCACATCGACCAGCTCCATGCGCTGGCACAGGCTCTGATGGAACGCGAAAAGCTCAACGAGCAGGAGTTCAACACTGTGATGGCCGGCGGCAAGCTGCCCCCGCGTGACGGTGACGAGCCTGCACAG
>ENA-OQHK01000201-OQHK01000201.1-human-gut-metagenome-genome-assembly--contig:-NODE-201-length-11662-cov-3.002861_pt1 | contig 11662 bp, 8 predicted proteins | sample MGYA00242562_ERZ504715 | MGnify/ENA primary metagenome ERZ504715 (study PRJEB26092, sample SAMD00036445) | human gut metagenome | host: Homo sapiens | study: EMG produced TPA metagenomics assembly of...
ACCTCTGATTCTCTGCCCCATCATTACGCCGTTATTCTTTGTTGTGAGCCAGCTTTGCTGAACCTGTCTTTTATGGAAGTCTGCAATATTTGCGGCTGCCTTTTTGATTGTTTCGAGATAATCCTTATCGCATTTTTCAATAAGGCTGTCGATTTCATCGGAAGTGATTTCTACCTTTTCAGGTGCTTTTCCGTCAAATTTAACGGTATATTCCTTTACGGCTTTATCACCGTTTTCTGCAACATTTTCGATGATTTCCGAAACAATCGGAACTACATTTTTATCTGAATTCTGCGCTCTCTTTTTGAGCAAATCAATAAATTCATATTCGTTTTTTCCGTCTGCTACAACAGTTGTAATCATTTTGTGACAGCCTCCAGTTTCTTCTGCAATTCTTCAATTTCAGCCTTGCGCAGTTTTAGACTTGCCGTATTGGCAATAAGTCTTGCTGAAATATCACATACCCATTCAATTACTTCAAGTCCATTAGCCTTGAGCGTTGAACCTGTTTCTACTATATCTACAATACCGTCTGCAAGACCTACAAGGGGAGCAAGTTCAACCGAGCCCTCAATCTTAATGATTCTTACATCCATATTTTTATCGTCAAAAAATGCCCTGGTTACATTGGGATACTTTGACGCAATTGTCTTTGTTTTGTAACCGCCGTAAAAATCGGAGTCCTTTTTTGTAGCAAGAGCAAAACGGCATTTGCCGAAGCCTAAGTCGAGAAGTTCATAAAAAGATGAACCGTTTTCAAGAATTGTATCCTTGCCAACGACACCGAGGTCACACACACCGTGCTCAACATATGTAATTACATCTGCGGCTTTCGCAAGCACAACTTCAAAATCATTGTTGCCGATCGGAAGAATAAGCCTTCTTCCCTTGTTTTTTACTTCATCACAATTATATCCGATTTTTTCAAGAAGTTCAATTGTGGTCTTTTCAAGTCTGCCCTTTGTCAGAGCAATTCTTAATGGTTTCATATTTAATCCTTTCCGACAGCTTGATTATATACTCTCAACTTTTGCAATTCCTCTTGATTTTGCAAACTGTTCTGTTTCTTCAAGAGTTTCAAGTACGCTGAACTGTGCATTTATTCCCTTTTCGTTAAGCTCGTCAACATATCTGAGAGCCTTCATTTCATGTCCGTTTTCTGCAAAAACGAGAACATCGGGATTATCTGAATAATTTACATCATCATCGGAAAGATGTTTCATTGTAATTGCGTCTGTATCAATCGCAAAGCCTGCCGCACCCATAGGAGCGTCAAATTCGCTGAGAAGATCGTCATATCTTCCTCCCGAAATAACAGCGTCACCGATTCCGTTAATATACCCTGAAAATACGATTCCCGTATAGTAATCATTTCTCTGAACAAGTCCGAGGTCGATGATAAGCTTGTTGCCGAGTTCAAGCACGGAAAGTTCTTTATAGATTGTGTGGAGATAATCAAGAGCGTTTTCGGCACCTGTACCTTTGCAGATGTCATATGCCTCATCAAACACTTCTTCACCGCCGAAAAGTGACGGGAGCGAACGGATTGCGGAAACAGTCTTGCAAGGCTTGAGTTTGTCAAGAAGATTGTTAAGTGCCGAGTAGTTTTTACTTTCGATTGATACTCTGATTTTTTCTTTGTAATCGTTATCAATATCGAGTTCTTTTGACAGAGCATTGAATACTTCGGCGTGTCCGAGTTCAATTCTGAAATCATCGGCAACGGCTGAAATGCTTTTTATTGCCGAGGTGAGAATTTCAAGGTCGGCTCTTTTTCCTTTTGCCCCGAGAAGTTCAACACCCATCTGAAGAAATTCGTTTCTTCTTCCTGCAAGTGACGGATTGTTGCGATATACTGCCTGCTTGTAGTAAAGTCGAACAGGAAGTGTATTGTTTTTAAGTCTTGTAGAAACCATTCTTGCAATCGGCAGAGTGGAATCAGGACGGGCAACAAGAAGCCTGCCTTTGTTATCGGTTGTCTTGAACATTGATTCCTGCGAGATTCCGCTTGACGGAATTGAGAACACATCATAGAATTCAAGAGCAGGAGTTATTACCCGTTTAAATCCGCCTTTGACAAATACCTTTTCAATGCTTGTGCAGATATAATCCATAGCGGAACATTCGGCGAACAAAAAGTCCTTTGTTCCCTCGGGAGTCATTTTTAAATTCTTTTTCATAATTACCTCTCAACGCTTTAGTGTGTTAATACGGTAATATACTAACACACTAAACTTGATTTGTCAACACTATTAAGATGAAACGAAAATTTTACGATTATTCATTTGTATTATCTGAGGATTCGTCTTCATCATTTGTTTTGTTACGGTTGATGAATTTCATAAATTTTTCTCTTTGCTGCATTTCTTTTCTTCACGAAGTTTTTTCTGCTCTGCGGCAATTTTGGTATAGTTAAGCACCTCAAAGTCAAGAGCCTCCTGAGCTATTCTTCCCTTTGAGTCAATTTTGTTTTTAACTCTCTTGCCGACAAGAGCATAGATTACGGCATAGATTGGAGTTCCGAGTATAAGACCGAGCACACCGAACATTCCTCCGCCGACAATTACGCTGAACAGTACCCAGAAGCTTGAAAGACCGACCTGACTGCCGATAATCTTCGGCTTGAAAAGATTGCCGTCAAGCTGCTGAATTATAACTATAATGATTATGAAAATAATCATGTAAATCGGATCAATAAGCAAGAGGATAAAAGCACTCGGAATTGCACCGATGAACGGACCAAAGAACGGAATAATATTCGTCACACCGATAAGAACCGCAATAAGCGGTGCGTACGGTAATTGACAAATTGACATTGTAATGAATGTGAGAACACCAAGAAAAGCCGCATCAATGATATCGCCAACGAGAAAACGACCGCATTTTGTATCTGTAATATCGACAATTTCATAAATCTTAGGAAGATACTTTATCGGAATAAAAGCAACAGCAAGCTTTTTTATCTGACGACAAAGTGTTTCCTTTGCGGCAAGGAAGTAAACTGAAATAACGATTCCGAGCAGGAAGTTATACACACCGTTACACGTAGACATAATTGCGCTGAATACTGCATTTGTAGAGTTGCCGAGAAAACTGGTGATATTGCCTGCCGAAATAAAGTTTGTAATATACTTGAAGAAGTTGTTTATTACTTCACTTGCGTCAATTTCCATACTGAATGTATGGTTAATCCAATGCACCACTGTTTTTGTCATGTCAGAAAGTACGCCTGCATACTGCGGCAGGCTGTTAATAAGACTGAACAGGCTGGCTGCAATCTGCGGAACTACAATTGAGATTATAACGACAAAAATTGCTACTACAATTGCATAGGTTATAATAAGTGCAAGGGGTTTTCTGAAGTTAGCAAGGAATTTTCGCTTTCGCCCCATTCTGCCGAAAACTTTGGAGTAGAAAAATTTGTACGGATAGTTAAGGATGTAAGCAAAAAGGAACCCGATTGCAAACGGAGTGATTATGCCTGTTATCCAACCGATTGCCGACCACACAACATTCATATTATCTTTTACAAGTAAAAGAAACACTGTAAATGAAATGCAAATCAGCAAAGTTTTTAGCGAAAGCAGTTTTTTCATTTAGACAACTCCTTAAAATAATGACATCTGTGAGCTTTCAGGCAAATCCTTGAGAACTCCGACATCTTTCAGTGTTTCAATAACAGCCTTAGTAACCTTTGTTTTTATCTGCATATCTTCAATTGAAAGATATTCTGTGTGCTTGCCCGTTTCTGCGAGTGAATCTGCGGCGGCGCCGCCTACACCGGGTAAGGATGAAAATGGAAGTCTGATTTTTCCGTCCTCTACCTTGAACATTTTAGCCTCGGATTTGTAGATGTCAACAGGAAGAAATTCAATTTTTCTTGCCATCATTTCGTTGACAATCTGCAAAGTCTGGAACTCTGCTTCATCCTTGGCTGTTGCTTCGTGAACACTCTGTTTTTGTTTTATGTTGTTCATCTTGTCACGGACAGCCTGATGTCCCTGCATGGCAATTGCACCGTCAAGATTTTCACTTCGTACGGTAAAGTATGCCGCATAATATTCAACGGGCTTGTGAACCTTGTACCAACCGAGTCTGAGCGTTGCAATCATATAGGCTGCGGCATGGGCTTTCGGGAACATATACTTAATTTTCATACATGAATCAATATACCATTCGGGAACATTGTGTTCACGCATAGCCTTGAAGTGTTCTTCCGTAAGAAGTTTTGTTGCGTTACCTTTACGGACAATCTCCATTATTTTGAATGCCATGCCCGGTTCAAGACCTTTGTGCATAAGATAAGTCATAATCGAGTCACGAGTACCGATTACTTCCGAAATTGTACAGGTTCCGTTATGAATAAGTTCCTGAGCGTTTCCGAGCCATACATCGGTACCGTGCGAAAGACCTGCAATCTGCAAAAGGTCGGTAAAGGTTTTGGGCTGTGCCTCAATGAGCATTCCTCTTACGAAAGACGTACCGCATTCAGGAAGGCTGAATGTACCGGTTTTTGAGTCGATATCTTCCTCAGTAACTCCGAGTGCTTTCGGAGAGGTAAACAGCGACATAACCTCGGGATCGCTCATTGAAACCTTCATTACGGGGATACCTGTGTAGAGTTCAAGATAATGATAGATTGTCGGAACATCGTGTCCGAGCTCATCAAGTTTTGTGATTGTATCATGAATTGAATGGAAGTCGAAGTGGGTTGTAATGTTATCTGAGTTCACATCATTTGCAGGATGCTGAACAGGGCAGAAATCGTAAACATCGTTTGTTCTCGGCACAACAACCATACCGCCGGGGTGCTGACCTGTGGTTCTCTTAACACCCGTACAACCGATTGCAAGACGCTTTTCCTCAGCCTTGTGCATTACAAGACCTCGCTCCTGTGCAAACTTCTTAACGAAGCCGAGTGCTGTCTTTTCGGCTACTGTAGAAATTGTTCCCGCTTTGAACACATTATTCTTACCGAAGAGCTCTTCCGTGTAACGGTGAGATTTTGATTGATACTCACCGCTGAAGTTAAGGTCGATATCAGGCACTTTGTCGCCTTTAAAGCCAAGAAATGTTTCAAACGGAATTTCGTGACCGTCCTGATCCATAAGAGTGCCGCATTCGGGACAGTTTTTTGGCGGCATATCAAAGCCCGAGCCGTAACTGCCGTCTGTTATAAACTCGCTGTGTTTGCAGTTTGGACATACATAGTGCGGACAAAGCGGATTAACCTCCGAAATACCGGACATAGTAGCTACGAAAGAAGAACCTACCGATCCTCGAGAACCGACAAGATATCCGTGTGCCTCACTGTCTGCAACAAGCTTTTGCGCAGTCATATAAAGCACGGAGAATCCGTAGGTTGTGATTGAATTAAGTTCCTTGTCAAGTCTTGCCTTTACGATTTCAGGCAATGGATCACCGTATTTCTCTTTTGCTCTTTTCCATGTAATATCAATAAGCTGTTCCTGTGCACCCTCAATGTTAGGCGGGAATGTACCCTTTGGAATAGGTCTGATATATTCGCACATATCGGCGATTTTATTGGGATTTTCTACTACATACTCATAGGCTTTATCCTTGCCGAGCCACTCAAATTCCTTGAGCATTTCAGCGGTTGTTCTGAAATAAAGCGGAGCTTGCTGTTCGGCATCTTTAAAGCCCTGACCAGCCATAAGAATTTTTCTGAATTCGGAATCTGTCGGATCCATAAAGTGGACATCGCAGGTTGCGCATACAGGCTTGCCGAGTTCTTTTGCAAGCTTAATGATTGTACGGTCAATTTCATGAAGTTCGTCAACAGAATTAAATCTGCCGTCACGAATCATAAAGCTGTTGTTGCCTGCAGGCTGAATTTCAAGATAATCATAGAATGACGCAATCTGTTTGAGTTCGCCCCACGGCTTGCCCTCAAGAATTGCCATATAAAGCTGACCTGCACAACAAGCTGAGCCGATTATGAGTCCCTCTCTGTACTTCACAAGCTCGCTTTTCGGAATTCTCGGCTTTTTATAGAAATAATTAAGATGACTGTAAGAAATAAGTCTGTAAAGATTTTTAAGACCTGTTTTATTCTTTACAAGAATAATCTGATGATAGGTCGGAAGCTTTTTAAAATCTCCGCCTGCTATCTTTGTATTAATGTCGTTTGTTTTTGTTATACCGTAATCATCTGTAAGTCGCTGACAGAGATTTATAAAAATTCTCGCAAGCATTTCGGCATCATCGGTTGCTCTGTGGTGATTGAAGTCGCCGAGCCTTAAAAATTTTGCAACCGTATCAAGCTTGCAGTTCTTGATATCTGTAAGAATCGCTCTTGAAATTGCAACCGTGTCGATTGAAGTATAGTTATATTCCCTGCCCATATCTTCACAGGCTTTTGCTATGAAGGATGTATCAAAGGGAGCATTGTGAGCAACAAGCACATTGTCACCGGCAAATTCAAGAAATGCACCAACCGCCTCGCTCTGTGACGGAGCATCCTTTACCATATCATCGGTAATGCCTGTAAGCTGAGTGATTTTCTGCGGAATCGGCATTTCGGGATTTGCAAAGGTTGAAAAAGTATCGGTGATGACACCGTTTTCAACCTTGACTGCGCCGATTTCGGTAATCTTGTCACGGGCGGCTGAAAGGCCTGTTGTTTCTATATCAAAGCAGATGAATGTGCCGTCAAAACCTGTGTCGGCATCACCTTTTACAGACTCTACAAGGTCATCCATAAAGTATGCCTCAACACCGTAGATAATTTTAATTTTCTCTTCGTCTTTGTTGATTTTATCTGCGGCTTTCATTGCATCGGGAAAAGCCTGTGCGACACCGTGGTCAGTAATTGCAACGGCTTTGTGTCCCCACTGATAAGCACGGTTTACAAGGTCACCTGCCGATGTTACGGCATCCATCTGCGACATATTTGTATGCATATGGAGTTCAACACGCTTTTTCTCGGCATTATCAACTACTTTTACTTTTTGAGCCGTACCGATTGAACGGGCATTTACAACAAGTTCGCCTGCATATTTATCGTACTCAACATCACCCTGAACAACGATTGTATCGCCTTTTTTGATATTATCAATTACGGCTGATTCCTTGATTGAATTGAATATTTTAGCTGTTGTTGAACCGGTATAATCGGTTATGTCGATAGTGAAAATATTTTTGTCACCGCTTTTAGTGACTTTCTTTTCAATATCAAATACATCGCCCCACACCACAATTCTTCCCGAATCACCTGAGATGGAAGAAATGGGAATCATTTTTCCCCTGATTGAACGACCGTATAACGGACGGATTGAGGACTGAATAATCTGCGGTGTTGCAAACTTGCCCTCACGGACTTCAATTTCCACAGCAGTGTTTTCAGCGTGTTTTTCTTCTCTTTTTTCTGCTGTTTCAACCTCTTCCTGATAGAATTCAGCGGCTTTCTGAAGATTTTCTCGGTTGATTTTCTCCTGAGCATCCTGAATAGCGGCTTTGTATTCTTCGCTGTTTTCTTCAACCTCAAAGGTTCCGGTATAATTAACGGAAATGCAAAGATTGAATTCTTCCGAAATGAGCTTTATAAGTGCTTTGTCAAAGCCTTTACTGTCAAGGAGAGTTTTTCCGCCGTTAAGAAGATTTATCGTAAGCGTATTGTTTTCAAACCTAACCTCAGCATTGTTGAGAGTTCCGTTAATACTCGGAATATCTCGCCTTACGGCTGCGTATAGCTGAGGAAAATAATCAGCAGAAAACAACTCTGTCGGAAAATGCGGTTTGATTACAGTATGGTACGCAAGTGTCTTGGTAATCAGTCTTTTCCGTGTACAAAAAGCGTATTACGCTCAACGAGCCCGTTGAATTTTACTGCTAAAGTAATCAAACGGGCTTGTTTGTTAATATTAAGTTGTGTCAGTTCTCCCTGTGAAATCTGTTGCGACAGTTTAATGCCGAATTGGGAGTCAAAGACTTCTCCTAATGTTTTCATATATGTCCTTCTGTTATATTACAGCAAATGTCTTTTACTGCTGATAGAGTTATAATTTTTCTACTTCTTCCAAAAGTGCGTCAACGAGTTTATCTTCCGAAACTTTGCGAAGAATTTCGCCTTTTTTGAATACAAGACCGCAACCGTCACCGCCTGCGATGCCGATATCAGCTTCTCTTGCCTCTCCGGGACCGTTTACAACGCAACCCATTACCGCTACTTTGATATTCTTTTTACAGTTTCTGAGTTTATCTTCAACCTCATTTGCAATCTTCACAAGGTCAATTCTTGTTCTTCCGCAGGTCGGACATGAAACAAATTGAACTCCGTCTTTCTCAATGTCAAGAGCCTTGAGGATATCATGAGCGGCGTAAACTTCCTTTACAGGATCGGCTGTGAGTGAAAACTCTGATTGTATCGCCGATACCATGGAGGAGTAATGCACCGATTCCGGCAGAAGATTTGATAATACCAATTCTTTCTGTTCCCGCCTCTGTAACACCGAGGTGAAGCGGATAGTCACACCTTTCTGCTGCAAGCTCATAGGCTTTAATCATAGTAGAAACGGTTGAACTTTTCATTGAAAGAACAATATCGTTGAAATCAAATTTTTCAAGAAGTGATGCATGGTACAAGGCGCTGTCGCAAAGTGCCTCGGGTGTGGGATGACCGTATTTTGCAAGGATTTCCTTTTCAAGAGAACCTGAGTTAACACCGATTCTAATCGGAATGCCACGCTGTCGGCAAGCGTCTGCCACCGCCTTTACCCTATCGTCTGATCCGATGTTACCAGGATTGATACGGATTTTGTCGATGCCTGCCGCACACGCCTCAAGCGCAAGCTTATAGTCAAAATGAATATCGGCTACAATCGGTACGCTTACAGCCTCTTTGAGGGCAGGAATAAGCTTTACTGCATCTTTATTAGGAATAGCTGCACGAATAATTTCGCAACCGGCCTCTTCAAGCTCTTTTGCCTGTCTTACAGAACCCTCAATATCGGTTGAGGGAATGTTGAGCATTGACTGAACGCTTACTTTAGCACCGCCGCCGATTTTTACATTGCCGGCAGTTACCTGAATTTTACTTCCCATAAAATTTCCTCCGTTTGTCTACATTCCGGGGAATGTTCCCGTTACAAGCTGGAACACATCTTTCACCGAAATAATAAGCATAAATGCAAGCAACAGAACAAGACCGACTGTATTCACAATCTGTTCTGCCTTTCTCGGAATCGGCTTTTTTGAATATCCATTCAATCAGCAAAAATAAGAATCTTCCGCCGTCAAGCGCCGGGAACGGCAGCATATTTACAATTCCGAGGTTTACCGTAATGAGTATCATTACAAAAAGAATGTTATTGACTGCATCTCCGAAGCCTGTTTGAAGTCCCATTGATGCAACCTGAGTGACAGCTGTAGCAATACCAACAGGACCTGACATATCGTTGAATGTAAATCTGCCCTGAACAAGCCACACAAGAGATGTCCACACGGTTTTTGCCATTGAACAGGTCTGTGTGAATGTTTCACCGAGGACAGTACCGACATTTTTCTCAATCGGTTCAACTGCAAAGTCAAACGCAACAGTAGGTTTGTTTTCCTTTTCGGCATCCTCATCAGCGTAATAGGTGAAAAACTGTACATTTTCAAGTGTTAATTCTTTGCCGTCACGAACAACTTTTACATCACCCATGAATCTCGGTCTTGATGTAGTTGTGTCTATTTCGGGTGTTTTATACTTTGACATATCATATGATTTGTCAAGCGCATAAATTGACTTGCAAGTTTCGTCAAGAAGTTTTTTAGCCTCGTCTTTGCTTGCAGCCTTATTTATTTTTGAACAACCCTCAGAAAGAGCATTGTAGTATTTTTGAAGTTCATCCCTTGAAAGAGACTCGTCTTTTGCATACTTATTATATACACCGCAAGCGGCAGATGTTGCTCTTTCTTTGTATACCTCAAGTGTATTGCCTTCTACTGTTTCATATGGAAGAGTTGAGATTGCAAACTGCAAATCTCGTGAATTCCAAATCGAATAACCGTTCACATCAACAATCTTATCCCCTGTTTGTAAACCTGTGTTTGCAGTAAATGCATTGGGTTGAAACTGAGATATTGTAGTTGAACTGTAGCTGTCAGCCTGAACGGTAAAGGCAAACATCATAACAAAGCCGAGAAGAATATTCATAACCGCACCTGCGATTATGATAATCATTCTCTTCCAAACTTTTGCGTTATTAAAAGCACCTTTTTCTTCACTGTCTTCATCCTCTCCTTCCATGGCACAGTAACCGCCTATAGGAAAAAGACGAAGCGAGTACCTTGTTTCGCCTTTAACAAAACTGATTATTTTCGGTCCCATTCCGAGTGCAAATTCATTTACCTTTACACCCGAAAGCTTTGCGGTAATAAAATGACCGAATTCGTGAGAAAAAATTATAAGCTCAAAAAGTAATATTCCTATTACAATGAGAGCCACAACTGTTAAAATTTGCATTAAAATAAATCAACTCCAAAATATTCATTGCCGTCGCAAAGACAGCAGTGAAAAATATTACCGCAAATTATAGCTTAGAGAGTACATACTCTCTTGCAAGTTTGTCTGCCTTTAACACATCATCAACGCATAAAGGCTCAAAATTGTCTATGTTATCAATTGCACCCATAACAAGGTCACCGATTTCAAGAAAAGTGATTTTACCTTCTCTGAAAAGTCGGTTAGCCTCCTCATTAGCACCGTTGGCAATTGCTGTTGCAACGCCTCCAAGTGAAAGAGCTTTTTTACAGGCTCTCAAACATTTGAAAGTATCATAGTCAGGTTCAAAGAAAGTCATTTTGCCGATTTGAGCAAGACTTAATTCACCGACAGGTGACTCATATCTTTCCGGATATGTAATTGCGTACTGTATCGGAATCCTCATATCGGGGAGTCCAAGCTGTGCAATTACGGAATTATCTACATATTCTATGAGAGAATGTATGATACTTTCACGATGAACAACAACATCAATGTTTTCGGGCTGAACATCAAAAAGCCATCTCGCCTCAATGATTTCAAGACCTTTGTTCATCATTGTTGCAGAGTCGATGGTTATTTTTGCACCCATACTCCAATTTGGATGATTGAGAGCCTCATTAACTGTTACATTCTTTAAGTCTTCGACTGTTTTGCCAAAGAACGGGCCGCCGGATGCTGTAAGAATGAGCTTTTTAAGCATTTTCTTTTCAGGCATTCCCTGCAGGCATTGGAAGATAGCGGAATGTTCACTGTCAACGGGAAGAAGCTTTACACCGTTCTCCTTTACCGCATCACATACAAGCTTACCACCTGTTACAAGCGTTTCCTTGTTTGCAAAAGCAATATCTTTTTTAGCGTTTGCCGCTGCAAGTGTAGGCTTTAAGCCTACCATTCCGACAACCGAATTTACAACAAGGTCGGCATTCTCAAGCGTTGCCGCCTCAATAAGTCCGTCCATACCGCTTAAAACACGGGTGTTTGTATCTTTTATATTATCTTTGAATTCTTTGGCTTTTTCTTCGAGATCTTCTTTTTTGTTAGGAAAGAAGGTATTCTTTGTACATCTGGATTTCTGGTTCCTTCTTCTTCCAGCTCAAGCTCTGCCATTTTTGTTTCAATAAATGGATTCAGATAGTTATCCGTAAATTCTCTCATGATTGAATCAGTGGATTG
>ENA-OQHK01000202-OQHK01000202.1-human-gut-metagenome-genome-assembly--contig:-NODE-202-length-11636-cov-2.589191_pt1 | contig 11636 bp, 11 predicted proteins | sample MGYA00242562_ERZ504715 | MGnify/ENA primary metagenome ERZ504715 (study PRJEB26092, sample SAMD00036445) | human gut metagenome | host: Homo sapiens | study: EMG produced TPA metagenomics assembly of...
GTCCTTTGTGCCTTCAGTTAGAAAAGGTATGATAAGCAGAATAATAATTATGATATTTATTTTTTTCATGAGAATTTATTTTATAACTAATTTAGTCTACAGAAAAGCTTTCCATTTTCTGTAGACTAAAGGACTTGTTTGATTTAATTCTGTTTGGGTATAACATCTTGAGTATAATTAGAAATACCTTTAAGATGTTATTCAAATAGATTAGGTTGGATTCATCTTAATACTTAAATACGATATTGACGAAAACAACCAGAACATTTAGCAAAGGTTTTGCAAAGTCTTCTTCCCAAACAATCCAACGACCGTCACTCCAGTTACGAGATTTGAGTGTAATCTCTGCTTGTACATCTGCACAAGTTTTCCCACCCTCAATCTGGTTCATCTGTTTTTTATCCAGACTGAATGCTTTCAAATCTTTCAGTGTCTTCATAATCATAAGATTTTGAAGGTCCATATTCTTATTGCGATATGCTCTACCCTTATCGCTTGGCTTTGATACAAAGATATGGGAATATGCAATCTGTTGTACCTCTAAAAACCGTTACAAAAACAAGGAAAAGCGTTACAATAGTACATCTATAACGAATATTTTTCCCATAAATACCTCAACGGACTGAGCAAGCGGGCCGTAAAAACTTCTTTCATCGGTTAAAACCTCGGCACTGCCGGACAGTTCCCCTTGAAATTCCAATATATGGTTGTAGGAAGTTTGCAATGTATCCGGTAGTTCTACTGTCACAGTATAGCTGTCTTCATTTGATAATAATGAAATGGAAGAAACCTTTCCCGTCAGAAAACCATATTCCATATAGGGGTATCCTGTCAGTCGGATATTTACCCGTTGTCCAGACTTTACTTTGCCCGAGTTGGAAACAGGCAACTTTGCCTTGCCGATGACAGCCCCCGAATTTTCCGCCACAACAGAAAAATACTTTATCCCCTGCCGTAATATTCTGATTCTTCTGCCACACTTCATTATAAGAAAGGATTCCATCTGTAGGTGCGGTGAACAAGTATGCCAGTTTCCAATTGTTGATACTGACTTGTAACTGATCGTATGCTGTCTGCAATGCCACTTGCAGGCTGTTTGCTTTCTGATTTTGTTCCAACTGTATCTCTACAATTGTTTGATGCAATTTGGCTTCCTGTATACGTGCAGAAGAAAGTGTGGTCTGCATTTGTTCCGTACCTCGTTTACTTGCCAGATAGGCTTGTTGTTCCTTTTCATAATCGGATGCAGAAACCAATCCTTTTTTGTATAGTATTTCTTCCCTGCTGTAGGAAGACAAGGCGAGTTTAAGCTCTTCCTTGTTCAGATTCACTTCATTGTGTAAATGGGAAATATAGATTTGATATTCGTTTAATTCTCTACGAGCCGCTTCTTCTTTTTCTTTGTACAGATCCAACTTCAGGAAGTCCCGGTATTCCGTGAGGCTTTTAATAAAACCCGTGTATGCCGATTGAATTTCACCTAAGGTCAATCGCCCGGTGAAATGGTCTTGACATATCATACTGTCACTTATTTGGAAAGCTTCCAATTCCTTCTTCAGTAAGAGCACCTCCCGGGTATCTGCCGGATTGTTGACAACGCCTATCAGTTCTCCTGCCTTTACTTTTTGCTTGTCTTTCAAGAAGACTTCCTTTAATTTTCCTGTACTCCGCGCTACAATCCATGCCGGGGGATTTTCTGTAGTGATCGTTATTCCTGCTTCTACAGTGTCAGGATACGAAAAGAAACATCCGCCTATAAACAGAAAAGAAATGACCATAAAGAATACAGTAATTCCCCATCGTATCAGTGCATGAGGCGGACGCGACAGGATTTCCTGTATCTCCTCACTTTTCAGTTCTATATCTTCTATATCCATGATATGTACTTATAGTTCCAATTGGTTTTTAACCAAACGATAATAAATGCCTTTTTTCGCTATCAGCTCTTCGTGTGTGCCGGTTTCGGCTATTATTCCTTTTTCAATCACAACTATATTGTCGGCATGGCGGACTGTACTCAGGCGGTGTGCCACAATAATGGAGGTCTTCCCCTGCAAGAATTTCTCCAGTTTAGACATGATAGTACGTTCATTGTTTGCATCCAAAGCATTGGTGGCTTCATCAAAGAAAATATAATGAGGTTCCTTGTATACAGCCCTGGCTATAAGGATACGTTGCTTCTGCCCTTGACTCAACCCATGCCCTTCCTGACCTATTTTTGTGTTATACCCCATAGGAAGTGATTCTATGTATTCTTCGATATTGGCTATACGGGCGGCATACCTTAATAATTCAGTATCTATATGTTCTACTCCGGGAGCGATATTTCCGGCAATAGAGTCAGAAAAAATAAATCCGTCCTGCATTACTATGCCACATTTTTTTCTCCATTGGCGTATATTGTAATTATTCAAATTGATACCGCCCAATGTTATTTCTCCTTTAGCAGGAGGATAAAAACCCAATAACATCTTCACAAGAGTGGTTTTTCCACTTCCGCTCATTCCCACTATGGCCGTTTGTTTTCCGGCAGGAATAGTCAGGTTAATATGATTGAGCGTCGGCGTTTCATTTAGTGGGTCATAACTGAATGAAAGGTTCTTTATTTCTATATCTTTGCTAGGGGGAATATTCCTTATCCGCCCTCTGTTGTTATCTTCTTCATCTTTTTTATTCCTTATCTCGCCCAACCGGTTTACACTGAGGCGCGCATCCTGCATATCTCTGATAAATGTAATCAACTGGTCTATAGGGCTGTTCAGTTGCCCTATAATGTATTGCACGGAAAGCATCATGCCCAGTGTCATTTTCCCTTCTATCACCAATGCCGCTACCAGTGCGGTAATGATTACATTCTTCGTCTGATTTATGAATATAGCTCCCGAATCCTGATACTGGGCGAGGGCAAGACTTTTGATATTCAGACGGAAAAGTTTTGCCTGTATACGTTCCCACTCCCAGCGTTTTTGTTGCTCACAGGCACTGAGTTTTATTTCCTGCATACCGGCAACCAATTGTACCACGCTACTCTGATTGGCAGATTGCTGAGCAAAACGCTTGTGGTCCAGTTCCGCCCGTTTCTTCAGGAACAACCATACATAGATAATATAGACAAGACTGCCTATGATGAAAATAAGGAAGATAGTACCGCTATAAAGAGCCAGTATAATCCCAAATATCAATATGTTGAACATAGAGAAGAGAATGTTCAGGCTGCTACCTGTCAAAAAGCTTTGAATACGGGCATGGTCATTGATGCGCTGAAGAATATCCCCTGTCATTTTAGTATCGAAATACCCCATGGGCAGTTTCATCAGTTTGCTCAGAAAGTCGGAGATGAGGGAAATGTTGATTCGTGTTCCCAAGTGCAGCAAAATCCAGCCACGGATAAAGTTTACGGTAGAGCTGCTGAAAGTCAGCATCAGTTGTGCCAATAAAACCAGATATACGTAATTTAGGTTTTGGTTACTGATGCCAAAGTCCACTATGGATTGAGTAAGGAAAGGCAGTAATAGCTGGATAAGACTACCCAGCAACAGACCAAGTAACAATTGCCCCAATAATTGTTTGTATGGGCGCAGATAAGAGAACAGAAATCCCAATCCCTGATAATCTATCGTGTCTTCTTCTTCCACCGCATAGAAATCCGGTGTGGGTTCCAGCAATAAAGCAATACCTGTCGCCTTTCCTTCTTTTTTATTACTCTGCCAGCAATTACAAAATTCCTCTTGGGCATATTTCACCTTTCCGGCTCCCGGATCGGCCACCCACACTTGTCCTTTCGACATGCGATACACCACCACAAAATGCTGCTGATTCCAATGTACAATACAAGGCAAGGGCGCATCCTCCAGTAATTGTTGAAAGGATATTTGCACACCCATGGTACGGAAACCTATCTTTTCGGCTGCTTCACTGATACCCAGCATGGATACTCCCAGACGGGTAATGAATGACTTTTCCCTCAGCCTTTCCAAAGAATAGTGCTTACCATAGAAAGCGGCTATCATGCGGAGGCAGGTAGGGCCGCAGTCCATCTGGTCATGCTGCTGGTAATGAGGAAAACGTTTCATTATTTTGTTTCTGATATTGGGCTTTAATTTTATAGGTTCTTATATATTTAATTTCCGGATAATGACGCTTTATATCAGAAAACCGTTTATAAACCGTATGTAATACTCCTCCTCCATTCTTACTATAAAAACTATTATTGTAATAGAAAGCCATGTGTATCAAAGCCTTATTCTTATCATAACACACGATAAGACTCTTATTCTGTAAAGAATCGGGAAGTCCGATTCCTAAGGAAGTATACGGATCACAGAATTTATTTAATAATAAGTCTGCACTACTATTGTCCGTAATAAGCGTAAATTGGCAACATAATGGAGCTGATTTTATTCCGTTAGATTCAAATAGATTTTCAAAAGCGTATGAAATACAGTTTTGATTGTCCTCCTCTGTACTGCGTTCCTCATTACTGACAGAATACAGGATTGTGTCTCCTAAAATAGATACCTTTAAATCTATGGTCACCTTATCAATAGATACAGTATCTACCTTGCCTAAGAAAAAAGAGCTAATACTATCTTTCATCTTAATGCATGTATAGTCTGGTTTCCATCTTGTAGTCTTTAATTCCTAACACGTACTTAGTTTAAAAATAAAGTTGCTCTTCGGTTTATAGAAGAGGCGGAAGCACCCTGTCCAAAACAGCAGATACTTGATAATAAGAGAATTATTATGAAATTTATTTTTCTCATTCTTTTTGTTTTATATTATCAAAAGAAGCATACTCATACCGAGTTGCTTCTTTTGAATAATTAATAAAATCCGTTTGCAATAAAATTTTGTAATTGATAAACTTTGGTACTTTAGGCTTAACAGTGAGCTTGCATCATATCCAAAGCTATTTCTTGCACTTCTTTGGACCATTTAGTGTGATTGTTATTGTAGTTTGTAATTAAGTCGGTACAATAACTACCACCTCCAACTTGCTTCATCTGTTTCTTTTTCAGACTGAATGCCTTCAGATTGTCCAATGTCTTCATAATGATAAGATTTTAGATCATAAATAATTTTGTTGCGATATGTACAGCCCTTATCGCTTGGCTTTTGTTTGCAAACAATATCTTTATAGCACATAGTGCAAATCTTCTATAGTGTAGATTCCGGGCATTTTCCTTTCGTTGATAGTAATAAATGGAGTATGCTGCAAATGAATCTTGTTACAATAAGCCCGTTGTGCCTCTAATACCTGTTCTGCTTGCGGTACAAGTGGATAGTGTATTATCAGTCCGGTATCATGTTTGTCAAACCATTCTCCAAGCAAATCCATGGCTTGCCGAAATCCGTGTCTGATGTAACAGGAAATAACTGCCAACGCAACTTCTTTATCCTGTCTGTTCCGATCAGAGACAGAAAAAGCAGACTGACAGAAGTATCCAGCCGTAGCCATTCCTTGTAATGTAGGGCACAATGCTTGCAATGCGGATTTATTATAATTTGTATTTTCCTATCAGCCTGTTTCTCATTATGCAGGACAATGGAAGATTCCGCTTGGGGTATTTCAGTTTCCATAGGAAGTAACGTATCCAGTAAAACAGGATAAGATAGCAGGGCTTCTTTCTGAGTCTTCAACTGTATACTTTGATAATTGGCACTAATCAACTCTTTCAAGGAATACCAAATGCTACAGCAAAGCCCTGCAACAAGCAGCAATAAAACAACCGAGGACGGAGTCAAACCCAATGAATCTGTATGATAAAAACCATATAATATAGCAGCTTGTGCCCAAATAACCATATCCAATAAGGTGCAAAGCATACATAGTTTCTTTGCGATTATAACCTGATAAACTACAGACCATAGGGTGGTTATTAAAGCAATAGCCGTTGACAGAACCCACACCATAAGGCAATCAGCCCCATGGATTGCCGTATAAAGAAATAATGTGGAAAAATAGAGCAACGCCATTTCCCCTAAACTGACTGCTCGCCCTATATTGGCAGCCTTGGAATGTAGTATCCCATTACAGTCCACCACAGTACCTATCTTACAAAAGCGTTGCAGAAAATCCTTATCGTATGACTCTTTATAGATGATGCCGATGACCACAGTCAATCCCACCCATGTCATCAGATTAAAAAGCGTTTCTCCTATATGAGCATGATTTACAAACAAGTATATCATACCTGCCAAAGCAAGAATAATGAGATATCTATATATATAAAGGTAGCTAACAATCTGTTTTACTCTGTAATAAGGTTCTTGCTGAACTGTCTGCAACGGATCTATTATCAACACGGTACCTTTCCATATTGTAAGGAAAAACTCCAGAGAAACAATGCTTTTCTTTCCCTTGTCGGATATCAGCATCACTTCTTTTTCGTTCATATTCTTTACGATACAGAAATGTCCGTTTTGTATAACCGAAATGAAAGGGCACTCCAATTCCTTCAAGTATTCTGCCGGAAGTTGATAAACCTCGTGCACGATATGAAACTCATCTAAAGCGTCACTTATTCCCCGCAAGGTATTTCCCAGTAGGGGTATCCAGCGACTGCCTGATACTTCCATAGCTTATCTTTACCGACAGTTACTTTTAAATATCGGTAAAGTATATAGGTGGTGTGGTCAATTCCTGGCATACCAATAAAGTACTGTTACAAGGTGAAGTATCCGGTATATTCCACCCCTCTTATATTCAAATACAAAGTATAAGTTCCTTCCGGTTCATTCTCTATATTTATCTGAATTTTATTTGTTCCGGCATATATCATGGAATAGACCTGCGCACCCGTTTCTTCATTGACAATGCTGACGGTTACATAAGGAGAGGCATCCGGCAACCGGATGTTAATTACAGCATCGGTTTGGTATGCTGCTGGTTCAGACATTATTGATAATGGTCTCATTTGAGTTTCTTTTCTATTCAATTCTATCTCCTTCAAGCTATCCGCCACAGCTATACTACTGATGCAACAAAGTAATAATAATAGTACTGTTCTCATATTCATTGTGTTTTTCGTTTGTGCAAATCTAGGGAAAAAATCCATTTCCTGTAACGATAAAAACCGTTACAAAAACAAAAGGAAAGCGTTACAACATACCTATTCTGACCGTCACTATCATCCTATAACAAAAATTCTTATTTATGAAATATCATTTGAAACGTATCTTCAGCCATATTTTTCTTCAATCGGTTCTTACGGATACGAAGTGCACCGCCCGAACTGCTCATGCAGTACATGATGGTCCGGGGTTTATAATTCTGGCTAAAGAGAATGCAATAATAAATGTCCTCCCTGCTCATCTTCGGATGAATTTGAGTAATGTAGACAATAAACTCCTTGAAACAGATATCGAGTCCCTGATAGAGTAGTCTTTGTTCGTCCGGCTTTATATAATCACCGGATTTAATTTGTTTCTCTACTTCGTTTAGTTTTTCTTTCCATGGAGAAACATTAAAAGCATCTATCCCTCTTTGCAATTTTTCCCTTTTAAAGGCTGTAATTGTTTCCTGTAATAGAATCTCTTTACCCAATTTCTGTTCCAGATAATTACTGATCGTTTGGTTTTGGTCATTTAGAGTTAATATCCTTTTTCTTAAAAGGTATTCCTTGTATTTCTTCTTTAAATATAAGTAGAGACATAAACTGCCTGACAAAAGCATCATAAATATGAAACAGATTATCCAATAAATATTTTCTTCTTTCCTTTGCTCTTCTCCTTTCTGTAGTTCTATGGCATGTTTTATGTGTAGGTTCTGTATTTCTTGGTGTCGTTTTAATATTTCTATAGAATCTCGGTAAAGATTGAATGAATCATTATAGGCGTAAGCATAAAAATGGTTCTGCAATTTCTTTTCTATTTCATATAAGAGATTGTAACAACTGGCTTTGTCATATAAGTCACGAGACTGACAAGCGGCTAACAGTAATCTTTTGGCTGAATCTAGTTCATTCCTATAGTAAAGGAATTTGCTTTTAAGGTATAAACTACCGACAGACTTATTTTTTTCAATGGAAGCCACTATAAGCCGCTCTGCTTTTAGAGTGTCTTTTTTATATAAATAAGTTTGACTCATATCACTTAAAATGGCAGCCTCCCAAAAATCATCATGAATAAGTCTACTGACAACCAATGCTTTTTGATAATATATTAGAGCACTATCATTTTTATCTTCAAATAGATAAGTTCTTGCTATTTCCCGATAAGGGAAAAACAAGAGTGAAGAATCTTTCAACTCCTTAGAAGCCCCCAAACATTTCTGAAACATCTCCATACTGCCGCCATAGAGATTCTGATAACGATATCGCTCTCCCAAGTTGAAATATATCTGCATCCACAATTTATGCGGTTTTCCTTTCGGCATCTTATCCAATGCCTTCAAGTAAGCCTCTATAGCCATTGCATCCTGATTGGCATTCCGATATACGCACCCCAGATAGAAATAACTCTTAGCGGCATTGAGATCCTCATCTTTATCCTTATAGTATCTCACCGCGATCCGTATCAACGAATCATTTGTAATAGAAATCCTATTCTTATCGCAGGCCTGCGAATAAAGCAAAGCATAGTCCGCTTGCGCTTTCCCTTTCAAGTCCTCCGGATGGGAAATATGCTGCAATAATGACAGTGCACTATCCGGAAACTCTTCCATACAGTTTTCTGCCTGGTATAATGTTTCATTTACCTTTTGGGACATTTCAACATTACATCCATAAAGGCTAAAAGTAAATAGTAGCATATAAAATGCCCTGTTCATTTTTCTGTTCATCTTATTCTTTCTGCTTGTGTAGCAACAAAGATAGCATTTAATTTTATTGTCTGATATTTTCCTTGGCTTTATTTCTTATATATAGATAATGCTATAGGAAATAATACAAAATGTCTTTGCGTTCACAAAAAGCAACCTTAACAATAATAAATTGTATACCATTATGCTCTCATGCCCTCATTGGTATAGTAGCATACTGATTATGAGACACAAACATATAATGATATCATTTTATACAATCAGGCGTTGACCCTCATGCTCTCATTGGTTATGAAAGATCAACTCAAAATAATCGAACTTTATTATAACTGAAGAATCTATTAAAAGTATCATAACTGGGAATAAACCCAAGGTCAGGTACGACAAAAGATACAATACGTATGCCCTCAAACTTCCGATATGCATTGTTGCTTCACCAGTGTGAAACGGTGGTTTCACACTGGTGACAACAGCTCTTCACACAGGTGAAAACCCATCTTCACCTAAGTGAAAAATCATATCCTACCGTTCTCCTTACAAGAATTCCAACAGACCTTCATCCTGCATAATGACGCTTTCTGCCAAACTGACTCCGACAGGGAAAACGGATAAACCGTTTCGAGGGGATACAGGAGGATTCTTCACTATAAATTATTGATTAACAATAATATGCGGTGATGAACAAAAAAGTATTGCAACGCAGAAATATAACTTTTTTATTCATTATAATTGCCCATGTGAACGATTGTAGAAACAGGTAAAAATCGTAAATAAGCGATAAAGGTATGAATGGTTTCCCAAAATATACTATCTTTGCTTCCCATTACAAACGGATAAACCTCTATAAAGTATGACCTACATGAAAATACTTTTGCTCTTGATGTTCTGTACAGTCCTGCCGATGCAAGCCCAACAGATGAAGAAACTTACTGATTTGAAAGATTTTGAAGCCCGTCTGCTGCAAGAGGCTAAAAATATAGAGTCCATCGAAAGTAATTTCACTCAGATAAAATATCTGGATGTATTCGATGAGAAAATAACCTCAAAAGGAAAGTTCTATTATAAAAAGAGCAATAAGATATGCATGGACTACGCACAGCCCATGAACTACCTTATCGTGATCAACAACAACCAACTGAAAATAGTATCGGACGGAAAGAAAAGCATCATGGACCTTCACTCCAACAAGATGATGAACCAGATGCAGGATATGCTTACCGCCTGCATGGTGGGCGACCTGTTCAACATGTCGCCCGGCTATGTTTTAGAATATTTTGAAGACGCCCATTACTATCTCATTCAAATCAAGCCCGTCAGCAAAGCGGTACAGGCATATATCAACCAGATTCAAATTTATTTAGACAAAAAAGACATGTCTGTCCACAAACTACGTTTATCGGAAACCGCAACCAACTATACCGAATACGAATTCTCCAACAAGAAATTCAATTCTTTGAAAGATGAGACAAAGTTTACGATACGCTAGCTGGCTGCTGTTGCTGTTTATTCTGCTCTCTTGCTCACACCGGGTGACGGGGGAAGCTACGGCACTTCCTCCCATCCTGCAGGCAGAAGCACAGTCGCAAAAGTACAACCTGCAACTGGATTTCATGAAACATCATTTCAGCGGAATGCTCATTGTCCGCCAAATGCCTGATAACGAAATCCGTATCCTGGGATCCACTTACTTTGGCCTCAGCCTTTTTGACTTCTCCCTGCACTGCGACACTTTCATAGTAAACAGTTGCATGGAACCGATGAGGAAGAAAAAGATGCTGAAAATACTGGAAACTGATTTCAAAAATCTATTTCTAAAGAGTGAAAAAGCACATATTAAAAAGAAAAGTAGTACTTTTGAACAAAGAATCAGTGGCAAAGGATTTGGAAAGACGATATTCACCTTGTCCGGCTTCGTAAACGGACAGGCAGGGAAAATACAAATCAAGCATCCACTGATACGGTTAAGAATTCAATTGGACAAACTGAACATAAACAACCCTTGAGATGCTGCTGGAGAACTTTTATAAAATCATTCATAGAAAGGAAAGAGAAGATGGGAAACGGGAAATAGAGATAGAGCTGAATCCCGGTCATGCTCTCTATCAGGGACATTTTCCCGGACAGCCGGTGGTTCCGGGCGTCTGTACCTTACAGATGATAAAAGAAAGTGCCGAACAGATCGTCAGCCGGCCTTTGCAATATGTACAGATTGCTTCTTCCAAATTCCTATCTGCCATTCAATCCGCTTGAAACTCCGCTACTGCAACTATTTATCCGACTAGAAGAAACGGAAGAGCATCTTTTCAAGTTGCAGGCAGAAGGCATTTGCAATGGAAAAGAATTTATCAAGTTGAAAGCGACACTGATGACAAATAGTAAAAAGACTCATTCTTTGTGATAAATATCGGATACATTTATCTCCGACATACTTCGTCAAAATACTTGTAAGTATCAGAAAAGCAGATTCTTCTGTTAAACATTCATAATAGCAAGAACAATAAGTCCATTTATAGTTGTCAACATCTATTAAATATCTTATATTTAGACAATTATAAATCTGACACCTATGAAGACAGGCTGGCAACAGATCGTGCTATACCTTATAGTTCTCACAAGCTATGGATGTCTTTCCGATGAAGACAAATGTATCCGTCAGCTGGTACAGGAGACAGGTATCTGCCTTCCAAACGCTTCAGACTCATGTTTTCTAATTATTATTCCCGGCAACGGTTGTGGCAGTTGCATTCAGGAGGCAATGGACAATATCAGGGAAGCAACAGACACGATATATGTCTTTATGTGTGATACGGAAAAAGATTTCTTCTTGCTGAGCGGTGGCAAAAATACAACGGATTTCAACAATCTTTACCTAGAT
>ENA-OQHK01000203-OQHK01000203.1-human-gut-metagenome-genome-assembly--contig:-NODE-203-length-11584-cov-3.136598_pt1 | contig 11584 bp, 10 predicted proteins | sample MGYA00242562_ERZ504715 | MGnify/ENA primary metagenome ERZ504715 (study PRJEB26092, sample SAMD00036445) | human gut metagenome | host: Homo sapiens | study: EMG produced TPA metagenomics assembly of...
TTCGGAAGTATCAGTCTTTTTGTAGTTGATCTGCTTCATATCTCGCCGCCCCCTGTCCTATTTTCTTTACCTTGTCGCGGGCGGCGTTAAGCTGCTTCGCCTTGTCCTTTGCAGCGGCAAGGGCTTTGCGGATAGAGGGCTTTTTCTCCCGGTTCAGCTTCTTTGACGGAAAACTCTTGAAACGCTGCGGTCATAACGTCCGCGTCCCGGCCTTTGAAAAACACAAGGTAACGGGTCTGCTCGCCCTTTAACCTTTTTTAGCGAAAAATCTATGTTGTATTTCTTCGCCGTACTCTCAAAGGCTTTAATATTGCTGTCGGTGATCTCGATGTTGGAAACACCCGCGTTCTGCTTCATAAGCTGCCGCATGGTCTGTTTCCCATGCGCGGGTTTGCTTTTCTGCTCCAAAAACTTTTGGATTGCTTTCTGTAACGCCTGTTCGGTAAGCCGCGCCGCGCCTTTTCCCACTTTGACGTATAGGGCAATCGTTTTTTGGGTTACTTCCTCCTGCAAGGTATCAACTCCTTTCCCGGTAAAGTGCGGCTATGCTCATTCGCCGCCGTATAAGTCGTGATTGACAAGGGCGGTATAGTAGCTGTCAATGGTACTCGGCGCGTTGAACAGCACCGCTTTTAGATACTGCTTGATGTTGCGCACTTTGGTTGTGTTCTCCCTCATGCAATCCAAAACAAACTCAATATGGCTGCTGTTCAGCTTCAAAAACTTGGATTTCACCAATTCGGCGGGGTAGTCGTCCCCGGCAATACGGATTGTCTTTCGGGCTGTGCAGACGGTTTCCAGCATAAGGTCAACAATCTCGTCCAAACGGTCTTTGTCAATTTTGCAGTTTTGAATGAGATGGTCGTATTCGATATTGTCCTTGATAATCTCCCTGTAAATCTCTACTGCGCTATTGCTTTTCGCTTCCGTTCTTTTCCTTTCCGGCGGCGTAGCCGCTTCGCCATGCGCAAAGGGCAAGGGGTTTAGGGAATGGAAAGGAATGGAATCGGTACTTGATAAATCAGTAATTGATTGTTCTTTACTTAATATATCTTTATTTAATTGCGTTGGATTTTCCAACGTAGGTTTTTCCTGCGTAGGTTTTTCCAACGTTGGATTATCCAATGTTGGATTTTCCAATGTAGGTAAATCCAATATAGGCGGCTGTCCGCCGCTGGTAGCTGCTTCCGGCTCTCGCGGCTGCGGCTGCTCGTATATGACGTAATCTGCGCCCCGCAAGCGTCCCTTTTCGTCGCGCTCCCGGCTGCGCACGATATATCCGGCTTTTTCGAGTTCCTTTACCGCTTCGCGGATTGCGTCGATCTTCTCCCGGTTGATATGGGATAAGCCCGCAAGGGTATAATCCCAATCTTCGGGCAGCGAAAGCATTTGCGACAACAAGCCCTTTGCCTTTAAGGACAATTCCTTGTTTCGCAAGTGGTGGTTGCTCATAACGGTATATCCCGTATTTCGCTCCACTCTGAAAACTGCCATATTTCCTCACTTCCTCTCTTGGTATGCGTGGACAATTAGAAAGCCGTTTTCGGCTGTTTTGGTATTGCAATATGCCCTTTGCCGTTTTCGCGTCTGCAAAGCCGCATGGCACAAGGGCTTTTGCCCGTCTATTTGTCCATGCTGGCGTGCGTTTTCCGCGTCCTTTTGCCGGGGCAATAGGGACACTCTTTGAAAACGCAAAACTCATATTTCCACCCGGGGCGGTAGAAACGGCAAGTGCCGCAATCTTCATCATCTCCGGCACAACCGGATTGATAGCGGTCAAATCCCGGCTTCTGCTGCATGAGCAATTCAAACGCCCGCTGCTTGCCCTTTGTGAAATACATTCCGGCTGCACCTCCTTTCCTGCGGGCATAAAAAAACGGCGTTACTTTCTCCCCCAAAGGGGTTAAGGTAACGCCGTTTGTGTGCGTATTCAGTTTTTAACACATTCCCTGTCTATCCGCTGTCCGCAAAACCATTGATTTTATTAGCTTTTTGCCGCTATCGCTATCACACCTCATTATTGAACCGCCCGGGGTTTTGATATAACGAGCAACAAGCGTTACATCTGAATTTTGTGTAACTGCACCTGTCAAACTGCTCATATTTGAAGGATTGATTGCCTTGTAATCACCATCAATAAGACGATACCAACCAACAAATGTGTATGCTGCAGTTGAAGTTGCATTAACTTCAAACTTATAATCCTGAGTATTATCAACAGTAGTAGTAAGTTTTCTTACGCTATCCACTGGATCGGTAAAGTATGCACTTGCTCCTGTTGTCGTACCGAGAATTGATGAAGGTTCATCATTAGCAAATGTATCTTCATGGAAATCGCCTACTTTGTAGTCATCAAGTGTATTTGCATACTGAATCTTGATTTCACCGGTGATTTCCTGTTGATTCTGAGAATAGTACCAACGACCGTCAAGACGGTTACCCTTCTCACCACCGCCTGTGATAGCTGCCTCAAAGTTAATCCGAGCATAAACATCTTTATAATTTTGATATAAAGTTTTAAATGTTTTCCAATAAGTATCTCTATCTGTCTTACCGGGGAGGAAGTCAGCAGGAGTTGATGCAGAATCAATGGATTTTTTTATTTGCTCATCGGACTTGCCAAGGGCATACAAGAGAGCTGATGACGGAATAGTAGCCACTCTATCGCCATGCTTGTTATAAATGCTCCAAGCAGTTGCATATTTACCGATGTAGTTATTCTGGTAACCGTCCGAAATAATTGAAAGATAATTACCCTGACTGGTTACACTCTGAGTGTCCTTATAGTCAAGCTTCTTATTATCAATTATATTACCAAAAATATCTGTCGGATAATTCTGGTAGTCGAGGAATACTTCCCAACCGGCATCATCAGCTTTAGAATCAGCAAATTTATCAGCCGGTTCATTATTAAATTCATTTATACTTAAAACGATAAATAATGTTCTCAGCATTAACACCGCTATCAGCTATCTTAACAAAATCATAGTAATCGTATGTCTGTGCATTATCTTCTTTCTGATTTTTACCGTTATATTCACTATGAACATCGTCCCAAACATAGTTATTAAGCGTCATACCTGTAATTTTTTCTGTGGTACCACCATTGACTATAGATTTAGGAATCTGAGTAAAGATAGAACCGTTGTAGTCAACCATTGGTTGTCCGGGGTAATAGCCTAATGCTTCTAATGTTGTCTTACCACTACCATAATATACATAACATGAGGAGTATTGCCCCATATTTGTTTTGCAGAATCGTAGTTCTCAATGTAGAAATACACGCAGTTCTCATCATTTTTGAGGAAATACACAGGAGTGATTTCAAGCTTTGAACCATAAATCTCTTGATTTCTTTAAAAGTATAAGTATATTCATAACTACTATGATTTTCACCTTCAGTCTGTGAAAGGACTCCGCCAAAGATACCGTTTACGCTGAATCCCTTTACATAGTAATCACTGCCATTGTGACCTGCAAAGGTTGCGTCAGGGTTAATTGTGGTTTTAACGGTTACTGTTGAGCCATAAGGAACTCTTTTAGCAGTAACAGCACGATTTTCACCATCAGTCTTGCGTGAATCAGATGCAGTAATTATTTTATCATCAGGAGTTGTTATTGAAAGAGTTGTATCACCTAAAACAACGGTAGTTTTTTTATCACCAGTATTAGTAAAGCCAGCACGAATTGTACCGTCTTTTGCCGTGATTTCAACAGTATTAGCAGGTGCTACATCAAAAGTAGGCTCACAAGAATAAGTTACTTTCCCATTAGAAGGATCAATATCTGAAACAATAATTTTGAATCCAAGCAAATCATCATTTCCGTTCCAAATTTTTGGAACCTTTGTATTATTATTGCTACCACTAATAACACTATTGTTGCTTTGGAAATAAAAATTGTTTTTAGTCGACTTCATTAATTGTTACATTGGTATCTCCAGGTGTAACGCCACTTGTTGTATTACTTGTAGAGAATACAAAGAAACAATCTTTCTCCTTAACTATATTGTCAGTTGCAACATCAAACTTTGCGTAATACTTACCATCATCCGTTAAATAAAGCTTTTTAGCTTGGTACTCGGAAAATTTAGCATCATTTCCCCAAAGGATATAGTAGTCGGGTTGTGTACCTGAATCTTCTGCTTTAAAGTTAGCGGTTACGGTTGTATCAGCTGTAATCTTAAGAGAAAGTGAAGAACCGGTACGAGTTTCTGATTTATCATTAACCGTTACAGTCCAGTCGGAAAGAGCGTAGCCATTGTTTGGTTTTGCAGTGAATGTTACTTCATCGCCCACGTTTACTGTTTCACCGGAAGTGAAAGCAGCTTCGTTGTGTTTAGCAGAAACAGTACCGTAATCACTGTTATTTGAATTGAATGTTACTTTAACCGGATTGGAAACAGGTTGATTCATAGCTACAATAAATGTTGTTGCATCGGACACAGCCGTAAATTCTGCACCGGTTTCAGTTCCACTTTGCGTTCCGTATGTAATTTTATTGAGAGTATAACCGTTTTCGCCCGTAACTTTAACCGTGAATGAAGATCCTACTTTGATATCAAATGACTGACCCTCGTTGTAGGTCGTAGAATTTGCAGTAGCTGTTACAATTGCGTTTTCAACTGTAGGAACATTGATCTTTGCATTTCCAACAGGGGTTGATGTATTTCTGCTGATAACAACAGTCTTTTCAGGGGTAAATGTAAACTTAACATCTGTATTTTCCTTTTGGAAAGAAACTCGAGCCAAGTAACAACCATTGTTTTCCTGTACGTCAATATCACTTGTAAAGTCTGAAGTTTCAGATCTTAAATTTTCTCTAACTTCATTTTCCGATGACCAAATTGTCGATTCTTTTACTGAATTAGGACTTTTATTGATTGTAAAGTAGTAGTTCCAACCGTATTTTGGAAAACTCACATTACCAACATAAGAACCATTTGAATAAGTCAATTCGGTGGAAGTCCATGCATTTGCATCGGTTACATTATCAGATTCTGATGTCCAAAGATAATATGTAGCTTCTGTCGAACCACCGCCTGAACCACCTGAACCGCCTGAACCGCCTGAATAGGTTGACCATGCATTTGTATAATTATTGTACATCTGATTATCAGTAATTGGATAATCAAATTTAGCGGACTGTGTAGAACCATTTCCATTGTCATTAAAAATAATATTAGAATAACCAGTTGAAGGTGTAAAAGAATATACATCAAAACCATCCTTAGTACCTTCCTTAGTCATAGCTATTCCAGGCCATTTTCCATTCTCGTTACTACCATCCCAACAGTAAGCACATGGTGTTTCCCAATTAGCTGCATTTAACAAAAATACCTTCTTTGTACTTGTAGCCGCATTAACTGTTGAAACAGTGCCGATAAGCATTGTTGACAGAAGCATCATTACCGCAAGGATGACGGGAACAGTGCTTCTGCCAAATGAGAAATTTTCGTTTTCATAATTATTACCTCCATAACCGAATATTTTGGTTTTGGTTAGGTTCGGGTTCGACCTTTACCGCCTGACCAACGGTGAAACATAATCGGTAAAGCCACGGGATTTTGCAGTTAATTTACAAAAAAACAACGAGAATTCAGCCGAAAATTGTATCCTTAACCTGTTTCAGTCAAAATGTGGACACTAACCCATATTCTTTATAGTAGGTTATACCATTTTAGATTGATTTTTTCAATTAGGTTGCAATAATTTTATTGTGTTTGTTTAATGTGATAGTTTTGTGTTTGTTTTTACATTCAGTTTTGCCGTTTTGACAAGATAAATTTATGTTATGCACAAGTTATGGTGCATTTTTTGTAGAATTCGTCTATATATCGGTGTTTTTAATTATTCCGATTAAGAAATTGTTATGCCGTGTGTTACAAATTTGATAATGTTATTTTGCTGATAGTTCAATATTTGAATGTTGTACAGTAACATTATAAAATCAGTTTGACGGAAAATTTTCTGCCTTTGCTTGACGGCAGTCCAACGGACACAGCTACTGGTAACCGTGCATAGTTTAATATACAAATAAAAATGCCCGACTGCTGTGTCGGGCATTTTGTTTGAGATTATATATTTTTGATTATTTATCCTTACTTAAAAGCATACGGTCATTTTCAAGCTTTGAACCGCTTGCTTTTTCAAACATCTCGAGGAGGTGTTCAACCGTAAGATTTTTCTTTTCTTCACCTGAGATATCGAGGATAATTTTGCCGTCACTCATCATAATAAGACGGTTGCCGTGAGTAATTGCGTCATGCATATTATGAGTTACCATAAGCGCCGTAAGGTTGTTTTCGGCAATGATTTTGTCGGAAAGCTCAAGCACCTTTGCGGCTGTTTTCGGGTCAAGGGCGGCTGTATGCTCGTCAAGCAGGAGAAGCTTGGGCTTTTTGATTGTTGCCATAAGGAGTGTTATTGCCTGACGCTGACCGCCTGAGAGAAGTCCTACTTTTGATGACATTCTGTCCTCAAGTCCGAGGTCGAACTCTGCAAGCATCTGACGGTAACGGATTCTTTCGTCAGCCTTTACACCCCACTGAAAGTCCTCTTTTTTTGCCTTGTCTTGCGGCAATTGCGAGGTTTTCTATAATTTCCATATCGGCTACCGTACCTGTCATCGGGTCCTGAAATACTCTGCCGAGGTACGGCGCTCTTTTATGCTCGGGCAATGCGGAAATATCCTTGCCGTCAATAAGAATCTGACCGCAGTCAACAGGCCACACGCCTGCAATTGCGTTGAGTGTTGTTGACTTGCCTGCACCGTTACCGCCGATTACCGTACAAAAATCGCCGTCATTGAGGGTGAGATTAACTCCGCAGAGTGCCTGCTTTTCGTTTACTGTGCCTTTATTAAAGGTTTTCCATACATTCTTGATTTCAAGCATTCTTAACCCTCCTTCTGTGCGTTTTTAGCATTCATTTTTGCAACTTTCTTGAATGAAGTCTTTCTCTTTTTCTTGGAGATACGGAACTGCAAGGAAGATTGCAACGATAATTGCCGTGAAGAGCTTTGTATCGTCTGTCGGCATCTTGAGCCAGAGTACGATGCCCATTGCGATATAATAAAGAATACCGCCGACAATTACAAAGAGCATTCTTATGATGAAATTCATGTGCTTGCGGAAAATTGCCTCACCGAGAACTTCACCGATGATTACAGCGGCAAGACCGATTACGATTGCGCCTCTGCCCATGTTGATATCCGCAAAGCCCTGATACTGAGACAAAAAGTGAACCCGAAAGTGCAACGAGTCCGTTTGAAAGTGCAAGAGCAATTACCTTTGTAAAATTGATCGTTAATCGCCCTGTGCCTTGCTCATTGCAGGGTTTGAACCTGTTGAACGGATTGTTGAACCCTGTTCCGTGCCGAAATACCAATACATTGCTGCAATTACAACGGCACAAATTCCAAGACCTACGAGAATTGCCATATTTATATTGCTTGCAGAAACAACAAGCGTATAGTTTCTGTAGCTGATTGGGAGGTTTGATTTTCCCATAATATTCAGGTTAATTGAATAAAGAGCAATCTGTGTGAGGATACCTGCGAGAATGTCGGGGATTCCGAGAAGCGTGTGAAGAAGTCCCGTTACAAGACCTGCCGCAAGACCTGCAAGGATTGCTACGATGATTGTTGCCCAAACGGGACAGCCGTTGATGAGCATAACTGCGGTTACTGCACCGCCTGTTGCAAATGAACCGTCAACGCTGAGGTCGGCAAAGTTCAAAAGCTTAAAGGTGAGAAATACACCGAGTCCCATAAGTCCCCAGATTATACCCTGAGCAATATTACCCGGAAGTGCAGATAAAAAGCTCATTGGATTAAGAGAACCGAAGTAGTTTGCTAAAAAATTCATAAAAACCACCTATACATAAAATATCGGGGTGTCGCTTGCACGGCACCCCTGCCAATATTATTTTTCCGAATATGAATTATTCTGCTTTGATTTCTGTGTAACCGTCGGGAACTTTGATTCCGTATGTGTCACAACGATCTTTGATATATTCTTTTGTTACATTCGGAGCAGCCTCAACCTTCATCTTTGTGATGTCCTCGCCATTTACAAGAATGTTGTAAGCCATTTCGCCTGTTTTTCTGCCGAGTTCGTCATAGCTGATTGAAAGTGTTGCAACACCGCAGCCCTTGCAGATGCCTTCTTCGCCGGCAACAATAGGAGTTTTTGCGGCTGTGGCAACATTGTCGATGATACCTGTGTTAGATGCCGCTGTGTTATCTGTCGGGATGTAAAGAACATCGCTCTCGTCACAGGCAGTCTTTGCAACTGCGGCAACATCGTTTGAATCTGCAAATGAATATGATTTTACAGTATAGCCTGCATCCTTGAAATAAGGAGTGATTGTATCGCACTGATACTTTGAGTTAGCCTCAGCCGAGCAGTAGAGAATTCCGACATTCTTTGCATCGGGGAAAAGCTCCTTGAGCATTGCCGCCTGCTGATCAAGCGGAGCAAGGTCTGTTGTACCCGAAACATTCATACCCGAAATGCCGTTCCAATCAGACTTGTCGAGCGCTGTGCCGTAGTCTGTGATTGAAGTACCGAGAATCGGAATATTCGGTGTTGCTGTGTATGCTGCCTGAAGTGCGGCAGTACCGTTGCCGAGAATAAGGTCATAGTTTGAAGAAACAAACTGGTTACAGATTGTAGCGCAGGTTGCGGAATCGCCCTGAGCGTTCTGCTCGTCAAACTTTACATTGTCTGCACCGAGTTTCTCAGTAAGATAATCTTTAAAGCCTTTTGTTGCGGCGTCAAGAGCCTCGTGCTGAACAAGCTGACAGATACCGATATTGTAAACCTTACCGTCCGTGCCTGAATTATCTGCCTTTGAGCTTTCTGCAGAACCGCCGCATCCTGCAAATGCGAGTGACATAGAAGCCGCCGCAAGAGCAACTGCGACAACTTTTTTAGCTTTTTTCATTTTAATTTCCTCCTAAGCTTTCAGCACTTTCACGCTGTAAAGCATCATATACTTCTGCACTTTTATGCAATAAAGTGTTTTAACAACATAAATTATAATACAAAAAAACGAATTTTCAATAGCTTTCACCAATTTTTATTTGCAAATAACTGAAATAAAAGTTTGTTTTTGGTTATTTTGCCACCACATTTTCGTCACCAAGCTGATATTTGAGTTCTTTTATCATTACAGGATTGATATCAACCCACATTGACGAGGGGGCTTTGACCTTTCTTTTAGTGTCGGTAAGATAGAAAATAACAGGCGTTCTGCCGTCAAAAATGTCAAGAACACGCTTTGCACGGTTGTATTTGTCGGTATTGAGGTCATCAATACGCAAATACAGTGCAGAAGGCTTTTGTGTATCATTTTTCACGGCTTGCATCTGATAATTTTGCGAAAAATGTTCTGTGTTTTTTATTACAACAGGGTTATTTTTGCAATCCCCGTTTGTACGGGCAGACGCTATGGAATCGCAGATGATTTTCGGCTCTTCGTTTTCTTTTAAATTGACAGTTCCACGGAACAGCAACGCACCGCCTCCACCGAGAAGTGCGGAATATTTTTCATATACATTCGGGAAAATCACGATTTCAAGCATTCCGTATCTGTCCTCGGCATTGACAAAAGCCATAATCCTGTTATTTTTTGTAAGCTGAGTTTTCAGCTTTGCAACTATGCAGACAAGGCTGACTTTTTTTTCCGTCAAAATACATACCGCTGTCATTATTGATTATATCGCCCGTTTTGTCGGCATGGATTGCTTTTTGAAAAAGTTGTGTATTCATCGAGCGGATGACCGCTGAGATACATTCCCGCAATTTCGTTTTCCATATGCAAAAGTTCAGAAACGGGAAATTCGGGCAAATCGGGAATTTTTGGCTTTGATGATTGAGCATCAACCTCTGCGTCATCAAAAAACGACATCTGACCGCCCGCATTTCTTCTGCTTTCATACTCAACATCATCAAGAACGGTTTTACTGATTGCGAGCAATTGTCTGCGATTTGCTCCGAGTCCGTCAAATGCACCGCATTTTATCAGACTTTCAATTGCTCTGCTGTTCATATTTCTGCCGTAGAGCCTTTTGCAAAAATCGAAGAAATCTTCATAAGGATTGTTTATGCGCTCCGAGATGATTTCATCTATGAAATTTCTGCCGAGATTTTTAACGGCAAGAAGTCCGTAACGGATATCGTTTCCGCTGACCGTAAAATGAAGATTGCTTTCGTTGACATTAGGCGGTAATACACGGATTCCGAGCCGTTTGCACTCAGTGATATATGACGCAAGTTTATTTTGATTGTCAAGAACACTTGAAAGCAGAGCCGCCATATATTCACGGGGATAGTGGCATTTGAGCCATGCAGTTTTGTAGGAAATGTTGGCATATGCCGCCGCATGGGATTTGTTGAATGCGTAGTGTGCAAAGCTTTCCATTTCATCGTAAACGGAAATTGCCGTTTTTTCATCAACCCCACGGCGAATGCATCCTTCAACTATAATATTTCCGTCATCATCAGTAAGACCGTGAATGAATATTTCACGCTCCGACTCCATTACGGCAAGTTTTTTCTTGCTCATTGCACGGCGCACTATGTCTGCTCTGCCGAGACTGTAGCCTGCAAGCGTTCTGAAAATCTGCATAACCTGTTCCTGATAAATTATGCAACCGCTTGTAACTCCGAGAATTTCCTTTAAAAGCGGATGTTTGTAACGAATATGTGACGGATTGTGACGACAGTCAATATAAACGGGAATGCTGTCCATAGGTCCGGGACGATAGAGTGCTGTAACGGCTATAAGATCCTCAATTCGCTCCGGTTTTAGCTGAGTGAGAACATTTTTCATTCCTTGGCTTTCAAACTGAAACACACCCTCCGTGTATCCTTTTGAAAACATTTCAAAAACTTTTTTATCGTTTTCATCAACCATATCGGGAGTGTAGTCGGGATTTTTATGTTTTATCTGCTTTTCTGCGTCATTGATTACAGTTAAGTTTCTGAGCCCGAGGAAGTCCATTTTTAAAAGACCGAGTTCTTCAAGCGCCGTCATGGTGAACTGTGTTACAACATTATCGTCATTTTTTGACAGCGGAACATAGTCGCTGACGGGCTTATCGGTGATTACAACACCTGCGGCGTGCATTGTTGCGTGACGGGGCATTCCCTCAATGCTCATTGCAACATCAAGCAGTTTTTTTATCTGCGGATCGTTATTGCAGCGACTTCTCAGATCGGGACTCAGTTTCAGCGCTTCCTCGATTGTCATATCATGTTCCATAGGAACAAGCTTTGCAACAGAATCTACTGTCGCATACGGAATTTCAAGTACCCTTCCGACATCTCGGATTGCACCTCTTGCCGCCATTGTACCGACGAAATTATCTGTGCAACATGATCTTCGCCGTATTTACGCACAACATAGTCGATAACCTCTCCCCTGCGTTCCTTACAAAAATCGACATCAAAATCGGGCATACTGACTCTTTCGGGATTGAGAAATCTTTCAAAAAGAAGATTGTACTTTATCGGATCGATTGCGGTTATGCCTATGCAGTAGGCACAAAGTGAGCCTGCACCCGAGCCTCTTCCGGG
>ENA-OQHK01000204-OQHK01000204.1-human-gut-metagenome-genome-assembly--contig:-NODE-204-length-11573-cov-2.687839_pt1 | contig 11573 bp, 6 predicted proteins | sample MGYA00242562_ERZ504715 | MGnify/ENA primary metagenome ERZ504715 (study PRJEB26092, sample SAMD00036445) | human gut metagenome | host: Homo sapiens | study: EMG produced TPA metagenomics assembly of...
CTGATAGAAGGTAAGTGAAGAGAGACCGCTGCACCCGACCGTGCAGCGGCTCTTTTGCGTCACAGGGAAAAGAAAATGGTACGGTAAAAAGTATTACTTTTTATCAAAAATCAGATAAACTTTGCGAAACGGTAAAGATTTGGTCGCGTTTTTGTAAGAAACTCACATTCTCTTGAAGGAAAAAGAAAAACAGCTGTGCAAGGCGCAGAAAAATCGATACATGAAACAAATTGATATGGAACAATCGACAAAAATGTGATAAAAATAAAACTAGATATGCGCACTTGTGTGCATGGTACGGATGGTAAACAGCAATAAGGAGTTATGTGACTATGTCTATTGAAATTTCCCCTAAGTCCTTCTTTGAGCAGCCCAGTGTGGCGGATATGCGGCTGATCGCCTGCCCCGGTGCCGAGGAGCTGACCGGCCTGATCGACAAGCACCTTGTCCGTTGGGCAAAGGCTGCCGGAATTGAAAAAGACACCTTCATTATTTCCTGCGACTGCCCCGCTTCCAGAGCGGCGACGCCAAGGGTCTGGTCAAGGAGTCTGTCCGCGGCGATGATATCTTTATCGTGGTGGACCCGGGCAATTACAGCGTCACCTACAAGCTGTTCAACTACGAGAACCACGATGTCCCCGGACGACCACTTTGCAAACCTGAAGCGTCTGATCCAGGCCGTGGCCGGTAAGGCACACCGCGTTTCCGTCATCATGCCCAGCCTGTACGGCGGCCGTCAGCACCGCCGCGTGGTGCGCGAGAGTTTGGACTGCGCTGTGGCCCTGCAGGAGCTGCAGACCATGGGCGTGCGCAACATCATCACCTTTGACGCACACGACCCCCGCGTGCAGAACGCAGTGCCCCTGATGAGCTTTGATAACGCCATGCCCACCTATCAGGTGCTCAAGAGCCTGCTGAAGAAGGACCCCACCCTGTCCTTCGATAAGGAAAAGTTCACCGTGGTCAGCCCGGACGAGGGCGCGATGAACCGCAACATGTACTTCTCCAGCGTGCTGGGCTGCAACCTGGGTATGTTCTACAAGCGCCGCGATTACACCCGCGTGGTGAACGGCCGCAACCCCATCGTTGCCCATGAGTATCTGGGCGAGAGCGTGGAGGGCAAGACCGTCTTTATCGCAGACGATATCATTGCTTCCGGCGAGAGCATGCTGGAGGTTGCCAGCAACCTGAAGGAGCGCGGCGCTGCCAACATCATTGCCAACGCCACCTTCCCCCTGTTCACCAGCGGTCTGGAGAAGTTCGACAAGGCTGTGGCAAACGGCACCCTGACCTACGTTGTGGGCACCAACCTGACCTACCGTATGCCCGAGCTGCTGACCCGCGACTGGTATGTGGACGTGGATGTTTCCAAGTACGCTGCCTACTTTGTGGTGGCGCTGAACCACGATATGTCCGTTTCCAGCATCATCGACCCCCTGAAGAAAATCGAGAGCCTGCTGGCAAACCGCAAGTAAGAAGCTGTTCCAAAGCCCCTGCACCCTGTGTGCGGGGGCTTTTTGAATTTTCATAGAGAAAAGGAAGTGTATCATTAGAAACAGCAGTGGTATAGGGGACTTTCGCTGATCAGCACTTTTTACAAAAAATGATATACTAATATATTAATTGAAACAAAAAACACTAAATACTATTTACAAATTGTGATATAAATGGTATTCTTTGTACAATGTTGAAGCAGGAAGGCACCTGCCGTGAGAAAAAATCGGAGAAAAAGCAAGAGAGTCCGGCCTTCAAAGCCGGGCATAACAAAGTGCGCAGGCACTTACAAAAAGGAGAAAACACTATGAAACGCCGCGATTTTATGAAGCTTTCCGCCGCTACCGCGCTGGGTGCTACCGTAGCCGCTATGGCACCCTCGGCTCTGGCTGCGACAGAGCTGGACCAGACCAACGGAGATCTGCACACTACCGTAGATCGCAAGACCGCAGCTATGGGTCTGGGCGATGGCAAGACCTTTGCTTATGACCCGGAAAACCCGTACCTGAACGTGAATGTGGGTCTGTTTCATGATGCGCAGGTAATGGTGGGCGGTCAGAATGTTGGTGCTGCTACCTATTACCTGCCCGACGGCATGGATCCCTGGGCGCCGGCAGTTATCGTGCTGACCCCGGACAACACCACCGCAAGGGCGTTCTCCGGCTCGGTCACAGGTCGTATGTGGCGCACGGTGGCGTGCAAAAATAAGATCGCCGTTGTATTTTTCGGTCCTGAAAACGGCGGCAGCTGGAACCTTTCCCTGAGCTCTGCCGGTCGTGATGACGCAGCAGCGCTGGATGCATTGTATCAGCTCATGCGCAAAAAGGGCGTTAAGCTGTCCGGCGCATTCTCCATGGACAAGTCCCACACTGCACTGGTGGGCTACAAGGAGGGCGGCGCAGCCGCTCTGCTGTTCGGCGCTCGCTGGGCAAGCGATTTCAGCTCCATCTGCGCCGTGGATGCCGTTGAGGTCCCGGCAGCTTCTCTGGAGGCAGTGGGCGGCGAGTATGTGCTGCCCTTCCCCGGCGACTCCACCCGTGGCGTGCAGGAGGAAGCCATTGCGGCAAAGACAGTGGATACTCCCGTTTGGTTCGTCCGCTCCAAGGCGGATACTGCCAATAAGGCAGCGCTGGATTTCTACCTGAACGCCAATCAGGCCGTGTCAAAGGGGAACGGCGTGTATGTCAGCAGCCGTACAGGCTCTGCCGCCGAGGTGTGGGTCACCGAAAAAGCACAGTGTCCGGCAGCCATCTGGGAAAAGTTCTCCGGTCAGTTCAAGCGCTTTATGGCACTGCAGCTGCCGGGTCGCGTAGCAAAGGCAGAGGACTTTACCCGTCGGGGCTTTGATATCCATGAGGAGTGGGTCAACGGCGAGCTGCGCCGCTGGATGGTCTATGTGCCGTCCACCTATACCGGCAGCAAAAAGGTGCCGCTGGTGCTGGTGATGCACGGCTACACCGCCTCCATGTACGCCATTGCCGAAGAGTCCCGCTGGTACGATGTGGCGGAGCAGAACGGCTTTATCGTGGTGTTTGCGCAGGGCCTGGTACGTCCCGCAGACCTGATGGGCAACATTCCCACCGCCATGTGGCTGGCAGGTCCCTTTGCCGCACTGGCTGGTAAGGATACCGACCCCAGCGTGGATTTGGAGTTCATCAACAGTCTGCTGGACCGCATGGAGCGGGATTACAGCATCGACACCACCCGCGTGTATGCTACCGGTCACTCCAACGGCAGCCTGATGACTTGGGCTACCGCCTGCCGCTACGCAAGCCGCTTTGCCGCCATTGCACCCGTCGGCTATATGTTTGCCCCACTGCCGGAGCTTGACCCCGCTGTTCTGCTGCCGACATGGGCTTTCCTGGGCGAGTACGACTCGGCAGGTGTGGCAGAGCTGGTGGAGGATAACGGGACGGTGAAGGCGCTGCAGGGCTGGAACGCCCACAACGCCACCAACGAGGCAGCTGTTGCAGAAAGCACCTCCTACGATGGCGCTTTTGTGACCAAGAGCTTTATGGGGGGCAACGCTCCGCTGGTGCAGTACACCGTGGTCAAGGATACCCCTCACGTTTACCTGCAGGAGGAGAGCGTTGCCATCTGGAATGAGTTCTTCTCCCGTTACAGCCGCGGTGCGGACGGCACCCTGTACTATCAGGGCAATGCCGTGACCGCCGGTAAGCATCAGCCCAGCGCAGACTGGTACGCTGCAAAATAAGCTGATAATGCCCGCCGCGCGGCGGTACAGAAGCTTTATATCTCGGGACACCGGAACGTCTGCGGACGCTCCGGTGTCCCTTTTTATGTTTTGCGGCGGCTTGTGTTAAGTTTTTGAAAATTCGTGCCGGGGGCTTTGCAAATCCCGGTGGGTTTATGCTATATTTAAGTTGAAATACTTTGCATTCTGACAGAAAGGAAAAACGCCATGGAGCATTTTGTGGAGTTTGAAGATGTCTGTAAATATTACCAGACCGGCAGTGTGAAGATCGCTGCCGCCGACCACCTGAATTTCTATGTGGACAAGGGCGAGTTCTGCATCATCGTGGGGCCCTCCGGTGCGGGCAAGACCACCCTGCTGAATATTCTGGGCGGCATGGACAACTGCGACGAGGGCAACGTCTGGCTGGACGGCCGCAACGTGAGCCGCTTTTCCGCCCGGGAGCTGACCACCTACCGCCGGTATGACGTGGGCTTTGTGTTCCAGTTCTACAACTTGGTGCAGAACCTGACCGCGCTGGAAAACGTGGAGCTTGCCAGCGAGATCTGCCGCGACCCGCTGGACCCCGCCGAGACCTTGCGCAGCGTGGGGCTGGGCGAGCGGCTGAACAACTTCCCGGCGCAGCTTTCCGGCGGCGAGCAGCAGCGGGTGTCCATTGCCCGCGCACTGGCCAAAAACCCCAAGCTGCTGCTCTGCGACGAGCCCACCGGTGCGCTGGATTACCGCACCGGCAAACAGGTGCTGGGCCTTTTGCAGGATACCTGCCGCAAGACCGGACGCACCGTCATTGTTATTACCCACAACACGGCACTGACCGGTATGGCCGACCGCATCATTCAGGTGCGCAGCGGCCGCATCGTGTCCAATCAGGTCAACGAGCACCCGGTGCCGGTGGAACAGATCGAGTGGTGAGTACTGTGCAGAAAAGTTACCGCAAAAATATCCTGCGCGAGATGAAAAGCAGCATCAGCCGGGTGGTGTCCCTGTTTGGCATCGTGGCGCTGGGGGTGATGATGCTCACCGGCCTGATGTGCATTGCCCCCGATATGCGCACCGCTGCCCAGAAGTATTATGTGCAGCAGAATGTGTTCGACCTGCGGGTGCTGTCCACCCTTGGCCTTAGTCAGAGCGATATCGACGCCATTGCCGCTGTGGACGGGGTGGACGCCGTGCAGGCGGTGAAGTATCAGGACGTGGAAGGCCACTGGACAGGGGACGACCAGACCACGGTGGCGCGGCTGTATCAGCTGCCTGCCGACCCGCAGGCCGATACGCCGGAGAACATGAACCGTCCGGTGCTGCTGTCCGGCCGGATGCCGGAAGCTGCCGGGGAGTGCGTGGTGCATGTGATGGGCCACGGCAGCCCGGTGGAGCTGGGCACCCAGTTGACCCTGCCGGAAGAGACCGAAGGGGTCAGCGGGCAGGTGTTCACGGTGGTGGGCACGGTGCAGGACCCGCTGCATTTTTCCTCCGATTCCGAGAGCAGCACCGTGGGCGATGGCCAGCTGGACTGCATCTTGTTTGTGCCGGAGGGCACTTTGACCGCAGATTATTATACGGTGTGCTATATCAAGACAGAAAACGCCGGATTGTATGATAATTATTCCGATGAATATCAGGCGGCAGTGGATGCCGTAGCGGAAAAGCTCAAGGCCATCCAGAGCGTGCAGTGCACCGCCCGGCGGGAAGAGCTGATGGACACCGCCAACGACAAGCTGACCGAAGCGCGCACGGAGTACGACAGCCAGAAGGCCGAAGCCGAACGTCAGTTTGCCGAGGCGGAGGCAAAGCTTGCGGACGCACAGGCACAGCTGGATGCCGCCAAGGCGCAGCTGGAAGCCGGGGAAAAGGAGCTTGCCGCCCAGAAGACTGCCCTGCCGGACACCATGCAGAGTGGTGCCGACAAGCTGGTGAGCAGCGAGGAGCAGGTGCTGGAATTTGAGGAACAGTTACAGCAAATCGAGCTGCTGGTCAACCTGAAAAAGGTGGCAGACCCCCTGCTGAGCTACGCGGAAACCGCCCTGCGCAACGCCGAAAAGGCGCTGGACGAAGCCGAGCCGGAGGACGAGGATTACATTGAACTGCGAGATGCGCTGGCCAAGGCGCAGGCCGCTTACGACAATATCTATAACCAGCTGCAGGGCTATCAGCAGCAGCTGGACGCGGGCAAGCGGCAGATGTACAAGCAGGGGCTGATCTCCTCGCCGAACCTCTCCAACGACCAGCTGGTGACCGAGGCCAAGGCTGCGCTGCGCAAGATGAAATTGCAGCTTTGCAGGGGCAGTTGCAGCTGACCACCGGCACAGCCAGCGCCTACACCCAGTTCGATGCCGCACAAAAGCAGCTGGAAGAGGGCTGGGCAGAATATCACGACGGACAGGCCCAGCTGGAAGAATCCCGCACCGAGTACGAGAGCCGGAAAGCCGAGGCAGAGCAGAAGCTGGCGGACGGCCTTGCCCAGCTGAACGATGCCGAGGAGCAGGTGAGCCAGATCAAAAAGGGCGAGTGGTATGTGCTGGACCGCACCTCCACCATGAGCTGCGTCACCTTTGCCCAGTACGCCGACCGCATGGACGCCATTGCCCGGGTGTTCCCGGTGTTCTTCTTCCTTGTGGCGGCGCTGGTGGCTACCACCACCATGACCCGCATGGTGGACGAGAACCGCCTGCAGATGGGCACCTTAAAGGCGCTGGGCTACTCCAATTTCAGCATCGCGGGCAAGTACCTGTTCTACGCGATGCTGGCCACCATTCTGGGCAGCATCGTCGGCATGGTGGTGGGCTTTGTGGTGTTCCCTATCATTATCTGGAACGCCTATCAGCTGGTGTTCAGCCTGTCCACCTTCACCCTGCACTTCTACCCGAGCATGGCAGCTGCCAGTGTGGGCATCAGCGCCGCCGTCATCGGCTTTGCCACATGGTACGCCTGCCGTTCCAGTCTGGCCGAAAAGACCGCAGCTTTGCTGCTGCCCCGGGCTCCCGTGGCGGGCAAGCGCATCCTGATGGAGCGCATCACCCCGCTGTGGTCCCGGATGTCCTTCTCCCAAAAGACCACCGCCCGCAACCTGTTCCGGTATAAAAAGCGGTTCTTCATGACCGTGCTGGGCGTGGCGGGCTGTACCGCGCTGCTGCTTATCGGCTTCGGCATACAGGATTCCCTGCTGCCCATCGTCACAAAGCAGTCTACGGAGCTGACCCACAACGATATGTCCATCACCCTCAGCGACCCCAAAGCCCTGACCATGGAGCAGGGGCTGGCAGAGGAGCTGGACAGCAACAGCGCTGTGCAGAACTGGGGCGCGGTGTATACCAAATCCACCACCATCTACAATGCCGAAGGCGAGAGTGCAAGCGTGAGCATCGTGGCTGCGGCAAAGGACAGCGACCTGACCCGCTATGTTACCTTCCGCACCCGCAAGGGGCACAAGGCCATCAGCTTTGACAGCGGCAGCGCCATCCTGACCGAAAAGACCGCCGAGAACTTGGGCCTGCACACCGGCGATACCTTCTGGGTGGAGAACACCGAGGGTGCCCGGGTGGAGCTGACCCTGACCGGCATCACGGAAAACTATATGTTCACCCGGCTGTACCTCCCCCGCGCACAGCTGGAAAGCCTGCTGGGCACGGAGGATATCCCGTGGAACACGGTCTATGGCCAGACCACCTGCACCGATGCTGCCGGGTACAACGCCCTGCGCACCGACCTGCTGGACTGCAACTACGTCAGCAGCATCAGCTTTACCGAGGACACCACCGAGCTGTTCGATAACCTCATCGTCAGTCTGGGCTATGTGGTGGTGCTGATCATCATCTGCGCGGCGGCGCTGGCGGCAGTGGTGCTGTATAACCTCATCAGCGTCAACCTTGGGGAGCGCAAAAAGGAGCTGGCGACCATCAAGGTGCTGGGCTTCTACGATCAGGAGGTGTACCGCTACATCTTCCGCGAGATCGAGCTGCTGGCGCTTATCGGCTCCGGCGTGGGTCTGGCACTGGGGGTGCCGCTGCACAAGTTCATTGTGTTGACCGTGGAGATGGATCAGCTCATGTTCATCCGCACCATTGCGCCCCGCAGCTACCTGCTGGCGGTGGCGCTGACCATGGTGTTTACCGTGGTGGTCTGCTTTGTCATGCGGCGGCACGTCCGGCGCATCAGCATGGTGGAAAGCATGAAGGCTCCGGAGTAAAATTACAAAGCAAAACCATAAAAAGCACCCCCTGCGGCCTGTACGGGCAGACCGCAGGGGGTGCTTGGCTTTTCAGATGCGCAGGGAATTAGAGGCACACATACTTGAGGATGAACAGCACGGTGAGCACATACATCAGCGGGCTGATCTTCTTCTCCTTGGCCTTGCCGGTGATGACATTCAGCAGGGTCCAGGAGATGACACCGATGGCGATGCCCTCAGAGATGCTGTATGCTGTGGGCATTGCCAGGATGGTCAGGAATGCGGGGATGCCCTCAGCAGGATCGTCGAACTCGATCTTCAGGGCAGAACCCATCATGTAGAAGCCAACGATGATCAGGGCCGGAGCGGTCGCAAAGCTGGGGATGGTCAGGAACAGGGGGCTGAACACCACGGCCAGCAGGAACAGCACACCGGTGGTCATGGAGGTCAGGCCGGTGCGGCCGCCCTCGGTCACGCCGGAAGCGCTCTCGACGAAGGTGGTGGTGGTGGAGGTGCCCAGCACGGCACCGGCGCAGGTGGCGATGGAGTCGGCCATCAGCGCGCCCTTGATGTTGGGCAGCTTGCCCTCCTCATCCAGCATGTCGGCCTTGGAAGCAACACCGATCAGAGTGCCCAGGGTATCAAACAGGTCAACGAAGAGGAAGGAGAACATCACGGCGAAGAAGTTCAGGATGCCCACGCCGGAGAAATCGGTCTTGAACACCTGACCAAAGGTCTTGCCCAGTGCAGAGAAATCGAAGCTGATGAAGCTGGTGGGGATGACACTGTACATGCCGGCATCGGGGTTGGGGATGTAGATGCCGGTCAGCTCGCAGAGGATGCCCAGCACCCAGGTGATGAGGATGCCGTACAGGATGCCGCCCTTGACCCTTTTGACCAGCAGGATGGCGGTGATGACCACACCCAGCAGAGCAAGGATGGCGCCCACGCCCACGCTGTGGAAGGTTGCGCCCTTGAAGTGCTGGTAGGTGACCAGCGTGGAATCGCTGTTGACGATCAGCTTGGCATTCTGCAGGCCGACGAAGGCCACGAACAGGCCGATGCCCACGCTGACAGCGCTCTTCAGGGTCATGGGGGATGGCGTTGAAGATGGCCTCACGCACATTGGTCAGGCTCAGCACGATGAAGATGATGCCCTCCACAAAAACGGCCATCAGGGCCAGCTGCCAGCTGTAACCCATGGTCAGGACGACCGTGTAGGAGAAGTATGCGTTCAGGCCCATGCCGGGAGCCAGAGCGAACGGATAGTTGGCCAGCAGAGCCATCAGGGCAGTGCCAACGAACGATGCCAGCGAGGTGGCGATCAGGACCGCATTGGCATCCATGCCCGAAGCGGACAGGATGCTGGGGTTGACCGCAAGGATGTAGGCCATCGTCATAAAGGTGGTGACACCCGCCATGAGTTCGGTCTTGACATCGGTGTGGTTTTCTTTCAGGTGAAAGATCTTTTCTAACATGAAAGTTCCTCCTGTGTTATAGTAAAAACAAAAACCGCCGCGTGGGAACCGGCGGAAAGAACAGCTCCCATTGTAGCAGAACTGTTCCCACCTGTCCATGGTCGAAACACAGAAAATTCACGAAAAGTTCAAACCTTCTTGTATAGGTATGACTTATCCGAGGGCTTTTTGGCGTTTTATGGAAATTTTTCTTTCCGGTTATGGAGTTTGTGCCGCTCTGTATATCCCCATAGTCTGTATTTGCGATAAAATCGACCTCCTATTCACGAAAAAGCGCCCCCGCTCACTGCGATCTTACAGTGAACGGGGGCGCTGTGCATTTTCATAGAAAAGAGCGGATTTTGCAAGAAAAAATCTCCGTAGGCCCGGGAGGCTTACACCTGATGCTCTGCGATCCACTGACCCATCTGCTGGGCGATGGCCTTGATCGAGCCATCCTCAAAGGGAACCTTCAGTCCGGCGGTCTGCATCAGCTCTGTGTAGCTGGCCAGACCGGCACGGCGCACCAGCTTGAGGTAGCGCTCCCAGGCATCCTTGTGGTCCTTGAGGCTCAGCAGGAAGAACTGCAGCGCAGCCATGGTGGACAGGCAGTAATCAATATAGTAGAAGGGGCACTCATAGATGTGGAGCTGACGCTGCCAGCCGGCACCGCGGCCATAGAAGGGCAGGTTGTCGAAATCGATCCAGGGGCGGTACTTGTGCTCCAGTTCCAGCCAGACGGCGTTGCGCTCGTCCGGGGTGAGGTCGGGGTTCTGGTACATCCTGTGCTGGAACTCGTCCACGATGCAGCCATAGGCCAGGAAGAGGAAGCTGTCCTCGGCGTGGAGCAGGGCGTATTTCTCAGTGTCCTTGCCAAAGAGCAGATGGTGCCAGGGAGCCGTCAGGAACTCCATGGCCATGGAATGGATCTCGGCGCTCTCCATGCCGGGGCACTCGAGGTCTGCGGGAACCTTGGGGTCACGCTCGGCCACATAGCCCTCAAAGGCGTGGCCGCACTCGTGGGTCAGCACGTCCACATCAGCAGAGGTGTTGTTCCAGTTGGCAAAGATAAAGGGGGCCTTGTAGGTGGGCAGGCTGGTCATATAGCCGCCGGACATCTTGCCGGGGCGGCTCTCCACGTCGAACAGCTCATTGTCCTGCATGAAGTCAATGAATTCTGCGGTCTCGGGGCTCAGCTCGTGGTACATGGTGCGGGCGGCGGCCATCCGGGCATCGTAGCCGGGGATGGGAGAGGGGTTGCCGTCCTGAAACGCCACAGGCAGGTCGGAGAAGGTCAGGTGAGAGATGCCGGTGCGCTTGCAGCGCAGCTCGATCACCTTTTTCAGCTCGGGCACCACATCGTTGGCCACCTGGTCGCGGAACTTCCGGATCTCGGCAGGGCCGTAGCCGATGCGGTTCATGCGCACATAGGAAAGCTCGCTGTAATCGTGGTAGCCCAGGATCTGCGCCTGTGCGTTCAGGTTCTTGACGATCTTGGTGTACAGGCCGTCCAGCTCGTCACGGTGGGCATCGAAATACGCTGCCTCGGCCTCGTAGGCGGCGCGGCGGACGGCAGGGTTCAGGTTCTCCTTATAGGGGCCCAGCTGGGGGATGGTCAGCTGCTTGCCGTCAAACTCGACCAGTGCGCCGCCGTACACCTGCTGGTACTGGCTGACAAGGGCATTGTACTCCTTCTGCAGTTCCACGGTGCGGTCATCCATGCCCAGCACGGCGTTCTTCATACCGGCCACGCAGGTGGTGCCAAAGGCTTCGGTCAGCGCGTCCACATGGGCGTTGGCCAGAAATGCCCGGCTGATCTCCACCCGTGCGTTCTCCACGGCGGGACCGTTGGCATCAAAGAAGTCCTGCTCGGCCTTCCAATAAGCGTCACGGGTGTCGCAGGTGTAGTGGATGCTTGCCAGCTGTGCGGCGGTGCTGTAATCGGCAAAGGCGCGGCTCTGCTCGTAGTAAACATTCACCAGCTCCTCGCCGCTGGCTGCCCCGGCGGCCTTGGCAGCCAGCGCCTTGCACTGGCCCAGCAGGGCATCAATGTTCGGGCGGGTATAACTCATTTCGCTGAATTTCATGGGATCCATCCTTTCGTTCCTTCTTGTCTGAGTGCTGAACCCATATTAGCACGGTTTAGGGGAAAAAGGGCAATAGGAAAAGAGGAACTCGCCCCTGTGGAGGAAAGTGTGTCAGAATTGTAAAAGTTAAAATATTTTAGCTATTATTCTTGACT
>ENA-OQHK01000205-OQHK01000205.1-human-gut-metagenome-genome-assembly--contig:-NODE-205-length-11572-cov-3.190651_pt1 | contig 11572 bp, 9 predicted proteins | sample MGYA00242562_ERZ504715 | MGnify/ENA primary metagenome ERZ504715 (study PRJEB26092, sample SAMD00036445) | human gut metagenome | host: Homo sapiens | study: EMG produced TPA metagenomics assembly of...
CATCGTAATGGCTGAAAATCTGCTTAATCATAGGATTAAGTCTGTCAGCGATTACGAGCTTTTTCATAAGACCGAAAAGAATACGGACTGCGCCGTAGTTTTTAAGTTTTCAAACTCAATTTGCTTTACATTCCACAGCTGATTGGCTGTCTGACCGTAACGACAGATAGGACCTTCTACAATCTGCGGAAAGAAAGACATAAACAACGCAAGTCTTAATATGTTGTCATCTGCTTTAATAAGTCCTCTGTAAACATCAAAGAGGTACGATACAGCCTGCAAAGTAAAGAATGAAATACCAATCGGCATTATATAACTCGGAATATCAAACTGAATCGGAATATTCAAAAGCAATAACAGCGAATTTACATTTGTTGTAAAAAACGGTGAGTATTTGATTACAAGCAGACCGCCTATCATAAGTACGGCGGCAAACAACAAAACTCTGCGACTGCGGTGGAGATATACCTTTTTAAGAGCCTTTTTCTCCTCCTTAGGCACAGCCTTTAGTGCCGCACTTTTTTGCGTTTGAATCCTGTCAAGCCACAAGCCGAAATAATGGACGCCCATTATTATCAGGCATAAATAGGCAATCAACTGACCGCTTATCAGCCAAAAGAAAGCAAAGCTTGCAATAAGCAGAAAAATACTTTCTTGCTTTTTGTCGGAATGACGGCATACACAACAACTGAAACAGGCAGAAAAATAGGCAAGAAACGCTACCGAAAAATATGAGGTCAGTGTGTCAAGACTGCCCGCCATCAGTAATGATGGAAGATCCATCTTATTCCTCCTCTTGGAGTCTTTCAATCATACTCCACATTGCCTTTACTGAATTAAAGTTTGCAGGAACAACTTCCACTGCAGGAACTGTCACATCAAAAGCGTCCTCAATCTCAGCAATAAGAGAAATGATTGAAAGAGAGTCAAGATAGTGACCGTCAATAAGGTTTTCGCAGCCTTCGTAATCTACATCAGGTTTAATATCCTCTAAAATCTCAATAAGTTCATCCATTTTAATTCGTTTCCTTTCTGTAATTGGGTTTGTTTAAATTAAATGTTTCAAAGGAATCACGGACGCAAAGATATGTTCCGTCCTCCTTTTTTATATAAACCGAGGGAATATCACGACTTAAAAACAAAGAAATTCCCTCTGTCATACAATAAGCACCTGTATTTTCAAAACAAATTACATCACCGATTTCAATATCAGGCAAAGAAATCTGTTTTGCGATTATATCATTCATTGAACAAAGCGAACCGCAGATATTCCATGATTCGGTACACGGCTCGGTTTCTTTTCCGCAAACCGAAAGGTACGGCTGTTTCATTGCCATATGCTGACCGTAGTACACAATATGGTTCATTCCGCCGTCAACAAGAAGGTAGTTCTCCCCTTTGTTGCACTTTTTATCAACGATATGCGTGTAGTATTTACCGCAGATTGCGGCAATGCTTCGTCCGAGCTCAAGCGTGATTTTCGGCTTTGAAGTCATCTCATTCAAAAGCTGTGCAAAACCGCCGATAAGCTCGTCCTCATTTATGGTATCTTCCTTGAAATAGGCTACAGGGAATCCTGTGCCGTATTCAAGCTCTTCTGCGTTATAATCATATTTCTCTTTGAGAAGAATAAGAAGATTGTCAAGTTTGTCAATTTCTCTCTTGAGTTTTTTGAGAGAGGTTTTCTGTGTTCCTGAAAAGAACTGAATACCGAGTATGTCGAGATATTCAAATTCGTTTCTTTTTGAAATAATTTCTTCGATTTCATCGGAATTAATTCCGAACTGACTTCCGTTTGTAAGTCTTAAAAGCAAAGAAATTTTCTTTTTATATTTTTCGGATAATTCTTTGAAAAGATTAAACTGTGTAAGTGACTCTACGGTGAATATTCTGTCGCATTTTCCGTTTGCAACCATATTTTCCATAACTTCGGGAGTTTTGTACACACCCGAAATCACCATCATTTTATCGGGAATATCAAGTAAATCGCAAATTTCAGCCTCACCCGGTGAGCAGATTTCAAAGCGGTCAACATCATTTTCAAGTTCTGCCGTAATAAATGTGTTCGCCTTGATTGCATAGCAAATTGCAACATCTTCGGGAAGCATTTTTCTGAGATATGCTACTCTGTCTTTGAGAGTTTTTACATCAAAAACATAGAATGCAGTTTTGTTCTGCTTTAAAATTTCGTTCATTTTCTTCTGCCCCCTGCAATTTCAGCAAGCTTTTTACGGTCAATTTTGCCGTTCTTTGTTAGCGGCATTTCATCAACCCTGCGGATAACGCCCGGAATCATAAACGCAGGCAAATCTCTTGACATTGATGCGGCAAGCTCGTCCTTTTCAATTGAGCCTACGAAAAAGCCCTTGAGCCTTGATTTTTTCTCATCAAAAATACAACAGCATTGCTCAACACCGTCAACGGCCGACATCTCACGCTCGATTTCCTCAAGCTCTATGCGATGTCCCATATATTTAATCTGAAAATCCTTTCTTCCGCTGAAAACAAGTTCGCCGTTTTCGTTGTATCTTGCAAGGTCGCCTGTTCTGTAAATTAATTCGGGATAGTACGGATTAAGCGGATTCTGAACAAAAGCCTTTGCATTCTGTTCGGGATTTGAGTAGTAACCGAGTGCAAGAGCAGTACCTCTCACGCAGATTTCACCGACTTTGCCAACCTCTGAAATTCTGTTATTATTCTCATCAAGAAGAATAACATCTTCATTGGGGAACGGTTTGCCTATCGGAATACCGTCTGCATAGTCGCAGTCGTTGTCGAGAATATGGTATGTGCAGTTACAGGTAATTTCAGTCGGTCCGTAAAGGTTGACATACTTTGCATTTGGAAGATGTGAACGGAAATTTTTAAGCGCCTTGAGCGGCATAACCTCACCGCTGAAAAGAATCTTATTAACGGTTTCGGGAGTTCTGTAGTCAAGCGCATGGAATGTGCTGATAAGGCAGAGAGCCGAAACAGCCCATATCATAACAGTAATCCTGTGGTCACATATGAAATCAATAAGTTCGGCAGGAGCGGAGAACATTCTCCTCGGCACAACAACAAGAGTTGCGCCTGTTTTAACAGCCGAATAGATATCCTTGACGGACACATCAAAATCAAACGGCGCTTGATTTGCTATTACATCGTTATTATCAATACCGAATATTTCGGTAAAATGGTCAATAAAGTCAATTACACTTCTGTGACACACAACGATTCCCTTTGGAGTGCCTGTTGAACCGGAAGTGAAGTTGATGTAGAGTGGATCTGTATCAATTTTATGGCTGCGGATTTCGCCAAGCTTTGCATAATCAGGCTCCGATTTTGCCAAATCTTCAAAGGTCACAATTTTTCTTTCAGAGAAATATTCTTTCGCTGTTTCAAGCAAGCTTTCAGAAGTTACAATCACCTTTGGATTGAGTACGGAAACTGTGGTCTGAAGTCTGTTCTGTGGAAGCTCCGTGTTGAGAACAGAATAAAATCCGCCTGCGTACACGGTTGCAAAAAATGCCGCTACCGCATCGGCGCATTTTTCCATATATATGCCTACTGCATCTCCCGATGCGATAAGTTCAGAAAGGGCGGTTCCGACAGATGAGCTGAGTTTTACAAGCTCGGAATATGAATAGGAAACCTTTTCGTCAGTTACCGCACATTTTTCGGGAAAGTATTCGGCTGAGTTTTCAAGATAAGCCAGCACACTGCTGTTCATAGCTGCACCTCATTATATATCTGTATATTAATTATCAAATTATAAATTCGTTAACCAAATATTATATATTGCAAACGCATAGCTATAATACCACAAAATTACGTCAAAAAAGCATACACAAAAATGTCACAAGTAAGCGATTATTTGTATTTTCAGCAATTTGCACAAATAATCAGTCAATAATCGGCAGTTTCACTTCAAATACGGCACCGTCAAGGTAGTTATACGCTGTTACACTGCCCTTGTGAAGATGTATAATCTCATTTGCAAGCGACAAACCGATGCCAGTTCCGCCGTCACTGCCTTTGTAGAATCTGTCGAAGATATGTTCAATATCATCACGGTTTATACCGTTACCGTCATCCTTGAATCGGATATAAACATATTTCTGATTGGTTTCGCAGGCAACAGTAATTTTCTTTTTTGAATATTTCAGACCGTTTATTATGATATTTCGGAATGCCCTTGCCATTTGATCTTCATCACATTTTACATAAATTTCTTCATCGGGAAATTCAGGCACAATGCTTATGCCGTTCATCTGCTGAACAGCATCAAGTGACCGAAAGCAATCGTAAAGAACCTCTTTTATGTCAAGCTTTACAAGGTCAAGCTTAAAATGTCGTGAATCAATTTTTGAAATTGAAAGAATTTCCTCAACAAGACCTGTCATTCTCTCGGTTTCCTGCATAATTATGCCTGCGGCATTTTGCGGATCTACAACATCCATTTCAATGCCCTCGGCATAGCCTTGAATTGCCATAAGAGGGGTTTTGAGTTCGTGAGAAGAATTCTGAAAAAATCTGCGCTGAGTTTTCTGTGACTCCTCGATTTTAACACCGAGTCTGTAACCGATTATGCTCATCACAACAATTGCGCAAAGAAAAATTGCTGAAATAAGCCAGTTGAGTGAACGGGTATATTTTACGATATGGTCGATATTTATGTACATTAAATACACAGGCGAATCGTTTTCATCGGATTCTGCATCGTCCCAATAATCATAATTCTGCGGTTCTTCATAAACGGTAAATACATAATAGCCGTTATCTGTTTGAAGTGTATATATTTGTTCTTCGGATATATTGTGATTCTTAACCCATTCGGTGAGTTCGTATGTACTTTTTAATGAAGTTGAATTTGAGCCGACAAGGCTGTTGCTCTCGGAGGTATTTTTGTCATTAAGAGCGTCTGTTACATCAATATAGTAAATATCCGAGGTGAAATACGAATCCTGATAACCGCTTTCAAACTTTTTTTTGAAGAGTTGATTCTTCATTGGAATCTTCTTCATAATAATCCGAAGAATCATCTTTGCTCTCGTCGTTGCTGTTAGAAATATAATGCTGATAATCAATTTCGTATTCAAGAGCGTCTTCTGCCTCACTTACGAAGTGGGACGGCAAAACTATATTTAAAATTCCTGCAAATGCGAAAAAAAGTAAAATCATTGACGACCATACAATAATCAAAATACGGAATTTTATGTGTTTCACTTTTTATCCTCCGCAATGCTTATTCTGTAACCAAAGCCCCATATCGTGCCTATGCTGACATTACTGCCTGCAAGGCTTAATTTTCTGCGTATTCTTCGCAAGGTTTCATCTGTTACACGGGTTTCAACTTCGGTATCGAATCCCCACACACCTTCAAGAATTTCTTCTTTTGAAAATGCCTTTTTCGGTTCTTTTTAACATATATGTAAGCATTTTAAGTTCTGTTTTGCTCAAAGAAACAGGCTTGCCTTTGCAATAAAGGCAGTTTTCCTGCGCCGAAAATCTAAGATTGCCGATTTTAATATCCGAAAGCTCCTGACCTGTCACCTTTTTGGTGTTCATATCCATTCTTCTTAAAAGGGATTTTACTCTCATTAAAAGGGTTGTAAGTCTGAACGGCTTTGTCAGGTAATCATCGCCCCCGAGGGTTATTCCCCTTACATAGTCATATTCGGAATCTTTTGCGGTCAGCATAATTATAGGAACATCGGTTATCGTTCTGAGCCGACGGCATATTGTCAGGCCGTCTGTTCCGGGCATCATTATATCAAGAATTACAAGCTCACACGGTTTTTTAAGGAATTCCTCCATAAGCTCGTCACCGGTTTCAAATGCGGTAACGCTGTAACCGTCACTCTCAAGAAACTTTGTAATAAGGTCACGAATGTTCTTTTCATCATCCGCAATATAAATTGATGCACCCATAGTAAAAATGCCCTTTCTGAACAGAACCGCAAGTTTTAAGTATAATTTTCATCACAATCATATGTATTATACCAAATTTCAAAGTAAAAATCCACCGAGAAATGAATCTGAATTGTAATAAAAGTGTCACAAAATGTATTAAACAGAGTAATTGCAATGAAAATTTTTTTTTGAAGTTGAACAAAATAAAAAAATTATAGTATAATTTCTGAAATATATAATGGTTTAATTGGAAACGCACATTTCTCCTTAAGGAAATGATAACGAACAACACTTATATGTTTACTAAGTTATCATTTTTATAAAGGAGATTTTTTATGCCAAAAACTAAATTTCAGGAAGTTATTTTTACGATTATCATGGTGTTCTTTATGGTTTATGCCATGATTTGCTACAACACAGCTCTTAATATCGGCGAAATGAAAAACGAAGTTTTTCTTTCCGCCTTCAAAGGACTTTCTTTTATGGGGCCGATTGCATTTATTCTTGACTTTTTTCATTATAGGTCACATTGCCAAAAAGCTTGCTTTTAAGATTGTAAACCCTGCAAAGGATAATCCTTTCTTCCTTGTACTCGCAATTTCTGCAATTTCGGTTATCTTTATGTGTCCTCTTATGAGCCTTGCTGCCACTCTTATTTTCAAAAATGCGGGTGTTGAGATTATTTCGGTATGGCTTAAAACTACCGCACTCAACTTCCCTATGGCACTTTGCTGGCAGTTGTTTTTTGCAGGCCCGATTGTCAGATTCATTTTCAGACATATTTTCAGAAGGTCACTTACAGCAGACAACACACATTGATTACACAATTACAAATAAAAATGCTCTGTACCGTTTGATTTGGTACAGAGCATTTTTGTTTTTGCATGATTTTTAATCTTCAAAAAGCGAATTCATCAGATTTTTAATTTTTTCTTTTCTGGCTTTTGTTTCATCACTGTTCAGAAAATAGCTATTTTCCTGAAAGTTGATTACATCGCCTTCTTTGATATTTTTCGGCAGGGCTTTAAGTTCAAGATTCACCATATCGCCGTTTTCACACTCAAGGACAGCCTTGTCGCCTTCTATTCTGTCAACAATAAATTTTTTCAAGCTTATTCATCCCTTTTCATTGAAGTTTGTCCCGTTTTTGATTGTCACACCTGAACCCTCGGTTGAAATGACAACTGTTCCGTTTTCATCGGTTCTGTATGTTTCAACTCCGAATTCATCAAGCAGCTTTAATGTGCTTTTGTGCGGATGTCCGTAGCTGTTGTCCTTGCCGAGTGAAATAACCGCATATTTAGGATTTACCTTTTCAAGCAACGCTTTTGTTGTTGATGTTCTGCTTCCGTGATGACCTACCTTAAGAACTTCTGCACTCATATCTGCCGTAACAGTTTCAAGCTCTTTCTTTTCGGCATCTCCGAGGAACAGAAAGCTGTCATTTTTATAAGTTATTTTTAGAATTACAGAGCAATTGTTCAGATTATCCTCGTCAATTGTTACGGGAGCAAGAATATTTATGCTGAAATCGTTGTCATCAATAATATTCATACCCGCTTTGGCTGACTTGACTTTAAGTCCCTTGTCTGCAATTGCCGTGAGCAGATTCTCATAGGTCTTGGTTGTGGTTGTAACCTTAGGCATATAGATTTCGCCGATATTATTATGCTTTACAACATAAGCCATTGAACCGATATGGTCGGCATGAGGGTGAGTTGCAACGAGATAATCAATATTTGTGTATCCGAGATTATTGATATATTCGGTAATACTTTTACCGTACATATTTTCGCCTGCATCAATCAGCATACACTTTTGATTCGGCAGTTCAATAAATATGCTGTCACCCTGTCCGACATCAAGGTAATGAACCGATAATGTTCCGATTTCTGAAACAATTGTTTTGCTTTCCGAATCGGAACCGTTCACATTGATATTGATTGAACACGAACAAAGTGCAAGACAGATTACCGCAAACAATGCAGTAAGCTTTAATATTAATTTTGAATTAATTTTAATTTTTAACACCTCACAATTCTGAGTCTTATTGTACAATAAACAAGTCAATATTTCAAGAACAGAAAAAGGAGAGCCTTTGCGACTCTCCCCATTCGATTATCATTATGCGGTTTTGCCTGTATAAAGCTGATAGTATCTGCCCTTTTGTTCAAGAAGCCGTTCGTGTGAACCACGCTCGATGATTCTGCCGTTTTCAAGAACCATAATACAGTCTGAATTTTTGATTGTAGAAAGTCTGTGGGCAATAACAAAGGTTGTTCTGCCGCTCATAAGCCTGTCCATACTGTCCTGAACCATCTTTTCGGTACGGGTATCAATTGAACTTGTAGCCTCATCAAGGATAAGTGCTGGCGGATCTGCAACAGCGGCTCTCGCAATCGCAAGCATCTGGCGCTGTCCCTGACTGAGATTGCCGCCGTCACCTTTGAGCAGGGTGTTGTAGCCGTCAGGAAGTTTTCTGATAAAGCTGTCTGCATTGGCAAGCTTTGCCGCTGCGATAACCTCTTCGTCTGTTGCGTCAAGTCTGCCGTAACGGATATTTTCCATTACGGTATCCGTGAACAGGTGTGTATCCTGTAAAACTATACCGAGTGAACGGCGAAGGTCGCCTTTTTTGATTTTGTTGATATTGATTCCGTCATAACGGATTTTACCGTCCTGAATATCATAGAATCGGTTAATAAGGTTTGTGATTGTTGTTTTGCCTGCACCTGTTGAACCGACAAACGCAATCTTCTGACCGGGTTCTGCATACAAATCAATATTGTGAAGAACGATTTTATCATCTGTATAACCAAAGTCAACATCGTCCATAACAAGCGCACCCTTGAGTTCACGATACTCTGTTTCGCCTGTTATGCTGTGAGTATGCTTCCAAGCCCACATACCTGTTTTTTTCTCAGTTTCAACAAGCCTGTCGCCCTCTTTGCGTACATTAACAAGTGTTACATATCCGTCATCAACCTCAGGCTCTTCGTCAAGAAGTTTAAAGATACGGTCTGCACCTGCAAGTGCCATAACAATTGAGTTAAACTGCTGGCTGACCTGATTGATAGGCTGGGTAAAGCTCTTGTTAAATGTGAGGAAGCTTACGAGTTTACCGATTGTAAATCCGAGGAAGTTGTTGAGAGCAAAGATACAACCTACGATTGCACAAAGTACATAGCTGATGTTACCGATTTGTGCGTTAATCGGCATAAGGATATTTGCAAACTTGTTTGCGTTGTATGAACTGTTGAAAAGCCTGTCATTAAGCTCATTGAATTCTTCAATGCTCTTTTTCTCATGGTTAAATACTTTTACAACCTTCTGACCGTTCATCATTTCCTCAATGTAACCGTTAGTTGCACCGAGGTCTGCCTGCTGTTTTGCAAAAAACCTTCCGCTTCGTGACGCAAGCTGTTTTGTTACAAAAAGCATTACACCAACCATTATAAGTGTAAGAATTGTAAGAGGAATACTGAGTGTAAACATACTGACAAGAACGGCAATGATTGTAATTCCGCTGTTGAAAAGCTGAGGAATACTCTGGCTGATCATCTGACGGAGGGTGTCAATATCGTTTGTGTAAACACTCATGATATCGCCGTGAGGGTGTGTGTCAAAGTATTTTATCGGAAGGCTTTCCATATGTTCAAATATCTGACAACGCAAATCACGCATTGTACCCTGTGTTACATAAACCATAATTTTGGCGTAGATAAACGCCGACGCTGCACCGATTGCATAGAAAATTGCAACTCTTAAAATTGCTCCGAGCATCGGTCCGAAGTCACGGCTGCCGCTCTGAATCATCGGAGTGATGTAATCGTCAATAAGATTCTGAATAAACAATGAACCCTGAACATTTGCAAGTACGCTGATGAGGATGCAGACGAAAACAATAATCATCTGAAATTTATATTTTTTGAAGATAATACCGAATAGTCTTTTAAGAACCTGACCTGAATTTTCAACCTTTTGTGCAGGTCCTCGGTTTCTTCTTCCCATTGGTCCCGGCATAATTACAGCTCTCCTTTCGCATCAAAATCACCGTTGCCGCTTGTCTGGGCAACATAAATTTCATTATAAATCGGACTGTTTTTGATAAGTTCTTCGTGAGTACCCACTGCGCTTATCTCACCGTCATCCATTACAATAATCTTGTCTGCGTGTGAAACGCTTGATACACGCTGTGAAATAATCAGCTTTGTAGTATCGGGGATATTCTCGCTGAATGCCTTGCGGATACTTGCGTCTGTTGCGGTATCAACTGCACTTGTCGAATCATCAAGAATAAGAATTTTCGGATTTTTCAGCAAAGCTCTTGCAATGCAAAGACGCTGTTTCTGACCGCCCGAAACATTAGTACCGCCCTGTTCGATTTTTGTGTTGTACTTATCGGGGAAGCTTTCGATAAACGCATCTGCACACGCCAGCTTGCAGGCATTGACGCATTCTTCCTCTGTAGCATTTTCGTTGCCCCATCTGAGGTTGTCAAGGATTGTACCGCTGAAAAGAACATTCGACTGGAGCACAACCGAAACCTTGTCACGCAGAGTTTCGATATCATAGTCACGAACATCTTTTCCGCCGACCTTAACAGAACCTTCGGTTACATCATAAAGTCTTGCAATAAGGTTTACAAGGCTTGTTTTTGAAGAACCCGTACCGCCGATAATACCGATTGTTTCGCCTGATTTGATTTTTAGGTTGATATCGTTGAGAATCGGTTTTTCGGCTTTTGTGTTGTATGAGAATGAAACATTGTCAAACTCAATGCTTCCGTCCTTAACCTCGTAAACAGGATTTTCGGGATTTGCAAGCGTTGATTTTTCATTAAGCACACCTGCAACACGCTTGCCGCTTGCAAGGCTCATTGTGAGCATTACAAACACCATTGCCACCATAAGAAGATTCATAAGAATGTTCATACAATATGTGAGCATACTTGTAAGTTCACCTGTTGTAAGCTCACTGCTTACGATCATATTTGCGCCAAACCAGCTTACAAGGATGATTGATGCGTATGAAGTAACCATCATAATCGGTGATACTGTTACCATGGCATTTTCAGCCTTAACAAAAAGTCTGTAAACATTGTCGGCTGCCTTGCGGAACTTGCCAACTTCGTGTTTTTCACGAACGAAAGCCTTTACAACTCTGATTGAAGTTACATTTTCCTGAACGCTTGCGTTGAGTTCATCGTACTTTTCAAAAACCTGACTGAAATACTTGTATGTTGCCTTCATAATAAAGGCAAGAACAACAGAAAGTAAAATTGTTGCAATGAGATAAATACAGGCAAGCCTTGCATTGATGATGAATGTCATTGCCATTGCACAGATGAGCGATACAGGCGCTCTGAAACACATTCTTAAAAGCATCTGATATGCATTCTGAAGATTTGTTACATCCGTTGTCATACGTGTAACAAGTCCTGCGGTTGAGTAACGGTCAATGTTGGCAAACGAGAATGACTGGATATTTGCAAACATTGAGCGTCTGAGGTTTCTTGCAAAGCCTGCCGAAGCTTTTGCACCGTAGATACCGCCCATCATACCTGCAAACAAGCCCGTGAGTGCAAGTGCACCCATATAACCGCCCGTTATGAGTATGTGCTGCATATCGCCCTTGTTGATACCGTCGTCAATCATTGATGACATAAGAAACGGAA
>ENA-OQHK01000207-OQHK01000207.1-human-gut-metagenome-genome-assembly--contig:-NODE-207-length-11489-cov-3.038198_pt1 | contig 11489 bp, 12 predicted proteins | sample MGYA00242562_ERZ504715 | MGnify/ENA primary metagenome ERZ504715 (study PRJEB26092, sample SAMD00036445) | human gut metagenome | host: Homo sapiens | study: EMG produced TPA metagenomics assembly of...
ACAAAGTTCCCGACAGTGCGGCAGTCAACGAAAGCGTTAATCTTGCCAAAAAGCACAAACTTCAGAAATCATCGGGTTTCATAAACGGAATTCTTCGCAATATCACAAGGGCAGATGTTAAATATACATTACCCGATGAAAAGGACAGGGCTCGATATCTTTCGGTAAAATATTCTGTTCCCGAAAACATTGTAAAATTGTGGATTAATTCTTACGGAGAAAATAATGCCGAACAGCTTTTGGCATCTCTTAACGGCAGAGCCAAAATCTGTTGTCGTGTTAATACCCTCAGAACAGATGCAGACACATTAATTAAGAAATTATCCGATGAGGGCGTTGTTGCGGAAAAAATCCCGTTTATTGACAACGCACTCTATCTTGAAAATACAGGCTCGGTTGAAAGACTCAGAGCGTACAAATCCGGACTTTTTCATATTCAGGATGCGTCAAGCCAGCTTTGCGTGAATTTTCTTGACGCAAAGCCTCGCAATATTATGCTTGATGTATGTTCCGCACCGGGCGGAAAGTCGTTTTCGGTGGCTCAGTATATGAACAACCGTGGCAGAATTTTTTCCTGTGATATGTTCGACCATAAACTGAAACTGATTTCGGCAGGTGCTAAAAGGCTTGGCATCACTTGTATTTCAACGCTTCTGCGTGATGCGTCAACCAATGATACGGCACTTCCTGTGGCGGACAGAATCCTCTGCGATGTTCCGTGTAGCGGTCTTGGAATCATGTCAAGAAAGCCCGAAATCAGATACAAGGACGACCTTATTTCCAACGATTTGCCGGATTTGCAGTACAGGATTCTCTGTGCAAGTGCTGATAATCTGGCAGTAGGCGGTAAGCTTGTCTATTCTACCTGTACATTGAATCCTGATGAAAACAATAAAAACACAAAGCGTTTTCTTAAGGAACATCCCGATTTTTACGGAATACCGTTAAAACTTCCAAACGGAATTACCCGTGCATTTGATGAAGAACCATACGAAATAACACTTATGCCGCACACCTGCGGAACAGACGGATTTTACATCAGCTTATTCGGAAAGAAGGCGTCAAATTGAATAATTTAACGGATATCAAGTCAATGACGCTTGATGAGCTGACTGAATTTGTCACAGAAAACGGTTTTCCAAAGTTCAGAGCAAAGCAGATTTATGATTGGTTGTACAAAAATGTGACCGATTTTGACAATATGCGTAACATTCCTGCCGATTTAAAGGCTTTTTTGAAATCAAGTAGTTACATTTCTGTTGCAAATATTGAAAAAAAACTTGTTTCAAGGTATGATAAAACAGTCAAGTACCTTTTTTCGTTTAATGACGGCGAATGTGTAGAGTCTGTTGTAATGAGTTACAAGCACGGATATTCAATCTGTATCTCAACACAGGTTGGTTGTAAAATGGGTTGTACATTTTGTGCAACAGGCAAAAGCGGTTTTTCACGGAGTCTTGCACCGTCGGAAATGCTCGGACAGATTGAGGCCGCACAGCGTGACCTTAACATAAGAATTTCTAACATTGTTCTTATGGGAATGGGTGAACCGCTTGATAATTTTGATAATGTCGTAAAATTTCTCCGACTTGTTTCGTCCGACAACGGTCTTAACATTGGAATGCGACATATTACGCTCTCAACCTGCGGTATAGTTCCGAAAATTTATGAGCTTGCAAAACTTCATCTCGGAATAACGCTTTCCGTTTCATTACACGCGCCGAACGATGAGATAAGACAGCGAACAATGCCCATTGCAAAAAAATATTCTATTGAAGAATTATTAAAGGCTTGCTCAGATTATTTCAAAACAACAGGTCGCAGAGTTACATTTGAATACTCTATGATAAGCGGAGTTAATGACAGCGATGAAAACGCAAGAGAGCTTGCAAAACGACTTGAGGGTACACAAAGCCATGTTAATCTGATCCCCGTCAATACTGTTGAGGGAACAGGCTACTTAAAAAGCAATATTAAAAGACAGCAGGCATTCATAAATATTCTTGCTGCTAAAAATATCGGAGCAACCGTGCGCAGAACACTCGGAAGTGACATAAACGCATCGTGCGGTCAGCTCAAAAGAAAGCATATTGAAGAAGGAGGTAAATAACTTGGAAGTATTCAGCAAAAGTGATATCGGACTTGTTCGTAATCAGAATCAGGATGACTGTCGCTTCGGAGTTATTTCTCCCAGCTGTGTCTGGGCAGTTGTGTGTGACGGAATGGGCGGTGCAAACGGCGGTAATATTGCCAGCGCAACGGCAGTTGATTATATCAGCACCAAAATTACCGATTTGTACAAAGATGATATGACCAAGGAGCAGATTGGCGAGCTTATGGCAGAAATTGTTGTCAATGCCAATATGAAAGTATTTGAAATGTCCATGAAAGATCCCGAGCTCACGGGTATGGGAACTACATGTGAATTTGTCTTTGTAAAAGATACAACCGTTCATGTTGTTCATGTCGGTGACAGTCGCACATACGCTATCAGAGGCGGTAAAATCAAACAGCTTACAGAGGATCATTCCGTTGTTCAGGAAATGGTTCGAAGAGGCGAGCTTACATATGAGCAGGCGCAAAATCATCCGAACAAGAACTTTATAACAAGGGCGCTCGGCATAAAACCGTCCGTTCGCCTTGACTATATTGAAGCCAACTTTATTTACGGTGATGTTCTTCTCATCTGTACCGACGGACTTTCAAATTGCGTCACAACAGGAGATATGGTCAAAATCTGCCATGAAAACCGTGGCGAAGGTCTTATCACAAAGCTTGTTGACAAGGCGAAAGACGGCGGAGGTTCTGATAATATCACAGCTACCGTAATTTACTAAGGATAGGAGTTGACCGTTTTGGATAAATATTTGGGCAAAAGACTTGACGGAAGATATGAAATCCACGAGCTTATCGGTGTCGGCGGTATGGCAAATGTTTACCGTTGTACCGACACAGTCGATGACCGTGAAGTTGCCGTAAAAAATTCTTAAAGACGAGTATCTCAACAATGAGGAGTTTATCCGACCGTTTACAAAAATGAATCAAAAGCCATCGCAATGCTTTCACATCCGAATATCGTAAAGGTATATGATGTAAGCTTTGGCGATATGATTCAGTATATCGTAATGGAATATATTGACGGCATTACCCTCAAAGAATATATTGATCAGCAGGGCATTATTGAGTGGAAAGACGCAATCCACCTGACCGCACAGATTCTAAAGGCTTTACAGCACGCTCACGAGTGCGGAATTGTACACCGTGATATAAAGCCGCAAAATATTATGCTGTTGCAGGACGGTACAATCAAAGTTACCGATTTCGGTATTGCAAGATTTTCCGATAAATCAACACGCACAATGACAGAACAGGCAATCGGCTCTGTTCACTACATTGCCCCTGAACAGGCAAGAGGTGACGCAACTGACGGAAAAACGGACATTTATTCTGTCGGTGTAATGCTCTATGAAATGCTTACGGGAAAGCTTCCGTTTGACGGTGACAGTGCCGTTACAATTGCGCTTATGCAGTTGCAGTCAACACCGAAGCATCCCAGTGAAATCAATCCGGGAATCCCGATAGGTCTTGAGCAGATTACTATGAAGGCAATGGAAAAGCTTCCGTCCGACAGATACACTTCTGCCGCAGAAATGCTTTCTGATATCGAACGATTCAGACTTAATCCGTCAATCGTTTTTGATTACGGCAACAAGTCTTTTGTTGATAATCAGCCCACAAAGTTTGTTCACTCTCTGCGTGACAGCAGGGTAAGAAATAAAATTGACAACGAGGCAACAAAAGTAGTTGATATGCCGCAGGACGATGTTGTTGTTAAAGAAGAACAGTTTGCCGATGAGGATTTTGTAAAGGAACATAAGCCGTCATACTATGCAGTCAAGGGTATTGTAATTGCGGCTGTTGCAGTATGTGCAATTTTCTTTGCACTTGCAATGTTCAGAGGCTGCTCAACCTCACAGGCTAAGGATGTTGAAGTTCCCAATTATGTCGGCAAATCCTTTGTTTCAATAAAAGAAAATAACCCGAATGATTTTAAGTTTGAGGTTAAGAGTGAATATGATGAGTCAAAGGAAATGGGCGTAATTCTTGATCAAGAGCCTAAGGGCGGTTCAATGAAGGTTAAGTCAGGCTCAACAATCACGGTAACCGTAAACGGAACGGACACAGAGGTTTCTGTTCCTTATGTAACCAATTACAGCGAAAAAGAGGCTTCTCAGGCTCTCAAGGAAAAGAATCTTATTCCTGAAATTGTCTATGTAGAAAACACTAAAACACCAAAGGGCTACACAATTGAGTGCTTCCCAAAAGCAGGTGTAAAAACTACAATCGGTTCAACGGTATATGTATATATTGCAAGCGGTGAGAGAACCAAACAGGTTACACTCCCGTCGGTTGACGGACTTATGCTTTCCGAAGCAAAGCAGACTCTTGTTGATCTCGGACTTACCGTTGAAACAGTACAGGATGATGAAAGCAAAGAACCAAAGGATACAGTCCTCGGTATGTCGCCTCTCCAGTACGGCAAGGTTGATGCAGGCTCTGTTGTAACCCTGACTGTAAGCTCGGGACTCGGTGATGAAAACACGGTTAATATCTTCGTTGACCTTCCGTCGGATGTTGAAGATTCAGTCGATATGACTGTAATTGTTGACGGTGCAGTTGATTCCCGTAATTCAAAGACACTTGTTCCGAAATATAACAAGACCTATACTCTTGAGCTCAAGGGTTCAGGCACTTCAACTGTAGTAATTCAGCTTGACGGTCAGGCGTACAGAGAGTATGCGGTTGACTTTGCATCGGCAGCGGTAACCACTACGGCGTCACATGATTATGTCCGTGCGACAACCGCTCCTCCCGAAACCGAACCGCCGACACAGTATTACACAGATCCGTATGTAGCGCCTGACACGACCGTTCAGCCGGTTACGGATGATCCTGAACTTTAATCGGTGAAGTATGGATACTAAAAGCGGAATTTTAATGAAATCAATCGGCGGATTTTACTATGTCCGTGCCGATGGCAAGGATTACGAATGTAAGGCAAGGGGGAGCTTTCGCAAAAGCGGAAACTCTCCCGTAGCGGGGGACAAGGTAAATATATCTGTTCCGAATGACGGTTTTTGTGCGATAGAAGAAATTCTTCCACGCAAAAACAAGCTCCGCAGACCTGCTCTTGCAAATCTTGATATTCTTCTTCTCGTGTGTTCAACTATTGAACCGTTGCCGAATTTTACGATTATTGACAAAATGACTGCGGCGGCGGTAAACAATAATATGGAACCCGTAATTGTCGTTACAAAAAATGATCTGGAAAACGGAGATAAGATTGCCGATATCTACAGACACGCAGGTTTTGAGGTTTTTCTCTGTTCGGAAGATGATTCTTCACAAACCGAAGAACTCAAAAGCTATCTGTCCGGCAAGGTTTCAGCCTTTATCGGTAACAGCGGTGTCGGCAAGTCCACATTGCTCAATAAGCTTTTTCCATCGCTTTCTCTTGAAACAGGGCAGACAAGTAAAAAACTCGGCAGAGGAAGACATACAACAAGAGTTGTTGAACTGTTTGAACTTGACGGTTGTTTTGTGGCAGACACACCCGGATTTTCAACCGTCGATCTTCAGCGTTATGAAATGATTGACAAAAGCCGGCTGCAATATTGCTTTCCTGAATTTGAAAAATTTTTAGGGGAGTGTATGTTTACTTCATGTTCGCATACCTGTGAAAAAGGCTGCAGGATTCTTGAGGCGATCTCTGACGGTGAAATTGAAGAAACCCGTCATCGCAGTTATGTTCAGATGTATAACGAGGTCAAGGACATTAAATCATGGCAGATAAAGGAGTAATTATGCGTTGTGTGATTATTGCAGGCTCGCCTGACACAAATTCGGATTTTTTGTCCGAGGTTATAAAACCTGATGACTATGTGATATGTGCCGACAGAGGCTGCAATTTTGCAAAACAGGCAGGCATTACTCCGAACCTTGTTGTAGGAGATTTTGATTCCGAGCCTAATGTACTGTTTCCAAACTGCGAAACGGTCCGCCTTATTCCCGAAAAGGATGATACCGACACAATGCACTCTGTTGACCTTGCACTTGAAAAAAGGTTTAGACGAAATAGCAATTCTCGGTGCATTGGGCGGTCGCTTTGACCACAGCTTTGCAAATGTGGCAGTTCTCTCTTATATTCACGAACACGGAAGTAAGGGCGTTCTCCTTTCTGAAAAAGAGAAAATAGAATTTCTTCCCGTAGGTCATTATGAATATAAAAACTTTAAAGGCAAAACATTTTCACTTTTCCCTTTCGGATGTCCGAGTGTCTGCGTAAGCTATTCGGGAACAAAGTATCCTCTTGAAAAATACTGTGTTTCGAGTAGCGTTACTCTGGGTGTTTCAAATGTATTCACTTCCGATATGACAACAATTGACATATATGACGGAAATGCAATACTTATAATTAATTTGATAGACTGTTAAAATTACGGCTTGACATTGTTTGCAAATGTATCTTGTATATGTCAAAAGCAATGTCAACATTATATGGGGGTATAGCTCAGCTGGGAGAGTGTCTGACTGGCAGTCAGAAGGTCACGGGTTCGAGCCCCGTTATCTCCACCACATTTTTTTATACAACAATATTTGCAAAGAATTTGCTTTATAAGGCTTTGCAATAACAAAATTGTAACTATATTAACACCTTTAAGTCTTGAAAAGAAATATGTTTTTATGGTATAATTCTTTTCAGACAAAATTTGAAATTGATACTTATTTGGAGTTGAGTAATAATATGTCATTGTGTATGGGATGCATGCAGGAAATAGGTGACAACAAGATTTGTCCGTCCTGCGGATTTGATACAACTGAAAAACAGCAAGCTCCTTTTTTACCGTACGGAACAATTCTTCAGAACCGCTATATCGTAGGTGCGGGAATTGATACCAACGGCGAAAGCACACGCTATATAAGCCACGACAAGCAGACAGGTGACATTGTAATCATCTGCGAATTTCTTCCTATCGGACTTTTTTCTCGTGAAGAAGGAACTACCGAGGTCAGAATAAATTATGAAAACCGCCTTGTATATAATAAACTCAAGGACGATTTTCTTAACTATTACAGGATTCTTTCAGAACTCCGTGAGCTTTCCGCCCTTATGAATGTTCACAACATTTTTGAAGAAAATAACACAGTTTATGTTGTTGAGGAAAACGAGGATCTTATTCCTTTTGAGGAGTATGTTGAACGCAGTAACGGTCATCTTGAATGGGATATTGCCCGTCCGCTTTTTATGCCTGTAATTTCTGCACTTGAGGCTCTTCACAAGAGAGGTGTCGGTCACTATGCTATCGCACCTAAGAATATGTATATCACAGCATCGGGTAAAATTAAGATTTCAGGCTTTGCGTCGGAAAATGAGCGTAAAAGAGGCACGCCTCTCAAATCTCAGCTTTTTTCAGGCGCTGCGGCTCCCGAACAGTATGACGATAATTTTCCTCTTGACGATATTACGGATATCTACGGATTCTGTGCAACCCTTTTCTATGCCCTCACGGGTCATATGCCAAAGAGTGCGGTAGAACGCCGTAAGGACAGCCGACTTCTTATGAGTACAACAACTGTAAAGAGACTTCCTCCGCATGTTGTTTCGGCTCTTGCTAACGGTTTGCAGGTTGAGCGTGAAAACCGTATTACGGATTTTGACGAGCTTCGTTCACAGCTTTCCGTTGCTCATACAGCAAAGGCAATTCAGGACGAAATTTCAAGAACAGCAAGCATGAACCTCACAAAGTCAGAGCGTACACGCAAGACTTCAAACGGTATGTCACACGCTTCAATTATTATTATTGCGGCTGCTATCACGGTTCTTGTTCTCGGTATTGCCGGTGTGTTCTGGCTTATGCAGAATCCGCTTGCCGGAATGTTCTCAAATAATACTGATGCGAGTGTAAGCTCAACTCAAAGCACAGAGTGGACAGGTGCTACTGTTCCTAACTATATCGGAATGACATATGAAGAGGCTGTTAAGAGTGTTGACAGCAACAGCAGTATCACAATCTACAGAACTTTTAACGATGAGTACAGCGATGATTATGCAGAAGGTAAGATTATGTCACAGACTCCTGCCGCAGGTTCAAAAATTACTCAAGGAAGATTCCGTAGTAGTGAGTGTTTGCGTAAGCAAGGGATCACAGATAGAGGACTCTGCCGAAGGTTGAGGGTAGAAAAACTTGATACCGTTGCATCCGACATTGCCGCTCAGGGACTTCTTGCAACAGCAGAATATGAGTACAGTGACAAGGTTGCTGAGGGAAGGGTAATTCCGCTACTAAAGAACATGTTGAGGGGGATACTCTCGAATACGGTTCAACGGTAGTTCTTATTGTCAGCAAGGGCAAGAAACAGACAAGTTCTCAATCATCAAACTGATAAAATTAATAACAATGTTTAAGACGGACTTTTTGCAGTCCGTCTTTTTTTATTGATATAAAACAGTTATTGTTACTGATTATCTTAAAATACTCGATAAAATTGAGATTGGAAAAAATTTCAGAAAACTGTCACAAAATAAAGGTCAAAAATAGTCAAATTTCTCTTGACTTTTCTTGAAAATGGTATAAAATATAATTAGCACTCAGGGAACAAGAGTGCTAATTAATTAAAAGCAATTTAAAATTTTTACAGGAGGCTGTATTTATGACAATCAAACCATTACTCGACAGAGTCGTTTTAAAAGTTGAAGAGGCTGAAGAGAAAACAAAGAGCGGTATCATTCTTTCATCTGCTGCTCAGGAAAAGCCACAGTTCGCATCAGTTGTTGCTGTTGGCCCCGGCGGTGTTGTTGACGGCAAGGAAGTAAAGATGTATGTCAGCGTAGGCGATAAGGTTATCGCAAGTAAATATGCAGGCACACAGGTAAAGATTGACGGCGAAGAATACACAATCGTAAACCAGTCGGATATACTCGCAACTCTTGAATAATTAACTAAATATACGGAGGTAATTTACAATGGCTAAACAAATCGCATACGGCGAAGATGCAAGAAAAGCTTTAATGAAAGGTATCGACCAGCTCGCTGATACCGTTAAAATCACACTCGGACCTAAGGGCAGAAATGTTGTTCTTGATAAGAAGTTCGGTGCTCCGCTCATCACAAATGACGGTGTAACAATCGCTAAGGAAATTGAACTTGAAGATCCTTTTGAAAATATGGGTGCTCAGCTTGTAAAGGAAGTTTCTATCAAGACTAACGATATCGCAGGCGACGGTACAACAACTGCCACACTTCTTGCTCAGGCTCTCATCAGAGAGGGTATGAAGAATGTAACTGCAGGCGCTAACCCAATGGTACTTAAAAAAGGGTATTGCAGACGCTGTAAATGTTGCAGTTGAGGCTGTGAAGAAGAACAGCAAGCAGGTATCCGGTACAGACGATATCGCAAGAGTTGCAACAGTTTCATCACAGGATGAATTCATCGGCAAGCTTATTGCCGAGGCTATGGAAAAGGTTACAACAGACGGTGTTATCACAGTTGAGGAGTCAAAGACAGCCGAAACATACAGCGAGGTTGTTGAGGGTATGATGTTTGACAGAGGTTACATCGCTCCTTATATGGTAACAGATACAGATAAGATGGTTGCAGAGCTTGACAATCCGCTTATTCTTATCACAGATAAGAAGATTTCTACTACACAGGAAATTCTCCCACTTCTTGAGCAGATTGTTCAGATGGGTAAGAAGCTCCTTATCATTGCCGAAGATGTTGAGGGCGAGGCTCTTACAACTCTCGTACTTAACAAACTCAGAGGTACATTCACTTGTGTTGCCGTAAAGGCTCCGGGCTTTGGTGACAGAAGAAAAGAAATGCTTCAGGATATCGCAACACTCACAGGCGGTACGGTTATCACATCCGACCTCGGTCTTGAACTCAAGGATACAACAGTTGATCAGCTCGGTACTGCCCGTCAGGTTAAGATTGAAAAGGAAAACACAATCATCGTTGACGGCTCAGGTGACAAGGAAGCTATCAAGGGCAGAGTTGCTCAGATCAGACAGCAGATTGAAACAACAACATCTGACTTTGATCGTGAAAAACTTCAGGAGCGTCTTGCAAAGCTCGCAGGCGGCGTAGCAGTTATCAAGGTTGGTGCTGCAACAGAAGTTGAAATGAAAGAAAAGAAGCTCCGTATTGAGGATGCTCTTGCCGCTACAAAGGCTGCTGTTGAAGAGGGTATCGTAGCAGGCGGCGGTATCGCTTGCATGAACGCTATTCCGGCTGTTGCAGAGTTCGTTGACACTCTCGAGGGTGACGCTAAGACAGGTGCTAAGATTGTTCTTAAAGCACTTGAAGAACCGCTCCGTCAGATTGTTGCTAACGCAGGTCTTGAGGGCAGCGTAATCTGCGATAATGTTAAGAAGGCTAACAAGGTTGGTTATGGCTTCAACGCTCTTACAGAGGAATACACAGATATGGTTTCGGCAGGTATCGTTGACCCAACAAAGGTTACTCGTTCAGCTCTTCAGAACGCAAGCTCTGTTGCAGCAATGGTTCTTACAACAGAATCACTTGTTACAGACAACAAAGAGCCTGCAGCTCCGGCAGCTCCCGCAGCACCTGATATGGGCGGAATGTACTAATCCCGTAAGCTTATAATATTATAGATAAATTTTACCGCAGACTCAAAAGGTCTGCGGTAATTTTATGCTCAAATCCTTTTTCCTTGCTTTTTGTCGAAAGGTATATTATAATTTAATATGAACGAAAAAAGTTCACACGGAAAACAGGTGATTTTATGAAGATAAAAGAAGATTTTGTTCTGCGAAAGGTTGCAGATTCGTATGTTGTAGTTCCCGTAAACAAGCTGACGCTTGATTTTAACGGAATTATCAACCTCAATGAAACGGGTGCATTCCTTTTTGAAAAGCTCCAAAACGATTGCGAAAAGGCTGATTTGCTCAAAGCAATGCTTGATGAGTATGAAGTGAGCGAAGAAAAGGCGAGTGCCGATATTGATACATTTATTCAAAAGCTAAGAGAGGCTGATGTCCTTGAATAAAGAAGTAGGTCTTGATGATGTAATGCAGATTATAGCCGAAAAGCTTGAGACCGGAGGATTGGTTACTTTCAATCCGAAGGGAACAAGTATGCTCCCAATGCTCCGAGACGGTGACGATACGGTTGTTTTATCAAAACCGAAGGGCAGACTTCATCTTTTTGACTTGCCTTTATACAGACGAAAAGACGGCTCGTATGTATTGCACCGTGTCGTCAATTTCGGAAGTGACGGCAGTTATACTATGTGCGGTGACAATCAGGTTTGCCGTTGAAAAAGGTATTACCGATGATGATGTAATCGGAGTGGTAACAGCTTTTTACAGAAAGGGCAAGTCCCTACACGGTTGACTCAATGAAGTACAGAGCATACCTTGAATTTATGTTCTATCAAAACCGTTAAGAAAGGTTATTGCATC
>ENA-OQHK01000208-OQHK01000208.1-human-gut-metagenome-genome-assembly--contig:-NODE-208-length-11487-cov-2.034067_pt1 | contig 11487 bp, 12 predicted proteins | sample MGYA00242562_ERZ504715 | MGnify/ENA primary metagenome ERZ504715 (study PRJEB26092, sample SAMD00036445) | human gut metagenome | host: Homo sapiens | study: EMG produced TPA metagenomics assembly of...
GTAGTCTTTTTAATGATGGTGATCGGCCGGGTACCTTGGAAACAGTTGGCCAAGTTAATGGGAACTGTCGGAGTCGTGGTGATACTTTTCGTAGGCATAGTGATGGTTATGCCTACACATAAACTGAACAAAGTTCCCTATGATGCACCGTGTAGAAACCTGGCAGAACCGCATTAAAGGTTTCTTCGAGGATAAAGAAGCCGTTCCTGCTGCCAAATATGATATAGACAAGGATGCCCAGATAGCACACGCCAATATTGCTATAGCCTCCAGCAATATCATAGGAAAGATGCCGGGTAACAGTGTACAACGGGATTTCCTGTCACAAGCGTTCTCAGACTTCATCTTCGCCATCGTCATAGAAGAATTAGGATTACTGGGAGGCGCCTTTGTAGTGATCCTCTACATCTGGCTGTTGATGCGGGCGGGTAAAATAGCCCGAAGAAGTGAAAAAAGTTTTCCTGCCTTTCTGGTGATGGGCATTGCCCTGCTACTGGTATCTCAGGCGATGCTTAACATGATGGTGGCCGTAGGTCTGTTCCCCGTCACCGGACAACCCCTGCCGCTTATCAGCAAAGGAGGAACCTCTACACTCATCAACTGCGCCTACATCGGTATGATATTAAGTGTCAGCCGCTACGTAGCTGAGCAAGAAGAGAAGAAAGCTGCCGAGCAACAGGCGTTGGAAGAAGCCGAACTGGCAGCCAAGGCCGAACGGCGCCAGGAAATAGTAGCCGCCATGCAGGAAGCCATTACTACACTTCCGTCAGGTGACACAGCCGCCACTTCCCTCCCGTCGGAGGAAAACTCGCTGTCCGATGACTTGAAGGCATTACTGAATGCGGCCGGGAAGCGGGAGCCGGAAGAAGAAATATAATATAAACCATTCATTTTAAAAGTATTATTTATACTTTTGCGAATAATTCGACTAAAAAGGAATTATGGAAGAAAATTTAAGAATCATCATCAGCGGAGGAGGAACCGGGGGACACATTTTCCCCGCAGTCTCTATTGCCAACGCCATCAAGGAACAACATCCCGAAGCGGAAATTCTGTTCGTAGGTGCTGAAGGCAGAATGGAGATGCAACGCGTTCCTGCTGCCGGATACCCTATAAAAGGATTACCTGTTGCCGGATTCGACCGTAAGAACTTATTAAAAAATATTTCGGTTCTTTTTAAATTGGTCAAAAGTCAGCTATTGGCACGTAAAATCATCAAGGACTTCAAGCCACATGCAGCAGTAGGTGTAGGCGGATATGCCAGCGGTCCCACTTTGAAAATGGCCGGGATGATGGGTATTCCGACACTGATACAAGAGCAGAACTCTTATGCCGGAGTAACCAACAAACTATTGGCAAAGAAAGCCCGCAAAATATGTGTGGCATACGACGGCATGGAACGTTTCTTTGAAAAAGACAAGATTATCCTGACCGGCAACCCCGTCCGCCAAGGACTGCGCAACCATCACATCAGCCGTGAAGATGCTATCCGCTCTTTCGGGCTGGACCCATCCAAGAAAACAATCCTGATTGTAGGAGGAAGCTTGGGAGCACGCACCATCAACAACTGCGTGATGGAAGGTTTGGACAAGATTAAAACATCCGGCGCGCAGTTTATCTGGCAAACCGGAAAAATATATATCGACGAAGCACGCGCCGCAGTAGCCCAAGCCGGTGAGTTACCAATGCTCCATGTAACCGATTTTATCAGTGATATGGCCGCCGCATACAGTGCTGCCGATTTAATAATCAGCCGTGCAGGTGCAGGTTCTATCTCTGAGTTCTGTTTGTTGCAGAAACCCGTCATTCTGGTTCCGTCGCCTAATGTGGCCGAAGATCATCAGACCAAGAACGCACTGGCGCTGGTCAATAAAAACGCAGCGCTCTATATCAAGGACGCCGCTGCCAAAGAAGCTCTGCTGGACAAAGCAGTTGAAACCGTGAAACAGCCGGAAACACTGAAAAGTTTAAGTACAAATATTGCTAAATTAGCCTTTACCGACTCAGCCAACGTTATTGCCCGGGAGGTATTCAAACTGGCTGATAAATACAGAAAAGAAAATGGACGTTAACACATTAAAATCAGTTTATTTCATCGGCGCCGGAGGCATCGGCATGAGCGCATTGGTACGCTACTTCCTGTCAAAAGGCAAGAAGGTAGGCGGATATGACCGTACGCCCAGTGAACTGACAGAAAAGCTGATAGAAGAAGGAGCAGCCATCCATTACGAAGAAAACACGGGACTGATAACGGATGCATTCCGCAACCCGGCAACTACATTAGTTGTCTATACTCCGGCTGTCCCCGACACACATAAAGAGTTTACCTATTTCCGGGAAAACGGTTTCGAGATACATAAACGTTCGCAGGTATTGGGAATGCTTACCCATGCAGGAAAAGGACTTTGTGTAGCCGGCACTCACGGTAAGACCACCACTTCCACCATGACAGCCCATCTGTTACACCAATCCCATGTAGGATGCAACGCCTTTTTGGGAGGCATCTCAAAGAATTACGGCACCAACCTGCTGTTGTCTGACAGTAGTGAATACATGGTTATTGAAGCCGATGAGTTCGACCGTTCTTTCCATTGGCTCTCTCCCTACATATCGGTGATTACCGCAACAGATCCCGATCACCTGGATATCTACGGAACCAAAGAGGCTTATCTGGAAAGCTTCCGCAAATACACCTCACTCATCCAGCCGGGAGGTGCATTGATTGTACGCAAAGGCATCGAACTGCAACCGGCCTTGCAGAATGGCGTGAAGCTGTACACCTATTCTAAAGAAGAGGGTGACTTTCATGCAGAGAATATCCGTATTGGAAACGGTGAGATTTTCTTTGATTACGTATCACCACTGGGAAATATCCCCAATATACAGTTAGGTGTCCCCGTCAGCATCAACATAGAGAATGGAGTAGCTGCCATGGCTTTAGCGCAGATGAGCGGATTGACCGATGAAGAAATAAAGAGAGGTATGGCAAGTTTCCGCGGAGTAGACCGTCGTTTCGATTTCAAGATAAAGAACGACAAGGTAGTTTTCCTGAGCGACTATGCGCACCATCCTTCCGAGATAAAGCAAAGCATACTCTCCATGCGTGCCCTCTACCGGGACAAGAAGCTGACGGCTATTTTCCAGCCACACCTCTACACACGTACCCGTGATTTCTACAAAGATTTTGCCGACAGCCTTCCTTGTTGGACGAAGTCATCCTGGTAGATATCTATCCGGCACGCGAGCAACCCATCCCCGGCGTCACCAGCAAACTGATTTACGACCATCTGCGTCCGGGCATCGAGAAGAGCATGTGCAAGAAAGAAGAAATTCTAGACGTACTGAGCAAGAAAGATATAGAAGTATTAATCACCCTGGGTGCGGGCGACATAGATAACTATGTACCCCAAATCTGCGGATTACTGAATAAAAGATGATAAAGAAAATTCTCATACTCCTGTTTCTGTTGCTGATAACCGCCTACCTTATTGTAGCCGTTACCGCTTTCAACACCAAGCCTGCCGATCAGGTTTGCAAGGGTATGGAATTGATTATCAAGGACAGTATAGACCATGGCTTCATCAGCCAGAAAGAAGTACTCCGCTTACTGAACGGTAAGAAACTCTCCCCCGTGGGCAAGAAGATGGGCGACATCAACACCCGCCTGCTGGAAGAAGAACTCAGCCAACATCCCTTGATTGAAAATGTGGAATGTTACCGTACACCGGGATGCAAAATAGGTATCGAAGTGACACAGCGCCTCCCCATCCTCAGAGTGATGGCAAACAATGGAGACAACTATTATATTGACAATAAAGGAAAAATTATGCCGATACCCAACAGTTCGGCACACGTAGCTGTTGTTACAGGATACGTGGATCGTGATTTTGCCGTCAAGGAACTATATACGTTAGGAGCCTTTCTACAAGCCCATCCGCTATGGGATGCCCAGATAGAGCAGATCAATGTGACACAGGCCAAAGAACTGGAACTGGTTCCACGAGTTGGTGAACATATCATATTCTTAGGCAAGCCCGGGAATTATGAGGAAAAAGTTCGAGAAACTAAAAACTTTTTATGAGAAAGGACTGAACCAAGTAGGCTGGAACAAGTACAGCCGCATCAGTCTGGAATTTAATAATCAGATTATTTGTACTAAAAAAGAGAAGTAAGATATGGCAGCAACAGATTTTATAGTAGCAATAGAACTGGGATCCTCCAAGATCACAGGTATTGCAGGAAAGAAACATGCGGACGGAAGCATACAAGTGCTGGCCCTCGCCAGCGAAAACTCTTCGGATTTTATCCGTAAGGGAGTGATTTACAATCTGGATAAAACCGCACAAAGCCTTACTTCGATTATCAAGAAACTGGAATCGACATTAAAGGCTTCTATCGGAAAGGTCTATGTAGGCATCGGAGGACAATCTCTACGCACCATCCGTAATACGGAGGTACGTCATCTGGAAGAAGAAACCAAGATTTCACAGGAACTGATTGACTCCATTATGGACAGCAACCGCGAAGTCCCCATCATAGACCAGGAAATACTGGAAGTAGCACCTCAGGAATATAAAGTAGGGCATCAACCTGCTGGCCGATCCTGTAGGAGTTCCCAGCGATCATATAGAAGGGCGTTTCCTTAATATCATCGCCCGCAGCAGCGTGAAGCAGAACATTGACAAATGTTTCAAACAGGCAGGAATCGAAATAGCCGACTACATCATCTCACCGTTGGCCCTGGCCAATGCCGTACTGACCAACAGTGAAAAACGCTCGGGCTGCATGTTCATCGACTTTGGCGCAGATACGACTACTGTATCTGTTTACAAAAACAACATACTCCGCCATTTGGCAGTCATCCCATTGGGAGGCAGCAACATCACCAAAGATATTTGCAGCCAGCAAATTGAAGAGGAAGATGCCGAAGAATTGAAAAAGAAATACGGCAATGCTTATGCCGACAAATCGGAGGACGGAGATGACAACCCTACCTACTCGCTGGACGGGAAATGCAGTATTGAGTCACACTTACTGGAAGACATCGTAGAAGCACGTATCAATGAGATACTGGCCAATGTATGGAACCAGATTGTTCTTTCGGGATATGAAGACAAACTGCTGGCAGGAGCTATCATTACCGGTGGTGCCGCCAATCTAAAGAATATGGAGGAAGCATTCAGTAACCGTACCAAAATAGAAAAGGTTAGAATGGCCAAAGAAAGTCAGCTAAGTCTGAAAGGCGGTATGGTGGAACTGAAAAAAGATGGTACATGCAATACGATCATCGCTTTACTAGGAGCTGGAAAAGAAAACTGTTACCGTCCGGAACGTCCTATGAAACCCGTACAAGTACCTCTCTTCGATGAAAGCGGCGAGAATGTGGAAGACAAAAGGAAAAGAGAGAAAGAAGAAGCAGCCAGAGCAGCAGCGGCAACCAAGAAAGCAGAGGAAGAGGAGAAGCTGCGAAAAGCCACTTGCGAGAACCTGATAAGAAACGCAAAAGAACTGAAAGAGGCAGGCAAATACAAAAATGCCCTGTCGCAACTGGCCAAAGCACGCGATTTGGGAGTAGCAGAAGCTTTGAACCAAATACGCGACCTGGAAAAAGAAATCAAGAGTTTGAAAGAAGCCAACAGTCCGATCAAACGGCTGACCGACTTGTTTGGAAAGATTCTGGAAGAATAATAACGAATTACATCACCTTAATATAATATAGAAGATTATGTCTGATGAAACTATAATGCCATTCGATTTCCCGGCAGAAAACCCGACTATCATTAAAGTAATCGGTGTGGGAGGTGGCGGCGGCAATGCCGTAAATCACATGTATAAAGAAGGTATACACGATGTAACATTTGTTGTGTGCAACACAGATAACCAGGCGTTGGCCGAATCCCCCGTTCCCGTGAAGTTGCAACTGGGAAAAGAAGGATTAGGGGCCGGAAACCGCCCGGAGCGTGCACGTGAAGCAGCCGAAGAAAGCATAGAAGATGTAAAAGGAATGTTGAACGACGGCTGTAAAATGGTATTTATCACTGCCGGAATGGGAGGAGGTACCGGAACCGGTGCGGCTCCGATCATTGCCAAGACAGCCAAAGATATGGATATCCTCACCGTAGGTATTGTCACCATTCCGTTCCTTTTTGAAGGAAACCGGAAGATTGACCAGGCACTGGACGGCGTGGAGAAAATGAGCCAGCATGTAGATGCCCTGCTGGTGATTAACAATGAACGTCTGCGTGATATTTATTCGGACTTCAGCGTGATGAACGCTTTCGGCAAAGCGGATGACACTTTATCTATCGCAGCCAAGAGTATTGCCGAGATTATCACCATCCGCGGTACCATCAACCTGGACTTCAATGATGTGAAAACGGTATTAAAAGATGGTGGTGTAGCCATTATGAGTACGGGATACGGCAAAGGGGAAAGCCGTGTGAGCCAGGCTATCAATGATGCGCTCCATTCCCCGTTGCTGAACAACAACGATATCTTCAACTCGAAGAAGATCCTGTTCAACATCTCTTTCAGCACCAAGAGCGAGTTGATGATGGAAGAAATGAATGAGGTTCATGACTTCATGAGCAAATTCGGCAAAGACGTGGAAACCAAATGGGGGCTCTATATTGACGAGTCGCTGGAGGAGCAGGTGAAGTTCACCGTACTTGCCACCGGTTTCGGCATCAAGGATGTACCGGGCATGGACAACATGATGAACAAACGCACCATCGAGGAACAAAAGAAACTGGAAGAGCTGGAGGAAGAGGAACAGCGCAAAGATGAACGTCGTGGAGATTACTACGGCAAAGACACCTTCAAGAACAGCAACAAGAAGAAACGCCACAACATTTACATCTTCAGTCTGGAGGATCTGGACAATGATGATATTATCAGTATGGTGGAAACAACCCCTACTTTCCAACGTACCAAAACTGTGTTGGAAAGTATCCAGTCCAAAGCAATAGCCGAAGAAGAGGAAACGTTCAATAACGATACCGAAAACGGCGGAATAACGATCACATTTTAACAACTAAAATAGAAAAGAACTATGGATTTATTTGACGTAATCAGCAACGATATCAAAGAGGCTATGAAAGCCAAGGACAAAGTGAAACTGGAAACTTTGCGTAATGTGAAAAAATTCTTCCTTGAAGCAAAGACAGCACCGGGCGCCAACGACACTTTGACGGATGACGCTGCATTGAAAATCATGCAGAAACTGGTAAAACAAGGGAAAGATTCAGCCGCCATTTACCAAGGTCAGGGCCGCACCGACTTGGCAGAAGCCGAACTGGCCCAAGTGGCAGTGCTTGAAGCCTATCTGCCCAAACAAATGAGTAACGAAGAACTGGAAGCGGCTTTAAAAGAAATTATTGCAGAAGTGAGTGCCGCCGGTCCTCAGGATATGGGTAAAGTCATGGGCGTCGCCACCAAAAAGTTGGCAGGCAAAGCCGAAGGACGTGCCATCTCGGCTAAAGTGAAAGAATTACTGGGATAATACTCCGGCAATCCATATTCAAGAAACGAAGCTTCTGCCCCGATTCATCTTTACGGACAGAAGTTTCGTTTTTTATAAAATCAGTGAGAAGCAAACGTATGCAGTACCCTATCCAGCTTCCCAAGCAAATAAAAGGCTAGTTTATCATTTTAAACTTTTCCGTTTATCATTCTCACTTCACCAATGCCCTGGAATTCAAAGTATCCTTCAGTGTATTCAGCCACAATAAAAAGCTGATATACAGCGCATAAGGCTGACAGTAGCTCCTTCAGTACGCTGTCAGCACCTTCAGCCGCCACAACACCCGCACCGGACCGATGTCTTTGACCATCATGCTAAAGGACAAAGATGAGTCATACAATATCGTGGTCAAAAGATTGCACCTGCTTTCCGTCTTAACTTTCAAGACAGGAATAATACCCATTTGCTTCCCGCTTCATTTATCGTTTCACTTTAGTGATGAAGCTTTAGCACTCTAGTGATGAGATTTCATCATTCCAGTGAAACAACTTCATCACTAAAGTGAAACGATAAATAAAAAAGGCGCGAAACATGAACACATCCTGATAAGAAAGGATTTCACGAGAACAACTCTTTCAGCACATCCAGCGATTTCAGCACCGGAAAATCCGGCAGATGCAAACGATAATAATCATTCATAATAACCAGACAGCGGTTACGCTCCAGACGGCTCATAGTAAAAAGATGCATTGTTTCATAATTCATACGCATTAAAAGGTTGATACGTGAAGCCTCCTCCGGTTTCAAAAAAGCACCATGTAATGGCTGGACAGACACGAAACAGGCATTCAGCATATCAAAAAAACATCCTTCCCTATAATCCTCCGTATTAGGATACAGACCGAGGAAACGTGAAAAACGCATCAGAAAAACCAAATGAAAATTGGAGAAACTTCTGTCGCATTCGTCCAGCCACCGGATAGAATGCTCCAAATAAGCAAACAACGGCCCGTTCTCCGCTTCTTCACGCAAAGCACGATACAGAAATTCCGCCAAGAACATGGCAATGGAAGATTTATAAGGATCGTATGGCAACGTGCGGAAAGGATGCCACGACTTCGCTTCTTTTATACGATACAAATTGGACATAGGACGATAATCCGCTTCAAACTCTATCATGGAAAGCGGCTGGAACAATACCGTCTTCACCGCCGTATTTCCGTGAACGGGGAACAGACACAAGAAAAGAAGCACGGCCATTCTCGCGCGTATAAATATCAACGATATTCGAAGTATCATTATATTTTAAGGTATGAAGTACAATTCCCACCGCTTTTGAAGCATACTCTTTCTCTCTTTTATATACTAGATAATCGTTGTCCGGAATACGTTTTTTTGCTTTTTCCACACAAATATATGTATCTTTGGAACATACAAAAATAAGGTTTTTAGATGAAAATGCACGTATTTATAAAAAAAATATGCCGAATGTTTTGTCAATTCAAAAAGAGTTCCTACCTTTGCAACCGCAAAAGAGAAAAACACTCTCCGAAAGCAAGCCAAGCTAAGGCTCGGCAGAATCAAGGCTCGGCCCGTTCGTCTATCGGTTAGGACGCAAGATTTTCATTCTTGAAAGGGGGGTTCGATTCCCCCACGGGCTACAAATAAAAATAATAAAAGAACAAAATTAAAGATTAGTCGAGATGGCAAATCACAAATCATCATTAAAGAGAATCAGACAGGAAGAGAAGAGAAGACTTCATAACAGATATTATGCAAAAACAATGCGTAACACTGTTAAAAAACTTCGTGCAACTACTGACAAGGCAGAAGCTGTTGCAATGTATCCGGGCGTTCAGAAGATGTTGGACAAACTTGCTAAGACCAATATCATACACAAGAACAAGGCTGCTAACTTGAAGTCAAAATTGGCTGCTTACATTAGCAAACTTGCTTAAGCAAAGTCTTAAACTAAAAGATAAAATAGGCAGGATTTTTTAATCCGGCCTTTTGTCTTTTATGCGCTTCATAAAACACAAGCAATACATATTGCAAACATAACATCTAAAAGAAGCGCAAATCCTCGCTCCGCGAAAAACAGAGTCTGAAGAATCCGAAGCATTCATGAAGGATTTAGAAGAGGATCGTACATGATAAAGTACTGATAAAAAGCCTGTTAAGCGTCGATGAAGGATTTGAAGGAAAAAAAGACCCATTAATTTCCAAAAGACTTACCCTCGAAATAAATACATCACTCCCATACTTTTCCCGGCGTTCACGGACAGACCTCATTCCAAACCTGTCCAATCCCCTCTTTTTACGTTTTTAGTCCATAAAAGCTGCCTGTCTCAGCAATTTTTCGTATCTTTGAAAGCTAATATTTAAGATAATTGAATCAAACATGAGTGAAGAAGAAAAGATAAACGGCGAAAACAATTACTCGGCCAGTAACATCCAGGTATTGGAAGGTTTGGAGGCTGTACGTAAACGTCCCGCCATGTATATCGGAGACATCAGCGAAAAGGGATTGCACCACTTGGTTTATGAGGTTGTGGACAACTCTATCGACGAGGCATTGGCCGGCTACTGTGATCATATAGAAGTCACCATCAATGAAGACAATTCCATTACCGTACAGGATAATGGCCGTGGTATCCCGGTAGACTTTCACGAAAAAGAAAAGAAATCTGCATTGGAAGTAGTAATGACCGTGCTGCACGCGGGAGGTAAGTTCGACAAAGGTTCTTACAAGGTTTCAGGTGGTCTGCACGGTGTAGGTGTTTCTTGTGTGAATGCCTTGTCTACTCACATGACCACACAGGTATTCCGCGGCGGCAAGATCTACCAGCAAGAATACAGCTGCGGACATCCTTTGTATTCTGTAAAAGAAGTAGGAACAGCTGATATTACCGGAACAAAACAGACTTTCTGGCCGGATGATACCATCTTCACTGTTACCGAATATAAGTTTGATATTCTGCAGGCACGTATGCGTGAGTTGGCCTACTTGAACAAAGGTATCACCATCTCACTGACCGACCGCCGGATCAAAGAAGAAGATGGCAGCTTCAAGAAAGAAATATTCCATTCGGACGAAGGAGTGAAAGAGTTTGTACGTTTCTTGAACCGTAACAACGAAGCGCTGATTGATGATGTCATTTATCTGAATACCGAAAAAAACAATACCCCCATTGAATGTGCCATCATGTACAATACAGGCTATCGTGAAAGTCTGCATTCGTATGTAAACAATATCAATACAATAGAAGGCGGCACACACGAGGCCGGTTTCCGCAGCGCATTAACCCGTGTACTGAAGAAATATGCGGAAGATAACCAAAGCACTGGAAAAAGCAAAAGTCGAGATTTCGGGAGAAGACTTCCGCGAAGGCTTGATTGCCGTCATTTCAGTGAAAGTAGCCGAGCCGCAGTTCGAAGGACAAACCAAGACCAAGCTGGGTAACAGCGAAGTGAGTGGTGCCGTGAACCAAGCTGTAGGCGAAGCGCTTACATATTATCTGGAAGAACATCCGAAAGAAGCAAAACAGATTGTTGACAAAGTCGATCCTGGCTGCAACAGCGCGTATCGCCGCACGCAAGGCACGTGAATCTGTTCAAAGAAAGAGTCCGATGGGCGGTGGCGGACTGCCGGGTAAACTGGCCGACTGCTCGAGCCGTTAATCCGGAGGAATGTGAACTATTCCTGGTCGAGGGTGACTCGGCAGGTGGTTCTGCCAAGCAAGGACGTAGCCGTGCCTTCCAGGCAATTCTACCTTTGAGGGGTAAAATCCTGAATGTAGAAAAAGCGATGTGGCACAAGGCTTTTGAAAGCGATGAGGTCAATAATATCATCACCGCCTTGGGTGTCCGTTTCGGTGTGGACGGAAATGATGACAGCAAAAAAGCGAACATCGACAAGCTGCGTTATCACAAAGTGGTGATCATGACCGATGCCGACGTCGATGGTTCTCACATCGACACCCTTATCATGACATTGTTCTACCGCTATATGCCGGAAATTATAG
>ENA-OQHK01000211-OQHK01000211.1-human-gut-metagenome-genome-assembly--contig:-NODE-211-length-11376-cov-3.347942_pt1 | contig 11376 bp, 8 predicted proteins | sample MGYA00242562_ERZ504715 | MGnify/ENA primary metagenome ERZ504715 (study PRJEB26092, sample SAMD00036445) | human gut metagenome | host: Homo sapiens | study: EMG produced TPA metagenomics assembly of...
TAAGAGTCTTGCCTGAACAAGCAGCTAATGAACAGTCACTGAAACAATTCATCGGACGTGACAAGGGATTGGATATACGTACCATCCATGCCCTTCGTATCCTGAAAAGAAGCATAGACGCACGTCAGCGTACTATCTATGTAAACCTGAAAGTGCGTCTGTACATCAATGAAGTTCCGCAGGACGAGGAATTTATCCGCACTATATACAATAAGGTAGAAGGAAAGCCACAAGTCATAGTTGTAGGAGCAGGTCCGGGCGGACTGTTTGCAGCTTTACGATTAATAGAGTTAGGACTTCGGCCTGTCGTAGTGGAACGAGGAAAAAATGTACGCGATAGAAAAATAGATATCGCCCGTATCAGCCGTGAGCACAAAGTTGACTCCGAAAGTAATTATAGTTTCGGAGAAGGAGGAGCAGGAGCCTATTCAGATGGTAAGCTCTATACCCGAAGCAAAAAGCGGGGTAATGTAGACAAAATTCTGAATGTATTCTGTCAACATGGTGCCAGTACCTCCATTTTGGTAGATGCCCATCCGCACATCGGTACGGACAAGCTGCCGCGCGTGATTGAAAACATGCGGAATACCATCATAGAATGTGGAGGTGAAGTGCATTTCGAAACACGAATGGATTCCCTTATCATAGAAAAAAACAAAATCACAGGTATAGAGACAAATACCGGAAAGACTTTCAAGGACCTGTTATTCTGGCTACCGGACACTCCGCACGGGATGTATATCAGTGGTTGTATGATAATGGTGTAGAAATGGAAGCCAAAGGTATTGCGGTAGGAGTACGTCTGGAACACCCGTCCATGCTGATTGACCAGATACAATATCATAAAGTAAAAACGGACGGTAGGAAAGTATCTGCCTGGCCGCCGAATATAGTCTTTGTGACACAAGCAGAAGGACGTGGAGTCTATAGTTTTTGTATGTGTCCGGGAGGCAAGGTTGTCAATGCGTCAAGCGAAGAAAACAGACTTTGCACCAATGGTATGAGTGAATTTGCACGAAATGCCGAAAATTCAAATTCAGCGTTGCTTGTAGGAATAAACCCGGATGATTATGAATCTGACCATCCGCTTGCCGGAATGTATTTGCAGAGAAAGCTTGAATCAAAAGCATTCGTTGCCGGCGGTGAAAATTATAATGCACCCATACAAAGAGTTGACGATTTTCTTAATAACAGAAAATCCACACATCTCGGTGATGTAAAGCCAAGTATCGGTCCGAATTATGAGTTTTCAAATCTGAACGAGATTTTACCTGAATATGTCAGCACTTCAATGGCTCAGGGCATTGTGAAAATGGGCAAAATGTTACACGGATTTGATGACGGTGACGCTGTTTTGACTGGCGTTGAGAGCAGAAGCTCTTCCCCCGTCAGAATAATGAGAAAGACAGATACGCTCGAAAGTGTACTTATTGAAGGACTGTATCCGTGCGGTGAAGGTGCAGGCTATGCAGGCGGAATTATCTCCGCCGCAGTTGACGGCATTAAATGTGCCGAAAAAATTATAGAAAAATCGAATAAATAAACCTCCGAAATCAATCGGATTGTGAAACGCCCCCTAAAGATCAGAGCAAAAATCTGACTTTTAGGTGGCATCATTTTTTACAGGCGGTTTATTTAGTATTGTGATTTAAACAAATAACAGTACCGCCCCGACAGTAAAAATCAAAACAGCAAAATGTGCTTGATTGTGCGGGGCGGCTCTTAGATAAACTTGTTAAATTTTACTTGGAGTATTTACTCCACTGTCCGTTTGAGTAAATCATATTTACATCGGGGATTTTTAAGTCACCTGTCTGTGCTGAACCGTTATTGAATATAGCATATTCTGCACCATTCGGAAGTTCAAATCTGTATGTGTTATTACCTATACTTTCCATAGCCTTGCCGGGCCAGCTCATATAAGTCGAATCTTTTGAACTCCATACATAGACATTTACTGTTGACCAGTTTTCCGTATTATTGAAATAAACATAATTCTTCGTCTGAATTGAAGTCGGTTCGGTTGTTGGCTCTGTGACATTTGTTGTAGGCTGGGTGGGTGCAACATTTTCTGTGTAAGTACCGCAGTATGAGTCTTCAACAATAAGCTTAACGATATAAGCCTGAATCATAGTTGCGTCTTTTACAGAAATAACAGAATCCTTGTTTACATCAGCCGCAATGAGAGCCTCATCGCTTAAAGTCGATATGTTAGCAATGTATTTTTGAACCTCTGTTGAATCACAGACTGTAATTGTTCCGTTTAAATCAACATCACCGATAAGAATTCTGTTTGAAGGCTCTGTTACCGGCTGAGTTGTAGACGGCTGTGTTGAAGCAGGCTGTGTTGTAGCAGGCTGTGATGTGGTAGGCTGAGTTGTGGTAGGCTGAGTTGCGATTGTAGTAGGACGGACTGTCGTTGAAGGAGCTGTTGTCGGCTGAGTGGGTTTTACAGTCGAATAGTTCTGCCAAGAACCGTTGCTGTAAATTTTATTACCGTCTGCAATCCTGAGGTCATCTGTCTGACTGTCACCGTTGTTGAAGATTACATATTTTGCACCGTCAGGCACTTCAATATCAAAAATATTATTACCCTTGTCGGTCATTTTCTTGCCCGGCCATGATGTCATTTCTTTATTATCATCACTCCAGAAATATGCATTGACCTTAGACCACTTGGTTGATGAGTTATCATAAGCAACAACCTTTACGGCATTCGGATCTACTTTTGTATATGTATATGTTTCCGGATCGGATGTTGTCTTGCCGTCGCTTGCTTTTACTGTTACTGTGGTTACAGTATCGTAAGCAAGGTTTGTACCGATTGTAATTTTCTGACCGTTTGTGTAGTTTACAAATGCACCGTCATCAATTGAATACTGAGCATTTTTTGCATTCTTGCAATTGAGCGTAAGTGTGAGCTCATCTGTATTGTAGTTTGTTGAACCCGGTGTTACTGACGCTGAAGGTCCTTCGGGCTCGGCATCATAGACTACTGCTATACCTGATGAACCTATTGTACCTGAAATGGTGCTTGATGTAATTGTAAATGTATTACCTGAAACAGCGTCTGTGTATGTACCCGGTTTTGCGTAACCGCCGCCGTTTTCTACCGATACCTCGCCGCTTCCGCTGCCTTTTACGATAACAGCACCGCCGTCTTTACGGGTAATTACAGAACAACCGTCTGACACTGTGTAGTAATCGGCTTTGCCGTCCATTGCATTATGGAACTTATTGATTTGGGCAACCTCACTGCTGGTGAAATGAGTTGAGCCTTTTTCTCCCATTTTGATACTTTCTTTGTTGGTTGAAGAAGGACGGGAAAAATAAAGAGCAGTAACTTTATTACGGCTTGCCGCAACCGCATAGGCACGGTCAATAACATTCTGACTCATTTCATTTGAAAAGCCCCAGTCTTTGTTGTTTGACCATGTATCATGGCTTTCACCCCAATAAAGAAGCTTATCGTTTGAAATGCCTTTTTCACTCCAGTTTCCGCTTGAAGTAGGAGCTTTGCCCGAATTAAACGAATCACGGAGTTCTTTACCGTAGTTACTGTCAGTGACAGAAATATAATCGGTATACTCTTTCATAATGTCTTCATTGCCTGTCGAACGGTCATCGGGACCACCGAGAATTTCGCCGTAGTTATAAAGACCGTACTGTGTTACCGATTTCCAGAAATCGTCGCCCTCGCTCGGAACGCCAATGTGTTTTGCAGCGTCCCAACGAAGTCCGTCAACACCTACCGACTTGAGTTCCTGAACATAGTTGCAGACTTTTTGCTGAACATATGGATTTTCGGTTGCAATGTCCGGCATACCAATCGAGCCGTGTGTTACCTGCCAACGGTTTTTCCAGTCAATACCTCCGCCGAAGGTATGCCAATACTCGGATGGCTTTAAATCGTTGTCTATGTTGTTGTGATCGCCTCTCAAATGGTTAGCGACAACATCGACAATAATCTTAATCCCGTACTTTTCTGCCTCATCACAAAGCGACTGAAGTTCAGCCTTTGTGCCGACACCATTTGTTCCGATACTGAATGAAATTGGCTGATATAACCAATACCAAGTACCTGTTCCGTTTGGCTGTGCCGGAGAAGTCTGTATACTTGTAAATCCGGCTTTTGCAATTTTAGGCAATTCAGCCTTAATATCGTTATAAGTCCAGTCAAAACAATGTAAAATTACACCGTCCTGAATATTATCTTTGAGTTTGTACTTATTAGCCGATACGGTTGGTGAGCTTTCTGCCGCCTGAACACCGAGTGAACCGGATACAAAGGCAGATAGGCTTGCCGACAGGATACTCACGCTCAATATTGCGCTGAGTATTTTTGATTTTGTTTTCAAATTTTTACACACCTTTCAAATTAATTTCAAAACTCTACAATGTGTCGAATCAGTCGACTGAAACTATCAAATTAAATCAATTTTAATAGATTTCAGCATAAAGCAAAGTACAATAAAGAGCAGCATAAATGCAATGCATTTTTTAAATTAATTGCAAATGTGCATAACATTTGTACAAATTGCTAAAATTCGACAATAATATTAAAGCACCCATAAAAGGTGCCTTAATATGCGACTGTGTCTGTAAGCCGGGTTTTGTCGTGAACAGCCATCTATCTTGGCAGACCGTTACCGAATCTGCTCGATGCCACCTCCTAAGGACACGCCGAGCAAGCGTACAATGTCCTACCACGGTGTTGCTTCAAATAGGGTTTACACGGCAGAGCAGTCTCCTGCCCTCCGGTGAGCTCTTACCTCACCTTTCCATCCTTACCATATAATGGCGGTAATTTTCTGTTGCACTATCCCTGGAGTCGCCTCCGGCGGCCGTTAGCCGTTATTATTGCTCTGTGAAGCCCGGACTTTCCTCGCACAGTACCTTTCGGTAACTGCTCGCAGCTGTTCAACACACTCGCACATTTATTTTATACCTTTTTTGTACAAAAGTCAAATGAATTTTGTGATTTTTACTTGATATAACGGCTTTTTAGGGGTATAATGAAAAGGAATTAATTATAAGGAGTTACCGATATGGATATCAGAAAAGAATCACTCAAAAAACACTATGAGTGGAACGGTAAGATTGAAGTTGTTTCAAGAGTTCCGATTAACTCGGCTGAAGACCTCTCTCTTGCCTATACTCCGGGTGTTGCAGAACCGTGTCTTGAAATTCAGAAGGACTATGACAAGTCTTTTGAACTCACAAGAAGAAACAACCTTGTTGCCGTTGTAACCGACGGTACAGCTGTTCTCGGTCTTGGTGACATAGGTCCTGAGGCAGGTATGCCTGTTATGGAGGGCAAATGTGCGCTTTTTAAGGAATTCGGCGATGTTGACGCATTTCCTATTTGCGTAAGAAGTAAGGATGTTGACGAAATTGTAAACGCAATTTACCTTATCAGCGGTTCATTCGGCGGAATCAATCTTGAGGATATTGCCGCTCCGAGATGCTTTGAAATTGAAAAGAAGCTCAAAGAGAAGTGTGATATTCCGATTTTCCACGACGACCAGCACGGTACTGCTGTTATTGTTGCCGCAGGTCTTATCAACTCACTCAAGCTTGTTCACAAGAAGCTTGACGAAATCAAGGTTGTTATGAACGGTGCAGGTGCGGCAGGTATTGCAATTGCAAAGCACCTTCTTAATATGGGTGTAAAGGACATTACACTTTGCGACAGTAAGGGTATTATCTGCAAGGGTGATCCGAGACTTAACGCTGTTAAACAGGAAATGGCTGAAATTACTAACCTTTCTCACCTTGAGGGCTCGCTTGCAGATGCAATGAAGGGTGCTGATGTATTCCTCGGAATTTCTGCCGCAGGTTGCGTAAGCGAAGAAATGGTTAAGTCAATGGCTAAAGATCCTATTCTTTTTGCTATGGCTAATCCGACTCCTGAGATTATGCCTGACATTGCTAAAAAGGCAGGTGCGGCTGTTGTAGGTACAGGCAGAAGTGACTTTCCTAACCAGATTAATAATGTACTTGCTTTTCCTGGTATTTTCAGAGGTGCTCTCGACTGCCGTGCAAGCGATATTAACGAAGAAATGAAAGTTGCCGCATCTTTTGCAATTGCTTCACTCGTGAGCGATGAAGAGCTTAATGCAGATTATATTCTTCCCGAGGCATTTGACAAGAGAATCGGCAAAACTGTTGCTGAGGCTGTTAAGAAGGCTGCAATTGAATCAGGCGTTGCAAGAATCTGATAAAGATTTGCAAATAAATATTTTAAGAGAAAGAAAAAGAGGAAAACAATGAAAAAGACAGTTACTTTATTGGTACTGATTTCAATGCTGTTCTCCACTGTTTTTCTGTTCACCGGATGCGGTGATTCATCGGTAAAGGAAATTAAGACTGCCGATGATATCAAAGGAGCGTCAGTAGGTGTTCAGACAGGTACAACCGGCGATACTTTTGTATCTGACTATGAGGCTGACGGCACCAAGGTTATGCGTTACAGCAAGGGTGCCGACGCTATCGTAGCTCTTACACAGAATAAAATCGACTGTGTTGTAATTGACAGTGAACCGGCAAAGGAATTTGTAAAAGCAAATGCAGGACTAAAAATTCTTGATGAACCTTTTGCGGAAGAGGAGTATGCAATCTGCATTTCAAAGGAAAATCATGAACTCACCGAAAAAATCGACAAAGCTCTTGCAGAGCTTAAAGACGAGGGTGTTCTGGACAAAATCAAAAGCTATTACATAGAGGGTAATACTGATACCGTACCCTATGAATCACCTAAGGATATCAAGTATGACGGTGAACTTCATATGGCTACGAACGCTGCTTTTCCACCGTATGAATATGTTGAAGGCGGTAAAATTGTCGGTCTTGATCCGATGATGGCTACAGCAATCTGTGACAAGCTCGGTAAAAAACTTGTTATTGATGATATGGAATTTGATTCTGTTATCACTGCTGTTCAGACCGGCAAAGACGATTTCGGTATGGCAGGTATGACCGACACACCGGAAAGAAGAAAAAATATCGACTTTTCAACTTCATATGCAAACACAACTCAGGTTATTATCGTAAACGACAGTGCGTCGGGCAGTTTGTTCGGCAATCTCGGCGAAAGCTTTAAAAACACATTCATCACAGATAACAGATGGCAGCAGCTTTTAAGCGGTTTGCTTGTAACCCTTGAAATCACATTGTTTGCAGGTATTATCGGTGTTATTATCGGTTTTGTCATTGCTCTTGTAAGAGCTACTCACGATATTCAGCTTGACAAGAGAAAATGCAGGAGCTTCGGTGATTGTGTTCTGAAATTCTTTAATGTGATTTGCAACATCTACATTACTGTTATCAGAGGCACACCTGTTGTAGTTCAGTTGATGATTATGTATTACATTATTCTTGCATCTGTAAGAAATGGTATCTTTGCCGCAATCATTGCATTTGGTATGAACTCTGCCGCTTATGTTGCAGAAATTGTTCGTTCGGGTATTATGGCTGTTGACATTGGTCAGACTGAGGCAAGCCGTTCACTCGGTTTTAACAACAGACAGACAATGACAATGGTCGTTCTTCCGCAGGCAATTAAAAATGTTCTTCCTGCACTCGGCAATGAAATTATTACACTTCTCAAAGAAACTTCGGTTGCAGGTTATGTTGCACTTGCAGATATCACATATATTGGTAATATGATTCGTTCAAGAACTTACGAGGCATTCTTCCCGCTTATTACGGTTGCATTGATTTACCTTGTAATTGTACTTGTGCTTTCGTACATCCTCAGAAGATTTGAAAGGAGATTGAAAAAGAGTGAAAGATAACGCATTAATCTCCGTAAGAGGACTTGAAAAATCATTCGGTAAGGATATTCAGGTTCTTAAAGGTATTGATATTGACATTTTTAAAGGTGATGTAGTTGTTGTTCTCGGTCCTTCAGGCTCGGGTAAATCAACCTTTCTCCGTTGCCTTAACAGACTTGAGGAACCGACAGGCGGTCACATTTTCTTTGAGGGTACCGATATTACGGATCCAAAGGTTAATATAAATGTTCACCGTCAAAAAATGGGAATGGTGTTCCAGCAGTTTAACCTTTTCCCCCACAAGACTGTTATTGACAACCTTACAATGGCTCCTGTCAAGCTTCTTGGCAAGAGCAAAGATGAGGCTAAAAAAGACGCTATGGATCTTTTGGAGCGTGTAGGACTTGCCGAAAAGGCAAACGCATATCCGAACCAGCTTTCAGGCGGTCAGAAACAGCGTATTGCAATTGTAAGAGCGCTTGCGATGAATCCCGATGTTCTCCTTTTTGACGAGCCGACATCTGCACTCGACCCCGAAATGGTCGGCGAAGTTCTTGATGTTATGAAAGAGCTTGCCAAGGCAGGTATGACAATGGTTGTTGTTACTCACGAAATCGGCTTTGCAAAGGAAGTTGCAACCGATGTTGTATTTATTGACGACGGTGTTATCAAAGAAAAGAACAATCCGCAGGAGTTCTTCAATAATCCGCAGGACGACCGTTTAAAGGAATTTTTATCAAAGGTTCTTTAATTTTAAACAAAAATCAGAGGATTTCAGTTTTCGCTGAAATCCTCTTTTTTTAATTACTTATTCATTTGATTACCGTAAATATATTCTTTGGCTTTTGATATGAGTATTGATTTTTTGTTTGGGACATTTGCATCTACTACAAGCATTAGCAGATAATCGAGAATATTTCCGACATCTCTTCCCTCTTTTACGCCAAGATTTAAAACATCTTTACCGTTGATATCAAGCTGACTCAGCTTAAAACATTCGTTATCTTTGATTATTTCATTAAGATGTGTTTTAGCCGTTTCAAGATATCCGAGCTTTTCTTCTCGCTGATATTCAGACTGTGCAGATATATCGGCATATTCAACCTCTAACAACTGCTTTGTAAGGTCTGTACCGAGTACATTCATAACCTTTTTCATAAGCTTTTTACTGCCGTTAAAACGGACATCATGATATTCAATAAGCAGAAGAGTTTTGTTGATAAAATCAGACGGTAATCTTAGTCTGTGCAGAATTCTGTCTGCAATTTTTTTTACTTTCAAGCTGATGTCCCTGAAAATGCGATTGACCGCTGTTGTCAGTGGTTTTAACAAAAGGCTTGCCGATGTCATGCAGAAGCATTGTCATACGAAGTATGGGATTCGGTTCAATTGTGCCGAGTGCAGTCAGGGTATGTTGCCACAAATCATACGAATGATGAATGTTGTTCTGATTGAAATTGAACATAACGGTAATTTCAGGGATAATAACAGCAATTGTTTCTCGGTAAGCATCAAGAATTTTTACGGCATCCTTACCGCAGATGAGCTTTAGAAATTCCGAAATCACACGCTCTGTTGCAATGTTTTTTAGCAAGTCTGCATTTTTAAATATAGACTTTGATGTGTTCTCTTCAATTGAAAATCCGTAAACAGAGGCAAAGCGTAATGCCCGCAAGATTCGCAGAGCATCCTCGTTAAAGCGTGTATCGGGATTTCCGACACAACGGATAATTTTATCTTTAAGGTCATTTTTACCGCCGTATGGATCGACAAGACCGTATTCAGCGTTATATGCCATTGCATTTACCGTAAAGTCACGGCGTTGCAAATCTTCGTTTATGTTTCGTGTAAAGCTTACACTGTCCGGATGACGGTTATCGGAATAATCACCGTCAATACGGTAGGTTGTGATTTCATAGACTTCACCGCCGCATACAACGGAAATTGTGCCGTGTTTGATACCTGTATCAAAAGTATGATAAGCCTCAAAGCATTTTTTTGTCTGCTCGGGCAAAGCGTTTGTGCAAATATCTGTATCATGCGGAGTCAATCCGAGAAGATAATCACGAACACAACCGCCCACTATAAAAGCCTCATAGCCTTGATTATTCAGTTGTCTGATTAATTTTTCAGCGTTTTTGTTTATTTGCATTTCTTTTTGCAGTCAGTTTAAGATGACTTTCCTTTTTGAATTTTTCTATATAGTGCTGTGCTATATTGTAGAATATATTAAATACAACAAATGTGCCTACAGCAAAGATTACAAGCAATATGATGTTTTCAAATGTAAGCGGTGCAAGTGAGAACAATCCGCCGAAGAAAATTGAACCGATTATTATTCCTGCGGAACATCCGATGACCATAACGGCTCTGAGCGGATTGAACGGGATTGATAATCTGATTACAAGCAGCATACATGAAAATGCAGTAAGATATACGCAGAGAGTTGAAAACTGTGCCTGTGGCATATCTGTCATATACTTTAAAATTGCGAGTAATATTGTATCTGCCGAAATACAAAAAGCTGTGGGGAGTGATCTTGCTATTATATTTACGGTGAAATTACCTTTTACTATATCTTTATTCGGTTGAAGTGCAAGAACAAATGATGGCAATCCAACCGTTAATGCACCGACAAGCGTAAGCTGTATCGGTTCAAAGGGATATCCTGTGCGGAAGAATATGAAGAAAATTGAAAGTATAACCGAATAAATCGTCTTAACAAGATAGAGTGCAGAGCTTCGTTCAAGGTTATTGATTGTTCGTCTGCCCTCTGCCACAACGCTCGGCATTGCGCCAAAGTCATTATTGACAAGTACAAGCTGTGACACATTTCGTGCGGCATCGCTGCCCGACGCCATAGCTACGGAGCAATCCGCCTCTTTGAGTGCGAGAACATCATTTACTCCGTCACCTGTCATAGCAACCGAATGTCCGTGCTTTTTAAGGGCAACCACAAGCTTTTTCTTTTGAGCCGGAGTTACTCTGCCAAACACATTACAACGCTCTGCCGCATCTTCAAGCTCTTTATCTGTTGTTACGGTTGACATATCGATTGCATTTTCTGCACCCTCGATCCCTGTGTCAAGCGCAATATTTTTAACAGTTTTAACGCTGTCGCCTGAAATTACCTTTAAGGTGACACCCTGTTCCTTAAAATATTTTACCGTTTCATTTACATTATCACGAAGTTTATCCTTGATAAGAATGAGTGCAAGCGGTTTTAAATCATCAGGCAATGAGTCTTTGTCCGGTTCACTATCGCTTTCGGCAAGAACAAGGATTCTGACGGTTTGATTTATCTTTTCAATCTCAGAATACACCTCGGAATACTTTTCTCTGCTTTTTAAAAATACATTCAGTCGCACCGACTATGTAGGTCTTGCCGTTTTCAAATGTACCGCCCGACCATTTTGTTTCGGACGAAAAATCGCAGAATTTACTGCACTCATACGGTGAAACGGAATCCGAATAGTCACGCAGTGCATACAAAGTTGCATTCAGTTCATCGGACGCTTTTACAATTGAAGAAAGTGCTTTCTTGATTTTATTTTCATCAGCCCCAAACGGAATGACACCTGTTACCGTCATTTCGTCTGTT
>ENA-OQHK01000212-OQHK01000212.1-human-gut-metagenome-genome-assembly--contig:-NODE-212-length-11363-cov-2.137771_pt1 | contig 11363 bp, 13 predicted proteins | sample MGYA00242562_ERZ504715 | MGnify/ENA primary metagenome ERZ504715 (study PRJEB26092, sample SAMD00036445) | human gut metagenome | host: Homo sapiens | study: EMG produced TPA metagenomics assembly of...
CCCTTCACCAGAAACTCGTCCGTGATTTTCATGGTGCGGTAGCCGCACACCACCGAAAACTCGTCCATGCTTGCGGAATAGGCGATTTTCACCTCCGTGTCGAACAGCCGGCTCATGTAGGCGGCATAGACACCCGTCGGAATCCAGCGTTCCCCGAAATTGAAGTCCAGATCCTCGAAGGCGATGCGCTGCGGCTCGGCATCTTTCAGAGCCTCCAACGCCTGCTTCACCTCCGGCATACGCTCATTTTCGGGATTGTCACCCATCCATGCCTCTATGCGTTCCGCTTTCTCTATGACATTTCCGGCGATGAAACGGTCTTTGATTTCGTAACCGGTCACGAGCGGATTGTAGTAGATGCGCCCTTGCAGGGCAGTGAGCAAATCCTCCGCCGTGCTGTCGGTTATCTCCCGCATATAGTCGAGATTGACCGTACCATATTTGTTGAGCGACGCAGACAGGGCTTCTTCGGGAGAGCCTACGTTGGCATGGCTCTCCACCGCGAAGGAAACAGGATGCTCGAAGATGTCCGCCTTGACGAACTTTCCGTTTTCCATCCGTTCCAGCGAAAGGATGTCGCGCCCGCCCGCATCCATCATCACTAACTTCACGTTCTGCTTGGCGTTGAGGTTGCCGTAGCGCATGACAAACTCATCGTAACAGGTATTCAGATGCTCTCGCCACGGAACATTTGCCTCGCGCCGGAGCGATTCATAACGGTACAGACGCTCGTAGGCGTCACGCAGCGACACATACAACAACGCCTTTTCCTTCTGGTATCCTTTCAGGTCGAGCGGCTGGAATGTCGCCCCGTATGGCGTGATGTCTTTCAGGTAGCCGATGTTATGACGCCCCCGGTCAGCCACCAGCGACCCTTCGCGCAGGTGCATCTCCGGCGTGCGGTGGTAGGCACGCGGAGAAAGGTCCACGACTTCCTCCTTCGGCTTTTCCGCTTCGATGTCGGGGAAAAAGGAAAGTCCCCACCGCTTCCGATGGGGTATCTGTAACGGCAGGTGCGGCGACTGCCTCCGGCTGTGTTTCCTCCTGTCGTGGCTGCTCACGGGAAGTTTCCGGCACGGCTTTCACTTCCGTCTTTTCCGCCACTTGTTTCTCGTTATGCTGCCTTGCCAGTTCCCGAAGTTCTTTCCTACGCTCCGGCGTCAAACCCATCATCATTTCATAGAAACCGTTGATGGGAGGATTGGTATCCCAGTCCAGTGTGGCATAGATGTCGTCCGGGTCGGCAGGCTTGGCGGTGTTCTCCGCTTTCACCTCCTTATTCTCCATTGCGGGTTTTGCAGTTGGAGCTGTCGGTGTAACCGTGACTTTCGGTTTGGGTCGGAGTGGACGTTTGTCCGTAACTGCCTTTTTCTACCGTCTTTTTCTTTTTTGGTAGGTTTTCGGTTTGGTCTGACCTCTTCCGTTCATCCCCCACGAGGTTGAGCAAGGAGAGCTGCACCCCGTCAGAATATTTCGGACGTGGCTCTATCTCCGGTTTTTCCTCAACGGGTTGCGGTTTTTCCGTCGGAGTTTCCACCGTCTGCGCCGAGGATACTGTTTCCAATTTTATGGCAGGACGCTCTACTTTATTTTGAACGGCAACTTTTTCTTCCGTTCCTGCCTGCCGGATTGAACCCGAATACAAGCGCATGGCAAGCCTGTAATGGAAATCCTCGTCGAGCATACGGCGCAAATCCCCGGCGATGCCTGCTGCCTTGCCCTCGTGCAGATAAACCATAGCGGGCTTCCCGTAGGGGTCTGTGTCAAGTTTCGCCATCGTATGCACGATGCGTTCCGGGTGGTGGATGAAATAGGCGTTGTCGGTCAGGGCGGTTTTCGTGTCCGTCTGTATCACGGTCATCAGCCGCTCGTCCTGCGACATTTCCTTCTTGCTGAGGTTCTTTTGCAGGACAATCAGGTCACTGCCCACTTCTGTCCCCGCGTTGTCCGTGAACAGGTTGTTGGGCAGGCGTATCGCAGATACCAGATTAGCCTGACTGAACAGCTCGTTACGCACGGAGGTCTTGCTGCTGTTCAATACCCTTGCGAGGTGATGAACGCCACGATACCGCCGTCACGCACGGCATCCAGTCCTTTGAGAAAGAAATAGTTGTGGATGGTTTTCTGGGCGGAGCGTCTGCCGAAAGAGTCGCTCCGCTGAAACTCCGCGTCGAACACGGCAATGTCACCGAACGGAATGTTGGACACCGCCAAGTCGAAATAATTGTTGAACGGTCTTTCGATTTTCTCAAAACCGCAGGTGCGCATTTTCTGGTCGGGATAGAGATGCCTCAAGATTGTACCCGTGAGCAGATCCTTCTCGAAAGCCATCACATCCGCATTGGGGCTGTGCCGCAGCATGGAATCCACGAACACGCCGACACCTGCCGACGGTTCGAGCATACGGGCGGGGCGGACGCTGTAATCTGCCAGCACGTCCGCGATGGTGTCGGTTATCTCTTTGGGGGTGTAGAAAGCGGTCAGCACGGACGCTTTCAGCGAATCCACAAACCGCTTGTACTCTGTTTCGTCCTTGCTGTTCTCACGGATAAGCCTGTGCAGCTCCACCGTCGGGGCGAACAGTTCGAGGTCGGATTTCGCCCACCGGACGGCATCCGTCAGTTCCTTTGCAGGGTTGAGGATACATTTCAGACCGCCGAAACCGCAGTACCTTTGAAGTATGGCACGCTCTTCGGTTGTCGCTGTCCTATTTTCCCTGTCAAGGATGAATGCCGTCCGTATCGCCTCGATGTTGTCCCGCAGTTTCTGTTTGCGGTTAAACGCCATATTCGTCTAAGTAAAGGACGGTTGCTCCCGTCAGCTCCGTGTAGAGCAGGTCGTAATCGGAAGACAGGGCGAAATTGTCATCCGAGAGGTCATAGACGGAGAACACGTTGCCGACAAGCGGCAGCAGTTTCAGGACAAAGGCTTCACGCTTCTCTTCCGGCACTTCATCGGCAAACTCGTTTTCCACGACTTCGCGGAGGATGGCGTAACGGGAATAATGCAGCCCGCGCAGCAGCGTGTCCATCGCCAGTTCCTGCGCACCATCGGCGGGATAGCCTTCAAGCCGTGCCCTCTCATACGTTTCGGCGGCACGGTCGGCCCGTTCCCGTATGAAAGCGGTGTCGTCAGCCTGTTCAAACTTGTTCGTGCGGAGATAGTCCAGCAGGTACAGACCGTAATAGGAAAAGTCGGTCTGACCCTCGTTTTTCTTCTTGTTGTTCATTACTTTGGATTTAGCGGATTGATAATTAACGGGATAATCGGTTGGAAAAAGGAAGAAAAAAGGCACTCGGTATCCCTCCGAGTGCCACCACTAAATCCAAAGTATGAGTGTAATCCGGTATCGAAGAACAATTCATTACTCTGAACAAGTGGCAAAGTTAATACTATTTCTTCCGTCCTGAAAATTTCTTGCCCTTTTTAGCCTCCGGGAACACAAAAGTCGTGTTATATTCCCCGTCAAAGGCGACAACAGCATCGAAACTCTTGCCCTGTTTGCTCTTGAACCCTTTGAGCAGCTTGGTATGCCCTTCGGTGAGCAGGTCTTTGATTTCATCGTCGGACAGGGTGCGTCCCGCTTTCAGCCGGAACACGGGCAGTCCGCACTCCGTGTTGTCGCAGCGTACCACCTTGCCGTAGAACCGCATCCTGCCCGTGCCACACTTGGGACACGCGCAGCCGGAGTCACGGCTGCCGAAGAGCTTGTCGCACGAGAGCAGTTCGGAGGTTATCTCACGTGTGTACGCCTCTATCTCCTTGCGGAAGGTGTCGTCGGACAGTTCCCCGCGCTCGATACGCGCCAGCTCCTTTTCCCATTCGCCCGTCATGGCAACATCGGCGATGCGCATCGTCTTGACGACGGAATTGAGGGCAAGTCCTTTTTCGGTGGGAACAAGCGACTTCTTGCAGCGTTCCATGTAACCGCGCTTGAAAAGCGTTTCGATGATGGAGGCGCGTGTGGCGGGAGTACCGATGCCACAGTCCTTCATCGCCTGCCGCAGTGCGTCGTCCTCAATTTCCTTGCCCGCCGTTTCCATTGCCGAGAGCAGGGTGGCTTCGGTATGCAGCGGCTTGGGTTTGGTCTTTCCTTCGGTAATGGACGAGCCTTTCGGTGTCAGCGTGTCGCCTTCCTGCCAGCCGGGGATGGTAATTTCCTCTTTTTCCTCGCCATAGACGGCACGCCATCCGGTTTGCTTCACGACGCTGCCTTTTACGGTAAACTCCACTCCGGCACATTCCGCCGTGACAGTGGTCACATCCTTGACGCATTTCTCAGAGAATGCCTCGACCATGCGCCCGGCAATCATCTGATAGATGGTATTGTCCTCTTTGGAGAGGAAGAGCGGTTTCTCACCCGTGACGAGCAGGGCATGGTGGTCTGTCACCTTGCCGTCGTCCACGCTGCGGCGTGTCGGGATGGCTTTTGCCCGCACCTTGTCTTTCCATTCGGGCTGCGTGCCGATAAAGGCGAGCAGCTTGGGGATTTCAGCGAACACGTCTTCGGGGATGTAGCGGCTTCCCGTTCTCGGATAGGTTATCAACTTCTTCTCGTAGAGCTTCTGCGCGATTTCAAGCGTCTGTTCCGCCGTGAAGCCGTGCTTGGCGTTGGCTTCTTTCTGGAGCGTGGTCAGGTCGTAGAGCAAGGGAGTTTCCTCCGTCTTCTCCTTGCGCTCGGCTTTCGTGACAGTGGCGCAACCTGCCGCCTTTACCTTATTATATAGTTCCATCGCCGGTTCTTTCTCTTTCCATTTCTCGGAGGATGAGAATTTCACGACTTCGCCGTCGCAACCGTCCGTTGCGATATGGAGCTGCCAGAATGCTTCGGACGTAAAGCGGCGGTTCTCCCAGTAGCGTTCACATACCATAGCCAACGTTGGTGTCTGCACCCGCCCCACGGAATACGTGCCGTGTCCGGCGGCGATGGATAACGCCTGTGTGCCGTTGATGCCCACGAGCCAGTCGGATTCGCTCCGCGCTTTGGCGGCGAGGTAGAGGTTGTCGTATTTGCTGCCGTCTTCGAGTTTCCGCAGTCCCTCGCGGATAGCTTTGTCGGTGAGAGAGCTGATCCACAGGCGCACGAAAGGAGTGGTGCAACCCGTATAGTGGTAGAGGTAGCGGAAGATAAGCTCTCCCTCGCGTCCGGCATCGGTCGCCACGATGATATGTTCGCTTGTGTCGAACAGTCTTTTGATGACTTTTATCTGCGACACCACGCCGCTGTCGGGCTTGTAACCTTTCTCCGTCCTGACCTGACGGGGGACGAGCGTGAATGTGTCGGGAATAATCGGGAGGTTGTCACGGACAAATCCGCGCACGCCGTAGCCGTCGGGCATGGCAAGCTGAACGAGGTGTCCGAATGCCCATGTCACGGCATAACCGCCTCCCTCGAAATATCCTTCCTCTCTCTTTGTCGCGCCCACGATGCGGGCGATTTCACGTGCCACGGAGGGCTTTTCTGCAATGATTGTCTTCATGTCTTCTTCTTTTTTGTTGATACTTTGGATTTTATTTTGGATTCAGTGGCGGACACGGGATTACATTTTCATGCCCTTGCCCGTTTTCTTCTGCGGCTTCTCCTGCTGCTGTTGCTGGCGGGCGTCCTTCGAGTTGGTCTGACCTTTCTGCAACGGCTCTCTCAGATTCTTTGTAGCCTCGTTGGTCTTGCCATCGTTGTTCACCGCCACCTGCGTGCGGCTCTCGTTGGACGGAGCAACCTGCTGTGCATTGTCAGGGTTCGTGTCGTAGCGGTACGGGCGTCCCTTCTCCGGGTTGAACTTGATATACATCGTGGCATGGAAGCCCTGCTTGTCGGTCACGTTCTCCAGCTTCACGGCTTTACCCGCCACATAGTCGGCTTTCTGCTGGTCGGTGAAGCTCACGCCGCTCCATTTGCTGATGGGGCGGATGCTGCCGTCCTCGTTCGTCCACGTGTTGCGGCGTTGCTCCTTCTTGGTCTGTGCGGCATTTTCCCCGCCCTGCGCCTGACTTTTCGATGTGTCGCCTTTGGTTTCCTGTGTCTGTGCGGTACGGGGCGACTTGCCGGTTCCCGGCACGAACTCCACGCCGCGCTGCTCCACGTTCACTTGCAGGGTGGTGACGAACTTTCTGCCGTCGTTGCGCTCGATGAGCTTGTCGCGTACGGGCAGTCCGGCGCGGAGCATGTCCCGCTCCTGCGTGGTGATTTCCGTCTTGCCGATGCGCTCCGGGATGCGCACCCTGCTTGCCGGAATGTCCGTGATTTCATTCGTCTTGCGGTCGATGCTGATGTAGGAGGGGATGATCTCGCCCGTTTCCCTGTCCACAATGTCCACGACCCTACCGAGATTGCCCGTTTCGCGGAGGTTCTTCCGGTCATTGTCGGAGAATTTGTGTTCCTTGTACTCATCCAGCTTCTGCTCCTTGCGGATGAAGTGCGGCACGAGGCTGATGTTTCCCTCACCGTCCTTCTTGAAGGAGAGGCGGGCGTCCAGCTCGAATGATTCGCCGCCGAAGGTCGGTTTGACCTTTACCAAGTCGGACTTGCCATAGTTGAGCATCTTCGTAAGGTCGCCGGACTTTTCAAGGTTGTCCCGCTTTACGCCCCATCTGTCCTCCAGCTCCTGCCAGTTGATTTTACTCTCGTCGATGGGCTGGTAGCCACGTTTGCCCTGCATCTGTTCGGATTTGTCCTGTTGCTGTTCTTTCCGTTGTTCCATGTTCTCCTGTTTTTGAGGTTCTTGTTTCTCTGTCTGTTGTGCTGCCATCTCTTCCTGCACCTTCTTCTCATAGTCGGAGGTGTCCACCTTGTGAGGGGCGAGCAGCTCCTTGTTCGCTTCGGGGGTCTTTCAGCAGTTGCTTCATCACCTCTAAGAGATTTTCAGCTTGGTCTGCCGCAATGCGGTAGAAACCGAAGCGGCTGGGTTCCTTGCACTGCCGGAAGAAGTTCTTGAAGAAGTTGTCCAGCACGTCGCCATGTCGGTCGAATTGCAGGAAACTCTGCGCGTTCTCCGTCTTTTGCGGGGGTGCGCTTGGGTGTGCCGTCCGCGTTCAGCCCGGCTACCACGCTGATCTCGCCTGTCTTCTCGTCACGGACTACCAGCACGTCCTTTTCGTCTTTTTTCTTTGCCATCTGAAAAATGTTTTAATGGGTTATTTATGAAAGAAATTATGGATACGAGCCTTGTAGAAGGCTATATCTTCCTTTTTGAAGTCCTTGATATGGTTGGAAAGGAATGTCAGCACGTCCTCCTCGCTGTAATAGGTCTTCTTGCCCAGCGTCTTGTAGGGCAATGCGCCTACGCTGCGGTAGCGTTGGAGGGTGCGTTTGCTTATCTGGAGCAACATGCACAAATCCTGATTGTCGAAAAGGCGGATGCTTTCCGTGATAGTGGGCTGTTTCCCCTCAGCCTTCATCGCCAGCAGCAGTTCGTCCTGACGGTCGAGCCGTTCCATCAGCTTCTGCATCCAGCCCTCGAAGTTGTTTCGTGTGAGCAGTTCCATAGCTATGTCCTCCTTCCTTTGGGGCTGCCGCCCGTGCGTAGCGTATGGTTGCGTTTTAGTTCCTGCGGTGTAGCCGCGTCCTCGTTGACGGCACACGCTTCAAGCAGGCGGTCGATTTCCGACTGCCGGTAGCGGCATTTACCGCGAAGCACGACATAGCCGATGCGTTGCTCGCTGCGCATACGCTGGAGGGTGCGGGTACTCACGTTAAGCAGGTGCGCCGCCTCGTGTGTGGTGAGCAACCTGTCGGGCGATGCCGCTTTCTTGTCGCCGGAGACGGCACGGACGTGTGCCGCAATCTCCGCTATCTGTTCCGTCAATGACCGGAAGACGGAACTTTCCATCGTTATCACTTTCATATTCAGTCCTTTCTTTTTGTTTCTGCAGCAAAAATCGGCAATAACAAAAGGGGCTTTAACAACTCACTACGTGACTCACGTAAGATTTTTTACGGAAGATGGCTCCGTAACCCGGTCAAACGGCGCAACAGGCAGCCTTTCAGCGGAAAACGGCACGTGTTCAGGACCGTACCGTTACCTTTGCGGGCAAACCGATAATTGCATGAATATGGAAATAGTATCTATCGAGAAAAAGACTTTCGAGATGATGGTGGCGGCATTCGGCGCACTCTCGGAGAAGGTCGCCGCCCTGAGGCGCAAAAGCGACACGGGGCGCATGGAAAGATGGCTCACGGGCGAGGAGGTCTGCGGGCAGTTGAGAATAAGCCCGCGCACGTTGCAGACGCTGCGCGACAGGCGGCTTATCGGCTACTCGCAGATAAACCGCAGGTTCTATTACAAGCCGGAGGAGGTGAAGCGGCTGATACCGCTTGTCGGCACGCTCTATCCGCACGGCAGATGATTTGATTTATTCACCCACTGAATCCGAAGTTATGATGAACGAGAACAACGATGTTTTTACGATGGAAGACGAGCCGATAGCCTCTGTGATGCAGGATATGCGCAAAGGCTCGAAATGGCTGTCCGCATTTCTGGAGAATTACCGTCCTCCGCTGGACGGGGAACGTTACCTGACGGACGGCGAGGTGGCGGAACTGCTCCGTGTAAGCCGACGCACCTTGCAGGAATACCGCAACAACCGCGTGTTGCCCTTCATCCTTTTGGGAGGGAAGGTGCTTTACCCGGAAACGGGGCTGCGCGAGGTGCTGGAAGCGAACTACCGCAAGCCGCTGGAGTGAGGCGGCCAACATGAAAAAGGAAACGGGCAGCACCATGAAGGTGTCGCCCGTTTCTTTGTCTTATGTGGTATGCGCAATCAGCAGTACCCGGCTTTTCCGTTCTGTATGAACATCACGTATGCCTGCCGTTTCTCTTTTGCGAGAGCCTTTCTCACCAGCCATGTACGGAAAAGGTGGGTGTTGTAGGTGTTCAGCCGGAAGGCGACGGGGATGATGATTTCAAGCGCGTACACGTCCGCGTGCAGCCCGTTTTCAAGCTGCATGTAATGGCACACCTCGTAGTCGTTCAGCACGTCCGACTTGCGGACGGCTCTGATGGCGGCGTTCACTGCCGGAACGGTCGTATGGAACAGTCCGGCGATTTCGGTGGCGGTCATCCACACGTCGTTACCGGTTATGCTGACCGCCTTGCCTTCTATAATGATTATGTCACGTTTCATGGTTTCTATTTTTTAGATGGTGCGACCTGCAAATTCCTCGACACTGTTCAACCTTGCGGCAAGGCTCTCCATGTCCTGATTGAGCTTCTCTTTCGTTATTTTCGCGTAAATCTGAGTCGTTTTTATGCTCTTGTGTCCGAGCATGGAACTGACGGTTTCAATGGGTACGCCGTTGGAGAGGAACACCGTCGTGGCTGCCGTATGGCGGCTCTGATGCCAAGTGATATGCTTGGTTATGCCGCATCTTTTAGCAACGGCACGGATGCCGTACAGACAGGTCATGTAATGCGGCACGGGGAATATCCTGCCGTCCTCGCACAGCCCGCGATACTTGTCTATGATTCGCTTGGCGATGTCAAGCAGGCGGATGTTGGACACCACGCCCGTTTTCTGGCGGTTGATGTTTATCCACTCGTGTTCGTCGAAGTAGGTGCGGATATTCTCTTCCGTGAGGTTGCGCATATCCGAGAACGACAAACCCGTGAACGCACAAAACAGGTAAAGGTCACGATACAATTCCTGTTTGGCGTTTTTCAGTTTCCCGTCCATCAGCAGGCGTATTTCCTCTTTGGTCAGAAAACTGCGTGTCGTTTCCTCCTTCTTGATTTCATACTCGCGGAACGGGTCGCGTGTCAGCCACTCGTTGTTGATGGCGATGAACACCATCGTCCGTAGCGGGCAGACGTACAGCCACACGGTATTGGTGCAGCAGTGCTTGTCCGTGCGCAGGAACATCTCGAAGTCGGAGATGAAAGCCGGGGTAAGCTCTTTCAGGGCGATGTCCTTCACATGGTAGCGGATGTCGAGGAACTCTTGCAGGTGCTTGTAAACGATACGGTACTTTTCCAGTGTGCCTTTGGCTTTCATGCCTGCCTCCACCTGTTTCTCGTAGTCCTCGTTGTGCTGGCGGAACACCTGCATCAGCGTGTGATAGCGGTGTTCCAGTCCGAGAAAGGCGTTTTTCACCTTTTCCGCCGTGACGAAGTTGTCACGCTCCATGATTTCCTGATAGTGCCTGTTGATGCGTACCCGCATCTTGTCAAGCATACGGTTCGTTTCGAGTGCCGCCGTGCTTCTGCCCGTGACACGTCCCCCTTTGGTGTCCCACAGTTTCGGATCGACAGTCAGCTTGCAGCTGAACTGCGTCTGGCTGCCGTCCACCGTGATGCGTCCCATGACGGGAACTGTCCCGTCTTTTTTCACTACCTGACGCTTGAGATAGTAGATTACTGAAAATGTACTCTTCATCGTCCTTAATTTTTTTGGTTTCAAAATTAGTTGGTGAAGAGTCCGGTGTCGGTACGCAAAACGGGGAGGAACGGCGCAATCTTTTTCCGTAAGCAAATTTTTCGCGTGAGTTGTCGGTAACTCACTATTCCTTAGCGTCTTGTTTCGTCATCCGTACCCGTTTGTCGCATTTTCGGGCATGGTTACGAACAAGTAACGTTGCGGCGTCAGGATTTGGCTTTGGCAGGGATTGTAATGGCTTCACGAATTATCGCCACTTCAACTAAAACCCTTGTAACTCAATTCTATCACTATATCTTTCCGCATTTCACTTTTTTGTAGTAACTTTGCACCACCAAGATGCAAACCAAGGCCCCAGATAAACCAATCAAGATACCGAGTATTTTCATCCAAGTAGCCTTTTCCTTATAAAAGAATACCATAATCAAAAATACCCAGATCGGTTGCAAGCTCGTGAAAATAGAACTCGAGACCGGCGTTGTCTTGCTAAGCCCCACTAAATAAAGAAACATAAAACCATAGATACCGATAGCGCCTAGTAAGAATAGCCACACCTTATCTTTCGTCGTAGAAACCTCCGGTTTCATAAACCAGCCGATCACCCAAAACGCCACGGCCGCAAACACGCATCGGAAAGAAGCGCCCGTCAACGGGCTCATCCATAAGGGAAGCAAGTATTTCAAGGCGTTCATATTCAATCCACTGAAAGTTTTTGAGACCACCATGCTAATATTAGCTTCTGTTTTCTTATTTTTCACTGTCTATCATTTTTTAGTTTATATTCGTAAATCAAATTTTATCGTTGAAAAGGAACGAGTCTCGTTTTACATAAGCCCAGATCGTAGCGACCAGCGCAATACAGAGGTTAAAAAATAAACGCAAAATTGCTGGCTCTTGACATGGAGTATAGACTGGAAGAAATCGATAATAAACGGACAAAGTAATATCGCCAAATAATTCATCGCCATCACGAAAGCTAAATGCCAATGTAA
>ENA-OQHK01000213-OQHK01000213.1-human-gut-metagenome-genome-assembly--contig:-NODE-213-length-11348-cov-2.730773_pt1 | contig 11348 bp, 9 predicted proteins | sample MGYA00242562_ERZ504715 | MGnify/ENA primary metagenome ERZ504715 (study PRJEB26092, sample SAMD00036445) | human gut metagenome | host: Homo sapiens | study: EMG produced TPA metagenomics assembly of...
ACTATGCTGGGCATCATCATCGGCGTGATGGCGGTCATCGTCATCGTGGGTCTGGGCAACGGCATGACCCAGAGCATGCGGGACAGCTTTTCCGCACTGGGCACCAACACCCTCAGCATTCAGGTGTGGGGCTACGGCTCCCGTACCGTGCCGGTGGAGGAGATGTACGATATCTGCCAGCGGCATTCCGACCTGATCAAGGCGGTGTCGCCGCAGGTCAACTTCAGCGGCAAAGCCAGCGGTACGCTGAAGATCGGTACCACCAGCTACCGCTGGTCCAACATGAGCGGTGTGGACGAAAACTTTACCGAAATGAAGAATTACCAGATCGTTCAGGGGCGCGGCCTGCAGTACATGGATATGCAGGACAACAAGCAGGTCTGCGTCATCGGCGATTACCTCAACCGCGTAGCCTTTGGCGGCAACGGTGTGGGGCAGACGCTCAAGATCGGTGCCAACAAGTTCCGCGTCGTAGGTGTGCTGTCTGCCAAAGTCAGCGACCCCACCATGCAGCAGGGCAGCGATGACGATTGCGTTTACCTGCCCTACACCACCGTGATGCGGCTTTCCAGCCAGAGCATGGTGGACTGCTACACTGCCATGATGGCCGACGAAAGCCTTGCCAACGAGGCCAAGACCACCATAGAAGAGGAATTGATGTCGATCCTCAAGACCGAAAACGGCTACTATGTGTACAGCGCCAGCGAGTGGCTGGAGGAAATGAACAAGATGATCAACATGGTCATCGTGATACTTACCGGCATCGCCAGCATCTCGCTGCTGGTGGGCGGCATCGGCATTATGAACATCATGCTGGTGTCGGTCACCGAGCGCACCCGCGAGATCGGCATCCGCAAGGCGCTGGGCGCAAAGGAACGCACCATTCTGGCGCAGTTCGTGGTGGAGGCAGCTACCACCTCTGCGCTGGGCGGCGTTTTAGGCATTGCGCTGGGCTATGTAATGTCCATGGTGGCGAACAGGGTGCTGCCCATGTTCATGACTGATACCACCGTTACGGTAAGCCCCTCCTTTAACTCCATTGTGGTGGCCTTTGGCATCTCGGTGGGCATCGGCGTGCTGTTCGGTTATCTGCCGGCACGGCGCGCAGCCCGGCTGAACCCCATTGAAGCATTGCGCTACGATTGAGCGCGGCGGCGTGATAAACAAAGAACAAGAGGTACGACCAATGAAAAAACGGATTCTCGCATTTCTGCTGGCGGTCAGCATTGCGGTGTCGGTGCTGGTGCTGCCGGTCTCGGCGGCCAGCATCAACAATACGGCTCTGCAGACGGCTATCACTCTGGGCGCTGTGCCCACCGGTCAGGAGCTTGGCGCCAACGTTACCCGCGGTGCCTTTGCCAAAATGCTGGTGTCCTTTTCCACCTACCGGGAGAGTGTGGACGCGCAGGGAACTGTGGGCACATTGTACCGGGATGTGCCCGGCACCTCCCAGTGGGCACCCTACATCCGCATTGCGGTGCAGCAGGGCTGGATGAACGGCTACACCGACGGCTCCTTCCGCCCGGACAACACCGTCACGCTGGAGGAAGCCTGTGCAGCGGTGCTGAAGCTGCTGAGCTATAAGACCACCGACCTGACCGGCTCCTTCCCGCAGGCACAGCTGAACAAGGCGCAGCAGATCGGTCTGCGGGATCAGCTGACCTGCACGCAGGGTCAGGCTATGACCTACGAGCAGTGCACCCTGCTGCTGTACAACGCCCTGCGCGCCAACACCGCAAGCGGCAGCGCCTATGGCAGCTCGCTGGGCTTTACGGTGTCCAATGGTCAGGTGGATACCTCTTCGGTGCTGCTCAAGAGCCGCAAGGGCCCCTTTGTGGCCGCAGAGGGCACACAGCTGCCCTTTACACCGGTGAGCGTCTACCGCAACGATAAGGCCTCTGCCTCGGCAGAGCTGAACAGGTACGACGTGTACTATTACAGCGAGAGCCTGCAGACGGTGTGGATCTACACCCGCCGCGCCGCAGGCCGCATCACGGCAGTATCGCCCAGCGCCAGCGCGCCTACCGCGCTGACCGTGGCGGGCAGCAATTACACGCTGGGCAGCTCTGCCGTGGCGTCCAAGATCTCCTCCCTGAACGGCGGCGGCGTGGGCGAAGTGGTCACCCTGCTGCTGGGCATGGACAACGAGGTAGCCGATGTGATCACCGGCGAGGAAGCCGACAGCGTGTTCTACGGCGTGGTGCAGACCGCTACCCGCAGCCTTGTAGAGGATAACGGCGCAGACGTGCTGCAAAAGATCTCGGTGATGTGCACCGACGGCATTACCCGCACTGTGAATATCGACAAAAGCCTGAACTACCCCACCGGCTGGCTGGTGGAGATCAGCGTGACCCCCGAAGGGGAACAGGTGACCGCCATCGAGTCCAAATCGGTCAGCGGCACCATCAACGACACCGCCACCGCGCTGGGGGACTATACTCTGGCCGATGACGTACAAATTTTGGATACGACATCGGAGGGGTTGGCTGGGACGGTTCGTCCCAGCCGAATAGCGGGGACAAAGCTGAACGCACTGGCCGTGCGCTACTATACGCTGAATGAGCAGGGACAGATCGACCGCCTGATCCTGAACGATGTCACCGGCGATCTGTGGAAATACGGCGTGCTGGACGATGTGAAGAATCTGGCCTTCAACGCCAGTTCCATTCTGGGCACCCTGACCGGCAGTGGCTCCTCCGGCTCGGGGGATAGCTCTTCCGGGAACGGTTCTTCCGGCTCCGGCAGTGGTTCCACCGGGGACGGCTCCTCCGGTTCCGGCTCTACCGGCGGCACCACCAACACCACCACCGTGGTGGACGATCTGCGCAGTGTGCTGGTGCCCACCACCAGCGAGATCCTGTGGGGCGTGATCGACGGCTCGCTGCTGAGCACGGTCTGGAACCGCATCACCAGCAGTTCCGGCTCGCTGCTGAGCATCGGTCTCAAGCAGCTGGCCAACATTACCGGCCAGCCTATGAGCACCATCCTCAATTTTGTGGGCGGCGGCGCTACCTACATCTGCTACGTCAACGGCAGTCAGGCCAGCTTTTCCACCTCCATCAAGTATCCGGTGCTGGCGGGCGGTTTGGCAGTGCGGCAAAACGTGAACGGCACTGTAAAGGCCATGATCCAGCTGATGCCCATGAAGATCGATCAGGTGGGTGCAGCCTCGGTGATGAGCAACGGCACCCGCTACGAGACGGCTGACGATATGCAGGTGTACCTATGGTACAAGGGGCAGTATTACGCCACCAAGCTCTCTGAGGTGAACTCTGAGGGCTACTACCTGACCGGCTGGTACGATAACTTTGGCTGCGCAGCAGGCAAGCGCGTGCGGGTGATCGTGGCGGTCAAAAAGGACTGATGGACTACTATGACCCCCGGCGCAGGGCGCTGCGGGCGGTACGGCAGCTGCTCTACCCGCGCGAGTGCCCCTTCTGCGGCCGGGTGCTGGGGGATGTACGAGATTGCCCGGACTGTGCAGTGCAGCTGGAAACGCTGCGTCGCAAGCCGGGCATCCGGCTGGACCCGGCGCAGCACTATATCAGCAATCTGGCCGGTGCGGCTGCGCCCTACCGTTACAGCGGCTGTGTGCGGCGCGGCATCCTGAACGCAAAGTATCAGGGCAAGCCGTGGCGGGCTGTGGAGATGGGCAACCGTCTGGTACAGCTGGCCTTTGGCGGTGAACTGACCGTGCAGTACGGCGAGCTGCTCCCGCAGCCGGTGCCGTGGGCGGCCATCGGGTACGACCTGATCGTACCGGTGCCGGCCTCCGGTAAAAGGCGCGGCTACAATGTGCCGGAACTGATGGCGCTGCCGCTGGCCAAGGCTATGGAGGTGCCGTTGGCACCGCAGGCACTGGAGCGCACCCGCGCCAAACGGCATCAGGCCGGTCTGCCGCTGGAACAGCGCATAGCCAACGTGGCAGGTGCTTTCCGGGCGGCACAGCCGCAGCAGCTGGAGGGCAAGCGCATCCTGTTGGTGGATGACGTCATCACCACCGGCACAACAGCTGCCGCCTGCGCGCAGGCACTGCTTCACGCCGGGGCAGACAGCGTATTCGCGCTGGCCTTTGCCACGGTGGAGTTTGGCGCACCGCCGGACGACACCACCCCCATCCATGAGGACGATGAGGAAGATGTGTATCGCGATTTTTGAAAATAACGCTCTTTCGCGCATCCTTTTGGCGGGCAAAAGCCGGGACAGTAAAATGTAAAAACTGCATCAGAAATTTGGAAAAAGCGCTTGACAAAACGGACAAAGTCGGGTATACTAATCAAGCTGTGAGCGGCAAAAGCAAACAGATATCCGGGTGTAGCGCAGTTTTGGTAGCGCGCTTGAATGGGGTTCAAGAGGCCGTGAGTTCGATTCTCGCCACTCGGACCATAAGTCCAACGATTTCACGTTAGAAATCGTTGGATTTTTTTGTTTATAGGCTGGCCTCATTTGGCTTTGACCACAATTTTGACCACAATGCCAAAGATTTTATCTGGTCTAATTAGTGCCGTTCCGTCCAATTTTCAGGCCGAAAACGCCTCGCTGAACAACTGGATCGCACTCTGCCGAATGGATTCCTGAACATGGAGATAATGCTCAGTCATCTCGGTGTCGGCGTGGCCTACGATGCTCTGGATGGTCTGAATATCCACGCCCAACGCCTGCATCTGCGACACATAGGTGTGGCGGCAGCTGTGCGGTGTGAGCAAGCGGACATCGCCCGCTTCTTCCAGAGATTTGCGGAACACATCCCGGAAATGGGTGGGATTGCAGGGCAAGCCGGTCTTGGGGCTTTCCCAGATGAACTGGTCGGTGGTATCCCGCAGCTTGATGGCACACGGGCGGACATTCAGCGGCACCGGAATATCCCGGATACTGTCTTTGGATTTCGGACTGCCGATGCTGACCGTACCTTTTACGACCTTTACTGCCTGCCGGATGTGAATGACAGAGCCATCTTCTTCAATATACTGCGGCTCCAAAGCCAGAAGTTCCTGCATTCTCATCCCAGTGCCGAGCAAAAGCCGGATGCTCAAGCCCATGCGGTCATCGGGGAGCACCTTCATCAGGTGCGCGACTTCCGCTGTGGTAAAGGCTTCCTTGCGCTTTGCGGTGCCGGATGCCCGCATTTTTTCAGCAAGCCGAACCGGGTTGCGGCGCACAAGGTCATTGGCTTCTGCCTTTTGAAAGATCTGGTAGAGCATCCCTCGTGCCTTGCTGATGTAAGAATCCGAGCGGCCATCGCGCCGCATCCCTTTCAGGAAGTTTTCAATGTCGATGGGGCGTACGACGGTCAAGGGGCGATGATAAAATCCCTCTTTGAGCATTTTCAGGCAGTATTTGTAGCTTTCCTGTGTCGTGGGAGCGATATTATCCTTGTGACCCTCGAACCATGTATCTGCCCAATCCTCGAAGTACAGAATCGTGTCCAGCTGGACACCGCTGATAAGCGCATCCTGATACTCTTTCAGTTTGAGCTTGACCTCCTTCTGAGTCTTGCCATAGAAGGTCTTGAAGCGCGGCGAACCATCTTTCTGGTAGCCGTCCATCATACGTAATTCCCAGCGACCATCGCTGCGGTGGCGAAGCGTACCCTCGCCGTGTGAACGTTTGCTTGGCATATTGCCTCCTTCCTGATGTCAAGTCGTTTCGGGAATAGTATAGAAAAAGAAACCTCTTGAATCAAGGATGTCAGATCATCCATTTACGCTATCCGTGATCCACTGAAGAAAACGGTCTTTGGGTACGACCATCCGCTTACCGATGTGGAGCGTGGGAAAGCCGTCCGAACGGAGCAGGATGTAAGCGTTGGCGCGGGAGATGCCCAGCGCAGCAGCGACATGATCGGCTGTCAGGGTGATGGGAAGCTGCTCATACGAAGTGAACTGAGAGCGCATAGAATACCTCTTTTCTTTGAATGTTGTACTAACTGAATGGGCAAAATATATATTGTAGTCTTAATATGTAACAAGGGGCATCTGCGGTTTGCGGATGCCCCTTGTGTATATGGGAGGTATGCTTGTAAATATCAGAATCTCATCGGAAGCGCGTCTTTTTCTGCGCTTGCCGTTGTAGGCGGTGTAGATGGGGGAAAAACGTACTTTTTCCATCCGCGCAGCTTTGCGGGGTCGCCCTGCCCGATGCGGTAAATATCGACCGGGTGGATGCTGCGCAGCGCACGAACCAGCCGTTCCTCGCTGAACTCGCCGTGATACAGCTCCACAAAGTGCATCATACCACGCAGGACAGATGCACGGAACGAATCAGGCTTGCCGTCCCATGCTTTAACAATAAGCTGCAGGGCTTCGCAGTAGATTTTCTCGCCCATCTGGTTGTACAGCTTGAGAGCGGTGCCCACGCAGCCGATGCGGTAATCGGTCAGTTGCTGGCTGTCATAATTGAGGCTCGATCCCACCCGGTTGGTGGCTGCGAGAAACGCCTTGGAGATGGCATCGCCGCCCACCACCTTGGCACGGAGCCTGATGCCCGCTGTCAGCGACGCAGAGAAGCCGTTCTGCTCGGCAAAGAGCAGGGCTTCCTGCTCCACGGTCATGCCCGTGTACACCTTGCAGAGAATCGGCAGATCCTTGCCGCCGTTGCGGAGGATGCGCCCCTCGATGGTGTGCTGCCCATCCGTTACGATGAACTGACCGTTACGGAAACTGATCTTCGGCTCGTTTGCCACATATTCGTTGAAGTGGGCGGCGATCAGTTCCACACGCTTGCGCTCCACACCACGCTGATACAGTTCGCGGGGGTAGACCAGCTTGCTGCTGTGGATGACCATGAGCTGGTACGGCGGGTTGACATGGATGAAGGGATTGGTGTTGTCTTTCAGGCGCATCGCATTTCCTCCTTGATCCTCCAGATGTACGTTTCGGCTTCTTTCAGGATTTCAGCAACCTGCTGCTTACGCTTCGGGATGGTGAGCAGACTTGGGTTGAATGTGAAGCTGTATTCCAGCCGCTGGATCATTGCGTGTACCGCAGCTTCCAGTTCGGTGTACAGCATCATGTCCTCGACACTCCCAGCATCTTTCAGTCAAGCTGCTGCCCGGCTATTTGGTGCTACGTTTCATACATCACCCGGAGGTGACGGCCCGTTGCTCGGTGCGAACAGTCCATATTCAGAGTGCTTTGCACCCGATTCTTATGAAACCAATGCTTACTTGGCTCGAATGGAAAGGTTGAGCCATAACATTTCCCGGCAACGCCAGCATTTTATGTAGATGAATCCAGTGCAGTCGGCGGTCATTCGATAGAGCTTTATATTGCACTTGGGGCAAAACTGCCAGTGTTCCGTAATCGCTTCCTTCTTATGATCGAGCATGACTTTCCCTCCCAAATATAAAGTTTGCTGCTGTATCATAGGAGAAACGGTGGACTGCGGCACTTTGGCTCCAAAAGCGCAAAAACGCCAGCCTCCCATGGCGGGAAGCTGGCGCAATATAACACATCGGCACGATAGGACAAAATCACTGGAATGATGATGTTATACCGTTCTTTCCGCAAGAACGATACAATACTATTGAGGTGATGATGATGCCGAATGCGGATGCGATTGCTTTAGGAAAGCAGATAAAGGCTGTCCGAAAAGCAATGGGAATGACACAAGATCAGCTGGCACTAAAAAGCCATGTTTCGGTGAAGTATATCGCCAATATTGAAAACGGAAAGCAAAATCCTTCTTTTGACATTTTGAGTGCAATCCTCCATGTCCTACCCCTTTCCTTGGATTCAATCATCAATCCAAATCTGTCAGAATTGGAAAGTGAGTGCCGAGAATGGGATGCAATCTATCTTGCTTGTCCACCAGAAATGCGGAAAACACTGCTGGAAGCAACAAGATCGCTTGCAATCCATTTGACAGAATTTTCGGAGCAGAACAAAAACACCTGAACCGCCAGCGAGGACGTTACGGACCTTTCTGGCGTTCTTTTGTCTGAATACGCAATATTGTATCAGACTGCTCCATAAAAACAAATGAAAAGCAAATGAATTACACAATAATTTAGCCGAAATCAATCTCTTTGCGGATTCTGCACCTCTTTTTCAACCGCGAGATCATTTTCCAGCGTGTCATACAACTCTTGCGGAGTAAGACATAAGACGGCATAGAAATTGATAGGATCACCCTCGTTGAAAAGCCGCACATATCAAAAACAATTACCTCCGCATGATCTATTGAAGCTCATCGTCAAAGCTGCTGTCTTACTCTTTCTCAATGCGGCTCCCGCCAAACACATGCGACATTTCCATGTGCGCCAGTGCTTCGTCAATCAGAGCCACTTCTACGGCAGACAGCACAATATCCGCTGCACCGGCGTTTTCCTGTAAACGGTTGAGTTTCCGGGTGCCGGGGATTGGTACGATATAAGGCTTTTTGCACAGCATCCACGCCAGTGAGATCTGGGCAGGTGGCGCATTTTTCTCGGCGGCAAGACGGTGTAACAGTTCCAGCAGGGCGTGGTTCTGGTCAATGCTGTCTGGCTGGAACTGCGGCATGACGCTGCGGTAGTCCGTGCCTGCTTCAAACTTGGAAGTCTTATCGTATTTGCCGGAGAGAAAACCGTTTGCCAGCGGCGAGAATGCCACATAACCAATGTGCAGTTCTTCCAGAACCGGGAACAGGCTTTCGTACCAGCGGGCCATCATGGAGTAACGGTTCTGGATGGCCGTTACCGGGCAGACTGCGTGTGCTCGGCGGATGGTCTCCTCGGTGGCTTCCGAAAGGCCCCAGTGAGTGATCTTGCCCTCCCGAATCAGGTCAGCCATTACACCGGCCACTTCCCCAATGGGTACCTTGGGGTCAAGCCGATGCTGATAATACAGGTCAATATGGTCAGTGCCCAGCCGCTTGAGGGAGGCATCTACCGATGCACGGATAACTTCCGGGCGGGAATCCGGCACCAGCGGCTTGTTGACTGCCGTACTGGTCATGTCAAAATGGATGCCGAACTTGGTCGCCAGAACGATTTTATCTCGGTAGGGCTTCAGGGCAGCACCCACCAGTTCCTCGTTGTCGTGGGGATTATCCGGTGTGCCGTAGACTTCGGCGGTGTCAAAGAACGTATAGCCCATACCCACGGCCTGCGCCAGCAGTTCGGTCATTTCCTTCTTGTTGGCAGGTGCGCCGTAGGCATGGCTCATGCCCATACAGCCCAGACCCACAGCCGAAACGGTCAGGTCATTGCCCAAAGTACGATATTCCATGTTAAGATTCCTCCTTATTTGCAAAAACACTTTCCAGCCATGCGGCGTAATCGTTCACCCAGCCGCCATCCGAGCCAAAGCCGTGGGGCCAGCTATTCAGCACGATGCGTCCGGCGGAAATGCCCATATTCCGAATCACATCATACTGCTGCTGGAATTGGCGGTAGAAGGGGTCCTCCGTGCCGTAAACGTAGAATGTTGGCGGCAGATCACCCTCGGCCAGCCAGTCCGGGTCCATGTTGCCCACGCTGAGCCGCCCATAGAACGAATAGATCATGCCCGCCGCCGAAGCGTGAGCCGGAACAGCATCCAGCGCATCGGGTACATAGCTTTCATCCAGAGCAGTGCCGTTGACATCTTCATCGTAGTGCATCAGAAATTCGCCCGCCTGAATGCCGCCTGCGGAAAAGCCCATAACTGCAATATCGTCAGGGTCAATGCCGTAAACATCCGCATTCTGCCGCACAAAGCGGACAGCCCGCGCTACATCCAGCGCGCCTTCCTCCTGCGTGTAGGGCGACAGACGGTAATCTACGATGAAGGTCTGGAAGCCCAGCTCCCGTAGAGCCGCTGCCGTGGGCAGAGAATCGGTATAGTTTCCACGGAACTGATACGCACCGCCTGCCATCAACACCACAGCACCTTTCGGTTGTACTCCGGTGCGGACGGGAATTGCCGTCACATAGGGGCGGAAATCCCAGTTGTCAAAATAACCGGTCATTGCAGCGGTGAACTGCGTTTTAGCCGGAACGTTGCCTTCTTCCCACAGGTACAACGCCTGAATATGGTTAGGGTCTGCCGAGGTGTTCAGCACGGTCGCATTGTCCACTGGTTCCGGCATCTTTTGCGGCATGGCGGTACGGGAATAATCCTCAATTTTTCCAGTGCCGTAGTTGTATGCTGCCGGGAAATCATTCGGCGTTGCAACGGTGTCGGCAGAAGTGCCGATGCGCAGGTCGCTGCCTGCCGGGAACGAGCTGCTTTCGGTTTCATTTCGTTTCGTCATAGCATCCTCGATGGCGGAAACTCCGCTTTCCAAATTGCTGCTGGGGGCTTCTGCGCGGCTGGTGTCGCAGGCCGAAAGACCGACAGCAAGTACTGCCGCGAGAAGCAGTGCAGTCCATTTTTTCGTCATAACAGTTTCCTCACGGTTTCAGATGTTTTCTTCCCAGAACGCTACGGCATGATCGAGCCAGCCTTCGGCAGAGGTGCCGGTGCCCAAGCCAAAACCGTGGGCAAGGCCCGGAAAAACTTCGATCTCGGCAGGGGTGCCCTGAGAGCGGATGGTTTCAATGCGCCAGCGCATCACGCGTTCGTCTGCGATGTAGTCCCGGTCACCCACACAGGCATAAGTGGGCGGCTCGTTGCCGTAGACTTCCCCCAGCCCGGTGTACTGCATGATGACGGCTCCCGGCTGCGGATACGCCTGTTCACCGAAGGATGCCGTGCCGTAGCTGCCCAGCCACGCCGCCATCCGTGCCCCGGCAGAACCGCCCCAGAGGGAGTAGCCGCTGGTGTCTACTTCCAGTTCCTCCGCATGGGTAAAGACAAAGGCAATGGCCCGTGCCAGATCTTTGCAGGCGGTCTGTGCGCCGGGGCGGTAGATGAGCGCAAAAGCGTTGTACTCCTTGCGGGAAAGTTCCAGTGCATGAGGAAAGCTGTCCTGCATGGCCCCCACATACGCAAACGCACCGCCTGCGTTGCAGATGGAAAATTTTGCGCCGGGATTACCCTTGAAGTAGAATAAGCCGGTGTCAGCTTTGTCCGGGTCAGCGGCTTGTTCGTCCTCGGTGTAAATATCGTAAAAGATGGTCTGCCCGTCCGCTGCACGCTGGCGCAGGGTGTTGCAGATGTCCACTGTTTCGTCCGGGTCGATGTTGTTATAGTAGGTAAGATGCAGCTGCTCCAGCGTGTCGCCGCTGTAATAAGAGCGTTCCACTGGGAAGATCAGCCGCCCATAATCACCGAAAACCGGGTCATTCCGTACGGTTTCGATGGGCGTGGTGCGGGTATAAGTTTGGGTGGTCGTTTGCATGGAATCCTTTCTTTCCGGGGTGGAGGAACTGGGTGCAGCACCTGCCCGGCAGCCTGCCAGAAGCAGCCCTACACCCGCCAGAAGTTTTGTGAATTGCCGTCGGT
>ENA-OQHK01000215-OQHK01000215.1-human-gut-metagenome-genome-assembly--contig:-NODE-215-length-11283-cov-1.841072_pt1 | contig 11283 bp, 5 predicted proteins | sample MGYA00242562_ERZ504715 | MGnify/ENA primary metagenome ERZ504715 (study PRJEB26092, sample SAMD00036445) | human gut metagenome | host: Homo sapiens | study: EMG produced TPA metagenomics assembly of...
CCACGACGACATTGCCCGCTGGTGGGAAGTCATCGACCGCACGACGGGCGAGCCATTGGATGCCGCTGCGTGGCATTATGACGCAGCAACCGAGAGCGTTGTCATCGACGCCCCCGCCGCTTACCACGAGTACACGGTCAGCTTTTTGGCGTACCTGATTTGGGATCCCGTGCACATGTACAACTCGGTCATCAATGACTGGAAGGATGTCGAGCACCAGATCCCGTTCGATGTGCGCCAGCCCAAGACCCACGCTTACACAATGCGCCGCCTGCGCGAGTATCTCGAAAGCCACCCCTATGTCAACGTTGTGCGCTTTACGACCTTCTTCCACCTGTTCACGCTGGTGTTTGACGAGCTGCGCCGCGAGAAGTACGTGGACTGGTACGGCTACTCGGCGTCCGTTTCTCCCTATATTTTGGAGCAGTTTGAGAAGGAAGTCGGCTACAAATTCCGCCCGGAGTTTATCATTGATCAGGGCTACTACAACAACCAGTACCGCGTGCCGAGCAAGGAGTACAAGGACTTCCAGGCGTTCCAGCGCCGCGAGGTTGCCGGTCTGATGAAGGAAATGACCGACATCGTCCACGCCTACGGCAAGGAAGCCATGATGTTCTTGGGCGACCATTGGATCGGCTGTGAGCCGTTCATGCCGGAATTCCGGAAGTCCGGCGTGGATGCCATTGTCGGCAGTGTCGGCAACGGCAGCACCCTGCGCCTGATTTCCGACATCCCCGGCGTCAAGTACACCGAGGGACGCTTCCTGCCCTACTTCTTCCCCGATACCTTCCACGAGGGCGGCGACCCGGTGCGGGAAGCCAAGGAGAACTGGGTTACAGCCCGCCGCGCTATCCTGCGCAAGCCCATCGACCGCATCGGCTATGGCGGCTATCTGAAACTGGCCTTGCAGTTCCCGGAGTTCGTGGACTACGTGGAGAGCGTCTGCAACGAGTTCCGCGAACTGTACGAGAACATCAAGGGCACCACACCCTACTGTGTCAAGCGAGTGGCCGTGCTGAACTGCTGGGGTAAAATGCGGGCTTGGGGCTGTCACATGGTGCATCACGCCCTCTATTACAAGCAGAACTATAGCTATGCCGGTGTCATTGAGATGCTGTCCGGCGCACCCTTTGAGGTGAAGTTTATCAGCTTTGAGGATATCAAGAACGACCCGCATCTGCTGGATTCGTTGGATGTCATTATCAATGTCGGCGATGCCGACACTGCACACACCGGCGGCATCTGGTGGGAAGACCCGGAGATCTCCTCCGCTATCCGCAAGTTCGTCTGGAACGGCGGCGGCTTTATCGGCGTGGGTGAGCCTTCCGGTCACCCGTATCAGGGCCACATTCTCCAGCTTGCCAGCGTGCTGGGCGTGGAGGAAGAAAACGGCTTCACCCTCAACTACGACAAGTACAACTGGGAAGAACACCCGGATCATTTCATTCTGCAGGACGCCGACCAACCCGTGGACTTTGGCGAGGGCAAAAAGAACATCTACGCCCTTGAGGGCACCGAGGTGCTGGTGCAGCGGAACAAGGAAGTACAGATGGCCGCCCACGACTTCGGCAAGGGTCGTGCCGTGTACATCAGCGGAGTACCGTACAGTTTTGCCAACAGCCGCACCCTTTACCGCGCTATCCTGTGGAGTGCCCACAGCGAGGAGGAACTGCATACATGGTTCAGCTCCAATTATAATGTAGAAGTTCACGCCTACGTCAAGAACGGCAAGTATTGTGTAGTGAACAACACGTACGAGCCGCAGGACACCACCGTTTACACTACAGACGGCAGCAGCTTTGCTCTGCATCTGGATGCCAACGAGATCAAGTGGTATGAGATCTAAGTTCTCCTTTTCATAAACGAACACAACGGGCAGCTCTGTTACCAGAGCTGCCCGTTGTGTTTGCTGTATTTGCCGATAACTCAACCTGTGTCAATCGAACGCTGCAATGGAGATGGCTGGAAACGCAGAAATTCAGTAATGCGAGCGTAATAGAACCTGCAGAAAAAAGAAACTGCCCGTGCGAGTATGCGTAAGATGGTGAAACACTTACTGAAAAAATTTAAGTATCCACCGGTGGAATATGATAAAATTTGTATACTTCAATACGTTAAAGAAAGTTTGGAGAACCATTCAAAGAAATGCTCCAAACAAAAGCGAAATACGGTTATTTTGACATAGCAACGCTACTTATATAGAGTGAAGCCCTACTTATAAATAGTGGTGTCAGGAATTGAGATTTTGTGATACCAAAAAAGACACCCTCGCTTTTGATAGGAATCTCATGCAGGGATGTCCTTATCTCAACGCGAAGGTGTCTTAATAACGAGGGTCAGATGCCACGGAACGTAAAGGTGAACTCCACAGGCTTGGTCACATCAGGAATATACTCCGGGTGGACATTGGCACCCCAGCTGTCATCGCCGCCAACGCCCATCTGCTCGCCCATAGCACGGATGACCGTGTAATGGACCGGGGGCAGCTCGTAGGGATGCTTGGCGCTCTCCATTTCATGGGGAGTGTAGGGCAGCGCAGAGAAGAACATGGGCTTTGCGGCATCTGCGGTAAACAGCAGCCCGCGACCCTTGCGGTCCACTACCTTTGCCCAGCGCACAGCGGTCTTTGCACCGCACTCCTGCGGCACAAGGTACTGCGCCATGTTGTCTGCGACCTTGTTCTGGTAAATGCCCAGCTTTGCACCATGCTGACGATCCCAGTAGGTCTCCGCAGGGCCGTTTCCGTACCACTCCACCGTGTCGTAGTCAGCGTCGATCTTGAACAGTACGCCGAACTCCGGCATTGCTGCAAGTCCTTCCACCGGGTCATAGTGCAGGGTGGTCTGGATGCGGCCATCACCGAACACACGGTACTGCAGGCTGCACTCTGCTGCGGGGCTGGTCTGGAGGTTGTAGAGATAGGTCACGACCACGCTGTCGGTTTCCACCTCGCAGGTGGGGTTCTGGAGGATGGTGCCGCCATGAACAGACGGAATCTCCTTGCCGATGCCCTTGGCGGTAGCGTACAGGCTTGCCAGCTTCCACTGACCGCGAACGCCGCCCATATTGTTGCCACAGTCGTTGTCGATGGGAGCGCGCCAGAAGTTGGGACGGGGATCTCCTGAATCATCTCCTTGCCGCATAGCGGTAGGAAGTCAGACCGCCGTTCAGATCGGAGAACAAAACATCGAAATTCTCACCACGGACACCGATGTTGTGAGTACCGTGCGTAACGGTAAACGGCGTGACCTTCTTGCTGGGAATGGAACGAACCACAGCGATCACACCCTGTCCAAAGGCGACTTCATGACCTTTCTTTGCCCAGCTGGTGTCCTCCTTCAAACGGAAGCTGATGGTCACTGCATATTCACCGGGGAGCGCAGGAACCATAAACGGCAGCGGGAAGCTGGAACGCTCTTCGGGAGCAACATCAATATTGGTCAGTTCCTGTTGCTGATACAGCTTTCCATCACGATGCAGCAGAGCAACGCAGTCGAAGGCACCCGTAGAGGTGAACAGGTTCTTATTCCAGACTTCGAAGCCAGAGTTGTCGATGGAAATGGCGATGTTCTGATAGCAGAACTTGACCTCCTGCATCTTGGGAGAAGGAGCACGGTCACCACCGTAGGCAATGCCGTTCCCGCTGAAATTATAGTCGGTAGGACGCTCGCCGAAGTCGCCGCCGTAGGCTTGGAACCACTTGCCGTAGCGGTCTTTTTTCCAGATGGACTGGTCGATGTAATCCCAGATGAAGCCGCCCTGATAGCCGCAGTCCTTCTGGTCGGCAAGTTCCGTGTACTTGTGCAAAGCACCGTTGGAGTTGCCCATAGCATGAGAATATTCGCACTCGATATAAGGCCGCTTATCGCTCTGTGCCAGATACTCTTTAATGTCCTTCACAGTGCTGTACATATGGCTCTCGATATCGGTGGTTTCGAGGAAGCGGGGATCATTGACCACACCTTCGTAATGCACCAGACGGGTGTCATCAAAGCGGCGGACCATCTCTGCCATCTGGAGCAGGGTCTCACCACCAAACGATTCGTTGCCCAGAGACCAGATCAGAACAGCAGGATGGTTTTTGTTACGCTGGTAAGTGGAATTCATGCGGTCAAACAAGACAGCTTTCCACTCCGGCTTATCATTGGGCAAAACGCCCTCGATGCCGCGAATGCCAGCCTGATGAATATCCCATGTGCCATGGGATTCCAGATTGTTCTCTGCGATCAGATACAGACCATACTCGTCGCACAGGTCGTACCAATACTCCTGGTTGGGGTAGTGGGAGGTGCGCACGCTGTTGATGTTGTTTTGTTTCATCAGTTCCAGGTCGCGTATCATGGAGGCTTCGTCCACTACATGGCCGTGGTAAGGGTCGTGTTCGTGGCGGTTTACGCCCTTGATGTAGACGGGTTGCCCGTTGACGAGTAACTGTGCATGTTTGATTTCCGATTTGCGGAATCCGATGTTGCGGCAGATGTACTGTGTCTGGCCGTTGGCACGCAGTGTAATCATCATCTGGTATAGGTTGGGCTTTTCAGCACTCCACAGTAGGGGCGTTTCGATGTGTTTCAGGAAGTGCAGCTTGTTGTCTTTGGCGCGTTGGCGTTCAGTGTAGATGACTTTTCCCTCTTTGTCCGTCAGGCTCACTTCCACTTCGGCACCTTTTACCTTGGGCGTTTGAGTACGTTGGGAGTTTTGGGCATTGTCCAGTTCCACATAGAGGTGGAAGTCGGCGTCCTTATACTCGTTGTCGAGGTCGGTCACTACTTCAAAGTCGCGCACGTGGATGTTGGGACGGGCATAAAGGTACACATCACGTTGTATACCGGCAAAGCGCCAGTAATCCTGATCCTCTAAGTAGTAGCCGTCGCTGAACTTGAATACCTGCACGGCAATCTCGTTCTGTCCGGTTACTGCATAGGGGGTGATATCGAACTCACTGGGGGTCTTGGAATCTTGCGAGTAACCCACCTTTTCACCGTTGACCCACACATAGAAAGCTGAGGCCACGCCTCCGAAGTGGAGGACGATTTGCTTGCCTTTCCAGTTGGCAGGGACGTTGAATGTGCGTTTGTAGGAACCTACGGGACTGTTTTCCACGGCAATGAGTGCGGGTTGCGCTTGATGCCGTAGCCGGTCACCTACATAGAAAGGATGGCCATAGCCTTCCATTTCCCAGTTGGCAGGCACTTTGATGTTGCCCCATCCGCTTACATCGTGGCCTTTTTCAAAGAAGTCCATCGGGCGCTGGTCCGAACGGGGAACAAACTGAAACTTCCAGGTACCGTTCAACGACTGAAAATATTCCGATTGACTCTTGTCGTTCTTCACTGCTTTCTCTTTGGTGGTGTAGGCCATGAAGGTGGCGGCAGAAGGCAGACGGTTGATGTGCAACACATCAAAGTTTTCCCAATCGTTGTCCGAGTGAGGATATTTGTCGGTTCTTACGGCGGTTTCCGCTTTCTTGGTGTCGCCCGTCTTGTTCATGGGTGTACCGTCGTACTGTGCAAATGCGCATAACGGTAGCATCAGTGCGAGGGTGCAGATTGAATGTATCTTATTCATATTCGTATGCTTTTAATGATGTATAATCGTTTGTCTTTTCAGACTTTTGAGAGTTGTTTTGCGTGAGAGTTACTCATCGAGCAGCATCTTGATGATACATGCCGAACTCCAGCCGAAGTTAGGCGAATTGAGCGCTTCGCCGGTCAGCGGGTTGTAGTTCTCGTGGATAGGGCCGTCGGTGGTGAGTCCTTGGGCGTTGTTGATGAACTTCTCAGTCAGTATGTCCGGCTTCCCGGTCGAAACCATAGTTGCGCAGGCCGGTGATACCGAAGTACACTTGGTCTACCCAGACCGGGCCGCGCCAGTAGCCGCGCACGGGACGCAGGCGAGGATGGCTGATGTCCAAGGTACCCAATGGAAGGGTGGAGTTGAACTTCTGCGGGTCCATCATCTTCTGCATCACCTGTTTGGCCTGTTCGGGAGTGGCGATGCCTGCCCAGAGTGGCAGCCAGCATTCGGCACCCATCACTTTGATGTGCTCGCCGGTATCGATACGGGTGTCGTAGAAGAATCCGGTTTCCTTGTCCCACATCTTTGTCTGTACGAACTCCTTGATGACTTTGGCTTCGGCATTAAGCTGTGCCGCCAGTTCGGGCTTGTTCAGGAGGGTTGCCATTTCGGCGAGGATGGTCTTGTCTACGTAGAGGAACGAGTTCAGGCAGATGTTCTCCTGGTTCATGGACCATGCCTTCTCGCTGTTTTTCTGCATCACGGCATCGTCAAAGCGTACGCCGTTGTCCATGCCGCTTTCCCAGGCGGCAGCTTCCAGTGTTCCGTCGGTAGCACCGTACTCGCACATGCCATTGCGGTTGCGGTCGCGCTTCTCGTACCACCATCTATAATAGGAGAGCAGTTGCGGATACATCTCGGCAACGAAGGCGGTGTCACCCGTATGGGTAAATATTTCATCGACAGCCCAGCATACCAAGGGAGGCTTGCTGTCACGGGCATTGTTCTCGGAGGGGTCGGTGTAGATACAGTCGATAATCATGCCGTCCGGTTGCTGGTAGTCGAACATGGCTCGGATGTTGTTCTTGGCCAGTTCGGGGTCGAATTTGGCGGTTCCGGCACTGAAGCGCCAGCTATCCCATGCCCAAAAGCCGACGAAATAGCCTACGGCATGGCTCGGGATGATACCTTCGTGAAGCAATCCACCGCGGTGTGTCCGCCAATTGGAGATGAGCGTGGTGACGGCTTTCACGGCGATACGGTCATACTCAGGTTTCATATCTTTGCGCAGAATCTTGGTGAGATAACCTTCCCAGCGTTCTTTGTTGGCTTTGAGTCCTTCCTGCGGATTGCTGAGAGCCAATTGTGCTTTTTGTAATCCGGCAGAAAGTTCTTTTTCTCCGGTATAGAAAGAAATGGCTACGTAGGTGTCGTGTTCGCTGCCATTGATTTTTGCTTGGTAATTATTGTCAGTGCCCTTTACGCTAACATCCGGGGTAAAAGTTAATGCTACAATCTCACCGGAGGGATGACGGGCGATGACGGTATTTTGGTCTGTTTGGACTTGTATCTCTTTTCCCCATTGGCTGGCAGTTAAGGAGAGTTCCTTCCCTGCATCGGAGTGAATGCGGAGCAATGCGGTAGAAGCATCTAAAAAATTCAGGCGTTGAATGATTTTACCTTCCTCTGAACTTGCCGAAAGATATAACTCTCCCGGGAAATAACAAGTGGAATCCGGAGTAAATATAACATTCGCCTGATCGGCATATCCTACCGTGACAGCCGATTGTGCCATCCATTGGCGTCGGTTCATATCCAGACTGAACGGGCCACAGAAACCGTTCACCCAGTGATCTTTCTGCGGAAGGGTAAATCCCATCCAGGAACCGGCGTCTGTGAACCAACCCCGGCAACGTGTCAGTGTATCGGGAGTATAGGCTATATCCAGTATGTTATTGAATTCATATCTTTTGCCTGTGGGGATGTTCTCACTGGCAGGGTTACAGGCGGCTGTGAAGCCTGCAACTACTGCTGTGAGAAGAATGATTTTGGTAAATTTATGTTTCATGTTATTTCGTTATTTGAAGATCGTTTCATCACAGATTATTCAGATTAATACAGATGCAATCATTCACGAATTGAAATTCAATCTGCGAGAATCTGTATAATCTGTAGTGAATCAGAATTTTTAAAACCATTTCTTATGCGCTTTTTCAGCAGCATCGTCTTGATTGCTCAAAGGTTGCATGGTAAAGCTGTATTGCCATTCGTGCGGAGTGATGGTATATTCCGGATGTACTTGCGCTCCCCAAGTATTATCTCCACCTACCCCCATGTGACGGTGGTCGATGTTTAACCATACCATGTCTTTCTTCATAATACTTCCACCATGACGGCGTTCTGTATTGAATGCTACATAGTCAATATCCTCCAACGGGAAATTCCATGCACTGACATTCAGCCGGTTCCTCACCTGTGATTAACAGGCCCTTCCCCTGCTTTATTACGCAATGCAACCCATCGTACATCGGTTTTGTTGCCGGTTTCCTGTGCACGGACATACGGATGGAATTGTTCCCATACTGTAGCGGTATAGAGTCCGATAGGATAACCCGTCTTGCGGTCTGCATAGTTTTCTTGTGGCCCGCGGCCCAGCCAGGTCATCACATCATATTCTGCCGGAAGAATCATACGCATACCCAGACGTGGCATTTCAGGAAGGGCTTTGTTGCCGGGTACAAAGTGCATACTTACTTTGACAGCTCCATTGGGGCGTACCTGATAGATGGTCTGCAAAGTTGATTCTTGTGCTTCCAGTTTATAATTTACAGTAACGGTTGCCAGTTTCTTGTTTGAATCTTCTTTTAAATCGATACTTTGTAACTTGGCGTTCTTGCCTGCAAATTTCCAGATGCCGCAACGCTCCAGATGGTTGTTGGCAACATCATTGTCGGTTAATGCACGCCAGAAATTGGGTTGTAATCCTTCTTTTATCAGATTCTTTCCGTTGTATAAGAGTTCTGTCATTTCACCATCAGCAGTAGAGAATGCGATACGGAAGTTCTCCCCTGTCAAGGTGATAGCATCCGGAGTACGTTCGGTATTTATAGTTTTGTCTACTAGTTCCCGGGCAGTCCATGTAGCATTCAGCAGCCGTTCTCCTTCCGGATTCAGTTGCCATTGCTCCATGGCTACCTGATGTCCCTTTGGAACTAATGGGGCTTCCTTTTTGGTAAATGCTTCCAATTTCAGGAAATATTCTTTTCCATCGTTAGGAATCAAGTTCATCGGGATAGTAATGAAGGCAGAAGAACGGGCAGTCATTGTCGGGAAATCCATTTCACCGCTTTGTACAGCTTTTCCGTCTGTTTCTACAGTCCAGTGTAGTTTGTAATCCTCCAAGCCGATAAAATCATGCCAATTAGTCACTTTGATTTGCTTGGTGGTAAAGGCAACCGGCTCAAAATGAATGTATTGATATACTTTTTTTACTTCCCAGATGTGTGGATGAAGTGAACGGTCTGCCGCTACCAGTCCGTTGGCACAGAAGTTGGAGTCATTAGGAACACCTACAAAGCCCATATCGCCTCCGTAAGCCCAAATCTTATTGCCGTTCTTGTCTTTGATATCAAAGGTGGCGTCAACCCAGTCCCATATGAAGCCACCTTGCAGTTGGTCATATTTATAAATCAAATCCCAATAGTCTTGTAGATTACCTACACTGTTACCCATAGCGTGGGCATATTCACATAGAATCATCGGGCGGGCATCACGCTGGTTTACATGGCGGCGCAGGGACCAGATGCGTGCATACATCGGACAGTAGATGTCAGATTTGGCATCATAACCACCTCCCTCATATTGTACAGGGCGAGTAGGATCGAATTTCTTGGTCCAGTCATATAACGTTTCAAAGTGTTTTCCGTAGCCGGACTCATTTCCCATTGACCAAGTGACAATGGCGGTGATATTGCGGTCTCGCAGCACCATGCGGCTCATGCGTTGCATAAACGGTACTTCCCAATCGGGATTATTAGCCAGTGTGCCATCTTTATGCGCCTGCATACCATGGCTTTCAATGTTTGCTTCATCTACCAGATACAAACCGTATTCGTTACACAATGCATACCATTCATAGCGGTTGGGGTAATGGCAAGTGCGTACAGCATTCAGGTTGAATTGCTTCATCAACTGAATGTCTTTTATCATGCTTTCTACGGTAATGGTACGACCATGATGCGGATCGTGTTCATGGCGGTTTACTCCTTTAAACAATACGGCTACCCCATTTATTATTTGCATGCCGTTACGCATTTCCACAGAACGGAAACCGAAAGGCTGTGTGAATGATTCCAATGCTTTTCCTTGAGCATCGTAGGTACTGACTACCAATGTATAGAGATTGGGTGTTTCGGCATTCCAAGGCAATATGGCCGGGAACAAGTGTTTCTGAGCGAATAAAGTATCTGTAACAGAAGTTATTTCCTTTTTATGCTGATAAATTACATTGCCTTTGTCCATAATCTTCACTTCCACAATTCCTCCCGGATGAGGCTTGTGGAGTGTGATATCCAGATTAAAATCTCCGTCTTTATAACCATTTGTCAGACCGGCTACCAGTTTGAAGTCTTGTACACGGCTTTGAGGGCGGGCATAGAGATACACATCGCGTTCAATACCGCTATATTTCCAGTAATCCTGATCCTCCAGGTAGGAACCATCACTATAACGGAAAACTTTAACGGCCAGTTTGTTCTTCCCGGTTTTTAAGAACGGAGTAATATTAAAATGAGCCGGAAGACGGCTGTCTTCACTGTATCCTGCCAATTCACCGTTAACCCAGCAATAAAAAGCGGACTCAACTCCTTCAAAATCAAGGAAAATATCCATTCCTTTCCAATGGGCCGGTACGGTAAATTCACGTACGTATGCACCTACCGGATTGTAATCGGTTGGAACATGAGGCGGATTGGCAGGGAAGGGGTAGGCTACGTCAGTATAGATGGGGGAGTCAAATCCTTGCAGTTCCCAGCTTCCCGGAACCTGTATGTCTTTCCAGCGTTTGGTGTTGTACCCCATTTTATAAAAATCTGTCGGGCATTCCTCATTGTTTTTAGAGAATAAAAACTTCCAGGTTCCGTCTAGTGAAATGCGGCGTTCTGTGGCGGGGTTTACTGCAAAACGTTGGGCGGCAGGTAAAGCTTGTTGTTTCAGTGCATTGGCCTCATTCGTATAAGGAATGAAATGGGCATGGGCAGGTTCACGATTTATTTCATTTATTTGCGGATTTTGCCAGGGCACGTTTTCACCCCAGGCAGAAGCACAAACAAACAACAGTGTAAGAAAAGTATTAAGAGAGTGTTTCATGGTTATTGTTATTTTAAATAGAACAGAAAAGAGTCACAAGAAAAGGTACGCTGAAGTCCACTACAAAGCCGTGAAATATAGAAACCACTACGAAGCTTTGACCGGAATAGCGGGTGATGATGGGTAATGTTGTATCCATCGTAGTGGCTCCTCCAGCCGAAATAGGGGCCAGGTTACCAAACCAACGTACTAGCAATGGGGCAAAAAGCAAAGTGATAATCTCACGTGTGATATTGGATAATAATGCAATGGTTCCCAACTCCGGACCTTTATATTCTGTAATAAAGATACTGGATAGAGAGTAATAGCCGAAACCGGCACCTACTGCCATACAATCTGTTACTGAGCGATGCGAGAGAAACAGACTGACCACTGCGCATCCTGCCAGTGTTCCCAATA
>ENA-OQHK01000216-OQHK01000216.1-human-gut-metagenome-genome-assembly--contig:-NODE-216-length-11279-cov-2.064114_pt1 | contig 11279 bp, 12 predicted proteins | sample MGYA00242562_ERZ504715 | MGnify/ENA primary metagenome ERZ504715 (study PRJEB26092, sample SAMD00036445) | human gut metagenome | host: Homo sapiens | study: EMG produced TPA metagenomics assembly of...
TGCACATCTCTTTAGATACGCTTATAAATCCAGATATTTCTCTGGAGGATGAGGGTGTCAATCAGATGAAAATGCTTTATTCCAGCTGTCCGCCAGAAATGCGTGACACCCTGCTGCATCACACCCAGGAAACGGTGAAAGAACTGACAGAGTTGTCCGAGAAATTTGAAACGAATTGAGCCAGTGAGTGAAATTTAACGATTCTCTCACTGGTTCTTTTCATTTCATATAAAATTAAAATTTCAATCAAATAAAAAAGTCAACTTACACATATCAAATTTCTTTTCATAGGTTATAACTTATATTCTATTTTAATTTTCAAAGTATACCATATCCCATGATCGTTCCGTTATTGATATCGTAGCTTCTCTGGTTCACGGCATCACTGGAGTTTCCCTCTACGGTGTATACGGTACTGCCCTCGGTTTTCTCCACGATTCCTACATGGTCTGAGGTTCCATCTCCGTTCCAGTCAAAAAAGATTAGGGTTCCGGGCGCTGGCGAGTATCCTCGGCTCTTCCATTTTCCCTTGTTCTGAAACCATGCGATTCCGTCATCACACAGAGAGAACTTCGGCATCTTACCGTTTTCGATTAATCCTGCCTGATCTCCACACCAGCTGGCAAAGCAGGCACACCATGCTACATGGCTGTCAAATCCATACCACGACCAGAACTTCTGGCCACCTTCATTTCCAAGCTGGGTAAGTGCCACGGATACAATCTGGCCGTTGCCTCCAAACAGGCCGGCAAACAATCCGCCGCTAGAATAATACCGCAGGACGTGCGGAACGTACTCTGGATCGCCATAGGCACTCCATCCATGTGAAGCTGCCTGCTCATTGGAAAACTGCAGGGCGTTTTCTGCACTGTAACCGCCATACTTCCGTATCGCCCATGTTATGTATCCGTTGCCGTAGTTATATCCTTGCAGGGACAGCTTCAGCTTATCCATATCCTGTGGACTGGTGCATCCGGCTTCCTTCAGGCAGTCCGCATAATACTGGATTCCTACCTGTATGGAGTAGTCCGCATCCTGGATGGCATTCGGGCTGTTGGAATACCGGGTGTTGTATGGGCACTCACTGCTCTGCATGGGATCGGTCCCCCGGCCGCCAGATTCCTGCATCATGATTGCCTGTATCACGGAAACGTATTCGGGGATTCCATACTGGTTGGCGTATTTCTGGATGGTTGCCGTATAGGAAAGTACTTCCTGGCTGAGTGCTTCGTTGCTCTCTGAGCTTCCAGAGAATGCCGCACCGCCAATGATCCCGACCATGATAACCAGAAGCAGAACCATGACCGCTCCGGCGGCTCCCAGTGCAGCCATCATGGACTGCACCGTTTTCGCTGCCGCTTCTACAGCGGCCTTAGCTGCCTTGAAGGTATTCTCTCCTGCCCTTGCCGTTTTCTGTATCCGGCGGACTCCATCGGAAGTCTGCAAGGCGGCTTTCTTCGCCGCCTGCTTCGCTGCCCTTCGTTCCATCTGCTTCTGCATCCGGGCTGTCAAGGCGTTGGAACTGGCCACCCGGAGCTTCTGCTCTGGCTGGATGCTGATCTTCACAGATGGAGGGGCGGTCTTAATAGTACGCCGCTGTATGGTCTTCGGCTCCAACTGTTTCCGTGGCTTTTCCTTGATCCGGATGGTTTCCGGCTGTTTCTGGCGGATGGCATTCTGCCTTGCGGTATCTTCGGCCTTGCTTTTCTGGTTTTGTCTTTTGATGGAAAGCGATCCACCTTCCGACATTTCCTGTCCATTCTGGATTCTTGGTGTCTCCCTAGCTGCCCGGATCTTCTGTTCTTTCGTTTTGACGGCATCTGAAATCGCCTTTTGCCGCTTGGCTTTCTGAATCTGGACTTCCTGGTTTTCCCGTTCCTTGACCTTCACACGGGATGCCCCCTGTTCCCGTTTTTTTTGCTTCGGTGCTTCCCGACTGACCGGATCGGGAGCCTGTGTGTCCCCTGTTCCTCTGGCGGCTTCTTTCTGCGCTTCTTTTTTACCAGTAACTCTCAGTTTGATCTTCTCGTAGGAAGTCTGTGCAGCTGTCTTTCCGGCTCTGGTTACAGTTCTGCCTGTCTTTCTTGCAGCCCATTCCTCTGCGGATGTGACTTTCCCACTGGCATATTCGGATAGGGACTGTTCTCCCATGTCATTGTCCCTGGCATTTGCGATGGTCTGGGATTTTTCCTTGCTCTCCAGTATGGCCGTCCGCATCAGCTCCTTGGGGATTCTGGAGGCAGGATTTTTTGGTCTTTGGTTTTGTTGTAACTTCTTTGGTTTTGATATCCTTCATCTCACACCTCCAGTCCCGGCTTGTCCCGCTCTTACGCTTCGCCCGGCTTGGTCGTCATCAGGCGATACAGTTTTGTATTTCTTGGAAACGAATTTTCAAACGGCACCAGATTTCCGGAACAGCGGATCAGACCATGGCCGGCACCCACATTGGTGATGTAGGATAACTGGTTGTCTGAAATATTCAGAAGTGCCGCCAGCTCATCCCGGTCGGTGGTAGCCTGATTCAAAAGGATCAGGAACTCACTGTTCGCCAGCATCAGGCGGGCGGTATCGGATTTCAGAAGTTCCTCAACGTTCTGGGTAAGTCCGGTTACAAATCCGGAATACTTACGGATACGCTTGTACAGGCGGTAGAAAAAGTCCGCACTGTATTCATAGCGGAACAGCAGATAAAACTCATCCGCAAAGATCCATGTCGTTTTTCCCTTCTTCCAGTTCTGGATCACACGGTTAAAAATCGAATCCAGTGTGACCAGCATGCCAAGGGGCATCAGCTGTTCGCCCAGCTCCCGGATGTCATAGTCGATGATACGGCTCTTCGTGTTGACATTGGTTTCCTGGGCAAAGGTGTTCAGACTGCCATTGATAAACAGTTCCGAAGACAGAGCCAGCCCTCTGGCTTCTTCCTCCGGCTGGAGCATGAGTTGTCGGTACAGGTCCTTTAAGGTCGGCACCTGCCCTTTGTAACCGCCCCTCATATAATCCCGGTACACATCTGCGGTGCAGCGGTCAAGGATGGATTTCTCCTTTGCCGAAAGGTTTCCGGCTCCTACGAGCTGCTCAAACAGGGAAAGGATAAATTCTGACTTCTCAATCAGAGGATTTCGGTCATTGCCATAGGCAGAATCCATATCCAGTGCATTCAAATAGGGTATCCGAGGTTGCCGAGATCCGGATGACCTCTCCGTTTAAGGCTTCCACTAGAGAAGCAAACTCCGACTCCGGATCGAGGATGAGGATGTCATCTTCCGTGGAAAGGGCAAGGTCTACGATCTCTTCTTTTGCCGAGAAGCTCTTTCCGGAACCGCTGACTCCCAATCGGAACGAATTTCCATTTAACAGCTTCCGGCGGTCTGCCACCAGCATATTTTTGCTGACTGCATTCTGCCCATAGTAGATGCCGCCCGGCTGCATGATCTCCTGCGTATGAAATGGAATCAATACAGCGGTGGACTCTGTGGTAAGGGTACGCACCGCATCGATCTTCCGCAGGCCATACGGCAGGACGGTGTTCAGCCCATCGACTTGTTGCCATTTCAGGGTTGCCATCTGGCAGAGATGTTTTCTTGCAATGGAATACAGGGTTTCCGTATCGGAATCCAGCTGTTTCTTGCTGTCTGCCATATGTACCATTGTCAGGATACCGAACATCATTCTCTGATCCCTGGTGGTCAGATCGTCCAGCATCTCCTTGGTCTCTTTTCTCTGCAGCTCCATGTCATAGGGAACTACGGCAGAAAAGTTATTATTTGCATTCTGGCGTCTCTGCCAGTTCGTCACGTTTGTCTCCACACCCAGCAGTCGATTCTGGATCTCACGCACCGCTTCATCTGTCGGCACCGGGATGATGTCAATGGACAGCATCAGGTTCCTGCCAAGGCTGCACAGTTCGGAGATCATCTCATCTTTCACATAGCTGGCGTAATCTTCCATGAAAAGGACTCTTCCGTACTGCTCACCCAGTTTAAAATGATCGTTGTGGAATTCCATCGTGTCCGGGCAGATCCAGTCTTTGAAGCTGTGCCCTTTTTTCGCAAAGGCTTTCATGTCAAATGGAAAACTCTGCAGAACATCTGCCTTGAAAAAGTCCCGGAAGATCTGGAGCCTCTGCTCTGCATCCAGCTCTTCCCCGATGGAGGACAGCTTGGCCAGATGGGTGATGATATCCGTTCCCACACGGGCGAAATAGGTCCTGGCTTCATCGATGTTCTTCTTGTGGACACTGACGGTCAGGTAGCGTTCCTGGTAGATGCTGTTGTTAGTACCGGAGATCTTGGACAAGAGCATGTCGTTGTACTCCTTCCGGTATTCATCGAGCCCGTCCCCTTTCATTGGGATCAGCAGGGACTGTTCAAACTCTTCTTTGTTGATCTTACGGTTGTTCAGGGTAATCTTCGCAGTACAGCCGGAATCCAGTGCATTTAAAAGTTCGGAATAATCCAGGAACATTCCTGTCTTGTCCGCTTTACTGGCAATGGAATAATTGATATCCGTAAACCGGAATGTCCGGGAAAATTTACTCTCTACCTGAAAAATCCCATCCGGCCAGATCTTGCGGATGGGGATTGCCTGCTGGACAGACCTCGGTACTTTAAATTTTTCTTTGTCCTGTTTCAGTGTCTGACTCAGGTTTTAATCAAAGGCATCACCCCTTCCTCTTGGCTTCTTTGGCTTCTTTGGTTTCTTCTGTTTCGTCCGCTTCTTCTCCAGAAGCTCCGCTCCGTTTCCCATCATTTTTTCACCCAGCCGCAGGCTCTCTTCCATGCAGGAAAAGTACAGGTTCTCCGATTTGAATACCAGCCGTTTCGGGTACAGCAGTTCGGATTTGATGACTGTCCATGCGAACTGTTCTGCCGTCATGCCGTGGTAACGGAAAAAACCGCAGGCTGCAAAGGGAGCCGCCCCAAGCACACACAGCCATCCGGTTACCTGTTCCCCGGCATATTTCCGGGTGAGGAAATAGATCCCAAGGGCTGCCAGGATCGCCAGTACCGAAAATAAGCACTGCCGGAAACTTAAGCCCCAGAACATTGACTCCTGATAGTCTCGGATTTCTTTATTCATTTTCACTTCCATGTTGTTTTCTACCTTTCTCTCTGTGATTTGTTTTTTGGTTTCTGCTTTGGTGCATCCGCAATCTGGATGCCGTGGCTTTCCATAAATTCTCTGGTTCCCTGCGGATCATATTCTGCCAGTTTCTTCAGGTCAAAGGCGACCTTCTGAAAGGTGCAGTAACCGGAAACTGCGGTCTCCGGAAGTACCCTGCCCAGCTTGTATTTCCGAATAAAACGCAGATGCTCTTTGCTGAAATTGTGGTCGATATAGGCTTCGTTCACACCGTTCAGCGGAGCATGGTGCAGGTTCACCGTAAGGTCGGAAAAAAGTTCCGGGTAGCCATATTCTATCTGGTAAATCCCGACATACAGGCGGTCTCTGTCCAAGTAGCCGCTGACCCGTAAGAATACTTCCTCTGGTTGCTCTCCACTGTCATAAATTAATTTCTTTGGTTCTTCCATTCCTTTCTGCCTCCTATAATCCCATGATTTCTTTTACGATCCGGTCAGATGCCTTCACTGCCCCGACCAGTACCAGTAAGTTAAAGACCAGCTCCCCCGATGTAGTTCCAGACAATCGTCACAGCAGACAGACTGGTATCCCCGACGGCCGGCGGACTCGCCGCAAACACCGAAAAGATGATGCAGGCCAGTGCGATGATGGCACCTTCCAGACATACCCCGGCGTAGGAACGGATAAAGTTCTTCCCTACAGACTGGGTTGGTTCCCCGGCAAAGGTTGCCAGCGGGATCGGTGCGATGGCTGTGTACATATACAGCTTGAACATTCTTCCATATACAGTCAGGATCATCACAAAGGAAAGCACGGTAATTAACAAGCTGCCTAACAGGGTTACGATCCACAAAGGGATGGATTCCAGCATCCCGACTGCTTCGATCTTGTCCACAATCTCTGAGGGCAGTTCCGTCACCGTTCCACCTGCCATCCCGGAATGGGACATAATATTTGCCACGATTCCCTGCACAATGGAAAAAATTGCCGTCAGAAGCTCCATGCCGGACATGACGGCTCCCTGTGCCAGTGCGAAACGGATAAAGGCTTTCACTACGTGTTCCGGCTTCTTCATATCCGTGAAGCTCCCACAGGTTTCACAAGCCCCGCCGCAAAGAACAGAACCAGCAGGCCGTACCCGATGGCTTTCAGTCCACCGTTGATGTTCGTCATCACGCTCCAGATCGCCCCGCCCTTGAAATTCTCCGGGCTTTGCGTCAGCAGTGTCCAGATCTCAGCCAGCTTGTCGCTCCAGGTCTGCAAGGCAGAATTTAGATTCTGTACGATCCAGTTATCACTCAAACAGTTTCACCTCCCATCCTGCAAAAGTGAACAGGGAGCCGGCATTTCGCATGGCTCCCCTTCTGGTCTCTTCTCCTATCCCATGATCAGGTCCAGGATCTCTTTTGCAAAGGTAATGATGATACCGCCTGCCAGTGTCAGAAATCCGTTTGCCCTCTGGCTTGGATCGTGGCTCTTTAAGGACAGACCGACCTGCACGATACCAAATCCCAGCAGGATCAGGCCAATGGCACGGATCAGGGAAAAGATAAACGTGGACAGGTTATTGACGACTGCCAGCGGATCGCCTGCAGCGTAAACGCAAGTTGCCCCAATGCAGAAAGTCAGCACCATCACCGCATACAGGGCAAACAGTTTCTTCTGCCCTCTCTTCATCTTCAGCGGTGTGGTCTCTTTTTTTGTTTCTGTGTGTTTCTTATTTTTCAGTAAATTCATCGGCATTCCTCCAATCAAAAAAGCTCCCCGATGATGTCCTCATCCAGAAGCAGTTCGTAGTCGTTATATCTTGTTTCGTCAAAGGTAAAATCGTCATGTGCCAGCGGTGCTTTCGCATAGTTGAACGGGCCGGCACCGCCGTCTTCGGTATACCGGATGTTGGGATGCTTCATCAGGTCATACTTGGCATCCAGTATGGGCCGTTCCCCGCGGATAAACAGAAGTGCATTCTGGTTATCCAGCATACGGACTTCATCCGGCTGTAACAGCTCCCTTCCGCTCTGCTGGAAGTTGGTGGAGTAGCTGCCGGATTTTCCTTTGGTCTGCCCGTAGGTGTTGGTGTCTATGGTTTCTTTCCCCAGTAATTCTGATACATATTTGTGTGTCTCTTTTTCATTGCCGCCCAGGTACAAAAACTCATCGCAGTTGCCCACCAGACTTTCCCAGGAGTCCTTGAACAGAGCCTTTAGCTGGCTCATGTTCTGGATGATGATGCTGCAGTAAATGGAACGGGAACGGCAGGTTGCCAGGATCTTCTCAAACTCATTTGGCAGGGATACGTTTGGAAACTCATCCATGATACAGTTGACCGGAACCGGGAGGGCACCGCCATGCACACGGTCTGCCATATAATAAAGAGTCTGGAAAAGCTGGCTGTAGATCATACCTACCAGATAATTCAAAGAGGTGTCCGCATCCGGAATACAGCAGAAAAGGGCAACTTTTCTTTCGCCCATGCTGGAAAGATCCAGTTCATCGGTATTGGTCAGCTTGGCGATCTGCGGCAGGTTGAAGGCTGCCAGACGGACACCAACACTGATCAGGATGGACTTGGCGGTCTTTCCTGCCGCCTGCTTGTAAATGTGATACTGCTTGACGGCAATGCTGTCCGGGTCCCGCATCTCCAGACGGTCAAACAAAATGTCCAGAGGGGACTCGTAGTCCTCATCCTCTTCTTTTACCTGTGCCGAGCCTAACATCTCCATGATCATGGCGAAGTTCTGTTCTTCCGGCGGAGCTTCGTGGAGCAGATACAGCATCAGTGCCTGAAGCAGTGCGGTCTCGCTCTTCTCCCAGAACGGATCGGAGGACTGGGAACCTTTGGGTGTGGTGTTTTGTATCAGATTGGAAATAAGACGGAGCACGTCTTTGTCATCGTGGACATACTCGAATGGATTGTAGCAAAAAGATGTGTCGGGATTGATGAGGTCAAAGACACGCACCTCATATCCTTTCTTTTCCAGCAGACCGCCTGTCTTTCGGAGCAGCTCAGCTTTCGGATCGGTGATGACCATCGAACAGCAGCACTGCATGATGTTTGGCAGGGCAAAGCCTCTGGATTTTCCTGCACCGGAGCCTCCCACTACGAGAATGTTGAGACATCTGCGGTGCTTGTGGGTGTCAAGGCTAATGCGGAAGTTCTGTGTCAGCAGGATGTTCTGGGAGTACGGCTTCTGGCTATATTTCTTACAGATCTGCCGGGCATCGCCCCATCTGGCAGAGCCATGTTCTTCCCCTCTGCGGTAGTTCTTCTGACTGGAATAAAAAATGCCGATCCCGGCTGCGTAAAGTAACGTGCAGACCAGCATCGACTTGATGGTATATTCCGTATAATGAAACTGGAAGGGATGGTTCAGCTTTTCTGTGAGAACCTCCATCAGCTCGAAAAGATTCCTGCCCGGCTGGATGGCATCCGCAAGCAGGATTGCTACCCACCAGATGACAGGCAGTCCGGCAAGCCAAATCACCCAGTCTGACTTCCGGCTGTTTGTTACCGGGATGGCTGCTGTTTGGGCCTCTCTGCTCTTGGCAGGTCCGTAATGTGGAAGCTGTCCACTCCCGGAACGAGGGCAAGGCTGCTTCCATTCTCCCAGTTTACGTGGATCTGCCCTGCATCGTCTACTATATCCACCTTACCTTTTAAGCCGGGTGGCATGTGGCTCTCCCCCTCCATGCTGTTAAGCGTGACCTCGGTTCCCGGCGGATATCTTCTCCGCATGGCTTCTATTCTTTCTTGTGTCATATTTCTGTATATTTGTACCACATCCTTTCTTCATCTTCCCCTTCCACGGTATGGGCGGTATCTGGATTTCATGATCTTTAACAGGACGCTGTCGATCCCATCGGAATAGCGTCCGTTTTTCAGGTATGTGTCCCGGAGCTGGTTTAAGGCTTCCACGGATTTGCTGTGTTCGGCTTCTGTCAGGTAGAGCTTTCCCTCTTCCTGCTCTGCCAGCTTCAGAACCAGATCCCGTGTGGTATCCACCGGAAGCCCCTGTTCTTTTTCCTGCCGGAACACTTCCCGGAGTGCATGGATCAGCATGTGGTTCATGATCCGGTCCATCTTTACATATCGCATTCTTGTCATAGGCGAGCCTCCTTTTTTCCTCTTTTTTTCTCAACCACAACATACCACACTTCCTCCCGGAAAGCTACTGCAAAAGAGCCGGAAAAGCCCCTTTTTATCAGCGTTCCGGGGACTTTTTACTCTTGGCAGGTTTCTCCATTTTTTCCTCCGGGATGGCAAATTCATCGGTCATAAATTCCTGCTCGCTTTTGCCAAGGTTGCGGTCTACCTGCTTGCCAATGGAATAGGCTGCACTCTTTACATCCTGGATAAAGGAGCGGAGTTCTTTCGGATCTTTCTGTCCGAATGCCTGCATCTGGCATACCTTGTCAAAGGAAAAACCGGAGACATCCACGCCGTATTTCTGTGCTGTCACATACGCCGCACAATAGGCCTGTGCCGATACCCCTGCCCGGCTGTAGCTTCCATCGTGATGGTCAAGGGATGCACAGGCCAGCTCCCGGCTGATGGAATGAAACGTTGCATTTTCGCTCATGCCATTTCGGACATAGATCGTCCGCTTGTTCGGGATGTACTGTGCCTGTACCTTATCCGGCAGATTGTCTGCGATCTGAATCCGTACCTCGCTGTCGGTCAGTAGTGCTTCCATCAGCTGGTCCATCGGCTTTGGCTCTGCCTCCTCCGGCTGCTTGGTACGGATCTGGCTGATGTCATAGGCTTTCTGGATGGAGTACCCCTGCTGGATGACACCGTCCTTTTCATATTCCTGTCCGACAATGAAGTTGTATCCCTTGCTTCCGGTCTTGACTACCTTGCCTTCTTCCTTCCATTTTTCAAAGGTCTTGACCTGCCGGATCTTCGGATTCTGTGCATAAAGCAGGAACAGGTTGTCTGTCCTCTGCGGCTTGCACTGTCCCATAAAATCAAGGAATCCTTTTAAGGAGTCCCCATTCTGGAAGACCTCCTGTGCCTTTCCATCGATCATACCCCAGATTTCTTCCCTCTCCTGCTTTTTCTGTGCGGCATATTCTTCTTTCGATAACCGCTGGGCGGACGGTTCCTGCGTGTCCTGCCCTAAAAATTTTGTCAGGTCCATCTTCTACCTCGCTTTCACCTTTCGTTTATTTCTCGCTTTCTTCTGCGTTTTCCTTGGTCCACGGTTCTTTTCCCGGATCCGCTTCTGGGATTCCTCTGCTTTCTCCCGTTTGATGTTCTCCAGCTCCCGGCGGACACTGGGACGCTCCTGTTCCCTTGGCTTTTGCTCCATCAGTCCCGTTTTCCTGCCCGGTAGAAATATTTCTGCTGTGCAAGGAAAAGCCGGACAGATTCTCTTCCCCCTCTTCCTGCACCGGGATAAAATTTTCCGGTTCGGAAGACTCCTTTTCAGGATGATTCTGATTCTTCTCTCCTTGAGAAAAATCCATGTCACCGACCTGGAATGCTTCGTCCAGATCGCTGATCTCAAACTGCACCTCGCCCTCTGGCATCTGTACGATTTTCTGTACTGTTTCGGTTTCCGGTGCTTCCATTCCAGCGGTTACCTCATGGACAGCTTCCCCGACTTCACTTCTTACAAAATCAAGATTCATCTTATCCATAACCCGGTTGACCTTGGCTGCGTCATCCGCAAAGACCATGACCTCGCTCATCTCCGGGTTCTTTTTATCACGGATGATCACATAGAGCAACCCTCGCTTCCTGCCCTCACTGCAGAATTCACGCAAGCGGTCAGACGGCACAGTAAAGAACTTCAATGGCTTGTTCTCCTTTAACATCCGCACCATCCGGGTTCTGCCCCTCGTTTTCTTCTGGTCTTTTAATACGGCGGCAACAAATACCGCCAGATGCTTTGCCAGCGTACCCGAAAGTCTGAGCCCGTGGTCCACGCCGTCCAAGGAATACCGGACGATCTGATCCGCTGCATCGCCTCCATAATTCATACTGTTCACCTGCTTTCTGTTCTCGGTTGTCTGTTTTTCTCCGTCTGTTCTGCCTGTCTCTGGATCTGCTCTGCCAGACGCATCTTTTCTTCCATCTCTTTGGACTGCTGTTCGATCCGGATGCAAAGACGGATATCCTTCCGAAGCGGCCTCAGTTTTTCGGTGATCTGACCGATCCTGACACTGTCCGGTTCGCTCCGGTAGAGCCG
>ENA-OQHK01000217-OQHK01000217.1-human-gut-metagenome-genome-assembly--contig:-NODE-217-length-11238-cov-1.945099_pt1 | contig 11238 bp, 11 predicted proteins | sample MGYA00242562_ERZ504715 | MGnify/ENA primary metagenome ERZ504715 (study PRJEB26092, sample SAMD00036445) | human gut metagenome | host: Homo sapiens | study: EMG produced TPA metagenomics assembly of...
GATGCTTTCCTTGATAGCTACTCTGTTTGTAAGTTCATTCATCTATTTCCTTGGTCGTTGCATCCATCGTTGGACAACAAAGCAGTGAGGAATATCAATCAACATTGGATAGGACTTGCTTCTGTCTGTATGCCTTTAAAAGACTAACACAACGCTACACCTTTTGGTGGCACGCATTAGATGAGAACCCGAATAAATCCCAAAATAACTAACCTATGCCGATTATAGTAAACTTAGACGTAATGATGGCGAAACGAAAGATTTCGCTAGGAGATTTAGCCGAAAAGATAGATCTGACGCCTGCCAACCTCTCCATACTGAAAACCGGGAAGGCAAAAAGCCATCCGCTTCTCAACCTTAGAGGCTATCTGCAGGGAACTAGACTGTCAACCTGGAGATATTCTAGAATATAGGGAAGAAGATGAATGATATAAACAGTCACATACACAAACACTCGAACACTATAAAATTCTCTCATCTTCACCCATACCCCCCGCAATGAAGCAATTAAAGATTAATTGCTTCATGCGGAGTCTTTTTATGATGCAGTTATAATAAAGTTTTTAACCAAGATTGATATTTCCTCTTTTTCCACTAGGTGGTTAAACCCCTTTCCACTCTGATATAGCATCTTATTTATCAGTCATTTAAAGCCACGAAGTGGTGCAAAAGAGTTCCCCAAATATCCATTCCATCGTTTTTCCCTCTTATCACATAGCATCTCATCTATTTTCCTCTTTCTTGTTTACAACCATCCTCATCTGCTTTCGGCTGTTTGCCACGGATATCATCCTTCTGCTTACTCTCATTTTCAACAACAGTAGCTGTATAATGAATCTTGGCAAATCCAGCAATTATTTTTTCTACCGTGGTTTTATCAGCATCATACTTAATAGTAACCGTTTTATCCGCCAAATTTGTTTCAATTTCTTTTATACCCTTCTCAAAACGAATATTGTTCTTAATCTTGCTCTCACAGTTGGCACAGTGCATCTGAGGATCAGTGTTTAAAACTACAATTTTAATGTCTTTTGCAAAGCAAGTGGCAGTAAAGCAGACAGCTGCCATAATAGCGATTAATTTTGTTCTCATAATCCATTTCTATTTGATTATCAATATATTAGTTTCTATCCCAATTGAAGCGAAAGCCTACATAATACATCGCTCCGTGTACAGGTCCCCAAATCATGGTTGAATCAAAATTTGTCCCCCAAGGATTCGAAGCTCCTACAATCGGATTCTTTTGCTTAAAGTTCGTCATATTCTCTCCTCCCACATAAATAGACCAATGCCGGAACCAGCGAGTAATCTGAGCACTTAACAATTGATAAGACTGGTATCGGGTATTCCACGAAGGAGCACCGTCCGGCAATGTATAAGGGGAGGGCATTCTACCACCACCATTCATCTGCAAAGTCACATCAAATTGCCATAGGCCCAGTGGTGTTTGGTAAGAAGCAGTCAAAAGTCCCTTATATTTTCCGGTAAGAGGACGCTCCAATAATTTCTTATTATAAGTAGTTTTCACATCTGTCAAGCGATAAGCTGCAGTTAATGTAAAACCCTTAAAAAAAGGATAAGTTGCCTCGGCTTGAAAGTATGAGAATAAGACTTCCTTCCAAGTTAGCAAAATGTACAATGTGGGGGTCCGTATCCAAATCAATAAATCATTTGACGCCTAAAATCAGTGTAATAGTATTCGGTATTCACATTCAAGGTTTTTACCGAATACCGGAATATAAAATGAAGAGCTGAAACCATAATTCCATGCTTCTTCCTGATCCAAATCATTATCTATCTTTACTTTACGACTGCTGGTCAAGTAAATAATTGTTCTCCGCCAACACGATGATTAGTGCGATATCCTTTGCCTACAGACACACGTAGGTTCACCCAATCATACAGGAGCATATTTGATATGAGCACGCGGAGTAACAAAGGTACCATATATATCACTATGATCAGCACGAATCCCTCCCATAAGAATAATTTTATCCTTCCAATTATACGTATACTGCACATAAGCACCAGGCACGGTCTCTTTCTCCTTTCCATATAATAAACCTGTATCATCATTTTCTAAACGATAGGTCTGATTGAAATAATCATAGTTCAAACTTAACCCTGCAGAAATACTGTTACGCTCATCGAAATTCGTTTCGAACATTAATGAAGTATACAAATTCTTCTGGTCCACATTATATAATTTATAACCGTATCCTGCATCCTGCTTATGCAAAGATCCCGAGAGAATCAAAGCCAAGTTAGTTCCCTTTTCCTTATCAAAAATATAAGCATTTTTAGTAAATGCCTCATAACGATCCGTATGGATACCTATTTTATAAAGTTCCCTACCTACAAAGCCACCAACAGAATTATCCACATGTAAATGAGTAGCTTGTCCGCTTGTACGATCCTCTTTCATTGCTTTGACAGAAGCCTGAAATACATACTGATCTCCCATCCAAGCCCAACGGTTCTGAAGATTATATTGCTCTACTTTAGGGCATATCCAAGAATCCATCTCCATTATCATCATGCGACCTAGTACTATTTTCATAATGTGCCAATACTCCAGTACTCAGTCGGCTATTCAAATGTACATTAGCATCAAAATTAGCCTCATACTTCTCTTTACTGCTAGCAAAAAGATTGACATTCAAGGACTGGGTAGTTTGAGGCTTCTTAAATTCAACATTTATCTGTCCGGTAATCGCCTCATAACCATTCTTTACAGATGAACTACCCTTGGACACCTGTATGCTTTGCATCCATGGGCCGGGAATATACCCCAAAGCAAAAGGAGCGGATGCTCCACGATAATTAGGAATATTCTCTGTCAGCATTTGTACATAAGTTCCCGAGAGCCCCAACAATTTAATTTGTCTGGCCCCTGTGGCAGCATCAGCATAGCTTACATCTACAGAAGGGTTTGTTGTGAAACTTTCACCCAAGTTACAACAAGCCGCCCGAGCCAGTTCCGCACTTGAAATCATATCCTGATTCAACACACTGGAACGGGATTTTACAACTCCTATCTTACGTTCCACCACTTGGACCTCATCCATCATTACACTACCTTGTAATATGATAGCCAGCTACCTTATGATCTATTTTCAACCACAATCGTATCATTCTCATATCCTATAAACTTACGACTAATTTTTTTGCACCAACAGGCTGTTCAATAGTAAATGCCCCATTCTCATCTGTGACAGTTCCATTTGTTGTATTTATCCAAAAGACATTGGCAGCAACAACAGGTTCACCTTGGTTGTCCTTCACCATTCCTTTTACTTGAGCGCTTACAGGCATCAAATGCCACAGAAAAGCACCTAAGAAAACTATAAATTTCATGTTTTTATTTTTCTTTATCTGTTACACACTTATACAATTTAGCAATTCTTCCCTACCCAAAGAGTTATCTTACTAAATCAAAAGTGTACAAATAAGATTCAAATATCCTCTTGGAGGCTGTCGACACAATGAGGTATCCGTATAGCAGCTCTCCTTTTTTACAGAAGACAACAGATCGAAGTTTACACTGTATGCATTGAATATCAAATGAATAACGGACAGTGTTACGTTGTCCAAATGAAGTGATGTACCTAAAACAGGCAAGTTAATTTTCTGGATTTTCACGCTAGAACAAGGAACATCTGATGACTTCCGCTCCATCATCTTGTCATGATGGCAAGAACATCCCGAACCAGATTTCACGTTTTTATTTCCAACATCACCACATCCGCAAGTACATCCATAATTGGAAATATCCACCACTGTCAATAATGCCGCATCCTTATCAGCGCACTGATAGCAACGGGACTGCACAATAGGTATTCCGACTCCCATATATATAATCATGGAAGAAAGAAAGATTGAGAATAATATGTAATGAAACTCTTTCATTGTTCAAATTGCAGTCCACCAATGTCATATACTACATTCGGGTACAAAGATAACGTACTTTTTTCTTTTGCTCCCAAACGGCATTTAGCCAATATTCCCTAAATTCTATCCCTGAAGAAAACAAATATTGTATAAATACTATATAATCCCGTGATTATCCGTATCTTTGTAACGAATTAGATATTTGAAAATAAATGAAGACATTTGAAGAGTTAGGCGTTTCCCCGGAAATACTAAAAGCAATTAAAGAAATGGGGTATGAAAACCCCATGCCGGTACAAGAAGAAGTAATACCGTATTTATTGGGGAACGGCAACGACGTAGTAGCCCTAGCACAAACAGGGACTGGAAAAACAGCCGCATTTGGTCTGCCGCTTATCCAAAAAATTGAGTAAAAAAACGTGTGCCTCAAGCACTTATATTATGCCCACCACGTGAGTTATGCTTGCAGATCGCAGGTGATCTGAATGATTATTCCAAGTATATTGATGGACTGAAAGTCCTTCCTGTATACGGTGGCTCATCCATCGAAAGCCAGATACGCATGTTGAAGGCAGGTGTACACATTATTGTAGCCACTCCCGGACGACTGATTGACCTGATGGAAAGAAAAGTCGCCAAACTGGAGACCATTGCCGATGTAGTAATGGACGAAGCTGACGAGATGCTGAATATGGGATTTACCGACAGCATCAATGCTATTCTTGAAAAGGTTCCCGAAGACCGGAACACTTTGATGTTCTCAGCTACCATGAGTCCCGAAATCTCGCGTATTGCAAAAAAATACCTGCACGATGCGAAAGAGATTACAATCGGTACTAAGAATGAAGGCAGCAAGAACGTAAACCACATTGCCTATCTGGTACACGCCAAAGATAAATATGCTGCATTGAAGCGTATCGCGGATTATTACCCACAAATTTACGGTATCATTTTCTGCCGTACCCGTAAGGAAACTCAGGAAATAGCTGATAAATTGATTCAAGATGGTTATAATGCAGATTCTCTACACGGCGAGCTTTCACAAGCACAACGTGACTTGGTGATGCAGAAATTCCGTCAACGTCATTTACAGCTTCTGGTTGCTACAGATGTAGCTGCCCGCGGTTTGGATGTAAATGATTTGACACATGTCATTAATTATGGCCTGCCCGATGATATAGAAAGCTATACTCACCGTAGCGGACGTACAGGACGTGCCGGCAAAACCGGTATTTCTATCGCTATCATCAACCTGCGTGAAAAAGGAAAAATGCGCGAGATAGAACGTATCATCAACAAGAAATTTATCATGGGTGAAATGCCTAGCGGTAAACAAATCTGCGAACAACAATTAATCAAACTGATCGATGATATAGAAAAGGTAAAAGTGAACGACGAGGAAATCGAGTCCTTCCTACCCGGTATCTATCGCAAACTGGAATGGCTTTCGAAGGAAGACCTGATAAAGCGTGTAGTATCGATGGAGTTCAACCGCTTCTTGGAATATTACAGCAACGCTCCGGAAATAGAAACTCCCAGCATGAACGACCGCCGTAGCGAACGTGAACCGAAAGGACGCAAAGACCATGGTAGCGCCCGTGAAAAGACAGAACGCAAGGCCGAGAAAGGATATACCCGCCTGTTCCTGAATGTAGGAAAGACAGATGGTTTTTTATGCCAATCAAATCATTGAACTGATTAACCGCAACATGAAGAAGCAACGTACCACCATCGGGCGAATAGATCTGATGCAGAATTTCTCTTTCTTCGAAGTAGCAGAAAATCAGGCACAGGATGTTATCAAGGCGTTAAACAAGGTCAATCTGAATGGCGGCCGGAAAATTGTAGTAGAAGTTGCCGGTGACAATAATGGCAAAAACGACAATGGCGAACGCAGGAGCAGTGCGGCAAGGAATGCTTCATTCGGCAAAAAAGGTGACAGGTCCAATAAAAAAACGACCTCAAAAGAAGGAAAAACTAGCCGTGCGGAACGTGGCTACATTGAAGAACGAGGCCCCCAAAAACGAAAGACGACTGGAAACAATTCTTTAACAGCGATAACAATAAGAAAAAGAAATCCAAGAAATAAGGAATCCAACTTAATGAAAGAGGATTGGACATAGTAGAAATATGCAAATAACATCCACTTCTCTTGAATAATAGCGGAGTATGCGGAATTGAAACAACCTGTCATTTCAAGGATATTCGGCAAATAATATAATAAACCCAACAGATTTATTATATTATTTGCCGAATATCCTTGTTTACATCGAATTAATATTAACAGATTTTTTACTATCTTCCAGATGAAAGATTATATGATAAGCTATCTATCGGAACTTTGACATACTCAGCTCCCTGTCATTTCATACTTTTCCTTTAGTCTTTCAATTTCAGTTCATCGATTAAACAGGAAGCTTTCCCATATTTTTCAATCATGTAAAGAACATAGCGGATATCCACCCCGATACAACGCTGCAAATTAGGTTCAAAAACAATATCTCCACTCATTGCTTCCCAATTCCCGTCAAAAGCAAGACCTATTAATTCCCCTTTTCCATTAAACATTCCACTACCGGAATTCCCTCCTGTAATATCATTATCCGAAATAAAGCAAACATTCATATTACCATCCCCAGCAGCATAACGTCCGAAATCCTTCCTTCTCAAGCATTCGACTACAGAAGGAAGCACATCGAAATCACTATCTCCCTTATACTGCCTTATCTTGTCAAAAATTCCTTTTGTCGTCGTAAAATAAGAATACTCAATAGCATCTTTCGGTGAGTAACCACCCACCATGCCAAAACTCAGACGCATAGTAGAATTAGCATCCGGATAAAACACCCTATCTGCCTCCATCTCACGCATTGCTTCATTCAGCAAACGTTCATTTTTCTTCAATATTCATACTAGCTTCTTCCACCGACTGATTGAATTCATAAAATTTCACCAACATATCGATGGCAAAAGAAGCCGCAGGGTCATCAAACAAGACATAAGTGGTATCTCCTCTCACTACCTGTTCAAAACCATGTGGTGTCTTTAAAGAGGAACGAGTATACAAATCATCTACATAAGCTTGGTAATCACCTTTAAAATCTTTCTCTATCAATGAATAAACATCAGGTAAAAATTCCTTGCCTACCTCAGTTGCATATTCTTTCAACATAGCCACAAAGACTTGTTTATCCACACTTATATCCATATTGGCATAAATCTCCAACAATTGCCGCATATTACGCTCCAAATCACTCTCCTCTGCCTCAAAATCAAAATTCAGTACAGCTAAGGCTGCCGTAATCAACTCCGGTCCATTGGCAAATGTTTCTCCAAAATATGCCATAGCCCGTGCCGCATTTCTACGATTACGATAATTTAACTCCAGTTCAGTCAAAACCCTTGCATATTTGCTTCGTTTATCAGGTTCCCGACGAACCCATTCTTGCAATTGGCACTCCAAAGCTTGTTTTTTCTCTATCACTTTCAATTCTTTTACCGCTTGATTCATCCCTATACTATTCTTCCAATAGTTAGAGCTTTGTGCATACTTGGAAGCATATTTAATGCGGATATCATCACTTTTTTCCATTGCATTTTTCCAAATAGCTTGCTTGATGGTACGAACATTAATCATGGCGGCATTATCCGTATTGACTCTTTCGTCTATCCCAAATGAAGATAAATACCTGCTGGTAGAACCGGGATATCCCATAGTCATGCAAAATGATCCCTGTTCATACCCTCCCAAAGAAACAGGAGCAAAATAATCCGGATGATAAGGCACATTCTCCGGAGAATAAGCTGCCGGTTGATTATTCTGATCAGCATAAATACGGAAGACAGAGAAATCCCCGGTATGGCGGGGCCATACCCAATTATCTGTATCTCCGCCAAACTTGCCTACAGAAGAGGGAGGAGCAAATACCAAACGAACATCATAATAATCCTTATACACAGATAGATAAAACTCATTGCCACCATAAAAAGGAGTTATCTCAGCACGCAGCAACGTATCATTCGCCACAGCTTCCTGAGCAATCAATGTGGAAATAGAATCTACAATCAGTGCACGGTCATTTTCCTTTGTTCCGACTGGAATAGCTTGCAACACACGCTCCGTCACATCCTCTGTGCGTATCAGAAAACTGACAAATAAATCCGGATTAGGAAGCTCCTTACTTAAGGAATCGGCTACAAAACCATCTCGCAAATAATCATGCTCCACAGAACTATGCTGCTGAATGGCATCATACCCACAATGGTGGTTAGTAAAAACCAAACCATCCGGAGATACAACAACACCCGAACAAAAACCTCCAAAACTAACAACAGCATTAGCCAATGCTTTTCCACCAGGATTATACAATTGTTCAGATGAAAGTTCCAACCCCATTTCTTTCATCACTTGTTGAGTTTGTTTGCTAAGACAACAAGGAAGCCACATTCCTTCACTACCCCATATATATAAAGGTAGGAAGACTAGCAGCAACAGTAGTTTTTTCATGGTTTTATTCTACAATTAATTTAAGTTTTTTTGCTCCGACACGTGCTTTCAACCATTCGGATATTTTTTCTTGTTCTTTCTCAATGGGTCTTTTACTGAATTTCATCAAGACTATTGTCAATGTATCCGTTTTAGTTGAGTCCACCTGTAATTCCACAGTCTTTGCCATAGCTATGGCTTCTACTGTAGGATAAAGTACTTTAAGTTCAGGAATTATTTTTTTATCTACAGTATTATATGCAGCATATACTTTAAGCTCGTTTTCCAAAGACTTAATTCTCTCCTGCTGCTCCAGTAAACGCTTTTCACTATTCTTATAGAAATCCTCCATCACTTGGGCCTTTATACTACCAATATCCATCGCATCATTATTCATTCCTTGAAGAATAACTAGTTTAGTACCTGCCAAATTAAAATGTTTCAAATTATCCCTTGCGGTTGCTATTTCTGTTTCCGGGACCTCATTGCCTATTAGCACAACACGTATTTCCTTCTTCTCAAAAGAAATCTTCCGGTCTATTACTTGAGTATTATTAAAATCCAATTCTTCATTAATAAAATTATTGGCAGAGGCCTCATAAATAGTGCTTTTCACAATACCATAAGTCAAATAAATAGCAGGACACATGGTGGCTAAAGTAATAACAATGATATATTTTTTGACTAATTTTTCGCGCTCCTTATCCACAAATTCCTTACGTTGGAAATGCATGACACGTACCCCGATAAAAGTAGCCAAACTGATAAATACTAAATTAATAAAATACAAATAGAATGCACCTAAAAAATAAAGTAAATTTCCGGTAGCAAGCCCGAATCCAGCAGTACACAAAGGCGGCATCAAAGCCGTAGCAATAGCAACCCCTGGAATTACATTCCCTTTCTCCTTTGTAGACAAAGCGATTATACCGGCTAAACCACCGCACAAAGCTATAAGCACATCATATATGGTAGGAGAAGTACGTGCCAGCAACTCCGATTGTACTTCATCCAACGGAGTCAGCGAAAAATAAAGGGTAGCTGTAATCACACTAAATACAGTTGCCACCAAATAACTTTTTAGAGAACGCTTCAACAATTCAAAATCATTCTGTCCAATAGCTAACCCTACTCCCATTATCGGTCCCATCAGCGGAGATATCAGCATGGCACCAATAATAACTGCCGTAGAATTCACGTTCAAGCCCAATGAAGCTATAAAAATTGCGAAAATAAGAATCCACAAATTAGTTCCTTTGAACTCAACACCATTACGAATACTTTCTACAATCAAGGCTTCATTGTCCTTATCCTTGCGCAAATCAAGATATTCACTAAAGAACTGCTTTATATAGGGCACATTCTTTAAATTATTCTTCAGGTCACTCATTGCTATTTCTTTATGTATCGGTTTATAACAGGTATTTGCTGTAAGGGGAAATCCGTTTTCACAATATATGCCACAAACAATAACAACAGTAATGTACGAACACCCAACAACAAGAATATATTTTGAATAGGAAGATAAACTGAAACAATGTAAAGTACCAGCGCTAACACCACATAGTTACCTATTGCTTTCAAATCATAATTAATAGGATATTTTTTTCTGCCCTACAAAATAAGAGAGAAGCATAGCTACTCCATATCCGGCAAAACCCGCCCAAGCACACGCCATATAGCCAAATACCGGAATAAGGAAAATATTTATCAGAATAATGATACTGCATCCCACCAGTGAAAAATAAGCTCCCCATTTTGTTTCATCAATCAGTTTATACCAAAAAGAAAGATTGAAATAAATACCCATAAACATCTCGGCAGCCATGACAATAGGTACAACCTTAAGCCCTACCCAGTAATCACGCCCTAAAATATAACGCAGTATATCAAGGTAAAACATAACAGCCAAAAAAGCCAGCAAAGTGAAGATAATGAAAAACTTCATCGCTTTGGCATACATTTCCCGACTATCCTTTTCTTTACTCTTACTAAAAACAAACGGCTCGTATGCAAACCGGAAAGCCTGTGTCAGCATGGCCATGATCATAGCTATCTTACTGGCTGCTCCATAAATACCCAACTGGATAGTCGCCTCCGCCTTATCAGGATAAACAAACGGAAAAATAATTTTATCAGCTACCTGATTTAAGATTCCGGCAATACCCAGAATCAGAATCGGGAAAGAATAATGCAGCATACGCCGCAACAACTCCCTGTCCAGCACATATCTGAAGCCCACCAATTCTTTCCACATACATAGCATCACCAAAGAAGTACAAGCCAAATTTATAGCAAAAGCCACTCCGACATTCTCTCCCTTCATACCTACAAAATAAGCGATATTCAAGACAATGCTGGCAAAAATGAACAACAATTTCAATGCAGCAAACTTAACAGGGCGTTTCTTATACCGCAAATAAGCGAAAGGAATAGCTTGGAAAGCGTCCATTGCAACTACAATCAGCATCATCCCCATATACCACGGATGCTCTCCATATCCCAAGAAACCTGCTATGGGATACAGAAAAGAAAGACAAACAATTAAAAACAAGACCGCAGTCGCCCCCACCGAAAGCAAAGTAGTGGAATAGACACGCATCGGATCATCCACCCCCTTATTGGCAAATCGGAAAAAGCCGGTTTCCATACCATATGTTAAAAGCACCATCAACAAGGCAGTTATAGCATACATATTGGTAATGACACCATAGCCCCCCGATTCCACAGGCAAAGCGTTGGTATATATCGGTACTAACAAATAATTCAGGAACCGCCCGATGATGCTACTCATCCCATATATGGCTGTTTCCTTGGCTAATGCTTTTAATCCTGCCATCTTCTAATCATCAAATAATGTC
>ENA-OQHK01000223-OQHK01000223.1-human-gut-metagenome-genome-assembly--contig:-NODE-223-length-10876-cov-2.765932_pt1 | contig 10876 bp, 10 predicted proteins | sample MGYA00242562_ERZ504715 | MGnify/ENA primary metagenome ERZ504715 (study PRJEB26092, sample SAMD00036445) | human gut metagenome | host: Homo sapiens | study: EMG produced TPA metagenomics assembly of...
ACATCTGACGGAACTTGTATTCGTGATTATATCCATGTCACTGACCTTGCACAGGCTCATATTCTTGCAGTTGAATATCTTATGAAGGGCGGTAAAAGTGATATATTCAATCTCGGCAACGGTGTAGGTTTTTCTGTTCGTGAGGTAATTGAAAAAGCAAAAGAGGTTACACAGAAAGATATTAAGGTTGTTGAAGAAAGCAGAAGAAGCGGCGATCCTGCTGTATTGATTGCATCAAGCGATAAGGCGAAAACTGTACTTGGCTGGAAACCTGAGTATGATGATCTGGGAACAATTATTAAAACAGCGTGGAAATGGCATTCAACACATCCCAACGGTTATAGTAAGTGAGGCGGTATTTATGAAGAACAGCGTTTACGGCTTAATATTAAGACTTGTTTCATACGGAATCAATACAGGGCTTATTGAAAAAGAGGATTATAATCTACACGCAAAATAGGCTTTTATCGTTGTTCCATATGGATGAACCAGATGACAGTTGTACTTGTCCTTACAGCAGATAACGAGGATACTCTTGAAGAAATTTTGTCGGGACTTCTTGATTATGCATACGAAAAAGGAATCATTCCCGAAAATACAGTAACATATCGCGACTTATTTGATGTGAAACTTATGGCTTCACTTGTTAAGCGACCGTCAGAAGTAATAAGAGAATTTTGGCAGAATTATAGCTGTTCTCCTAAACTTGCAACCGATAGCTACTATAAATTCAGCTGCGATACCGATTATATAAGAAGATATCGTATAAAAAAAGACTTAAAGTGGAAAACATCAACCGAATACGGTGATATTGATATCACTGTAAATCTTTCAAAGCCTGAAAAAGATCCGAAAGCTATTGCAGCGGCAAAACTTCAAAAACAGTCGGGCTATCCGAAATGTTTGCTTTGTAAGGAAAATGAAGGATATGCCGGAAGAGTAAATCATCCTGCAAGAGATAATCACAGAATTATTCCGCTCACCATTGACGGAGATAACTGGTTTATGCAATATTCTCCGTATGTTTATTACAATGAACATTGTATTGTATTTAACGGTGAGCATACACCAATGGTAATCAATGATTCCACATTCAGAAAACTGTTTGATTTTATTTCACAGTTTCCGCATTATATAATCGGTTCGAATGCTGATTTGCCGATTGTAGGCGGTTCAATACTTACACATGAACATTTTCAGGGTGGCAGATACAGCTTTGCACTTAATAGGGCAGAGGTTGAAAGAAAGTTTATTGTTAACGGCTTTAATGATGTGGAGTGCGGAATTGTAAAGTGGCCTATGTCAGTTGTAAGATTGACAGGTAAAAACAAGGACAGCATTATTTCATTATCTTCTCATATTCTAAAGAGTTGGAGAGCGTACACGGACGCAGATGTTGGCATTTTTGCCGAAACAGACGGTGAAATTCACAACACTATCACTCCGATTGCTTTTACAAAGGATGGAAAATTTGTAATTGACCTCGTTCTCAGAAATAATATTACAAGTGAAGAGCATCCTCTGGGAGTATTTCATCCTCATGCGAAATTGCATCATATTAAAAAAGAAAATATCGGCCTTATTGAAGTTATGGGACTTGCAGTATTGCCCTCAAGGCTTAAAGATGAAATGGCTATTTTAAAGGATGCTATTCTTAATCACAAGGATGTAAGTGAAATTCCGAAAATCAGCAAACATTCCGAGTGGGTAAATGAATTTGTTTCGCAGTATGATGAAATCAATGAAAATAATATTGATTCAATAATTCAAAATGAGATAGGAAAGGTGTTTCTTAATGTTCTTTTGGATGCAGGTGTATTCAAAAGAACTCCTGAAGGACAAAAGGCTTTTGATAAATTTATAAAGACGCTGTAGTAAAGGAAGTGCTAAAATGTCAAAGGTAAGGGTAGTGAATTTTGAACCTACATCCAAAGGTGAAAACACTCATCTTTATATAATAGAAAATAACAGCGGAGCAAGCGTGACATTATGTGATTTAGGCGCAAGTGTCGTTTCGATAAAAGTTCCCGACAAAAACGGTAGTATTAGAGATGTAGTTCTCGGTTATGAGCACATTGACGGTTATGAATTTGACGGAACATACTTCGGTGCTACTGTCGGAAGATGTTGCGGAAGAATTGCTTACGGCAAGTTTACTCTTAACGGAGAAGATTATCAGCTACCTGTAAACAATGGGAGTAACCATCTACACGGCGGATTTAACAGCTTTAGCCGCAAAGTGTGGCTTGCGGTAGTTGATGATAAAGTTCCAAATACAGTTCTATTTATGCTTGATAGTCCCGACGGTGATGAGGGCTATCCCGGAAATATGAAAGTTTTTGTACGCTACACTTTTGATGATGAAAATGTACTTACGATAAAATGGTCGGCAGTTTCCGACAAAGACACAATATGTAATCTGACCAATCATTCATATTTCAATCTTAACGGACATAAAAGCGGTAAAGTTACAGAAAATCACAAGCTGAAAATAAATGCAAATTCCTTCATACCGATAAATTCAAACCTCAATCCCACAGGAGAGATAACTCCCGTTAAGAATACATCGTTTGATTTTACCGAACCCAAGTTAATTGGAAATGGTATTGACAGAAAAAACGAGCAGATTGGTTTTGCAAACGGTATTGATCATATGTTTGTGCTGAATCATTCTGATGAAGAATTTGTGCTTGCGGCCGAAGCTGAGGGTATTGATAGCGGAATCACATTAAAATGCTATACTTCTCAGAAAGGTGTTCATGTATATACAGCAAATTATGTCGATGTTTTGTCCAATATGGGAAAGGATTCAGCAACATACGGAGAAAACCCAGCGTTTTGTCTTGAAACCCAAGGCTTTCCCGATGCTGTAAATCACAAGAATTTTCCTACGACAAATATTAAAAGACAAACGAAAACTATACACAAACTACGAAGTATATTTTTGGTATAAACAAATAAAATAAGCTGATTTCTAACTCCTTTAAAAATAAAATCTCTCTAAAATCAAGGACCGCCTATTTTTTTCTTGGGTGGTCCTTGATTTTTAAATCTATGAGGATGTTTCATGTTTTACAGTATTACACCGTCTTAAACATATTCTGTTTTAGCGGTTATGTGCAATTCTGCCTGAAAATCACCCTGTTCTGTTTGCACCGTAAAACCGGAACATTCCTCTTGCACGGCTGTTTTTACAAACTGCATTTTTCAAATGCAAAAATAAAATTATTGATTCTGTATTGTCTAAAAATCCTTTGTTGTATACTGATAAGGCAGATAAGAAAAATCACGGCAAGGGAATTTCTATAGTAAAAAGTATTGCCCAGAAGTATGGGGGAGATGTAGTTATTTCGGAGAAGAATAATGAATTTATAGTTTCGGTAATTTTAGACAACCGAATTTTTACCTAAAAACCCACTATTTTTACCTGATTAAAATCAAATATTCTAAAAAATGCTATTCTTCTTTAAGGCGTTATGCCAAGAAAAAGGATAGCATTTTTGTTTTGTATTGAATTTTATGTTTTAGCCGTATTTGCGTTAATTCCGTTATTATACTTTGGCCTTGTGTTGCAGGAATTTGAAACTTTTATTATCAAAAAATTTAAATAAGGTTTAAAGCTAATAAGGTTTGAAGCTGCTTCCGTAAATAAGAATTATAGAGTACAATTTTTGTCGATTTTTTTACATTTTTTGCACAATTGAAGTTTACAGTGCTGTTTTGAGATATGATTTAACAAAGTAAAAGGGAAAAGCAAGCCGTAATATTTAATATAAATCAAAAATTAAGGAGAGTTGAATTTTGAAAAAGGATAGAAATTTGCGTAGCGTTAATACTGACGGAGGGGTGAATTTGCAATTCAAACTTTTGTCGGCAATCGGAATTATAATTATCGTGTCCGGACATTGTTATCATGGCGGAATGGAACTTGCTTATAACTGGTTTCCGCCGTATTCGTATAATTTGGCACTGTTTGTATTTATATCGGGATATTTTTACAAAACCGATTATGAAGAAAATGTCGGAAAATACATATGGAAACGAACAAAGCGGCTTCTTATTCCTGCGTATCTGTGGAATATATTTTACGGTGGTATGGTTGCATTTCTCGGTTTGTTTGGATTTACTATAGGTGCAAAGCCTGATTTATACAATCTTTTTGTTATGCCGTTTGTTGACGGTGAGGCTTTTCAATATAACCTCGGTTCATGGTTTGTGTACCCGCTGTTTTTGGTTTGCATAATAAATGTGCTGTTCAGAAAATTTTTGAAACTGATTCACCTTGACAATGAATTTATAGTTTTGATAGTGTATCTCGCAATCGGAATGATAGGAATTAACACTGCAATAGAAAATCCGACTGCAATTAACGGTATAGTGAAACTTCTTGTCAGAACAATGTTTTTTCTGCCGTGTTATGAATTCGGTCGCTTTTATAAAGCTGTGCTTGAAAAGAAAGACACTCTCAATAATGTTGCGTACTTTGCAATTATATTTGCTGTACAGCTGATACTTTTAACTTTTTGCAAAGATTTGGAGTACACTCCGTCGTCATTTACTAAATTCAACAACGGTTTTATAATTCCGTATATCTCGTCAATCACAGCAATTGCATTTTGGCTGAGAGTTTCAAGATTACTTGTACCTGCCATAGGAAACAGCAAACTTGTAAGGCTTATAGCTGACAACACATACGGAATTATGGTAAATCAGCTTGTAGGCTTTATGTGCCTAAAATTTGTATTCTACGGATTAAGCCGGATTACTTCAGGCTCATTGTTTGGTGACTTTAATGTTGAATCATTTAAATCAAGTATATGGTACTACTATCTTCCAAACGGTTTGCAACAGTGGGCTTTTGTATATCTTATATTTGGTCTGTTTGTACCGATATTAATTAGCATTATTTTAAATAAAATCTGTCATATTGCACACAGTTCTATTTTTAAAAAAGTATAGTTATTTTGAGAATAACGGGGATGCAGATTAATGAGAAAATAATTTCAATATTTTTATTAAATTGTAAATTCATAATGAAATACAGATACAAAAATCTTCCATAGGTAAGCCCACCCATAAGTCACTGAAATTGTACCAAAACAATAGATATTATGTTGTATTTGCTTTTTGTTTGTGATACAATTTAAAGCGAAAATAGCAACAGCCTTAATGATGTTGCAAGAATGATCGACCTTTCGGGTACAGAAGTTGCGAGCTATGTCTATGACGCTTGGGGAAATATAAAAGACACCCGAGGCGAGCCGACAATTCGTGAATTAAATCCGATTCGCTATCGTAGCTATGTTTATGATACCGAAACTTCACTCTATTATCTCCAATCCCGTTATTATGATCCTTTTGTAGGAAGATTTTTGAATGCGGACGCTTATTGTGATACAATGTCAAGTTCTCCTTTAAGCACCAATATGTTCGCTTATTGTGAGAATGATTCTATTAATTACGCTGACTATGATGGATTTAGGATAACTGTAAATGTAAAGCGAACCAATAACAGCTATGATTTAAAAGTCAAATTACCATGGAGTGACATTTCCAATTATTTTAATTATCTTAGTATAGCTTATGGAATAGTTGGACTTGTTGCATGTTTCATTCCTGAACCCGCAGTTTCTAAGGCTTTAGGTATTGCTGCAGGAATAACTTCATTGGTTTCAGCTATTGCATCAACATTGATTTCTAATTACAAAAAAATAAAAGTATAAATTTTAAAATGTCATTTAATTATCAGAAAGTTAAAAAGACTGCGTATTTCTATATTATTAATACATGGTGGTTAAAAGTAAGAATAAGATTCACAGCCAAGTCAATACGAATATACAACTTGAAATGGAGTGTTACACATTGAAGCCTATGTCAATATTTTTAGAAATTTTGTTTTTATTTGGCTTAATAATATATATAGTATATGTTTTTGTAATTAAAAAAGACTACTCTGTATCAAGGATTATTATCTTTGCAATCTTATTGTTGTCTTTTGTAATTAATGTAATTAATATGTTATACTTGTTTTTTCAATAACATTTTTGCAAGATTTTATTCAAAATAATTTTAAAAAATTTAATAAAAAACTACCTAACGGTGGTGGTCGGCAAGGTCCTGGTGGATGGAAGATAGCAATAAATGTTGCGAAACATGCCGGTAGTGATTTGAAATTATTGAATAAAGCGGGTAAAAGAATAGCCACCTTATGGGAAGATGGTAGTGTAAGGGGAAAATAAGATGAATACATCAGAAATATTAAAAGAAATGAATATTACTTTTGATGATGAAAAAGATAGTTTATTTGATTTCTTTTTAAAACATAAGGGAACTAAAGTAATTGGATATATTTCCAAAAACAATAAATGACAATGAAAAATAATCTAACAGTTGAGGTGTTTTATCAAAAAGTTTTAGATCGTTGTATGAAAAAGCAGGAGTTTGAAAACATAGAAAATCGTTTTTTATATTTTGTTAAGATTTTATGGCTTTATAATGAAACCTATGTTAATATTATTTCTCCTGAAATTTTTAATAATTATTATTATAAACGCAACAAGAAGATTTTAAAAAAGAATAGTATAGTGAACTTAAAGTCTATTGCCGGTACTGATGAATTTTTGTTGATCAAAGATAAAGATGTTTTAGGTTCAGCCTGTATTATTGCAACTCGTGATATTTCTCCGGTTGTTTTTTATTTCAGAAATTCTAAAATCCTGTTTTTATTAAATGGATGCACAGGACTACTTTATTATGGCTTTCCAAAAGATATCTTATTTACCAAACGAGTGGCAAATAATTGCTCATTGTATTTGCATAAAGCAGAGGCAAATAAATAGAAGAATAGCAATACTTAATTAATTGAAAAACTATTATTATTTCTATTAATAAGGTAAACATTTTTGCAACTTTCAATAAGGTTGGGTAGAACATTTGCGTTAAGGAGGCTCGAAAGAGTTTCCTTACTGGTTGATGGAATTGAATGGAACGGAAAAACAGGAAGAGAACATATAAAAATCTTGGTATTAAAAGGTAGCATAGATGATTATGAATATTGATATTAAAACATATAGCTATAGCAAAATTAAAACATTTGTGAATCTCAGATATTTTATCAATGCGAATTTCTGACTTAATATTTAAAATGTTAAGCTATTTTTGCATACAACTTTTTTAATGGTATTAATTATAACCTTTCAGATATTTATGATGCAAGTTAACCCATTTGAAGGTTTCTCGGTTTTTTGATGATCGTGTAGTACCATTTCTTATTACTGCAGGAATTTTGTCTTGCATTATGTCAATTGTAACCGTATTTATCTATCACTATAAAACTAAATGGAGTGTGATACTAAACAGGGGAGTGACATTCTTTTATGTTTCAATTACCATGCTTTTACTTTCATGTTTTATTGAGTTTAAGATTACGGCATTTAATGTGATATATGTTATATTTAAGATTGCAATATATGTTCTTTGTTATTTTATCTATGTAAAGTATTTGTTTGAGAAAAAGTTGCCGAAAATCGAGGAAATAGTTTACAATGGAAAATCGTTCCCTGCAGGAATGATAGCAGTTGCTCTTACCATCGCTATAAAACCTGTTATTAGCCTCTTAGGTCAAAATGGTGCTATAAGTTCTGTGATATTTAATGATTTGATTGCACTAACTGAATATATTGGTGCTGTCTGCTTAATCATTAATATAATAGACGCTTTAGTTAAGGCATATTATGCAAAAATATATAACATCAATTAACTTACTAAGACACTTTTTACAATAAGGTAGGGTAGAACATTTGCGGTAAGGAGGCTCGAAAGAGCCTCCTTTTTTTGCCTAAAATTCCTGTAATCTTATTTTTCGTGTTGCAAGAATGACTGATGAGGACGGTAGAATAGAGAGGGGGGAGAGATGTTGGAAATATAATAAAAACTTAGGTGCAAATACACTTAAGTTTCAAGTAAGTGCTTGATATTTTGCAAAAATGGTGGTATACTATACTTAAAAGTCAGGGAAAAATACCCGTAAGTTTTAAGTGAGCGGAGGGCTACAATGCAGAACATTATTAAGCGTGACGAATATCTTAACAGAATTATTGACAGAAAAGAAAACGGGCTGATTAAGGTCATTACCGGAATCAGAAGATGCGGTAAGAGTTTTCTGCTGTTCAATCTGTTTTACGATTATCTGATTGAAAGCGGTGTAAAAGAAGAACAGATCATTACGATTGCCTTGGATGATGATACCTTTGTAAAGTACCGTGATCCCGATGAATTGTCGAAATATATTCGTGGGAAAATCGTGAACTCAGATATGTACTATATTCTCATTGATGAGGTGCAGTACGCAATCACAAAGGATGAACTTAAAAACCCTGAGAACATTAAGCTTTACAATGTACTCAACGGTCTTATGCGGCTTCGCAATGTTGACATTTATGTAACAGGCAGTAATTCAAAAATGCTTACGAAAGATGTACTGACTGCCTTTCGTGGCAGAGGTGATGAGGTTAGAGTTTATCCTATTTCTTTCAAAGAGTATTATTCTTTTGTGGGCGGAGATAAATCCGACGCCTATGAGGAATACGCTTTATATGGCGGTATGCCGCTTGTTTTAACAAAAAAGAGCGATGCGGAGAAGATGAACTATTTGCACACTCTTTTCACCGAGGTTTATTTCAAAGACATTGTGGAGCGTTATGATATTGAGTTGCCTGATGTGCTCAGCGAATTAACGGATGACCTTTGTTCTTCTGTCGGTTCGTTTACCAATGCAAGCAAAATATCAAATACCTTGCAGACGGTGAAAAATATTAAGGTTTCAGGTACAACCGTTTCCAACTATCTGAATTATCTAATTGAATCGTTTCTGTTCAGCAATGCGAAACGATACGATGTAAAAGGCAAGAAGTATTTTGAATACCCATCAAAGTATTATTGCGCCGACATCGGACTTCGCAACGCAAGACTTAATTTCAGGCAGCAGGAAGAAACGCACATAATGGAGAATATTATATACAATGAACTTCTGTGTCGAGAGTATTCCGTTGATGTCGGTGTTGTAGAAATCGTGGAAACGAGTGTAGGAAAGAGGTCAAAAAAACAGTGCGAGATAGATTTTGTAGTAAACAAGGGTTCTAAAAAATACTATATTCAATCTGCACTAAATGTTTCGGACCCGTCAAAACTTGAAACCGAACTCAGACCTTTGAAGAATACAAAGGATTTCTTTAAAAAGATTATTATCAGCAAAACTTCAATGAAGTCTTGGACGGACGAGGACGGAATACTTCATCTCGGACTTTATGAGTTCTTGCTGAATGTAAATTCCCTCGAATTGTAAACTAAATAGGTTCAATGTCAATAGTTGCGGAAAGCCGAAAAATAAGAATGTATAAAATTTATAAGTAATAGAAATTGTAAAAGAGCAAGTGATACACAACTAAGAACAAGGCACAGCTTACGGAAAAATCCGTTCAGCTGTGCCTTTGATTGTGTTTGTGAAGTTGTAATGCTATTTTTATTACGGCTTTGTCAAGAAAAGTGTGCAAGCTATTTTTTAACTTACACACTTTATTTTACTAAGCTCACTGCAAAACTTTTAATTATTTGCAATTTCTTTTCCGTATTCTTAATTCCATCAATTAGATCTCATCTTGCTGATATTAGTATTATTAGGTATTGGAATTTCTCATTATATAATGCATTTCATTAGTCAAGGAATTATATGATTCGATTACTGCGTTATCTCCGAATTTCAAACACAATGTTTGAGGTGAAGGTCATATCATCCTCATTGAATTTCATATTTATTTCACCGTCATATTTTTTAACTACTCTTTTAATGCTTTTCAGTCCCGTTCCATGTATTGCGTCAGATTTTTTTGATGATGCTATGCGGTTGTTCTTGATGGCTACAATATTCTTGACCGAGTTTGTAAGCTGTATTGACAGATACTTATTTTTGCGGACGAAAGCTGAAAAATCTATAAATCCGTTCTCTGTATTTTGTGCCGCTTCAACTGCGTTTTCAAGAAGATTGTCAAGCAGAGCAGTTATGTCGGGTTCGCTCATAAAGCTAAAATCAGCACTTCTGATGTCAATATTCATCTTCACTCCGAACTTGTCACAGAAGGATTTGTACCTGTTGACGATTGAATTGACCATAGGATTGTTGCAGTAATCAACAGATTTATTTATGCTGAAGTCTTCAATAAAATCGTCTATGTACTCTGTAACAGCCTTGTCTTTGGCGATGCTCTTAATGGCGTTTAAATGCCGTTTTATGTCGTGCATAACAATTTTTGAGTTTTCATTTTGCTCATTAAGTAAATCATAATACTCAGCCGTAGATTTTTCCTTTTGCCTTTCATATTCCAATTTCATATTGTGTCTTTGAGTTTTCAAAGTAAATTCATATACCCAAAAAACCGCTATATTTGAGAAAAGTAATAGCACTATACTTATTATTAATAAATACATGTATTTTTGTTCTAAATCAAAAATTGTGTAGTGCATATGATACTGCATACAGTAGCAGAATGCTTGAGGCAGGTAAAACCAAAAGAGGGATAGAAAGAGAATAACTTTCTGATTTATGTTCTTTTATTGAGAATTTTGATACAAAGTAAATTATCAAAAAATATAACAGTTTACTGATAGTCGATTGAATAATGAGACTTAGAGAATTATCCAGGCAAGTGAATAAATCCGTACCGAATAATACTGTTGAAACAAACATGACAATACTTTCTGTGATTGCCATAAATATAAGTAATATGCTACAGTGGAAAATACAGGATTTAATACTTATGAAATAACAAAAATAAAGTAAAAAGAAAGTTACACGTCAAAAAATAGCAATTAAATTTAAACC
>ENA-OQHK01000224-OQHK01000224.1-human-gut-metagenome-genome-assembly--contig:-NODE-224-length-10874-cov-2.847865_pt1 | contig 10874 bp, 12 predicted proteins | sample MGYA00242562_ERZ504715 | MGnify/ENA primary metagenome ERZ504715 (study PRJEB26092, sample SAMD00036445) | human gut metagenome | host: Homo sapiens | study: EMG produced TPA metagenomics assembly of...
AAAATTACACAAATTTGTAAATTTTAAATTTAATCCGTAAAAGCATAAATAAGTGTCTGCGATTATTACATGAATACTTATGCTTGATTTTACGGACATTTTTTTTGAAAATCATGTACGAAAAGATTATTGAAACAACCATACTCAAATTATAAATCGGCACAACTGCACCTACGGAATCGTCTTGCAAGACTTTGTAACATCAAAGCCACGAACAGCCTGTTGCAGCACAAGAAAGGCAGATATAGGCAAATTTATTTTTTGGCATTTATTTACACAGCAGAGGGTTTTTCTTTTGCAAAAATAAGCAACCTAGCAATTATAAGTAACGCTTGTGCGGATTGATGTTCCGAAATTTGATTAAGTTCCTTCTATGCTTTTAGGGTGTATTTTCCGTTTTTGATTATAACAAAATCCTTTGCCATAAGTTTGTGAAGAAGTTGCTTCGATTTTTTATGACTTATTCCGAGAAGTTCGGAAATTTCTTTTGAAGTTACCGTGATGTTGTCAGTAATGTATGAAATTACGGCATCCTGCCTGTCTGTTTCAATATCGGGACGATTTTGTAAAATTTGAGTATTAGTTGATTTGCTTTCAGGAACAAACGAAAGCTTTAGGGTGATGCTTTCGGGGTTGAAACTTTCTTCAATGACCGGCAGAACAAGTTTGTGACTTTTCCAAACGGAGAAAATATTAGAAATACCGAATCCGTCGTTACTGCCGATTCCTATCAAATTAAACATACGCATAATTGCCGTGTTTCTGGGATCGGATATACCACCCGCTCTTGCGGCGTCGAGTTCAACTCTAAATCCGCCTGGATTGGATATCGTAATGCTTTCATCATCTTTCATAATAACAACACCGTTTGATCCATAATAGTCGGCATTTATAAGGCAGTTTGCAAGAGCTTCCTGTAAGGCAGTTGTAATCGGTGTAATGTCTGATTTTATGTTTGCTGTCAGTTTTATATCGTATGAAATTTTTTCAAAGACCTTTATAAAGAAATCATAAAGGTTTTCACAGTCAGAATTTAAATTTGATGAAATAATTGTGTGTTTATCATCTTGTGTTGTTTCCTTATATTCAAGACAATAGGACGGGTATTCTTTTTTGATGAACTCTGACTTACCGAACATAAGAAGTCCTGCGGCTGTAGGGTGAAACAAAAGGTCTTCCCCTACTCCGATTGCTCCTATTGCCTGCAAGAAATCTTTATCCGACAAATTTTGAAGCCGATTGTTTGGCTTAACAGTTGACATTTTTATTCGGTAGCTATGGAGTGAATCGGTATTAAATACGGATGCAGTCATACTTTCGATGATATTCATATCTTGTGTTTTAATTTTGGAATCACGCACCATAGCGTTAATTTGGTCGAGTGTGCAACGGTAGTCACCCTCGCCGTTTCTTCTGTATGAATTATGAATGCTGCCGTCAAGATACACGGGACGGTCAAATCTTTTTGCTTTTGGCACTGTAATAACGATAATATGCTTTTCTTCAATTTTTTGCACATAAACATCATCATATGAAAGAATGTTTGTGCTTACTTTTTGAATATCGTTTGCTATCTCCCAAAATTCCTCAATAAGTTCATCCGGATCGGGAAGATTTACGGGATGAAGTGATTTGTCCCTGTATTCTTCTACCCCTAAAAGTATAATTCCTCCTAGTGTATTTGCAAAGGATGAATATGTTTCCCACAAACTTTTAGGTAATCCGCCTGTTGCCTTTTTGGCCTCTATTCGATTGTTTTCTCTGTATTTTTCAATGTTGTTGAGGTCAATCACATTCATCTCCCCTATTACTGTTTGCGGTTATTCTTTTTATATCAACGGTTTTGTCTGCTAATAAAAGCACCGCAGAAAAAATCTACGGTGCAATTTAAAGATTCGGTTAAAAAATCAGTTTTCTCTTCCGAGAAGGTAGTCAACAGACACTTCAAGAATATCGGCAAGCGCAACAAGCTCAACATCTGTCACGAAACGAATCTGACCTTCAAGCTTTGAAAGTCCTGATGCGTTCATATCGACGCCGTTAACCTGTAATTGGGCAAGAAGTTCCTTTTGCTTCATACCTTTCTGCTTTCTTACAGCCTCAACCCTGCTTCCTACGAGGTTTCTGTCTCCAAGGTCTTGTTTTCTTAATCTCATTTTTACTCTCTCCCAAATCGTTTTAATTCTTTTTTAAAATTCTTTAAAAACATTGTGATGTTATTATAATACTAAAAGGAAAAAAACAAGGGTTTTTTGTAAATAAATTTAAAAATTTGAAATTTTTTCGTAAATTTGGTTACAAATTGAAATATAGTAGTTATAATGCACTTATAAATAGGTATGCTTTTAATAATATTATACAATTAGCACAACGCATAATTCCGACTGAGAAAGAATAATTTTTATTAATTTCCTGAATAGAATTAATATTTATGAAATGGTTCTATATCAGAAATAACAATTACAAAATATTACAAACAAGAAATCTAAGTTTCAAAAAGAAAAACGCTCTTAATAATAAGAGCGTTTTAATCTTATTTTTAATTTGTTTATGCTTTAAAAGTACCGTTTTCAATGTCTGTAATCATTGATACACGGTTTTCGTGTCTGCCGCCTTCATAAGGTGTGTTAAGGAAGATGTCAGCGAATTTAACAGCATCTTCTTCGCTTGTAACTCTGCCGCCCATACAAAGAATATTTGCGTTATTGTGTCTGCGAGTCATTTCAGCACAAAATTCGTTTGAAACAACTGCGGCTCTGATTCCCTTTACCTTGTTTGCGGCAATTGAGATACCGATGCCTGTACCGCAACAGAGAATGCCTGTTGAGCATTCGCCCGAAGTAATTGCAGTTGCTACCTTGTAGGCGTAAACCGGATAATCAACGCTTTCTTCGCTGAAAGTGCCGTACTCTTTGTACTCAAGTCCTTTTTCATCCAGATATTTTTTGATTGCGCAGATAAGGTTATATCCGCCGTGGTCGCATCCGAGTGCTATCATTTTGTTCTACCTCCAAGTTTTTTATTAAGCTCACGCTGTGCCTGAGGCAAGCGGAGATATACCGGCATAAGCTCTTGTGCCGAAACGGTTTGTCCGTTATTAATCATTTCAAATGCAACAAGTGCAGTTGAAGACGCTCTCTGATATTTAAGATTTACGGGAGCAGACTCTGCATTTTTAATTTCATTACCGATGTATTTACAGGTAATATCGGTACCGTCACCTGCTATGATGATTCTTCCGTCAACAGACAGCAGTTCGTTTTTTAAGTCATCAAGCGATAATGCTCTGTCATCACAAAGTCGGGTAACAACTCCGTTTTTAATTTCAAACAGTGCATTGTATACCTGTGAACAGCGTGCGTCCATTACGGCACATACAATACAGTCGGTTGAAAGGAAATTATAAGCCATACTCTCAAGTGTTGAAACCGAAACACACGGTATATCATTTGCAAAAGCAAGACCTTTTACTGCCGCAACACCGATTCTTACTCCCGTGAATGAACCCGGACCTGCGTTGACTGCAATTGCACCAATATCTGATATTTCCGTTTTTGTATTGTTCAAAAGCTGTTCAACCATAGGGATGAGCGTCTGACTGTGGGTAAGACTTGTGTTTATGAAAGTTTCACCGATCAGCTTGCCCTCTTCTGAAAGTGCAACAGATGCGGCTGTTGCAGATGTGTCAACAGACAGAATTTTCAAATTTCAACACCTTCAATTTCAAAGATTCTTTCGTCATCGCTCTCCCCTTTTTCAATCGTTATTCTGATTGCATTTTCGGGAAGTGCGCCTTCTATATTTTCACTCCACTCAATTACGAGAATGCCGTTGTCAATGTAGTCAAAAAATCCCGTTGAGTACAAATCATCCCATGAATTAACCCTGTACATATCAAAATGATAGATATTGTACTTTCCGCTGTATTCGTTTACAAGGGCGAAAGTAGGGCTTGACACACCGTCATCAACACCGAGGGCTCTTGCCAGTCCTCTTGTAAAGGCGGTTTTGCCCATACCGAGTTCGCCGAAAAGGGCTATTACCTCTGTGCCGTGGAGCTTATTTGCAATTTTTTTCGCCGATTTGCTCGGTTTCATCGGCGCTGTGAGAAATCAATTTAACCATATCAGAAAAGTCCGCTGATTTTGCCGTTTTCGTCAATATTAATTTTTTCTGCGGCAGGAACTTTCGGGAGTCCCGGCATTGTCATAATATTGCCTGTATAAATTACTGCAAAACCTGCACCGTTTGAAATTGTTACATCTCTTACTGTGATTTCAAAATCCTTTGGAGCACCGAGCTTTGTAGGATCATCTGAAAGCGAATACTGTGTTTTTGCCACACATATGGGAAGTTTGTCTCCACCGAGTGCCGCAATTTCCTTGATTGCTTTTTCTGCGGCTGTTGTGTAGTTTACCTTTGACGCACCGTAGATTTCCTTTGCAATCTTTTCAACTTTTTCTTTGAGTGTGAGGTCGAGTGAATAGAGCGGTTTAAATGCAGACGGCTTTTCACAAGCCTCTACTACCTTATTTGCAAGCTCTACGCCGCCTTCTCCGCCTTTTCCGAATACATTTGAAAGGGCAAAGTCTGCACCCTTTGAAATACAATATTCTTCAATGTATTTTAGTTCTTCATCTGTATCTGTACCGAACTGATTAATCGCTACAACTACGGGAACATTGTACTTTCTCATATTGTCAATGTGAACACCAAGGTTTACAATGCCTTTTTTGAGTGCTTCAATGTTTTCATTTGAAACCTCTGACTTTGGAACGCCGCCGTTGTATTTTAATGCACGGCATGTTGCCACGATTACAATTGCCGACGGAGCAATGCCGGCATATCTGCACTTGATGTCAAGAAACTTCTCAGCACCGAGATCCGAGCCGAAACCAGCCTCTGTAATGCAGTAATCGGCAAGCTTTAATGCAAGCTTTGTTGCTCTTATGCTGTTACAGCCGTGAGCGATATTTGCAAAAGGTCCGCCGTGCATAATTGCAGGAGTACCCTCAAGCGTCTGAACAAGGTTAGGTTTGATTGCATCCTTGAGAAGTGCAGTCATTGCTCCCTCTGCTTTCAAATCTTTGGCATAAACGGGTTCACCGCTGTATGTGTATGCAACAAGAATGTTGCCGAGTCTTTCTTTAAGGTCGGAGATATCATTTGCAAGACAGAGAATTGCCATAACTTCCGATGCAACTGTAATGATGAAGTGATCTTCCCTCGGAACACCGTTCACCTTACCGCCAAGACCGATTGTGATATTTCTTAATGCACGGTCATTCATATCAAGACAACGCTTGAAGAGAATTCTTCTCGGATCAATGCCGAGTGTGTTGCCCTGCTGAATGTGGTTGTCAAGCATTGCGCAACAAAGGTTGTTGGCTGCTGTAATTGCGTGCATATCACCGGTGAAATGAAGGTTGATGTCCTCCATCGGAAGAACCTGTGCATAACCCCCGCCTGCGGCACCGCCCTTAATTCCGAATACAGGACCAAGCGACGGTTCACGGAGTGCGATGATTGCCTTTTTACCGATTTTAGCCATTGCCTGACCAAGACCTGCAGAAGTGGTGGTTTTGCCCTCGCCTGCCGGTGTTGGGTTGATTGCTGTTACGAGGATGAGCTTTCCGTCAGGATTGTCCTTTACACGGTCTGCAAGTTCATCAGAAAGTTTTGCTTTGTACTTTCCGTAAAACTCAAGCTCATCAGCAGAAATCCCAAGCTGATTTGCAATTTCTGCAATAGGCTTTAATTCTGCACTCTGAGCAATTTCGATATCAGATAACATAATATACCTCCGAATCAAATTCATGTTTTTATTATTATAACAAAATGCGAAACTTGTATTATTCTGTATTGAAATTATACTTGATATTGAGAGCGTAATTTAATATAATTATAGGGTAAAATTAATTTCAAAGGTTGTTTTGGGTGAAAAAAAGTTATTACAAATATTTATGAATATTTCAGACAGTGTGACGCAGTGTTGTGGCTGTTGACCTTGACCGCTGTTGCGTACAGTTTTCTTTTGATTGCGAGTATGCAACGGTCGGGCGAATACAGTTATCTAAGAACTCAGATTATCGCCGTGTCTGTCGGTCTTGCGGCATCGGTGTTTATATCAATTGCCGATTACAGATTTCTTATACGAAAAATGGTACATTGCCGCAATAGTGGGAATTGTTCTTGCCGGACTTGTGTTTGTGTTCGGAGTTCAGGTTAGCGGAACAGATGATACGGCATGGATTAATCTTCCGGGCGGATTTTCAATTCAGCCGTCTGAGTTTATAAAAAATCTGTTTTATCATAACTTTTTCAAAGCATTTGTCGTGGCTGAGAGAAAAGAAAATGATTGAAAAGTTTTCGGGAGTGCTTTTCCTTGCACTTCATGCAATGATACCAATGGTAATTATTCATATTCAGGGTGATGATGGCACGGTTCTTATATTTGCGCTTATGTTTTTGGTTATGACATTTGCGGCAGGTGTTCAACTGAGATATTTTGTTATTTTCGGAGGATTGCTTGTGTGCGCAATTCCGATTATATGGAATGTGTTTATGAATGAAGAACATCGCAACAGGGTTCTTGCTTTGTTTGACCTTGACGGGAATGCACTGACAAATTACGGTTGGCAACAGTATCAGGGTAAGGTTTCAATTGCAAGCGGTGAAGCTTTCGGAAGCGGACTTTTTAACGGACAGCGTGTTGAACATTCAATCGTCCCCGAACAGGAAAACGATTTTATCTTTACCGTTGCAGGAGAGGAACTCGGATTTGTTGGATGCATGGCGCTTTTGCTGATTTTGTTTTTTATTATATTAAAAGTGATTTTGAATGCAAAAAATTCAAGTGAATTTGAAGGCAAGTATATCTGCTACGGTGTGTTTTCAATGATAGCATCGCAAACAATTGTAAATATAGGGATGGTGCTTGGATTTCTTCCCGTAGTCGGAATAACCCTTCCCCTGTTCAGTTCGGGAGGTACTTCGGCTTTGAGTACGCTCATTAGTCTTGGTCTTGTACAGAGCGTGAGATATCACAATACTGACGATATGAACAAGGCTTTTGTAAGGCGAGGCAGTTCAAATCGAATCAGAATGTAATTTAATACAAATAAACTAAACCGCAGACATCAAAATGCCTGCGGTTTTTATAGGTTATTTTTCGCTGATTGTGATATTAGCCTTGTAGCTTCCGCTTACCCAACAGGTGTCAGTACCGCTGAGTTTGAAAGTAACAGGCATCTGAACCGAGCCCACTGTTCCGCTCTGATCCGAGGTGTCAATTACACCTTCAATATCTGAGCTTTTAAGGCTTTTAAGTTCCTTTTCACTGCCAATTACGGTAACATTCATACTTGTCTGTGTTACATCGGCTTTGTATTTTGAAGAAAGACCGCTTACTTTGAATGAATCTACGGTAAAGGTTTTTTTTGGACAGACCGCTGAGGTCAAGTACAAGCTTTGCTGAGGTTGAGTTACTGATATTTTTGCAGTCACTCGGGATGTTTATTCCCTGCGTATCGTACTCATAACGCTCGTTTGAAAGTGTTGCAAAATCGATTGACTCAAGCTTTACGCTGTCAGTCTTGTCAAGCACTTCTTTTGGACCTGCAAGCAGAATCTTTGAAGGCTCAACCGTAAGCATATCATCGTTTAAATCAAGACCTTTAGGTTTGTTAATAAACTCAGGAATTACATTTACCGTCTTTTCGGGGAGAACGGAAATTGTAGCCTCAACATCCGTAAACTCCATTGTAAGAAGCTCGGTGGAGATTTTATTTCCTGTTTTATCATAAAGCACAATATTTGCGGTCGTTGAGGTCGGCGCATTTAGTATACTGTCAAGTTCTGCCGATGCCGAAACCTTTGCAATTTTGGCAATCTCTGTTTGAGGTCCTGAGATTGTGATATTCTTTGATGCAAGAGAAGTTGACGCATAGTATCCGTCGGCAACCTTGTAAACAACATTTTCCTGAATCGGGAAACTTGTTTCACGCTGATAATCAACAATTACATTGACATTTGAAGGCGTAACGGTTGAGATAATCTGAAAGTTGGCACTCGGGTTGGCTTTTACGGCTGAAAGCGAAAGCTGATAAGTTCCTGCCGAGTCAATTCCGTTTGTAGCACCCGTGACAGTAATATCCTTTGTTCCGATAGAACCGAGAACGGCTCTGCTGCCTGTTACGGTTACCGTGGCAGTCTGCTCCGCATCACGGAATACCTGCAACCCGTTGTTATCAAGCTGGTCAGGCAATTCAATCTGAATGGGAATATTGCTTATTGTTACGGTTGTATCATTTGTTGTACCCATACTCATATAAACCCATGTTATTGTTGAGATTACAAGGGCGAGTATAATCAGAAATTTGTTATTCTGAAACAGTTTGTTGAGAGAGAGTTTTTTCTTTTTCATTTTTCAGCCTTCTCTCTTTTTGAACTTTTCGGGTTCTTCTGAAAAAACTTTTTGGGCGGTTCATCATCGTCATAGCCACGATCATAGATGAGAAACTGTTCAAGCTTTTTGATTAGTTCTTCTCTTGTAAACTCACGGAGCAAAATACCGTTTACCGCAAGAGAAATTACACCTGTTTCTTCACTTACTATAAGGACAACAGCGTCGCTTTGTTCACTGATACCGAGTCCTGCTCTGTGTCGTGTACCGAGATTGATATCTACATTAGGATTTGATGTGAGCGGTAAAATACATCCTGCTGCAAAAAGTTTTCCATCACGGATAATGCTTGCACCGTCATGCAATGGTGCTTTGTTAAAAAATATATTGCCGAACAGAGCTACTGATGTTTCGGCATCAATAATTGTGCCTGTAGCGGCTATATCGGAAAGCATGGTTTCTCTTTCAAACACAAGCAAAGCACCTGTTTTTGAACGAGAAAAAAGAACTGCTGTATCAGCCGCATCTACGATTGACTTTTCTACAGCCTTTTTCCATTCATCACCTTTGTGGTGCTTAGTAAATATTTTTATATATTTTTTATAGGTGTTGTTGCGTCCCATCTGTTCAAGAGCCTTTCTGATTTCCGGCTGAAAGATGATAGCAATAACAACAACTGCTGCCTCGAAAAATGTTCGCAACAGGGATGAAAGCATAACAAGACCAAACAGAGACGAAAGAAAATACACTATCAGGAGCATAATTACACCTTTGAGAAGCTGAACTGCTCTTGTTTCCTGAATAAGCTTGAACAGTCCGAAAATCACAGTGCAATTGCAGAATATCGACAATATCTCTTAGCTGTATTAGTCTTGATAATGGAAAGAATGCTGTTAAATATTTCCAATCTGCTTTCCCCTTCCTTTATTTTTAAATTCCTTCATTATTATTCTAACATACTTTTGTTATTAATTGCAACCTTTTTAAAGAGGAACACCATCCTTGCCGCCAACGATACAGATTGCCTGAAAGTCTCTCATGCCTTCACTGACCGCTTTGAAAAAAGCAGTTCTTTCCGCACAGTTTGTCGGAGTATAGGCAGCATTTTCTATGTTACACCCGGTATAATAGGTACCGTTTTTTGCAAGAAGTACCGCCCCTACATGAAAATGTGAGTATGGCGCATAGGAATAGTCCATCTGTCTGATCGCCAGATCGATCATTTCTTTGATCTGCTTCTTTTCCATGATTTTCCCACCTTTCCTGAATCAGGCATGTATACGTTATTCTTCTTTTTTCTGTGCCTGATCTGCACGGATCAGTTCACGGATCGCCTGTACTGCAACCTGGATTGCCTTATCGGTATCATGTACCACAGGATTATCCAGACCCAGCTTCTCTCTTTCCTGATTTGCCATAACCAGAAAGCATGCCCCAGCTCTGACACGCAATTTACCGGCCACTATAAAAGTGCCGCTGATTCCATCTCGGAAGCCAGACATCCCATCTTCTTCCATGCTTCCCATTTGTTCAGCAGTTCATAGCCGACAGGCATTGCTTCCGGTTCATGCTGTCCGTAGAATGCATCCTTTGACTGTACCACTCCTGTATGCCAAGTGCAGCCATCTCTTTTGCAGCCTGCACCAGTGCATTCGTTACCTCCAGACTGGCAACTGCCGGATATTCGATTGGTGCATATTCTTTGCTTGTCCCTTCCATGCGGATCGAACCGGTCGCGATCACAATATCACCGCTTTTTACTTCCGGCTGCATTCCACCGCAGGTTCCGATGCGTACAAATGTATCAGCCCCGCACCGATACAGCTCTTCCATTGCGATAGAAGCGGACGGTCCGCCGATTCCGGTAGATGTCACACTTACCTTCACTCCGTCCAGTGTTCCGGTGTATGTTACGTATTCCCGGTTATCTGCTACCAAAACCGGATCATCAAAATACTGTGCGATCTTTTTGCAGCGTTTCGGATCTCCCGGTAAAAATAACGTAACGTCCCACTTCTCCTTTTGCTACCTGAATATGATATTGTCTGCTCGGATCTTCTGAATAATTTTTCATAATTTTTCCACCTCTCTACCACTTCATATCTTATGCCATTGAGGGCACAGCTACCTTGAACAGTGACTGTAAAAATTCTTGACTTCTTTTAATATTACTTTACTCTAATATCTTATAAAACTCAAGCCACCTATTTATTGCATAAAATAAAACTCAACAAACTTTCAATAATTTCATTTGAAAGTCTCTTTTATTTAAAAAAGGGGGTAGTCTCCAAACAAGAAACTCGTTATAATAGGGGTCAGAAAATGGATGGAGGAATTCAAAATGAATAATGTAATTGAGATGAAGCACCCACTGATTCAGCATAAGATTTCCTAAATTAAGAGATAAGAATACAGGAACTGTCTGAATTCCGTGCGCTGGTAGAAGAAATTGCTATGTTAATGGGATATG
>ENA-OQHK01000228-OQHK01000228.1-human-gut-metagenome-genome-assembly--contig:-NODE-228-length-10779-cov-3.123920_pt1 | contig 10779 bp, 9 predicted proteins | sample MGYA00242562_ERZ504715 | MGnify/ENA primary metagenome ERZ504715 (study PRJEB26092, sample SAMD00036445) | human gut metagenome | host: Homo sapiens | study: EMG produced TPA metagenomics assembly of...
ACTTTTTGATTTTTGAAGCCATTTATTTCACTTCCTGTATTTATTGATGAGTATAATCTAAAAATCCTGTTATGATTGCAGTTGCCATTTCTTTTTGATATTCGTCACTTTGCAGCTTGGCAAGTTCATGCGGATTTGAAATAAATCCGCATTCCACAATAACGGACGGGTTTTCAGCCTTTTTTAAAAGATAGATTGAGCCGTCTGCCTTTTTGCATTGCCGTTCGTTATCAGGCTGTAAGCATTTTTTTACGGAATTTCTAATGCATTCCGCAAGATTTTGACTTTGACTGTTATTCGGGGAATAAAAAATTTGAGTTCCGTAATATTTGCTTTGAGAAAATTTGTTTTGGTGAATACTGATTACAATATTGTTTTTGTCTGAATTGAAAATTTCGAGCCGTTTTTTTAAATCGGCAACTTTCCTTGAATGAACCGAATCTTCTCCGTTATCAAGAGATACATCATCTGTTCTTGTTTGAACAACCTTATATCCGAAAATTTTTAATAAATCAGCCGAATTGTTTGCTATAGAAAGATTGATGTCCTTTTCAAGCACACCGCTTTCGCTTACCGCTCCCCCGTCTTCGCCGCCGTGACCTGCGTCAATTATAATTATCTGCTCTGTTTTGTTTTCGGTCATAACAGATTTTGTCGGATTAAGTCTGAAAAAAACAGATACCATAATAATGCAGAATATTGCAAACAGTATAAAGCAGAGAGCATAAATGTCGGAGTTTTTTTATTCATCAAACACCTCTGCATAAAAATATGCCGAGTGTGAGATTATATATTACTTATTCAGTATATACTACAAAACTTTTTCTGACAAGATTTTTCTTTTGGATTTTTGCATATGACAAAGATAGTTGTAATAAAATTTGTTTGGTGGTATAATTATCAAGGATTATGAATTGGAAAAATGAAAGGAAGTTAGTAAAATGGAAAAACCTGGCAGAAATGATCCTTGCTGGTGTGGCAGCGGAAAAAAGTATAAAAAATGTCATATAGATTTTGATGAAAAAATTGAGGAATTTGAGGGTGCGGGTCACATTGTTCCATCCCATGAAATCTTGAAAAATGCTGAGCAGATTGAAAAAATCAAGGAGAGTGCAAAGATTAATATTGCAGTTCTTGATTATGTTGCTGAGCATATTAAGGCAGGTATCAGCACGGCTGAAATTGATAAGTGGGTGTATGATATCACAACCAAAATGGGCGGTGTTCCGGCTCCCCTTAATTTTGAGGGATTTCCCAAGAGCGTATGTACTTCAATAAACAACGAAGTTTGTCACGGTATTCCGTCGGAAGATGTAATAATCAAAGATGGCGATATAATCAATGTTGATGTTTCAACTAATTTGAACGGATATTTCTCCGATTCTTCAAGAATGTTTTGTATCGGTAATGTAAGCGAGGAAAACAGAAAGCTTGTTGAAGAAACAAAAAATGCAGTTTATGAGGGACTCAAGCAGGTTAAGCCTTGGGGCTTTCTCGGAGATATGGGTCAGGCTGTCAATGATTATGTAAAGAGTAAAGGTTACTCTGTTGTTCGTGAAGTAGGAGGTCATGGAATCGGTCTTGAATTCCACGAAGATCCATGGGTAAGTTACATTTCTAAAAAAGGCACGGAAATGCTTATGGTACCCGGTATGATTTTTACCATTGAACCTATGGTAAACGCAGGAAAACCTGATATTTTCGTTGATGAGGATAACGGCTGGACTATCTATACAGAAGATAACTCAATGTCTGCTCAGTGGGAAATTCAGGTTCTTGTAACTGAGGACGGCTACGAAATTATTGCATACTAAGTAAAAACAAAAGGCATTTGCTTTGAGATTTCTCATTGCAAATGCCTTATTTTTATAAGTAAAAATTAATTATTCCTTACCGTCCCAACAATAAGTGCAGAGTTTGCATTTATCAATTCCGCAGGAATCAAGCATATCGTCAAGCCTGTTAAAACGCAAGGATGTGAACTTGAGTTCTTTACAGATTTCATCAACCATCTGCTCGTATTTTTCAGAATCGGGATTTGTGTATTCCTGAAGAATTTCGTCTGTAACATTGCCGTTCTCAAGTCTTTCAATAACTCGTCTTGTGATGAGATCCATTTCAGAAGATGATCTTGAGAAGTTAAGATACTTACAGCCGTATACAAGCGGAGGACACGCAGGTCTGATATGAACCTCTTTTGCACCGCTTTCAAAAAGATATTCCGTTGTTTCACGAAGCTGTGTGCCTCTTACAATTGAGTCATCAATAAGAAGAAGGCTCTTCCTCTGATTAAATCCTCAACTGCGAGAAGCTTCATTTTTGCAATAAGATTACGCTGACTCTGAATTGTCGGCATAAATGATCTCGGCCAAGTAGGTGTATATTTAATAAACGGTCTTGAAAACGGAATTCCCGAGGCATTTGCATAGCCTACTGCGTGGGCAATGCCTGAATCGGGTACACCTGCAACGATATCGGGCTTTACGGAATCTCTTTCAGCCATTTTTGCACCGCAGTTGTAACGCATTTGCTCAACACTTGTACCCTCATATGAGCTTGCAGGATATCCGTAGTAAACCCACAGAAAAGTACAGATTTTCATTTTATCACCGGGCTTTTTGAGTGTAATGCAGTTTTGGTCTGTAATTACCGTAATCTCACCCGGTCCGAGTTCTTTATAATCATTGTAGCCGAGGTTTTTGTATGAGAAACATTCAAACGCCGCACAAAATGCATCTTCTTTTTTGCCGATAACAACAGGAGTTCTGCCGTACTTATCTCTCGCACAATAGATGCCGTTTTTATTCATCAACAGGAGTGAAACAGAGCCGTCAACTTTTTCAAGAGCATAGCTTATGCCGTCAACAAGGTTTTCTTTTTGATTGATGAGAGTTGCAATAAGCTCGGTTGCATTGATTTCACCGCCGCTCATTTCAAGAAAATGTGAACCGCCTTTTTCAAAAATTTCTTCAACAAGTTCATCTGTATTATTGATTTTGCTTACGGTGGTAATTGCATATGTACCGTGATGTGAACGAACAATAAGAGGCTGCGGTTCGTAGTCGGAAATACAGCCGATACCGAATTTGCCTTTCATACTCTGCATATCTTTATCAAATTTAGTTCTGAAAGGTGCATTTTCAATATTGTGGATTGATCTGTCAAATCCTTTTTCTTTGTCATAAACAACCATACCGCCTCTTCTTGTGCCAAGGTGTGAATGATAGTCAATTCCAAAGTATAAGTCGAATACGCAGTCCTGTTTTGCTGCAACACCCATAAATCCGCCCATGTTTTTTCTCCTTTAACCTTTTTAATTCTGAATTAAAAGTATTTACAGTTTGCCGTTTTAGATTGTAAATACTGTTTGATTAAAATCAGACACACCAAAATTATAATATTATTTTCGGATTATGTCTATACTTTTGTCGAAAATTTTTGAATTACAGCACAAAAAAACAGCAGAAATTTTATCTGCTGTTTAGGTTTATTCGATAAGTCCGTACTTAACTTTAATTCTGTCAAGCTTTTCAAGCATAGGTTCTGCTCCGAAAAACAGAAATATAACAGTCGAAACTGCGTGAACAATATCCATCGGAAAGCCCTGAACATAAAAAGTTATGAGCATATTTAGATTAAATGCGGAATGTGATGTGAGTGCCGAATAAAGGTTCATAAGTCCGCCGTAAATGACCATTGTGGCAATGAAACCGTATATACAGAGCGAAGTCCTTGTTCTGCCCAAAAGACCTTTCTTAAAGAGAATACCGCCAATGAAGCCTATTATCCCTGCCGCAAACATTTGCCACGGCGTCCAAGGACCTTGACCGAACATAAGATTTGAAACAAGCATACTTACAGCACCGACAAGAAATCCCGATTCACCGCCGAATGCTACTCCCGAAATTATCACAATTGCCACAACGGGCTTGAACTGAGGCAACATTGTAAATGCAAGTCGTCCTGCAACTGCTATTGCACATAGAACGGAAATTATGACAAGCTCTCTCGCTTTTGGGTGCCTGCCTTCAAAAACGAGAAAAAACGGAATCATACACTCAATCATAACAAGGAGTGAAATAAAAAGATATTTCTGATCCTGAAGATATGTCATTCCAACAAAAATTGTAACAGGAATTGCAAGCAAAACCATAATTGCCATACTGACGGTTCTTTTACTCAGTTTTGAACTTTTTCTCGGCAGGTCAATCGGTCGTTTTGATTTTGTTCCGAAAGCAATCATAAGCAACGCAACAGATACTCCGATAATTCCCCAGTTGAACCAGGTAGGCAAAGTTTTGGCTGAAAAATTCGGAATATATTCCAGGTTTATAATCAGACCGAGTATGAACAGTACTGCGCCAAAAAATCCGAAGATTTTTTTAAAAACAGAAAGCTTTTTGTTTTCAGCTTTGTTTTTTTGGAGGGGAATATTTTCGGTGTCGTTTTTAAAAAGGTCAATATCAGGCGTGTTTCTGTTAATTTGAATATCTCTGTTTTTACCTGTGCAGGCATATATGACATCATTTGATGATACTGCGTTATCTATTATGCTTTTTGACATTCGGCTTGCAGAGGTGGAATAAAAGCTGTTTGACGAAAAGAAAGTTCTCGGTGTACCTTCCGACACAACTTCACCGTTAAAAAACATCAGACAGCGGCTTGGATATACAGCACAGAACTCTACATCGTGACTTACCATGAGAACGGTTATGCCGGCTTTATTGAGGTCATATATAATCTGAGCAAACTCAATCTTGAATTCGGCATCAAGTCCCTTTGTAGGTTCATCAAGCAAAAGAATTTGAGGTCTTATGAGAAGAATTTTTGCAAGAGCCGCTCTCTGCTGTTCACCGCCGGATAAATCATAAGGATGGCGATTGCAGAGACTTTCAAGTCTGCACAGCTTTACCGCTGCGGTAACCCGTCTTTCTTTTTCCTCCTTGCTGATTTTTCTGCCGTCAAATACTTCGTATAAATCTTCAAGTACAGTTTTTTTCAAAAACAGTGTCTGCGGATTTTGGGGTAATACTGCTACGAGCGTGTCAAAAGAATTTTTGTTAAGCGGAGAGATTTCAACTTTGCCTCTGTATGGCTTGTTAAGTGAACAGATAATTGACAAAGCGGTTGATTTTCCCATTCCGTTACCGCCGAGTATAGCCGCAAATTCCCCCTGATATATTTTTAGTGAAAGACCTTTTAGTACATCTGTACCTGACTTTTCGTACCTGAACCAAATATCATTAAGACTTACTGCTTCTTTATCAGAATGTTTCTGAATGTTTTCGGGCATGAGCTCATACATTTTATGATTTTGGGCATATTCCGAAAGCCACTTTTTGCCGCTTGGAACAGTTACGGGACAGTCGGTATTGTCATTTTCTGTAACAGCCTGCCATATCTGCATCGGAGCAGGCATAGAAAGAAATGTTTTGCTGTTTTTTTCTTTAAGAATTTTCCCGACCTTTTGAGGAGAGTCAAAAGCTGAAATTCCGTTGTTTTCGATTACAAGCACCCTGTCTGAAAGCGGAAGCACCTCATCAAGTCTGTGTTCCGTTATTATCACCGTTGTCCCCAGTTCGTGATTTATGCGTGAAACGCAGTGCAAAAATTCGCTTGCCGCAATCGGATCGAGTTGGCTTGTCGGTTCATCCAAAATGAGAACGGACGGTTGCATTGCCATAATTGAAGCAAGGTTTAAAATTTGCTTTTGTCCGCCCGAAAGTTCGAGAACACTTTTTTCAAAATAATTTTGGATTCCGAAAAATGAAGCTGTTTCGGCAACTCTTTTTCGGATTGTATTGTTGTCATAACCAAGACTTTCAAGTCCGAAAGCAAGTTCGTGCCATACCTTATCGGTAACAATCTGATTTTCAGGTGATTGCATAACAAAGCCGATTTTACTGCTTTGCTCCCTGTGAGAAAGGTCTGATATAGGTTTTTCTTCAAAGAATATTTCTCCCGAAAGAACACCGTGCGGTGAAAGATCGGGTTTCAGATGTCTGAGAAGTGTGCTTTTTCCGCAGCCTGACGGACCGCAGACTGTGATAAACTCGCCTTCGTTTACGCTGAAAGTAATATCTTTAAGTACATCAATACCGGTTTCGGGGTATCGAAAACTCAGATTTTTGATTGCATATGTTTCCATTTTATCCCCTCTCCTATATTTACCGATAGCGGAATCAACATTAAAAATGTGTAGAATATATAAAAAATAACACTTTGCACCGTAACAAATCGCCCTTGATTGACGGATAGTATCTGAATTTTATTGCGTTTGTAAAAAGCAAAATCATAAGTACCAATCCGGTAAAAAGGATTGTGCAAAGCATAAATGCGTCTCTTTTGTCAAATTTATAAAGTGAATAGGATGTTCTGCCTTTAAGACCGTGACCTCTGCTTTTCATTGAATCGGCTGTTTCAATTGCGTTTTCAAGCGACCATGTTATCATAATCGAAAGGATTTTTTACTGCGTTTCTTATTCTTTGAAACAATGTTCCCTCGTTTATATCTCTGCCTATTGTGTGTTGTGCATTACGCACAAGCTTCATTTGTGCCGAAAACCTTGGAACAAAACGCAATGCCATTGAAATCACCAGACTCAATGACGGCATTATTCTGCCAAACAGGAAAACTACCTTGTCGGAAGTGATTACTGCATTGAATGAAGAAAACCATAAAACTGTTGACGAAAGCAAAAATGCACTTGCAATACCGTAAACGATTGATTCGAGGGTTAGTGGGTTATCCCACGGAAAATATGTGAGTATAGTCATTCCTTCATGATTAAAAACAGGATTTACGAGAACTATCAAGAGTATCATAGGTAAAAGAAAAACAAGTGACAATCTCACAGCTTTTTTGCCGTTAAGGTATAAAGCGGTTACAAGCGCACATAAAAAACTTACAGCAAGACAAACAGGGTTCATGATAAACATCGTGAACCCTATTGTAAGTGCAAAAAATATAAAATTGATAAAGGGGTGCATATTTGAAAAAGTATCCTTCATCATTATTCTCCTGTTGCGTATCCTCCGCCGACATCATAGCCTAAGTTACAGGTGTAGCACCAGACCACATCGTCGCCGTTTTTTAGCACATATCGTGAACAGCCGTAGTTTGGAAACCATTCATTGACTTTGTACATCCAGCCCGAAAGAGAACCGCAGTCAAATTCGTAGAGGTTGTTAATTCCTTCAATATAAGCGGAATTATACATAGGAGTCCAGCTCGATTCCATATGAATATTGTTGTCCTTACAAACTTTTACAAGGACATCATATACAGATTCGCCCTCTTTGAATTGAACCTTCTGTTTTTTGAGGATTATACCGTCCTTTGGAACGAGTTCAATTTTTTCGGGATCAAGGTCATCTATATTGTCAAGAATTGTTGAACAGGTGATTGTAAAGGTACAATAAAGATTTGTATCTTTTGTTTCCTGTTCTTCCGGTTCAACCGGCTTTGGCTTTCCCGACGGTACAGGATCGGTTTTGTACTTATCCTGTGTTGTCGGCTGAACATCGTTCTTTTTGTTCGGTTTTGAAGAACTGTTTGATGAAGAAGACGGTTTTTTCTTATCCGAAGAACTGTTGCTTGAACTCTGCTCGGATTTTTCACTTTTTTCAACGGCTGAACTGTTACTGTTCTGCGAATTATCCTTACTGTTCTTTTTATCTTCGGAATTTTTTCTGTCCTTTTTATCTTTGTTTGATTTAGCGGAATCGGTAGGACTTTGAGTGGTTTTCTCTGTTGCAGACACAGAAGTTGTTTCTGTGTCTGCATTTGTTGTCGATAGCGAGGAGGCAGTTGATGCAGTTTGAACTTTATTTTCCGATCGGTTGCCGCCTGCAAAAAATGCTACTGTAAGTGCGGCAATACAAACGCACACCGCAATTAAAAGTATTTGATTTTTTTTAACAAACTTTTTTATCTTTTCCATAACCAATTTTTACTTATGAACTTTAATCAAACGAGCTTAACGATGATTTTCTGAATTTCTGTTGCATCAACAACATCAATAACACCGTCATGATTTACATCAGCCTTGATAAGTGAAACCTTTGAAAGCTGTTCAAGGTTTACAATCTGCTTCTGAACGAGTGTTGCGTCAATTACAGAAACTGTGTTATCGAGATTAACATCACCTACGGCATAATTTTCTGCAAGTCGGTCAGTCATATTGTAGAGTGAAGTTTTGCCGTTTACAAGACGGTCAAATGAAACAAAAGCATAGAAACCCTGTTCGGTTGCCATCTGATTGTATGTTGTATCTGTATGACCGAATCCGTTTTCAGCGGAGAAACTCATCATAGCATCGATGAGTGTGTTGCCGTTTTTGATGAATCTTTCATCATTTGTAGGATCAATTCCAAGGCTTGTAAGTGCAACGAGTACCTGTGCACAGCTTTCGCTGTTTACAGAACCCCATGATGCAAATCCGCCGTTTTCATTCTGTGCGTTTGACATTGCTGTGAGTGCTTTATCAATTGCCTCTTTAACATCGCTGTTTGTTGAGTAGTAAGGAGCAAGTGCCTGAATTGCCATACCTGTCATATCAGGATCTGCAGTTGAACCGAAAAATGTCCAGCCACCATTTGCTACCTGTGCATCAAGAATTGTCTGTACGAGCTTTTCTCTTGTTGTGGGATTTGCGGCGTCAGTCTGTGGAATTTCATAATCGCCCGTATCAAGTGCAATGAGTGCAAAGACAGGACCGTTGATACCCTGCTTCTTAACATAATCCATATCTGCAAGCGGTTCAAGAAGGTTATATGATGCAATATCCGTAACATCCTTACCGATTGCCGTAAGTGCAAGGATTACTCTTGAATTGTCTGTTGATTTAGTATTGTGAAGCTTTGCAGAACCCTTTTCTTCAACATACTTAACTGCATTCTGATAGTAACTGTCTGCAACTTCGTCTGTGATTTTACCTGCTCTTGCAAGACCGAGGACTGTCCACTCGCCGCCTACTGAAGAAACTGTGGGGGCATCCTGTGATGCGAGATATTTTGCGACCTCGTCAATCTTGTTTGAAACTGTGTCAGCTGCGGAAGGAGCATATTTCACTTGGCATGAAAAGTTTATGACTGCGCTCAGGGAGTTGTCAGTTGTTGAGTATTATCTGGATATCCTGCTCTTTGGGGACAGGGCAGATAAGGAAGCACTTAGTAAAAGAAAAATGGAAGGAGGTGGAGCGGATTGAGCAATGCGAAAGAGAAGATAAAGGAGATCGCCACAAAAGAACAGAAAGATGCCATGAAAGAAATGCTCCGGATGGTAGATAAAAGCAAAGTCGATGAAGTGAAACAGATGCTGGAATATACACAGAAAGGAACTGCGAAAGCAACGGTTGGAAATTATATGGTTGTGCTGAGAAATGATCCGCTTGTGCGTGAGAGTATGAAATACAACAAGCTGACAGGCAGGATTGATATTGTAAAAAAACTCTGGTGGAATGAGGAAGTCTGCAAGTTGGATGATGATGGCAGGACTTATTTCTACTATTTCTTTGAATGCTATTACAAACTCACAAGTGAAAAATGTATGGATAAGGCACTCCGTATAGAAGCCAACAGCCGGGCATACCACCCGATCTGTGAGTATCTGGAACAACTGGAGTGGGACGGGCAGGAGAGAATCCGTTATGTCCTGCAACGGTACATGGGGGCAGATGCTTCGGATTTTGTCTATGAGGTTGTGAAGCACTTCCTGATGGAAGCATTAAGCAGAATCTACCGTCCCGGTTGTAAAGCAGATGAAATGCTTTGCCTGGTAGGTCAGCAGGGAGCCGGAAAATCCACATTTTTCCGTTTTCTTGCATTGAACGATGACTGGTTTTCTGATGATCTGAAGCAGTTGAATGACAGTAAGATATACGAGCATCTCCGGGGACACTGGATTATGGAAATGTCGGAGATGATTGCTGCAATCAGTGCAAAGAGCAATGAGGAAATCAAGTCATTCCTGACCAGACAGAAAGACACTTACCGGAACCCTTATGATAAATATGAGGAAGACCGGAAGCGTCAGTGTATCTTTGCAGGTTCAACGAACACAAGGCAGTTCATTCCTTTTGACCGTACTGGGGCAAGACGGTTCCTGCCGATTGCCATAGACAGCAGTAAGGCAGAGAAGCATATCCTCGATGATGAAAAAGAAGCCAGATCCTATTTTGACCAGTTGTGGGCAGAAGCAATGGAAATCTACTGGTCAACGGAGAATAAGAGCAGCCTGTTGAAGTTCTCAAAGGAAATGGAGCAGGAGATCAGTGAATACCGAAAACAGTTCACACAGGAAGATACGATGGCAGGAATGATACAAGGCTGGCTGGACGCTTATAAAGGTAGTCATGTATGTTCCGTCCAGATCTGGAAAGAAGCCTTTGACCATTTTGACCGGGAGCCGAAAAAATTCGAGACAAATGAGATCTGTTCTATTATGGATACGCAGATCACTGGCTGGAAGAGAGCCGGAGTCCACAGATTTTCAAAGGAAGGATATGGCAGACAGAGAAGCTGGATCAGGGAAGGAGCAGAAGAAGAGGGTGGCAACGAACCGGATAAAGATGGATTTACAAAGCTGACGAAAGCAGAACAGTTGGAGCTGCCATTTGATCTGCCCGACAGAGAGAAAGGCTGATTTTGATGCCGAAAGGCTACTGATTACCCGGAAATTTATTGCTTGTTGACATTTTTGTTGACACCAAAAATCCTTTGTATTTACCGGTGTTTCAGCTACTTTTTAACAGGTGTCAACAAGAACATTCAAAAAAC
>ENA-OQHK01000230-OQHK01000230.1-human-gut-metagenome-genome-assembly--contig:-NODE-230-length-10708-cov-2.462244_pt1 | contig 10708 bp, 8 predicted proteins | sample MGYA00242562_ERZ504715 | MGnify/ENA primary metagenome ERZ504715 (study PRJEB26092, sample SAMD00036445) | human gut metagenome | host: Homo sapiens | study: EMG produced TPA metagenomics assembly of...
TGATTACTTCCTTCACGCTGGCCAATGACAATCCGGTTGTGGCTGCCTATGTGGGCGGAGGAAACACCAGCACGGGCGTAGCTTATACGTACGACACGAAGAAAAAAGTTTCTACCCTGCTTGCCAATCCCATGAAGCCCATCCTCGATAAGATTGAGCTGGGACAGATGGAAGAGTGGAACTTTACAGCTTCGGACGGTACGGAGATAAAGGGAATGGTTTGTCTGCCGCCGTCTTTTGACCCGACAGAAGTATCCGCTTATCGTATACTATTATGGAGGAACGACTCCTACAACCCGCGGTATAACTTCCCCGTACTGTGCACAGTTGTTTGCGTCACGTGACTATGTGGTTTATGTTATCCAGCCCAGTGGTGCCATCGGGTACGGCCAGGAGTTCTCTGCACGCCATGTCAATGCATGGGGTGAGCGTACGGCCGATGAGATCATTGAAGGTACGAAGAAATTCTGTGCAGCCCATCCGTTTGTCAACGATAAACGTATCGGATGCCTGGGTGCCTCTTATGGAGGATTCATGACGATGTATCTGCAGACTAAGACGGATATGTTTGCTGCCGCTGCCTCGCATGCTGGCATCAGCAATGTAACGAGCTATTGGGGCGAGGGTTATTGGGGATATTCCTATAACTCTGTTGCGGCAGCCGATAGCTATCCTTGGAATAATCCCGATTTGTTTACGAAGCATGGAGCATTGTTCAATGCGGACAAGATTAATACCCCTCTGTTGTTGCTGCATGGCACGGTAGATACAAACGTGCCTATCGGTGAAAGTATCCAATTGTATAATGCGCTGAAGATATTGGGTAAGCCGGTGGAATTTATTACCGTAGATGGTGAAAACCATTTTGTACTTGATTATGCAAAACGTGAATTGTGGCACAATTCAATTATGGCTTGGTTTGCCCGCTGGCTGCAGGATAGTCCGGCATGGTAGGAATGACCTTTATCCGGGAAAGACATTGGTGATTTCTTAGTTGACAACTATCAACTATCAATTAAAAAAGCCGTTTCCCAGAATAGACAAGGAGGAAACGGCTTTTTGTTGTAGTGTGCTTACTGTTATTGGGCCACTTTTGCTGTGTCTTGGACGTTCTCGGCTTTCTGCAAAGTATCCGTTACCACAGTGTCGTTAGACAAGGTTGTTGTCTTACTCGGCTGTTCTACCGGAGCCTTAGCTTGAGCCAAGAACGTTCCGCCACAAACAAACATAAACAGGGCTGCTACTAATACTAATTTTTTCATTAATTCATTTGCTTTTAGGTTGGTATATCTTATTGTTAAGTCTAAGTGCTTGCTTGTTGTAGCGCTTGTTGCTTACGTCTAATATAGGTCAAATGGTGTGCCAGAAAGAGTGTGTGTTGGATAATGTTCTGATAGTTAGTGATATATGTTTCTGTGCAAAGTGTGGCATAGTGTGGAAAAGTGTGGAATGTGTGGAGGGGAGTGTGGAATAATTCCACACCCTTTAGTCGGATATGTTATAAAGCTTCAACTTGTTGTACAGCGTTTTGCGGTCAATGCCCAACAGTTGTGCAGCGCGGCTCTTGTTGTTTCCCGTCTGCCGCAAGGCTTCGATGATTTGATGCTTCTCTGCCTCCTCATTGCGGAGAGGGATACCGATGATGCCCGGTGCGGGTCCTTTCAGTTCATTCAGTTCGTTGATAGTAATGAATTTGCCTTGTGCCAGCAAGGTTGCACGGCGTACCATATTCTTCATTTGGCGTAGATTGCCGGGCCAGGGATATTCCAATAGGGCGCGGGATGCCTTGTCATCAAAGCCGGTCAGTTGCTTGTCCATTTCGCGGTTGGCCTGGTCCAGAAAGAAATTGGCAAAGAGCAGGATGTCTTCACGGCGGTCTTTGAGTTGCGGCATACGTAGGGTGAATTCATTGATACGGTGATATAAATCTTCACGGAACGCCCCTTTTTCGATGGCTTGCTCCAGATTTTCGTTGGTGGCGGATACCAGACGTACATCCACGCTTATCTCTTTGTTTGAACCTACCGGACGTATCTTGCGCTCTTGCAAAGCACGCAGCAACTGTATTTGCACTTCATAGCTCAGATTGCCTATCTCATCCAGGAAGATGGTACCGCCGTTGGCTTCGACGAAAGCGCCCGTTTTGTCGGTCAGTGCGCCGGTAAAGGCACCCTTTATGTGCCCGAAGAACTCCGAAGCGGCCAATTCTTTGGGAATAGAACCGCAATCGATGGCTACAAACGGCCGGTCGGCACGCTTGCTGAGCTGGTGGATGCGGTGGGCTACGTATTCTTTGCCCGTTCCGCTGGCACCATTGATGAGTACAGACATATTGGTAGGTGAAACCAGTTTCACATAATTGTAGAGTTGTTTGGCTGCGTCGCTCTCTCCCTCGAGGAAGTCGGAGGAGGACAATGAGCCTTCTGCACCCTTCAGAGGCTGATTTTTCATCTTGTCGGAATGCATCGTCTGTTTGGGTGAAACGGATGGTCTGTTTGGGGTAAACGCATCATCTGTTCGGGACGAATGCATCATCTGTTTCAAAGCGGAGGATGATGCATTCAAGGCTTCGCCTATTTTTTTCAGTAATTCGTCCGGGTTCACAGGCTTGGCAATGTAATCGCAGGCTCCCAGTTTCATGGCTTGGACGGCCGACTGTATGTCAGCGTATCCCGTCATGATGATAAGCGGTATTTGCAGGCCGTGTTCGCCCAGCCATTTCAATAAGTCAATGCCATCCTTGTCGGGCAGGCGCAGGTCAGACAATATCAAGTCTACGGTTTCCGACTCAATATGTTTTTGAGCACGGGCAATGCTGCTGGCGGAGGTTACTTGGAAACCTTTTTTGCCGAGCCATGTTTTTAGCATCATGCCGTAAGTAATATCATCTTCTACAATTAATATGGATGTCATTGCTTTAGCCTTTTATCTCTTTTATGTAGGCAAAGGTAAGTGCTTTTGTCTGATTTTAGTATATTTGCAAACTTAAATTAAATAAAAAACAAAATGAAAAGAAATCTTATTGTATTATTAACTATACTGGTTTGCAGTCTGACTGCTTGCAAGCCGGGACAAAAGAAAGAGGAAGATATGGAAAAAGAAACGAAGCTGAAGATTGAAACAAGTGCGGGTGACATCACCGTGAAACTGTATAATGAAACCCCGAAACATCGTGATAACTTTATCAAGCTGGTGGAAGACGGCACGTATGAAGGTACGCTGTTCCACCGTGTCATCAAGGACTTTATGATACAAGCAGGTGACCCGGAATCGAAGAAGGCTCCGAAAGGCAAGATGCTGGGGGCAGGCGACGTGGGTTATACCGTTCCTGCCGAATTTGTTTATCCGAAGTATTTTCACAAAAAAGGTGCTTTGTCGGCTGCACGCCAGGGTGATGAGGTGAACCCTGACAAGGCATCATCCGGCTGCCAGTTCTACATTGTGACCGGAAAAGTGTATAATGACTCTACCTTGCTGGGGATGGAACAGCAGATGAATCAGATGCGCTTGAACAATGCTTTCAACGCGTTGGCGCAGAAACACATGAAGGAAATCTACAAGATGCGCAAGAATAATGACCAGGACGGTCTGATGGATTTGCAAGATTCCTTGATTGCGCAGGCAGAGGCTCAGGTTGCCAAGGAACTGGAGTTCAAGTTTACCCCCGAGCAGGTGAAGGCTTATACTACCGTGGGCGGTACTCCACATTTGGACGGTGCATATACCGTGTTCGGTGAAGTGCTGGAAGGTATGGATATTGTTGATAAAATACAGAAGGTCAAGACTGACCGTAACGACCGTCCCGAAGAGGATGTGGTTATTAAAAAAGTGACAGTGATAGATTGATGATAGATTCTGTCATTCCATTTTATGAAGATAAACAAAAAGATATTTGACAACGGTCTGCGGTTGGTGCACAATGAGGACACCAGCACGCAGATGGTTGCCTTGAATATTGTTTATGACGTGGGTGCCCGTGACGAACATCCCGAGCATACGGGCTTTGCCCATCTGTTCGAGCATCTGATGTTCGGAGGTTCGGTGCATATTCCTGATTATGACGCTCCTTTGCAATTGGCAGGCGGGGAGAATAATGCATGGACCAATAATGATATAACCAATTACTACCTGACGGTTCCAAAATCGAATGTGGAAATCGGCTTCTGGCTGGAGTCCGACCGCATGCTGGAACTGGCATTCAGTGAGCAAAGTCTTGAAGTGCAGCGTGCGGTAGTGATGGAGGAATTTAAACAACGTTGCTTGAACCAGCCGTATGGTGATGTGGGACATCTGCTTCGTCCTTTGGCTTATCAAACGCATCCTTATCGCTGGCCTACTATCGGGAAAGACCTCTCTCACATTGCCAATGCCACGCTGGACGAGGTAAAGGAATTCTTTTTCGTTTTTATGCACCTAATAATGCAGTGCTGGCCGTTACCGGAAATATTTCGTGGGAAGAAACGGTTAGGCTGACAGAAAAATGGTTTGCTCCCATTCCCCGTAGGAATGTGCCCGTAAGGCAATTACCGCAAGAAGTTGTGCAGACGGCGGAACGCCGGCAGACGGTGGAACGGAATGTTCCTCTGGATGCTTTGTTCATGGCTTATCACATGTGCAGCCGTGAGGATGCCGATTATTATGCCTTCGATATTCTGTCGGATATTCTGAGCAATGGACGTTCCAGTCGCTTGACCCGCAGGCTGGTGCAGGAGCAAAAGCTCTTTTCCAGTCTCGATGCCTATATCTCTGGTACACGGGATGCCGGACTGCTGCATATCAGTGGAAAACCATCTGCAGGCGTATCTTTGGAGCAAGCCGAGGCTGCTGTCCGGAAAGAGTTGGAAGAGTTGAAATCCGGGTTTGTTGGAGAACAAGAATTGGAGAAAGTAAAGAACAAGTTTGAGTCTACACAGATATTCGGCAACATCAATTATCTGAATGTTGCCACGAATCTTGCCTGGTTTGAACTGACCGGACAGGCAGAAGACATAGACCGTGAAGTGGACAATTACCGCTCTGTGACGGCAGAACAGCTTCATAGGGTCGCCCAACAGACCTTCCGCGATGAAAACGGGATTGTGCTTTATTACCAAAAAGAAAACCTTTAGTATGAAAAAATTATTTGATACGTATAAGCAGCACTATAAAGCATTGCTTCTCCTGGGGCTACCCATTGTGGTGGGGCAGTTGGGAGTCATTGTGCTTGGTTTTGCCGATACGCTGATGATTGGGCATCACAGCACGGAGGAACTGGGTGCCGCTTCTTTCGTAAACAATCTGTTTACTCTTTGCATTATTTTCAGTACGGGCTTCAGCTACGGGCTGACACCGGTTGTAGGGGGCTTCTACGGTAACCGCCGCTTTGCCGAGGCAGGGCAGGCGTTGCGGTGTAGCCTGGTTGCCAATGTGCTGGTGGCTTTGTTGCTGACTCTTGTCATGGCTGTTCTCTATTTCAATGTGGAGCGGCTGGGACAGCCCGGAGAATTGCTGCCTCTAATCAAGCCTTACTATCTGGTGTTGCTTGCTTCACTGGTCTTTGTCATGCTGTTCAACGGTTTCAAACAGTTTACGGACGGCATCACCGATACCAAGACGGCCATGTGGATTCTGCTCGGAGGGAATGCGCTTAACATCGTAGGAAACTATATACTTATCAATGGAAAGCTGGGCTTTCCGGAGATGGGACTGCTTGGTGCGGGTATCAGCACCTTGTTCTCCCGCATTGTGATGGTGGTGGTCTTTGCGGCGATTGTGCTTCGCGGCCGCCGGTTTATCCGTTACAGGCTCGGCTTCATGCGGCTGGGGTGGTCGATGCCGATGTTCAGGAAGCTCAATGCACTGGGCTGGCCCGTGGGTATGCAGATGGGTATGGAGACCGCTTCCTTCAGTCTGAGCGTCGTCATGGTGGGCTGGCTGGGGACACTTGCCCTAGCATCGCATCAGATAATGCTTACTATCTCTCAGTTCACCTTCATGATGTATTATGGCATGGGCGCTGCGGTTGCCGTGCGTGTCAGCAACTTCAAGGGGCAGGGAGACGGGCAGAATGTGCGCCGCTCGGCGTATGCCGGCCTTCACATCATCCTGTGTATGGAGGTGGTGTTGCTGGGTATCGTCTTTGCGCTTCGCGGTCAGGTAGGGGGATGGTTTACGGACAATGCGGAAGTGTCCGGCATGGTTGCCGCTCTCTTCTTCCCGTTCTTGGTTTACCAGTTCGGCGATGGGTTGCAGATTAACTTTGCCAATGCCCTGCGCGGCATCTCGGATGTGAAACCGATGATGATTATTGCATTTATATCCTATTTTATTATATCTTTGCCCGTAGGGTACCTTTGCGGTTTCGTTTTCGGTTGGGGGCTGACGGGAGTCTGGATGGCTTTCCCGTTCGGACTGACCAGTGCGGGAGTGATGCTGTGGTTGAGGTTCCGTAAACAGACCAGGGAAAGGATTTGATAGTATGAATAATGTCTCCAAAGTAAAGATTGCCGTAGGCTACACTTTGTTGCTGGCGGTATTGTTTTTTTCCTTGTTTTTCGTACACCGGGAAATGGAGAACCTTATTCTTACTGATGACCGCGATGTACAATGGACAGACAGCGTGCTTGCTTTGATACGCGAGAAGGATACCAATACGATAAAAATGCTGCGCACGCTGAGTGAGGCGAATGACAGCATGGTATCCACCAGTGACATTGAGCAGATAATTGCCCAGCAGGACTCGGTAGTGACCCAGCAGCGTGTGCAGCACCGTATCATTACACATCGGGATACCGTCGTGACACGCCCTCGGAAGAAGGGGTTTTTTCCGTCGTTTGGGTGAAGTGTTTGTCCCCCCCAAAGAAAGATACGGCTATCCAGGTAAAGACCTCCCTTGAATTTGCAACGGATACGGTGATTGAACCCTATAATCCGGCCGATTCTTTGCATGAGAAACTGCGTGCCGTGGCCCAGCAGAAAAAAGCTGTAAACACTGTTATACAGCGACGTAAACGCTATCTGCAACGCTTGGACCATATGCTGACCGCTCGTATTGACAGCTTGCTGAAAGATTACGAGACGGAAACTCTGCTGCGTGCACGGACGGAAGCCGAGTATCAACAAGCGGTCCGACGCCGTTCGGCCAAGATTATCAGTGGCATTGCCGTAGGTGCGGTGTTGCTTTCCGCTTTTTTTCTTATTATCATCGGCCGCGACATAACCCGAAGCAACCGTTACCGTCGTGAGTTGGAAGAGGCCCGTCGTCGTGCCGAGGATTTACTCGCTGTCCGTGAAAAACTGATGCTTGCCATTACCCATGATTTCAAAGCCCCGCTCGGTTCTATTATGGGCTATGCCGACTTGCTTTCCCGTCTGACGGTGGATGAGCGTCAGCGGTTCTATCTGGACAATATGAAAACCTCATCGGAACATCTGCTGAAGCTGGTCGTTGATTTGCTCGACTTCCATCGTCTTGATTTGAACAAGGCCGAAATCAACCGGGTCACCTTTCATCCTTCCCGCCTGCTTGAAGAGATACACGTCAGTTTTGAACCACTTACGGCTGCCAAAGGACTGGCGCTTCATTGCGACATTGCCCCGGAGCTGGGCGGTACCTATATTTGCGACCCCCTTGCGTCTGCGCCAGATTATCAACAATTTGCTGTCCAAATGCCGTGAAGTTTACGGACCAAGGCAGTGTTACCATGACTGCCCGTTACGAGGACCGTCGACTGGTAGTTGCCATTAGCTGATACCGGTAAAGGTATGGAACCTGCCGACCGGGAACGTATCTTCCAGGAGTTTACCCGCTTACCGGGTGCTCAGGGTAAAGAGGGGTTTGGACTTGGACTTTCCATTGTCCGTATGCTGGTACAGTTGCTTGAAGGCACGATTGATGTAGACAGTGTGCCAGGCAAGGGAAGCACTTTCACCATATATATTCCTATCTATCCCGTAAGGAGTGAAGGACGGAGAATGAAGGATGAAGAATCGGGATGTGCTGCCACGCCGAATGGCAATTCTTCATTCCCCGTTCCTCATTCTTCACTGAAGAATGTCCTCCTTATCGATGATGACCGTATTCAGCTTACCCTTACTGCCGCCATGCTTCAGCAGAGTGGTATAAATTCTGTCTCTTGTTTACAACTGGATGAACTGCTGGATGCCTTGCGCACTGCAACCTTTGATGTTCTGCTTACTGATGTGCAGATGCCTGCTATTAATGGTTTTGATTTACTGAAACTGCTTCGTGCTTCGAACATACCGCAGGCACAGTCTGTTCCGGTGATTGCTGTCACTGCCCGCAGTGACATGCAGCGTGAGGAATTTACGGTGCATGGATTTGCCGGATGCCTGCATAAGCCGTTTACCGTCAGTGAATTGCTACATGAATTGAATATGGAGGACAAAGGGATGGAGGTTATGGAAGTTTCGGAAACTTCGGCTTGCCCGGGGTATAAATTCTCTTCGCTCACTGCTTTTTCGGTCGATGACCCCGAGGCGGCAAAGTCCATTCTGGAAAGTTTTGTGGCTGAAACCCGCCTCAATGCGGAGCGTTTGCAGAAGGCTGTGGAGAATGAGGATGTGGACGAGATGGCTGCTGTCTCCCACAAAATGATTCCCCTCTTTACTTTAATTGGAGCAGCGGAACTGGTTGCATTGCTGAAACTGTTGGAAACTTCTCATGGAGTGCCTTTTACCGGAGAGTTGAAAGAACACGCCCTTGCCGCCCTCGTTTTGATAGAGGATGTCATTACTCAGGCAACAGCTTTTCCGTAATGGGGGAACAGAGAAGAATACGTGATTTTTCTCTGTCGGGAACCAAATGTCGAAAGAAATTGTTTACTTTGTAGGACTTTTAAATACGATGAAAGATTGACGTTCCGATGAGAAGAAAATGGTTGAGAACAGCACTGTGGGTGTTGCTTACTCCTATTATACTGTTTATAATATTGATGATATTGCTTTATGTGCCTCCCGTACAGAATTTGATACGGAAGCAGGCTACGGCAATTGCATCAGGTGCTACGGGTATGGACATATCCGTGGAGCGGATTGACCTTCGCTTTCCTTTGAATTTGTTGGTCCGCGGTGTATTGGTGGTACAGCCTGCCGACAGTGCTGTTGATGTGCAGCATCCCGATACCTTGCTGAATCTTGGAAGTTTGAACGTACGGGTACAGGCATGGCCTTTACTCAAAGGGAAAGTGGAGGTGGATGACATTACCTTGAAACAAGTTGCTGTCAACTCCTCCAATTTAATGGAAGGTATGTGCATCAAAGGAGTACTGGGGCATTTCTTTTTCGAAAGCCATGGCATAGACCTTACAAAAGAAGATGCCATCCTCAATAATATAGAATTGAGCGATACCCATGTGCAGGTGATGCTTGCAGATACCACTGAGACTCCCAAAGACACTACTGACACTGCGTTAAACTGGAAAGTCACACTCCATACTCTGAAGTTGAAGAACGTCTCGGTCGATTTACAGATGCCATTGGACTCCATGGGGCTGAAAGCCCATATAGGAGATGCTGAGATTGCGGACGCTGCTGCCGACCTGAAACACCAGTTCTATGGCTGGAGAAAATTCCTGCTGACTGGAACTTCTGTCAATTATGATACCGGTGGCCCGGGGAGTGCGATAGGCTTCGACCCCTCGCACATTGCTCTTCGCGACATTCGCCTGGGCATTGATTCTGTGATGTACTACGGCAGAGATATGAATGCCGTTATCCGGGAATTTTCCATGTATGAGCGTTCCGGTTTGAGTGTAACTTCCCTGACCGGGCGGTTGTTTGCCGATTCTACCGTTATCCGTATCCCTTCTTTGAAGTTGCTGACACCTCATAGTGAGATGAACCTTACGGCACAGACTTACTGGGAACTGATAAATATACCTACCACCGGCCGTCTGACAGCCCGTTTCAATGCCCGTATCGGCAAACAGGATGTACTGCTTTTTGCCGGTGGCTTGCCGGAAGCTTTCAAGGAAGCCTATCCGTTCCGTCCGTTGGTGATTCATGCCGGTACGGAAGGAAACCTGAAGCAGATGCAGATTTCCCGTTTTACGGCTGAGCTGCCCGGAGCCTTTTCGTTGAGTGGGGGAGGAGAATTCTGGAGCTTGACCGACAGTGTGAAACGTAATGGAAGCATGGACTTCGAAATGCATACGCAGAACTTGAACTTCCTGACCGGACTAGCTGACATTGCTCCCGATGGCTCCATCATTGTGCCGGACAGTATGCACCTTGCGGCACGTCTCGGTATGGAGGGGGCGCAGTGCACTGCCGCCCTGAAACTGAAGGAGAAGGAAGGCGCCTTGAATTTGGACGCCGCCTATAATCTTGCTACGGAAGCCTACCATGCCGACCTTGCCATCAACAACTTGCAGGTGCATCACTTCCTGCCCAAGGACTCTATCTATACTCTTACGGCAAAGATGTCCGCTAAGGGGCAAGGGGTGGATGTGGCATCACGAAAAACTGTGGCCGCTTTGAATGCCTCCTTGGAAAAACTACAGTATGGCCATTGGGACATTTCCGGTGTAGATGTGCATGCCGGACTCAAGTCATCCGTTGCTACCGTCCGTCTTGCCAGCGATAATGTCCTTCTCAAGATGCAGGGAAATGCGGATATGCGTCTTGACCGCAACTATCTGGATGGCGCTTTGGATTTAAATGTGGAAGAGGTGAATCTGCATAAGCTGGGTTTGGTGCCCGACCGTTG
>ENA-OQHK01000232-OQHK01000232.1-human-gut-metagenome-genome-assembly--contig:-NODE-232-length-10646-cov-1.819660_pt1 | contig 10646 bp, 11 predicted proteins | sample MGYA00242562_ERZ504715 | MGnify/ENA primary metagenome ERZ504715 (study PRJEB26092, sample SAMD00036445) | human gut metagenome | host: Homo sapiens | study: EMG produced TPA metagenomics assembly of...
GGTTCATAGTAAGTAAAAAGTTTCTTACCCTGCCTTCCATAAATCTTGTCAGAACCTGTGTGTCTTCCAAACATACAGTAAAGATCATCTTCTGAGTCACGATAATACCAAGAGGAATGGTCACATACCAGTCCTTCTCGTTACGTTCTTCAATCGCAGGTACATCTGCAAGGATAAGGGTATAATTGTCCTCCACTTCTATACGGGAACGCTCTTCCTCATCCAAAGGTGCGCGCAAATCGTCCACCTCTATCCCAAATTGCTCGGAAATTTCAAAAATTTCTGTTGCCGTAGGATTCGTCAGTGCAATCCAACAGTCCCTCCTGTGGTTCCTGTATTTCATGGATAGCGCCATCGATTGTCTTAAAAAATCCTTACCACGATCCACACTTCCCTTCTTTTTCTCGATTTCCCCTCAAATAAATCTGCAACTATTCAGAGCTTCTGCAAGAGATTACTGAACAGTTACGTTTACTCTTTATTTTCACAAAGACTCAAACATCATTATAATTTGAACATGAATTTTTGTCAATTCCAATGCTTTCGGTTTACAAAACTTTTACACTTCGCTATAATAAAGTAGTATTTATTTATAAAAGTCCCGTAAGGTGGGGCGTACAGATTGTGGGAATGATTTTCCAAACACGCTCTAACTATGGCAACTGAATTCAGGTGAAATATCCCGCAAAGTGGGGCGTGCAGATTGTGGGAATGATTTTCCAGACACGCTCTAATACAATAACAGGAAAGGATACAAATCATATGAGCCAGTCATCATTTGGAAATAAATTTAAGGTAACCACCTGGGGGGAATCCCACGGAAAAGCTCTCGGAGCTGTGATAGACGGATGCCCGGCAGGCCTTCCTCTCTGTGAAGAGGACATTCAGAAATTCCTCGACAGAAGAAAACCCGGACAGAGCAGATACACCACCGCCCGTAAAGAGGGAGATCTGGTAGAAATCCTCTCAGGTGTCTTTGAGGGCAAAACCACCGGAACTCCAATTTCTCTGATGGTAAGAAATACAGATCAGCGCTCCAGAGACTACGGAAATATCGCATATTCCTATCGTCCCGGACATGCAGACTATACTTTTGACCAAAAATACGGATTCCGCGACTACAGAGGCGGTGGACGTTCTTCAGGGCGGGAAACCATCGGAAGAGTTGCAGCAGGTGCCATTGCTTCTAAAATATTAGAAGAACTTGGCATTTCAATCTGCACTTATACCAGATCTATCGGACCTGTTGAAATTGCTTCTTTTAATAAAGAAGAAATCCATCAGAATGCATTTTATATGCCGGACGCACAGGCAGCAGTGAAGGCCGGTGAATATCTGGAAGAATGTATGAAGAATCAGGACAGTGCAGGCGGCGTGATCGAATGTCGTATTACCGGAACACCTGCCGGACTTGGCGAGCCAGTCTTTGACAAGCTCAGTGCTCTTCTTGCCCACGCCCTGATGTCCATCGGTGCAGTCAAGGCTGTTGAAATCGGTGACGGCATTGCAGTGACTTCCTCAAACGGTTCCACTGACAATGATGGATTCACAGTCAAAGACGGTGAAATCATCAAAACCTCCAACCACGCAGGCGGAATCATGGGAGGAATCAGTGACGGCAGTGAAATCATACTTCGTGCCCATATCAAGCCAACCCCATCCATCAGCCAGCCGCAGCAGACCGTAACCAAAGATAAAGAACCTCTTTCTCTGGAAATTCATGGCCGACATGATCCGGTCATTGTCCCAAGAGCAGTGGTTGTGGTAGAATCTATGGCAGCAATCACACTGGCGGATGCGCTCTTTGTCAATATGAGTTCCCAGATGGATAAGGTTCGGGATTTTTATCGGAAATAATTCCAATTAATCCACGCAAAAATACCTTCACTTGAATTCTGAGCTGATCTCAGTTTCAAATGAAGGTATTTTATTATCTGCCTATATTGCTGATTCTATGTAACGAATCTGTTATTCTTCCGGAACCGGCCAGATTCTGATACAGTTTGGCTCTGTAATCTTAATCGGCTTGCCGTTCATCACAATAATATTCTTCTCATAATCCACTGTAAAAGTAGTCAGTGTATTACTTGCATGATTAGCCAGCACCAGATGCTTATCATCCGGTAAAAGTACCAGATCTTTCGGATATTCACCACTGATCGGGAGTGTAAACTTCCTTGTCAGCATACCAGTCTCCTCATCACGCTCAAACATGGAAACTGTATCCTCACCTGCTGTTGTACAGAAAAGATGCTTGCCATCATTTGCAAGAGAAAGACCGGACGCTGCATTATGTGTATCATGAACATCCTTCTTCGCACTTGTCTCAATCGTCTGGATCAGTTCAAACGCCGGAACCTTACCGCTTCCATCATATTTGTAAGCCCTGATCTCATTACTGAGTTCAAAGAGAATATAAGCAAACTTACCATCATCGCTAAAACGAATGATACGCGGGCCGCTCTCTCTCGGACATCTCAGGATGTCTACCAGTTCCAGCTTATTGCGCAATTTGTTGACACGGTAAATCTTCACCTGATCAATTCCGTTATCTACTGCACAGAGATATTTATTATCCGGAGTCGGACGAACACAGTTCACATGGGGACGGAAGTTACGCTCTGCAACACTTCCGAGTCCTGTATGGAATACGCCATCCATCAGGCTTCCAAGTCTGCCGTCCTTATGAGTATGTACAACAGTCACCTTACCGTCATGATATCCGGCAACATAAAGATACTTACCGTCAACATCTGTAGAAAGGAAACAGCCTCTCATTCCATCAATATTTACACTGTTGATACGTGACAGATCACCGTTTTTATCACGTTTAAATACTGCAACACCCTCATCCTCGATAGAATAAAGATACTTGCCATTCTTTGAAACAGCCATGTGGGATGCATTACTTACTTCAACACTGCTGCGTTCTGTAAGAGTGCCATTCTCAACATCAACATCATAAACATGGATTCCCTGTCTGGAAGAGCCATGTGTATAAGAGCCCACATAAGCTACATATTTCTTTTCACTCATAATGCTTTTTTCCTCCTGCTGTCCTGAAGTTTATTTATCATCGCTCACTCTGTTCCCGTCTGCTGTCAGCGAGCAATAATATTTTCGTCCCGATATTGCCGGACGATGTCATACGATAAGGTGATTATAGCACATTTTCCTAATCAGAACAAGATTACGGAACTCTAGTTTTATGTTATTTTTTCCAGTTCATGGGTTACTGTCGTTACTGTTCACATACAAGCCAAAATTCCATTGCCGCAGGCAATCTGGAATGAATTTTGGCTAAGTTCTATACCGGATAAGCGCTCTGCTGTTTATTTGGTAAAATAATTTCTGACAGCCTCCAATGTCTGGTCTATGATCTCATCTGTATGGGCAACAGATAAAAACATTGCCTCAAACTGTGACGGAGCCATATGGATTCCCTGCGCAAGCATTCCCTTGAAATATTCAGAGAAAGCTTTTGTATCTGAAGATTTGGCTGATGTATAATCCACAACCTCCTGCTCTGTAAAGAACAGGCTTCCCAGGGAGGATACGTGATTGATATGGTAAGGCAGATTTTTCTCTGCCAGGATTTTTCTCCATACCGCCATAGAGACGTTTTCCCTTTTCCTCCAGATCTTTATAAATTCCCTGGTGTTCATAGAGATATTTTAACTGTGTCAGTCCTGCTGCCATTGCAATAGGATTTCCGCTTAAGGTACCGGCCTGGTAAACCTTTCCCACAGGGGAAACCAGTTCCATGATCTCTCTGCGTCCGCCGTATGCGCCTACCGGCATACCTGCACCGATGATTTTACCATAGGTGACCAGATCAGGGGTCACGCCAAAATATTCTGCAGCACCGCCAAAAGCCAGACGGAAACCAGTGATAACCTCGTCAAAGATCAGAAGGGCACCGTACTCATCGCAGAGCTTTCTCAGACCTTCCAGGAACCCCTTTTTCGGAGGAACCACACCCATATTGGCGCCTACAGCTTCCACGATAACAGCAGCAGTCTGTCCGTCAGCCTGCTCCATCAGTGCACGTACACTGTCCAGATCATTATAAACAGCAGTCATGGTATCCTCTGTGCATCCCTTAGGCACACCGGCACTGTCCGGAACACCGCTTGTCATCACACCGGAGCCTGCGCTTACCAGCATGGCATCACTGTGTCCATGATAGCATCCTGCAAATTTAATGACCTTATTCTTTCCTGTAAATCCTCTGGCAACACGGACTGCACTCATAACAGCCTCTGTACCGGAATTTACCATACGCACCATATCCACATGTGGAATATGGTCACAGATGAACTCAGCCATCTCCACTTCGATTGCAGTTGCGCATCCGAAGCTGAGGCCCTTTTCACACGCCTTCAGTACACTTTCTTTTACTTCCGGAAAATTATGGCCCAGGATCATAGGTCCCCAGGAATCGATATAATCCACATATTCTTTTCCATCAACATCATAAATATGGCATCCGTCTGCGCGGTCGATAAATCTCGGTGCAATACCGATAGCGCCGTAGGCACGTACAGGACTGTTTACTCCTCCCGGAATCACCTTTACTGCTCTGTCAAATAATTCTTCTGATAAACCCATCAGCCGATTCTCCCTTCATCCATGCATTTTGCAAGTTCTTTTGCATAATAAGTAAGATAGATCTGGGCACCTGCACGGTATGCACTGACTGCCATCTCACACATAATACGTTCTTCATCGATCCAGCCCATCTTTGCAGCTGCTTTCACCATTGCATATTCACCGCTTACACTGTATGCTGCAACCGGCACATTTACAGCCTTTGATACCTCAGAGACCATATCCAGATAAGACATGGCAGGTTTTACCATAATGATATCTGCGCCCTCTTCCACATCTGTAAGCGCTTCCTTCATTCCCTCTCTTCTGTTGTGGAAATCCATCTGGTAACTCTTTCTGTCACCAAAGGACGGTGCAGAACCTGCAGCATCACGGAATGGTCCGTAGAAAGCAGATGCATATTTTACTGCATAGGACATGATCGGTGCTCCATAATGTCCGTTCGCATCAAGAGCCTCACGGATAGCACGTACACGTCCGTCCATCATATCAGAGGGAGCTACCATATCTGCGCCTGCCTCTACATGAGAAACAGCTGTCTTAGCCAGTAATTCCAGTGTTGCATCATTATTTACATCATGACCGCAGAGCACTCCGCAGTGTCCGTGTGAAGTGTACTCACACATACATACATCTGTGATATAGTACATGTCCGGGAACTGTTTCTTTGCTTCTCTCAGGGCCTTCTGTACGATTCCGTTGGGGTCGTACGCACCACTTCCCACCTCATCCTTATGATCCGGGATACCGAACAGCATAATGCTGTTTACTCCTGCATTCTGCAGACGTTCCAGTTCAAAAGGAAGACGGTCTACACTGTAGCGGAACTGTCCTTCCATAGAAGGGATCTCTTCTTCGATTCCTGTTCCCTCTTTTACAAATAAGGGATAGATAAGGGAAGACTTGTCCATTCTTGTCTCTCTTACCATTTTTCTTAAATTTTCACTGCCTCTTAATCTTCTTGGTCTCTGAATTAAGTCCATGTCTTTTTGCTCCTTTTATCAACAATTCTCATAACTGTTCCATTTTTTGCAGAATAGTTATCAGTTTTCCTGTTTCATCTCTTCCACAAGCTCTATGAGACTTTCGATGGTAGCCTTCTTTGCCATGCGGGTCTGCATACCATAAGCATCTGCTGCAGCTTTGGTCTGTTTTCCGATACAGGCAGCTTTTACCTTCGTATAGTCCAGTCCCTTTGTGCCTTCCACAAAGCCCTTTACAGTGGATGCACTGGTAAATACTACACAGTCCACACTTCCTGTCTCCAGTTCTTTCTTCTCATCGATCAGTCTGCTCTTCTCATAACGAGTAGTGTAGGTTGCAATATCATCCACCTGTGCCCCTGTCTGCTCCAGCAATTCTGTCAGCTTTTTATTTCCGGCTTCGGCTCTTGGAATCAGAATTTTTTCATTTCCCTGAAGTTCTTTTGCAAGCTCTGCTCCAAGAGTATCTCCATCATACACACTTGGCACAAAATCAGCCAGAAGATGATGCTCTTTCAGCTTTTTCTTCGTTCCTTCACCGATCACTGCGATCTTCGCCTGTCCCAGACTGCGCACATCCATCTCTTTTCTGTCCATCTCGTCAAAAAAGATTTCCACACCTGCAGGACTTGTAAAAATGATCCACTGATAAATATCCAGTTTCTCAAATGCCTCATACAGTCTGCTGTTATCCTCTACAGGTACTGTACAGATAGACGGCAGTTCCAGAACCTCGGCACCTTTCTGGCGGAGAAGATCTGCTGTCTTTGAAATATGCTGTCTTGGTCTTGTGACCAGAACCTTCCAGCCTGCCAGAGGAAGCTTCTCATACCAGGCAAATTTGTCAGCCAGAGAACATACCTTTCCCACAACAATAATGGCAGGTGTCTCTATCCCCTGTCTGTCCACCTCTTCCTTAAGTGTACCTACAGTAGCAACCACCCGCTTCTGTCCTGCTGTTGTTCCTTTCTGAAGAACTGCTGCCGGCATATCCGGGTCCATGCCGCCTGCAAGAAGTCCTTTGCAGATATCCTCCAGTGCTGCAATTCCCATTAGAAACACCAATGTTCCCTTTGTCTGGGTCAGTGCTTTAAAATCTATATCATACTCCTGCCCTGCGCGTTTATGTCCTGTAATAATATGTAAGGACGAACAGAAATCCCTGTGTGTCACAGGAATCCCATTGTAAGCAGGAACAGAAATCGGAGATGTCACTCCGGGTACGATCTCATAAGGGATTCCATTCTCAGAAAGGAGTTCCAGTTCCTCCCCGCCTCTTCCAAAGAGGAAGGGATCTCCACCTTTAAGTCTTACTACTTTATTTCCTTTTTTGGCTTCTTCCAGAAGAACTTTATTAATGTCCTCCTGCACCATTGTATGGTGATTTGCTCTTTTGCCTACATTAATCAGTCTGGCATGCTCCGGGATCTTTGCCAGAACCCCTTCGCCCACCAGACTGTCATATACTACCACATCTGCCTGCTGCAGAACCGCTGCGCCCTTTAATGTAAAAAGCCCGATATCACCCGGTCCCGCACCAACCAGCCAAACCTTGCCAGCTGCCATGTTTCTTCTCCTTTTTGCGTCACAAGAATTTTCTTTTTATAAATTTTTTTATCTTCCCTCACAGTCAGATTTCAATTGCTTTGCAAGAACTGTTCCAAGCTTCTCTCCATCCTCCGCTGCACCTCTGATCTGACCTGTAAGCCACTTTCCTGTAGCTTCACTGTAATATAAACCGCGGATAAAGATCTCATCTCCGTCCACCTCTGCAAATGCAGCTACAGGCGAAGAACATCCTCCATCCAGATATTTTACATATGCGCGCTCTGCTGTTCCTGCAATCCAGGCATCTCTGTCACAGTATCCGTCCAGATACCCATAATCCTCACCTTTACGCCCCTGCACAGCAAGAATCCCCTGACCTGCTGAAGGAATCATCTCATCCGGTGTAAAATATCTGCTGATCCTGCTTTCCAGACCCAGTCGTTTCAGACCTGCCGCCGCCAGGATCAACCCGGAATACTCTCCTTCGTCCAGCTTGCGAAGTCTTGTCTGCAGATTTCCACGGATACTCTTTACCTCCATCTCAGGATACAGCTTCTTTAACTGAAGAGTTCTCCTTAAGCTGGAACATCCCAGAGGTTTATCCGGATCCAGCTCCGCCACTCCCTCAGGAAGCGACCAGTACATCTCTTGGATCCTCACGCTTTGAAAAAGCCAGAAGCGGAAGCTCTTCTGGTACTTCCATAGGCATATCCTTAAGACTGTGTACAGACAGATTGCTTTTACCATCCAGCAATGCCCTGTCCAGTTCTTTTACAAACAGTCCTTTTCCACCCACCTTATCCAGAGTACGGTCCAGAATAATATCTCCTGTTGTTTTCATAGTCAGGATATTTACTGTTATTTCAGAGCCGGCATTTTCTTCACGGTTTTTCTGTTCTATGTAACTTTTTACCATCTCACTCTGGAGAACTGCCAGCTTACTCTCTCTGCTTCCAATGATCACCTCAGTCATCATTTTCCTCCTCATTCTCATCTTCCTGCGCAACCCTCTCCAGGGCATTCTGGATCTCTTCTCTTATCCTGCGCGCTTTTTTTATGGTCCAGACCACTGGCTGTAATTCCCACCACCAGTCCCTCTTCCATATAAATTCCCGGGAAGTAAAAATCACACTGCTCCCTGTCACTGGCTACATTAACATAAACGCCTTCCTGCCTGCAGATCCTGTGGATCTCATCATTTAACTTTCTGTCATTGGTAGCTGCGATCACCATATATGCATCGCAAAGTCTGTACGCTTCACCGGACGTGTGATCAGCACTACATAGCCGGCTTTGCCAAGCTCCATCATCTCCATGGTGACCTTCGGAGCAATGACTCTGATATTTCTGGTAAATGATAAAAGGGTTTTCACTCGACGGGTTGCAATATTTCCGCCGCCCACAACCACGATATTCTTGTCTGATAAGTCTATAAACATTGGAAAATACGGCTTATTCTTCATATATTTTCTCCAGTCCTGCCACACACTCAAGGAAAATCTCCTGATTCAGACTGTCACGCAGACCAAAGATCAGTTTATTTACTACTTTTCCCGCTGCCGTATCCACTGCATGGACCAGATTCTGCCTGTCATCCTCTTCCATAGGTGTTTTCTTTAATATCTTTGCAATCCTTAAATTCAGGTCATTGACTGCCTCATCTTTAATATCCTGAATTCTTGGGATCAGGTCTCTTCCATCCAGCCATTGAAAAAATTACATCCATCTGCTCTCTTACGATCGCACCTGCTGCCTCCAGATTTTCCTTGAAGTTCTGCAGGAACCTCCTCTATACGGAAGCTGTCCATGTCATTAAAGTGTGACCCCCTGAAGCTTTCCAACAGATGGCTCTATATCTCTGGGAACTGCCAGACTCGATCAGAATCAGGTCATCCTTTGTCCTGATTCCCGTAGGAACAATTCTTCTTTTTAATGTAAAATTCGGGCTTGCAGTTGCACTCACTACAAGGTCACAACTGTGGTCATAATACGTCCATTCTGTCACCGTAATTAATACGCTTGCAGCCCAGCGGAATATTCACAACTCCGCTTCTGTACTGACGGATGGTCACTGTTACATCTGCACCTGCCTCCTGCAAGGCCTGAGCAGCCACCTTGCCCATCTCACCGTTACCGATGACCATACAGGTCTTATCCCTGAGAGAATACCCCTTCTCTGCCAGAAATCCGATGGCCTGATGGATCACTGACGGATTTCCATGGGAAAAAGGAACCTCTGTCTTAATCCTCTTTCCTGCTGTGGCAGCCATTCTGAACAGAACCTCCAGAACACCATCTGCCGCAAAATTCTCTCTTGCCAGATTCAGGGCATCCTTCACCTGTGTAAGGATCTGATCCTCCCCTATGATCTGTGATTTCAGACCACTGGTAAAGATAAAAAAGATGCTCAACTGCCTCCTGATCCTTACGCTCTACAAAATATTTTCTGTAAGAATCCTCAGTAATTCCCTTTATCCTGCAGAGGCAGTCATAAAGACAGACATCCACCTCATCATCCACACTTGCCCAGACCTCCAGGCGGTTACAGGTGGACAGGATCACGCATCCATATATTCCATTTTGATTCTTTATTTTTTTCCATTGCTTCACCGGCATTTTTCTTTGTAAATGCAAATTTCGCACGAATATCCACCGGTGCCATATTATGGTCAATTCCAATCATGGAAATACTCATAACTCTAACTCTCTCCTTCGTATTTCGCCATTCCTCAGCCATTTCATATCAAATCAAATATCCCACTAGCAACAGGGTATTTGATTTGATATGAAATCCGGACAGCAAAAAAACGCTGTCAGAAATATCATAATCATTTCCTGTTAAGATGTCAATTGCAAACACGGAAAAAACTCAGCATTAGAGTAAAGGATGTTACTGTTCACATACCACTATCCCGAAACATACAAGCCAAAATTCCATTGCCGCAGGCAATCTGGAATGAATTTTGGCTAAGTTACTGTGAACGGAGTGAACAGTAACTAAAGGATAACGTGACAAGACCTCATTACCGTTCGTTTTGCATCCGGTAATGAGGTCTGAATATTCTGTGTTCACTGTTTGTCTATTCTCATCAGCACCTTACATTTCTTTCTGTAACAGGCGATTCCATATTTTATGATTGTATGAATTCCTTCCTGTTCCAACGCCTCAGTATATCTGATATCTATAATCTGCTGAAGTGCTTTTTCGCACTCTCCCTGAAGATTTCCGTCATCTGCATATTTTACTTCGATCACAATTTCCACATCTTCATCTTCTATACGGATCAGAATATCCCCGAATCCGTCTCCTGATTCCCGATTGGACATTACTGACCAGTTCTCTTTGAATCCCAGGATCCCCAGCAGCAATCCATGATAAAAATTTTCTTTCGTTGGTTTCTGCGCAAAGGTATCTCTTATGCTGATCGTTTTTTTCATATATTCTGTAAAAATCGACTCTACTTTTTCCGGATTTTGGTTTAGCAGTGCATCACACAAATCACT